>Ga0181573_10005721_pt1 | contig 10250 bp, 7 predicted proteins | sample 101ome_25_FD_148643 | JGI IMG/M metagenome (GOLD analysis project Ga0181573, IMG submission 148643) | Coastal salt marsh microbial communities from the Groves Creek Marsh, Skidaway Island, Georgia - 101409BT metaG (spades assembly) | ecosystem: Environmental > Aquatic > Marine > Intertidal zone...
CCCCCACCACGACGACCATCATATCGATCACGGCCACCGCCATAGCCACCGCCACCGCCATAGCCACCGCCGTAGCCACCGCCACCGCCGTAGCCACCGCCGTAGCCACCGCCACCGCCGTAGCCACCGCCGCCTCCATACCGATCACGACCACCGCCGTAGCCACCGCCGCCCCCGTAGCGACCGCCGCCGCCGCCGCGGAACCCACCGCCCCTCCCCCCACGCCGCTCCCCGCGCTGCTCCCTCGGCAAACTCACACGCACAGAAATCCTCCTCCCTTCCATCTCCGTATCATGCAGCTTCTCAATCGCGTCCTCACGATCCTTCTCCGTCGAAAAGTACACAAACCCAAACCCGCGAGACTTCCCGTTGAACTTATCCATCATCACCACGCACTCGTCCGGGTTGAACTCCGCAAACGCATCACGCAGACCCGCATCGTCCACCGACCACGGAAGCCCCCCGACAAACGCCTTGATCTTCTCGGCGTCGTCCTCGAAATGCGTGGCCGTGGGATTCGCCGCGGGGGGCGCCGGCGAACGGGAACGGGAACGGGAACGGTCCCTGGTGTCGTGAGTGCGAATTGGGAGTGAGTCGTACGGCGTACCTGCGTTGTCGGCGTCATCGAGGGTCGATGCGGCGGCGACGACGTGCTGAAACGGGTTGCGTGGAGAGAATCTCGGCGGAATCGCAGATTCTCGATTCGGAATTGCACGCACCTGTCCTCGCCGCGTGGAGGAGAACGAGAAGGAGAACGACTACGGTCACTCATGGTGTTTCTGTTGCGAATTTGTGGAAACAAAGTGCGGGTCTCTGCGTGTTCGTATATGCATGCCCACTGAAAGCTTGGCTAGCAGGCCGACTCTGAAATTTTCGGACCTGTCTGGGGTCCGTTTCCGTTTATCGTTCATGCACGAGGAGCCACACGTGCCGTGAGGATGTCTCGGGTGGTGCGGTTCATGGCCGGGTGGGTGCAACGGCGGGGTTCTGTGGTCGGTGGTGGGTGCCTGCCCAGCTGCTCTGCTGACTTGCTGTGTTGGGACGCGAGGAGGCGGGCGATGAGCACGAGTACTGCGAGTAGCACGGGCACGACGTCGACATCGCCGTCGTCGAGATCATCGACATCAACGTCACCGTCAGCTCCCGCGGGCGCGAAGAAGGACGACGCGCATGGGCGGGGGAAGCATCGTCGAAAACCACCTCGGGGTTCTTCAACGGGACACGGACACGAACACGAACACGGACACGAACGACGACATAAACGAACACAACAACAGCAGCTTCCGACGTCAATGCTTCCGGTCGTCGCCCTGGTCGGGCGTCCAAACGTGGGTAAGTCTGCGTTGTTCAACCGGTTGGTGCGCAAGCGGGTCGCCATTGTGCACGATACGCCGTTGGGACACGTGACGCGGGACTATCAAGAGGGTCGGGCTGTGCTGGGGGATGTCGAGTTCCTGGCGGTGGACACGTCCGGGTTGGAGGTGGTGATGCGGGACGGGATCGGGGCGGGTGGGACTCTTGCGTCGACGACTCGTGCGCGTTCGTCGACGGTGTCGAAGAATACGGAGAGTATAAATATGCGTGCGACGAGGCTGACCGAGGGGATTCTGCGGCAGAGTGACGTGGTGTTGTTCCTGCTCGATGGGAAGGACGGGGTGACGGCGGTGGATCGGGACCTGGCGCGGTGGTTTCGGCGGGTCGGTGGGAGCCGCGGTCGGAGCGGGCAACTGCAAGGGGAGCGGGAGAGAGACATGGGTTCGATCGTGGGGAAGATTGTGCCGGTGGTGAACAAGTGTGAGGGGGGCGGGGGGTGGGGGCAGCTCCAGGACGTCGCGGTCGAGGTCGGGAGGTTGGGGTTCAATGGGGGTGGGTACGTTGGGGTGAGCGCGGAGACTGGGGAGGGTATGGCGGATTTGTATGCGGCGCTGCAGCATCGGCTCGATGCGGTGTTGCGGGCGCGGCACGAGGGGCTCGCGAGTCTCGGCGACGAGGTGGGCGGCGAGGGCGGCGAGGGCGGCGAGGGCGGCGAGGGTGGCGGTCGCCCATCTGGGCAGCATCCGAAAATTGCGATCATGGGGCTGACGAATGTGGGGAAGAGCACGCTGCTGAATCGGTTGGTGGGCCACGACCGGTGCGTCACCGGGCCCGAGCCTGGGCTGACGCGGGACGCCATTTCGGTGGAGGTGCGGGATGATGCGGGCGATGTGGTCGGGGAGTTTATTGATACGGCTGGATGGATCCGGAGGACGCGCTTGAAGGCGCACGATGATTCGGATGGGGCGGTGGCGGCCGCCACGATGCGGGAGGGCAAGACGGTGATGCGGTTCGCGCACGTGGTGTTGCTGATCGTGGACTGTGTCAGGGCGATGGAGGCATTGGAGCGTGCCGTCGGAGTCGGCGCGGCCGGCGGAGAACTCGAGCGGCATGATGTGTTGAGTCATGCAGAGTCTGCGCTCGTGGCGGATGCCGTCGGGCAGGGCCGCGCCGTGATCGTGGGGCTGAACAAGGTGGATGTGCTTGACAATGGCGATTCGAATGAGCTGTCGCGTCACGTCAGGGAAAGCCGGGTCACCGAGGCCATCCGCCAGTCGCTGCGGCGCGTCGCCCCGGAACTGGGCGACTCGGCCGCGATCCTTTCGCTGAGCGCCACCCTCGGCGCTGGCGTCGACGACATCATGCCTTCAATCCAAAAGGTCTACGAGACCTGGAACGCGAGGGTCCCCACGGCGAAGCTCAACAGCTGGCTTCGAGAGCTCAAGCTCGAAAAGGCGCACGTCGGCGGTGGCAACACCGTGTCGAGAATCAAGTACTTGAGCCAGGTCAAGAGCCGCCCGCCGACGTTTGTCGCCTTCCTGAGCGGCAAGACCAAGCTCGCGGAACACGATCGGAGGTTTGTCGCCAACCGCCTCCGCGACGACTTCCAGCTCTTTGGCGTCCCCGTCCGCGTCATCCAACGAAGCAGTCGATGACAGATTCATGGTTGGTTGGTTGTCATTGTCATGTTCAAATCATCATCATCATCGTCATCATCATCATCAATCCAACGTCTTGCTCTCCCGCTCTAGACAACGAACCCTCGTCTACACGAAGAACTCCTTCCCGCTCTCGTCCCGCACGCAAATCCTCTCCCCCACCCCCATCCCCGCGCACTCCTCCGTAATACTCTGAAACAGCACCGAACTCAAATACCGCTCCCCAAAGCTCGGCAGCACCACCACAACCGTCTTCCCCGCGTTCTCCTTCCTGCCGGCCACCTCCTTCGCAGCACACACCGCCGCCCCGCTCGAAATCCCCACCAGCAACCCCTCTTCCTTCGCCAGACGCTTGGCCATCTCCACCGCATCATCACTGCTAACCTTCAAGACCTCGTCAAACACCCCCACATCCAACACGCCGGGCACAAACCCGGCCCCGATCCCCTGAATCTTATGCGGCCCCGGCGCTCCCCCACTCAACACCGCACTCTCCACGGGCTCCACGGCCACAACCTGAACCCCGGGCACCTTCTCCTTCAAATAACGCCCGGTCCCCGTCACCGTCCCCCCCCTCCCCACCCCCCTCACAAACACGTCCACCTTCCCGCCGAGATCCTCCACAATTTCCGGCCCAGTCGTCGCGTAATGAATCTCCTGGTTCGCCTGGTTCTCAAACTGCTGAAGCACGTAGGCATCAGGCGTATTCCCCGCAATCTCCACCGCCTTCGCCACGGCCCCCTTCATCCCCTTGGCTGGATCCGTCAGCACCAGCTCGGCCCCAAACGCCTTGAAGAGCACCCGACGCTCGATCGACATCGACGCCGGCATCGTCAATATCAGCTTGTACCCACGAGCAGCAGCCACAAACGCCAACCCAATCCCCGTATTCCCAGACGTCGGCTCCACCAATGTCGTCTTCCCAGGACGAATCAGCCCTTTACGCTCCGCATCCTCTATCATGTTCCGACCGATCCGGTCCTTCACAGACTTACACGGCTCCATCGACTCCAGCTTCGCAATCACCGTGGCAGACGTCGATGGGATCACCCGCTGCAGCTTGACCATCGGGGTCGACCCGATGAGCTCCGTCGCGTCCCGCGCAATCTTCTGACTGTCCTTCGTTGTGGCGTTGGTCGACGAAGACGCAGCATCGGAAGCGGAAGCGGGAGGGGGAGGGGACGTGACACGGGCGGGCGGGCGGCGAGTCCAAGAGGAGGCTGCGCGGTGCGAGGTCCACGGGTTTGGCGAGTTGAAGACCCGTGCCTGGAGCGAGATTGGCATCATGGTGGCCGGACTGGCGGACGCAGGGACGCAGGGACGCAGGGACGTAGGGACGGACAGCGATGCGCAACACGAGTATACGAGGAGGAATACGGGCACCGATCGAGCACGAACGCGAGGGTTTGGTCGAATTTTCCTCAGTTTTTTGTGTTCGAGAGTTTTCCCCACGGTTTCGTAGTGCACCTCGCCGACACGCCGTACTCCCTATCTACAGCGTCATATCGCGTTGGTCTAGCCGATACAGGCGAGCCGCGTCGCGGAAACGGCCTTTTCGGAGGGCCCGATTCGTTCCGGACGTCGGCGTGCGGCCCGAGAGATTTCAGGAAAACCGGGAGGTACACGTCTGCCTCTACCGCTGCCTCTACCGCTGCCTCTACCGCTGCCTCTACCGAGACGCATGTCGTCGCATCACCACCAGTCGGCACCGCCACACGCGGTGCATCCGTCGCATCCGGATGCTGCGGTGCACGGCCAGGGGCACCCGTCGGCGCCGGTGGGCATCCCGGTGGCGAGTCCCGGTGGGCACCACGCGCCTATGAACGCGGTGCCGCATCCGCATCCGCAGGCGTCTGCGTCTGCCGAGTTTTTCCTGGCCAACTACCGGCTAGGCAAGACGCTGGGGATTGGGTCGTTCGGGAAGGTGAAAGTGGCGGAGCATATTCTGACTGGGAACAAGGTGGCGATTAAAATTCTAAACAGGAAGAAGATCAAGCAGATGGAGATGGAAGAGAAGGTGAAGCGGGAGATCAAGATCCTCCGGCTGTTCATGCACCCGCACATCATTCGGCTGTACGAGGTGATTGAGACGCCGACGGATATCTACGTGGTGATGGAGTATGTTCGGTCTGGGGAGTTGTTTGATTATATCGTGGAGAAGGGTCGGCTCGTGGAGGACGAGGCGAGGCACTTTTTCCAGCAGATCGTCTCCGGGGTGGAGTACTGTCACCGGCACATGGTGGTGCATCGGGACCTCAAGCCGGAGAACCTGCTCTTGGACTCGCGGGCCAATGTGAAGATTGCTGACTTCGGCCTGTCCAACGTGATGCATGATGGGCACTTTCTGAAGACGTCGTGTGGGTCGCCGAACTATGCGGCCCCCGAGGTGATTTCGGGCAAGCTGTACGCCGGGCCAGAGGTGGACGTGTGGTCGTGTGGGGTGATCCTGTACGCGTTGCTGTGTGGGTCGTTGCCTTTCGATGACGAGAATATCCCGAACCTTTTCAAGAAGATCAAGGGGGGGATTTACACGCTGCCGAGCCACCTGAGTCCCGGGGCGAGGGACCTCATCCCGAGAATGCTGCTGGTGGACCCGCTGAAGCGGATCACGATTCCGGAGATCCGGCAGCATCCGTGGTTTACGATCCATCTCCCGAGGTACATCGCGGTGTTGCAGGCGGGGCCGAGCTCGTCGATCGGGACGGTCGTGGACTCGGATCTGGTGCGGGAGGTGGAGCGGCTCGGTTTCGAGCATTCGTTCGTGGTGGAGAGTCTGCGGGGCCGGCAGCAGAATAAGGCGACGGTGGCGTATCATCTGCTGGCGGATAACCGGCATCGGATGCCGAGCTCGACGTACCTGAAGGAGGAGATGACGGAGGGAAAGGGGAGGGAGGCGAGCCAGTATGGGTCTCGGGCGGCTGGGGTCGGGGTCGGAGGGAGGAGCTCCGGGGCGCTGTTGTCTGCGCCGAGGATCGTCGTGGACAGGAAGTGGCGGCTGGGGATGCGGACGAGGTGTCATCCCGGGCACCTGGTGCAGGCGTTGTGTCGCGTGATGAGAGAGTACGGGATTGGGTACAAGAAGGGCAAGGTGCCGTACAACTTGAAGTGCAGGGCTGAAATTGCGATGAATGCGGAGGTAGACGGGAAGGAGAAGGGGGGGAGCGGGGACGAGAGCATGATGGTCGACGGGGGCGGCGACGACGCGGGGGGGCGGGGCCGTAGTGAGGTGGTAAAGTTCGAGTTCCAGGTGTATCGCGGGCGGGAGGGGGAATATACGTTGGATGTGCAGCGGTTGGAGGGGAACTTGCTGACGTTTTTGAGTCTATCTAGCGACCTGATGGCAGCGCTCCATTGAGTGTGGTCGTCTCGACGACTCCGTAAGGAACATTCGAGCCGCCATAAAAATTTTCCCCCAAATTCCTGCAATTCTCATCAACCATCCCGACATATCATATGTCGATGTTTGAAACCTGCTCGGCGAGGGAGAGATATTCTGCAGCAAAAGCTTCGCGCTCGCGGTGCGCTCGCTTCTCTCGTTTCCGACAGCACTTCCTGTGCTTCTTTCCGGAACCGCAAGGACACTGTCCCTTTGTCGTACGAGCAGACTGACAATCACGCTCCTGCTCGCCGCTGCCGCCGTCGTCGTCGCTGTCGTCGCACGCCTTCTCCTCCCTGCCCTCCTCCCTGCCCTCCTCCCTCGCCTCCTCCCTGCCCTCCTCCCTGCCCTCCTCCCTGCCCTCCTCCCCGTCGACAACCGCCGGCGCCCCGCTCCCAAAGCTCGCCGGCACACCGCTTGCCTTCACCCGCACGCTGTTGTAGTGGTTCCCGTCGTGGTACGACACGTACAGCATCGCCGTGTCGTCGGGCCATTCTTTCACGCTCCACGCCGGCGAGTGGTCCTGGAAGATCTTGATATTCACGCCAAAAAGCCGAACGCACGCGTGGATCTCGACGTGCCCGCCCCACGTCTCGTCCTCTCGCATCCTCTCGACATACGCGCCAATCTCCTCGTCGTCCTCCATGAACAACGAGTAGAACGCGCCGTTCCGCTCAATGAACCCCACGATCTGGCGACGCAGTTCGACGTGGCTCCTCGGGACTTTTGTCGTGAACTCTCCGAGCGCCAACAGCTGATCGTGCAAACTGTGGAACAGGCAGTTTCCGTCCGCGGCACTCTCGTGCACCATCCACGGAGGATCATTCGCCGACAGCTGCTGGCGGATCGTCGGGAGCTTCCGAGTCGGCGCTTGCGCGACGGCGTCTCGAACGGGCCGGCCAGCCTTCTGCTTGCCCCTCTGCTTGCCCTTCTTCTTGCCGCCGGCCATTGCCAAAGGAGTCGTGCCGGGAATGCGCCATACAGGTCCCGCTCGTGCCAAGCTACGACCCGTTATTCGTTCGCCGTCACGCCATCACGGTATTGTTTGAGACGAGAGGAACGAACGACTTCTCGTTTTGGATTTCAACCGCCACAAGTCTTCGTTGTTTTCGTTGTTCGGGGCGTGATTGCAGTCTCTCTCTCCCGGTCTCGTACGAACAGAGGGAGACCTGTCTGTGACCAACCCGGTATCGTCTGGGAGGGAAGGAACGCGACCGGCAGCAGCAGCAGCAAACGCATCATGGCGGGTGGGTATAGAACTCGAGCCGATCGACGTGCTCACGCCCCTTCACTCACCCCCTTCACTCACCCGCCCACGCACCCCCTTCACGCACCCCCTTCACGCACCCGCCAGGCACCGGCACCCTATCTCCGCCGCTGCGGACGGCGCTCTCTACCTACGCGATATGGACGACGCTCTTCCTGCTGGGGCACGTCAGGGACTTTTTACGGCAGCTCTTCTTCAAGCGGTCGACGAAGAAGGGGTACGCGCCCCTGCGAAAAGATATGGAGGATTTTTACACGCGTCGGCTCTACTACCGGGTGCACGACTGCTGGAATCGTCCAATCTCGTCGGCGCCGACCAACTGGGTGGATGTGATGGATAGAACAAAGGTGGACGGTCAGAAGCCGTTGCAGCTCACGGGGACGACGACGAGGTGTCTGAACCTGGGTTCGTACAACTACCTGGGGTTTGCGGCGGACGACCCGTACTGCACGCCCCGCGTGAATGCGACGTACGCCGCCCACGGGTGGAGCGCGTCGTCTCCACGCGCAGAGGCTGGAGATCTTCCCGTGCACCGCCAGCTGGAAGAAGAGATGGCGGAATTCCTCAACAAGGAAGCCTGCATCACCTGCGGCATGGGCTTTGCCACCAACTCTCTGCTGATCCCCATCCTGGCGGAGAAGGGCACGTTGCTCATCTCGGATGCGCTGAACCACGCCTCGATTGTGAGCGGCGTGCGCGGCTCCGGGGCGAAGGTGAAGGTCTTCACGCATAACAACCCGGAGCAGCTTGAAAGCCTGCTGCGGGCCTGCATCGCCGAGGGGCAGCCGCGGACGGGCCGACCCTGGAAGAAGATCATCATCATCGTCGAAGGGATTTACTCGATGGAGGGGGAGTTTGCCAAGCTCAAAGAGATCGTGGAGATCAAGAAGAAGTACAAGGCGTATCTGTACCTCGACGAGGCGCACAGCATCGGCGCGATCGGGAAGACGGGGCGGGGCGTGTGCGAGGCGCTCGGCGTCGACACGAAGGACGTGGACATCATGATGGGGACCTTCACGAAGAGCTTCGGGAGCTGCGGGGGATACATCGCGGGGAGTCGCGCGTTGATCGATTACCTGAGGGCCAACTGCGCCGCGCACCTGTACTCCACCTCGATGTCGGCCCCGGCGGTCGAGATGGTACTGAGCGCGCTGCGGGTGGTGCGTGGGACGGACGGGACGACGGCGGGGCAGACGAAGCTGCAGACGCTGAACGAGAACTCCAATTACTTCCGAAAGGGGCTGTTGGAGATCGGGCTGAACGTGTTGGGAGACTGGGACAGCCCCGTGATGCCCATCATGATGTTCAAGCCGAGTACGTTGGTGGCGTGCAGCCGGGAGATGCTGAAGCGCGGCGTGGCGGTGGTGGTCGTCGGGTTCCCCGCGACGCCCCTGCTGACAGCACGGGTACGGGTGTGCATCTCGGCGTGCCACTCGAAAGAGGACCTCGACTTTGCGCTGCAGATGTTCAAAGACGTCAGCGACCACCTGGCCCTCGGGTACGGACCGGAAAGCAACGCTAAGCACCTGGACGCCGCTCGGGCCCTCGGCATCATCTGATTATACTCGTATACTCGTATACTCGTATATTCGTATATTCGTATATTTGTACTTTTCACTACACCCCCAAAATCCGCCGGACGTCTTTCCACGTGTCTGTCTGGTACAGCACCCGCCGCGATCGGCTCCCGGCCCGCCCTGCCGACGTGGATGCCGCCTCCCGCACGGGGTCGCCGCCTCCCGCCTCCTCCAGCAGCCTCCCGAGATCACACACATCGACCCCGCCCCGCTCAAGAACACGCCCCAACAGCGCATTCCGGCCCATCACGATACCCACGTCGGCGCCCAGCAACGCGGGCACGTCCCCCACCGAGTCGCCGACATACACACTCAGATCGGCGCCACCGAGCAGCCCCTTCAACAGCCGCCCCTTGTCGTTCGGCGTCTGACACCGACGCAGCCGCATCCCGCCCGTCGTCCTCGCCGCTTCGTTGAACTCGAGCGAATTGGCCACCAGTTCCACCCGTCCGACCTCCAGACCCACCCCATGCGCCGGATTCTCCAGGCTCGCCCGGATGAACTCTTCGCTCCAGTTGGCCGACAACACGGCGACGCGCGTATTCGGGGACAACGACGCGCGATGCAGCGTCTCGATACACGCCTGGCGGAAGTCGACCTTCCGTGCCGCGTGTACAATGCTGTGCATTGAGGCGCCGCGGAGGACCCCCGAGGATACCACGCGGTCGTTCATCTGTATCTCGAAGGCCGATACGACGGCCATCGCGCGCGCGAGCCAGTCTGCTCCTGCGCCTGGGTCGGAAAACAGCCGCGACATCAACGCATCACGTTGGTCCATGTATTCGCGCCCCAACGTCTCAAACGTCCGCTGCTTCTCTTTGGTGATGGTCACCTCCGCAGCATGCTCTGGAACCATGGCCGCGCCCACCAAAACCGAGATCGTGTCGCCGACCTGGCAACGCGCAGCGAGTGAGAACGTCTGGGCGCGCGAGCGGGCGCACATCGGTCGAGATCAATACCAACCGTGCAGGTGTCGTCATAGTCCGAAACGAGGACTCGACGGCTGCTGGAAGTGGAAGTGGAAATGGAAGTAGAAGTAGAAGTGGAAGTGGAAGAAC
>Ga0181573_10005722_pt1 | contig 10250 bp, 8 predicted proteins | sample 101ome_25_FD_148643 | JGI IMG/M metagenome (GOLD analysis project Ga0181573, IMG submission 148643) | Coastal salt marsh microbial communities from the Groves Creek Marsh, Skidaway Island, Georgia - 101409BT metaG (spades assembly) | ecosystem: Environmental > Aquatic > Marine > Intertidal zone...
TCGAACTGGGCCACCAAGTACCTGTACCGCAAGTTCTGCTGCCGGACCCTCAAGGGCAAACCGAGCAAAGGTGTCATGCAGGTCAACAGGCGAGTTCAACCGTCGAAGACGGGGGTTTTCGGCACTGTGTCCATCTTCAACATCGAAGCGAGCATTCGATGCCGACACTGAACGACTCTCTTCAACGAACTCTGCGGCCACCGACTGCAATTCGGAGAGCCAAGGGTCAGTCACGTAGCCGGGCAGATGCAGATATCCGTCACGTTCGTAACCGGATATATCAATTGCGGTTGAATCGATCAGCGTCATCACTCCTCCTCTTACAAGCCACCTACAAATGTCTTACACGAAATGAAGGCCTGTGAACTCGCCCGACTTCCACCACTGCTCTAGGTATTCAAAGTACGCAACAGCTCCCTCAATGTATGCACCGCCGTTCAGTTGCTGGTCGCCTTCGAGCGGCTTGCCCTCGTTGTTGTAGTACCCCGGCGTGCAATCGGGGGATCCAATGACCGAACCCTGCCGGGCCTGAATACGAGTTAGCCATTCGTTCACGTCGTCCCTACCAGGTTCAACCGTCGATGATCCTGTGCGTTCCGAGTGCGCAACGACAGCAGCGATCGCATCGCTCGCCTCCACATAGTTGTGCGGCACATTCGAGATGAGATTCGCCGCTTGGGCTGTCGCAAGTATGAACAGGTTCGGGAAACCGTCGACATGAGTTCCATGCAATGTCCGCATGCCATTCACCCAATGCTGCTCAAGAGAAGTTCCACCTCGACCCAAAATCTGGAATCCGGATCGGCGCGACAAGTCAGTACCAACCTCGAAACCTGAGGCAAAGACGATGCAGTCAACTTCGTAATGCTGACCATTCGCCCAAACACCGGTCGCATCGATTCGCTCTACACCCTGGCCGTCGGTGTCGACCAGAGTGACGTTCGGACGGTTATAGGTCTGGAGGTATTCATCGTGGAAGCACGGACGCTTGCACAACTGCCGGTACCAAGGTTTCAGTGCCTCTGCAGTCGCTGGGTCGGTGACGATCGCATCGACGCGCGCCCGGATCTCTTCCATCTTTTCGTCGTCGGACTCTTCGTACGCGGCGAGTGTTGTTTCGGGGCTGAGTTCGGCCCCTGCCATCACACGGGCAGCAACTCGGTCACGAACACGCTGAGCGATATCGGTCCAACCATCCATGACGAGATCGACGTCTGCGTAGCCACCTGTTTGCAACAGGGTGAAGTTACGTAGCCACTCTCGCTGCCAGCCCGGCTCGAGGGAGGTAAACCAGTCTGGATCAATTGGGTGGTTATTTCGAATGTCAATCGATGATGGCGTGCGCTGGAACACAAAAAGTTCGCCGGCGTCCCGACCCACTTTCGGGATGCATTGCACCGCGGTGGCTCCCGTTCCGATCACTGCTACTCGCTTGTCACCAAGTTTGTCCATCGGGATGTCGGCGGGGCCTCCCCCGCAATACTCGTAGTCCCATCGACTTGTGTGAAAAGCGTGACCTTCAAACGAGTCAATTCCATCGATGCCCGGCAATTTTGGACGATGCAGGGGCCCGGTTCCCGTCGCCAGAAATTTGGCAGTGAAATCGTCGCCTCGATCGGTCGTGATACGCCAACGGGCCGCCGATTCATCCCAAGAAACCTCGTTGACGCTCGTAGACAACAGTGCGTTGTCATAGAGGTTGAACGTTGTCGCAATACTCTGCGCGTGAGCAAAGATCTCGTGAGCCGGAACGTACTTCGCTGAAGGGACCGTCCCCGTCTCTTCCAGCAGGGGCAGATAGATCATCGCTGCGGTGTCACACATCGCACCCGGATACCGATTCCAGTACCACACGCCGCCGACATCGCCCGCCGCATCGAGCAGCCGAACATCTTCGATTCCTGCCTTCTTCAGCGCAGCACCGGTAACGAGCCCAGAAAATCCAGCGCCGACGACTGCCACCGTGACGTCGTCATGCACCGAATCACGCTCAACACGTTCGGTGTATGGATCGTCAGTGATGCCAGCGAACCGTCCTGTCGGCTCAAGGTACTGATTGTTGCCGTCACCACGAAGACGTTTGTCCCGCTCGGCTCTGTAGCGCACGCGCAGTTCTTCACGGCGCTCGTCAGAAATTGCAGTTGGTTCTCCCATTACCGCCCCCTTGGCAAAAGATACGCGGGAACACCTACCTCGTAACGACTCGACTCTGCCTCGCTGTTCAGCACACAACCTTCGTGCATGAACCTGTCGCCTCGGGCAATCACTCCTTCAGGCACGTCCAAGTCAGTGATGACGATGTCGCCGCCGCAACCCAGGCAACTGACCCGAACACCAGGCATGGCTAATGCCCAACTCCCCGCATCACACACCGACACGATCAACGATGTCGGCGGTGAGTCGAATGGAGGTCATTCGCTCTTCAACAAATGGCGTTGAGTGGGAAACAATGAGTTCATCTGCCCCAGAATGAGCAAGAAACTCGTCGAGATATGCCGCAACCTCTGGTGGGGTACCGACCGCTGAATATTGCATCATTTGCAACAGGTTCTGTCCCTGGGGCATCGCCAGCACCTGGTCGGCCTGCTCATCGGTGTACTCGACACCTTTCGGCACGATCAGGGCAACACGTTCTCGTGCGGCGGCATGAAACTGTTTCAGGGCATCATCGGACGATTCTGAGCAGAAGACGTTTGCCGCTGCGATCACGTGAGGCTCGGCAAGTCGTTCAGATGGAACGAATGAGCGCCGATATTCCTTCACCGCTTCGATGAGCGCTCCTGGCGAGAAGTGCGATGCGAATGCGTACGGCAATCCAAGGGCTGCTGCGAGTTGGGCTCCAAAGAGCGACGAACCGAGGATGTACAGCGGCACACAGGTTCCTGCTCCGGGAATTGCCGCAACGCCATCTGATCGATCGACTCCATCGAGTAAATCACGAAGCTCAGCAACGTCTGAGGGGAATGTGTCAGACGAGGTGTGATCGCGTCGCATGGCCCGCAAGGTGACTTGATCACTCCCAGGTGCTCGCCCAAGGCCCAACTCAATGCGGCCAGGGTGCAAGGTCGCAAGGGTGCCGTATTGCTCAGCGATCACGAGCGGAGCGTGGTTAGGCAGCATCACTCCTCCAGCGCCCAACTTGATCGTCGAAGTATGAGCCGCCACGTGGGCGATGAGCACTGCTGGAGAAGACGAGGCAACGGTCGGCAGGTTGTGATGTTCGGCGTACCAGACTCGGGAATACCCGCATTGCTCAGCAAGCTGGGCGCTCTCAACACAAGAGTTGAGGCCGTCAACGATCGACGCACCTCGTCGCACTCGAGCCAGGTCAAGCATCGAGAGTGTTCCCACCATCTCCTTAGTCTGCCATCTGCGAGTCATTCATGCGAGACCGACAGCAGTACCGTCGCGGTATGGCCCTCATCAGTGTCGAAGAGTTAGCAGCACGCATTGCGCGACGAGATGACGACCTCGTCATCTGCGATGTTCGGTTTGACCTTGCAGACCACGATCGCGGCAGGCGGGATTACGACGCCGCTCATATTCCCGGGGCTCGATTCATTGACCTCCATCACGAACTTGCGGTACACGACGGGTCATCCCCAACGGGAGGGGGTCGCCATCCCCTACCGAGTACGACACAGTTCGCTGAAGTCCTCGAACGAAATGGAATCAGCCCGACATCGTTCGTCGTTGCGTACGACGACGCCGGTGGAGCCGTTGCTTCTCGATTGTGGTGGATGCTGAGATCTGTTGGCCATCAGCACGTTGCAGTTCTCGATGGCGGGTACCCCGCGTGGGTTGCCGTTGGCGAGAGCGTCGAGGATGAAGTACTTACAGTTGCACGTGCTACGTACCCGGTTGTGTCGGCGTGGTCTGGGGTTGTTTCAGCTGACGAGGTTGTTGCCGCCATCGACAGCGGCCGCACCGTCATCGATTCCCGCGCCGAGGTTCGTTATCGAGGAGACACCGAGCCGCTTGACCCTCGTGCTGGTCACGTGCCCGGAGCCGTCAACCTGTTCCACGGGGGACATCTTGGCGATGATGGGCTTCATCGCCCGGTGTCAGAACTTCGCGACCGGCTCAACTCTGTTGAACTCGGACATCAACCGATTGTCTACTGCGGTAGCGGGGTGACCGCATGTCACAACCTGCTCATCATGTGCACATTGGGTATCGCCGAGCCCGGCGACGCGTTGCTCTACCCCGGGTCGTGGAGTGAGTGGTCACGCGATGAGCAGCGACCTGTGGCAACGGGAGATACGCCGTAACCGGCTGTGGTTCAGCGAACTGCGAGCAAATCAACAACGAAGATGAGGGTTTCACCCGGGGCAATCACACCGCCGGCACCCTGATCGCCGTATCCCATGTGAGGCGGGATGGTGAGTCGACGGCGGCCGCCAACGCGCATTCCGGTCACACCTTGATCCCAACCTGAAATGACGTAACCCGCACCAAGTTGAAAGTCGAATGGCATTCCACGGTTCCAGGATGCATCAAACTCTGCGCCCGTACTCCATGACACACCGGCATAGTGCACCACCACCGTCGCTCCCGGCATCGCAGGATCGCCGTCACCAACGATCTCATCTTCGATGACGAGTTCTGCAGGTGGTTCACCCTCGGGCACCGAAATTTCTGGACGTTGACGATCTTCGCTCATGGCCTCACCCTACTGCGAGGCGCTGATGGCGTCGATTGCATCACTCATTGCGGTCACAAAGATGTCGCATTGTTCGTCAGCGATCGCGAGTGAAAGCGCAATGAACCCTCGTGGGGCGAAGTAACAGCCTCTATGCAACATCTCATGAAAGAGCAGTTGTTTCAGCTCGTGATCGGAGTGCTCAAGATCATGCGGACCTCTTACGGGCCCCTCTACCGTGTGAATCGCCATCATCGACCCAACACCGGTTGCAACGAAGGGCAACGTTGACGTCTGAAATAACTCATTCAGCCGCGATCGAAGCGATTCGCCACGGACAAAGAGCTGAGATAGCGACTCTTCCGAGAGCATGTCGCTCAGCGCTGCCGTTGCCGCAGCCATCGACACCACGTTGTTGTTGAATGTTCCGCCATGGGTCAACGTCCCGCCTCGCGCTGGGTCGAATGCTGCCATGACATCGGACCGACCACCGAATGCTCCAAAGGTCATCCCTCCCGCGAGATATTTGCCAAGAGTCGTGAGATCAGGCATCACGCCAGTTCGTTGTTGGAGACCACCCGCGCTCATTCGTGACGTCATCACTTCATCGAAGATGAGGAGTGCACCCGATTCGTCACATCGGCGACGAAGTGCCTCGAGGTATTCCTGGCTTGCAGGTATGCAGCCTCCCGCCCCCATCATTGGTTCGATGAGCACTGCGGCGACGCTTCCATCCACTACCGACAATGCCTCACTGTCGTTGTAGTTCACCCTTGTAAAATCGAACGGGGCAAGAAGAGCTTCTCCTCCATGGCCGAAGTAGAGCAATCCGCCGTGATAGGCACCATCACACACCACGATCCGGTCGCGCCCTGTGTGATGACGAGCGAGTTGTAGTGCCATCAAGTTGGCTTCGGTTCCGGAGTTAGTGAATCGAACCTGCTCAATAGACGGGAACCGGTTGACGACGGCTTCTGCTGCACGTATCTCATCGGCATGCACCCCACCGAAACTCCAGCCGTTCTCGAGGGCTGAATGAACTGCAGCCCTCACTGGAGCCGGGTCGTGTCCGAGAAGGCCGGCAGAGTAATCACCAAGAAAATCAATGTAGGTAAGTCCGTCAACGTCGGTTAACTGGCAACCTGCAGCACTTGCGACACGAAACGGAAATGGCTGCACATCAAGTACTGATCGTGTTGAGCCTCCGGGCATGACCGTTGACGCCCGATCGAACAGTTCTTTCGAGAGCGGCCGTTTCTCGGCGTAGCGGGCTTCTGCAGCCTTGCGCTGCTCCACGAACGTTGACATGGTCACATTGTGGCTCCTGCTGGCAGCACGGGCCCAAGCGGCACCCGCGAGTTACTCATTCGATGGATTGGAGTTCACTGCTGAGTCGTCGAGCCGACCGGGCAAGGAAGAGCGCAACACCAACGATGAGCACCCCAGAAACTGCGATGAGTAACGGTGCCCGGCCTTCGCCGGGGAAGAAGTGAGCAATCGACCACGGCACGTAAATCAGCAGTGAGCCAGCTCCGATGAACGAGAGCACCACCCGCCCGGGTGTTGCGCCAATTGCCAAGCAGACAAGTGCAGAGACAAGCCCAACCACAGTTCCGACGCCAGGCAGTTCTGATGCCGAGATTGCCGGACCAACAATGATTCCTGCACCACCAATGATCAACATCACGGTTGGAACACGAATGCTTCCCTGTTCTCCAACGGCATACGAGACAGAGCCGATCACCCAAACAGCAAGGCCGGTAACCAGACCGTCGTCATCGGCAAACTGTATGAGCGCCGTGGGAACGGTGAGCACAAGCGAAAGCACCCCGGCAACGAGGAATGCTGGAATGAGGTCGTTGTTGGTGACGCTGATGGGGCGCTGTCCAAGCCCGATGAGAGCGGCAGAAGTAACAACAAGAAAGAGAGCGCCAGCAGTCCCCCACCGATCAATCATCATCGTCGATCCAACGACCATGACAACACCGCCGGCGACACCGGTGATCACTGGATACGTACCGATTTCACGCTGCGCAATCAGCAGCATCACGGCACCTGAAACCCACACCACCAGCCCGACGACAGGAAGCTCCCACCATTCATTCGCAGCCGCGCCAAGCGACACAGCTAGACCACCAAGGAAGGTGAATTGTTGCAACGGTCGGGGTTTCCCGCGCCAGAGCGCTGCGCTCAATAACGCCACGAGACTTGCGGCTCCAAAAACGACTTGATGCTCATCGGCCCATCCGTACGTTGGGACCGGACCCATTGAGTCGTAGATCGCGACCCCACCGGCCGCGCCGATACCCGCCGTGCCAACAAGCCACAAACTCCACTTCAGGCGCCGCAAGGCGTCATCGGCGTGTTCGTTCACCAACGCGCCTCCAGCCACCCCAGCGACTGCCACCGCAGTCGGCAACCCGACACGCCAACCGGTTGCAAGGTCCGGCCAATAACGAGCGACGAGCATGATCACACCAATTGCAGAGAGCAATCCGCCGAGGTAGCCAAGTGCCTCGGCAACAAGGGGCATCTTTCGCTCTTCGCGTTCGGTATCGGCATCGCTGGTGGAAGCGACCTGTTCGTTGTTGTGCTCGAACGCAATGATCGAGTCAACCTCTTCAGTTGAGATAAGACCTGCTGTTTCCCAACGACGAAGCCATGTCAGAAGCACCTCATTCACGGGCGCTGGTGCGGTTTCAGCCTTCTTTGCCCGCGAGCGTCTCGCGAGCCAGATAACGATGCCGATGACCGCGATGATCTCGAATCCTCCGAAGAACATCGCTCTCCTTTCGTGACCACCAGCATGTCATAGCAATGGTGGCGAGACAGGCCAGTTCACGCGTTAACGAGAACCCTGCCCGTCGTCGACGCGAATCACCGTTCCGGTTACCGCATCTGATGCGGGAGAGCACAGATACAACAACGTGCTATCAAGCTGAGCGGGATTCGCAATGCGCTTTCTCGGAAAATGTTGCGAGATGTCACCCATGCGCTCGAGCATGCCGTCCATCATTTCCGATTCGAACGCACCTGGGGCAATGCAGTTGACGTTGATGCCGTAGCGGCTCCATTCGACTGCGAGTACTTCACTCATTCGAGCAATCGCAGCCTTGGAAACCGAGTAGAGCGCTGCACCCTGGCCGGCATAGTGGAATGCCGCAATGCTCGCAATGTTAACAATGCGGCCCTGCTTCTCGGCGGCGATGAGCCGTCGTGCTACCTCACAAGCGAGAATCCACGGGCCTCTCACATTCGTGTCAAGAACGCTGTCGATGAGTTCTGTTGACATCTTGTGGGCTCGTTGCGCATCGGGAACACCAGCATTGTTCACCGCAATCGTCACAGTTCCGCAGGCTTGTTCGGCGGCCGCTATTCCTTCGATGATTGAATCTGCATTTGTCGTGTCCATTACGACCGGATGAGCGTGCCCACCCTCTGATTCAACCAGACGAGCAATCTCTTCCAGTCGTTCTTTACGTCGACCTGTCGGCACGACGATCGCCCCTGCATTGGCGAGCACCCGAGTGAAGCGCCATCCGAGCCCTGAGGTTCCGCCTGTTACGACTGCGACCTGCCCAGAAAGATCATGAGAAATATTCGGAAGTGGATAATCGGCCATGCCGACATCCTTGCCGACATCGGCAGACACCAGCGTGTCGGCCGGTCGACGATCAGCGATCAGAGAATCTGAGAGAGGAATAGTTTCGTGCGCTCTTCACGAGGATTCGTAAAGAAGTGTTCTGGTGTCCCTACCTCAACAACTTCACCTGATTCCATGAAGACCAAACGATCGGCGACCTCTCGGGCGAAACCCATCTCATGGGTGACCACCATCATGGTCATTCCTCCTCGAGCAAGGTCTTTCATCACGTCGAGCACTTCCGCAATCATCTCGGGGTCAAGTGCAGAAGTTGGCTCGTCGAACAGCATGACCTTGGGCTCCATCGCAAGACTTCGCGCAATCGCAACGCGCTGTTGCTGACCTCCAGAAAGCTGACCCGGATACTTCTGTGCTTGTTCGGGAATTCCGACGCGCTCCAAGAGTTCCATTGCTTTTTGTTCAGCCTCAACTTTTGACTTTTTGCGCACCCATACCGGCGCAAGTGTGATGTTGTCGATCACGCTGAGATGTGGGAAAAGATTGAACTGCTGGAACACCATTCCAACTTCAGAGCGAATGCGCTCAATGTTGCGCGTGTCATTTGTTAGTTCAATTCCGTCGACGATGATTGAGCCCTCTTGATGAACTTCGAGTCGATTAATACACCGGATGAGGGTTGACTTGCCTGAACCCGACGGGCCGAGCACCACCATCACTTCACGGTCTTTGACCGTCACGTCAACGCCTTTCAACGCCTGAAAGTCGTCAAACCACTTGCTGACGCCAGTGCACACGATCATGTCATCTCGTGATGCAAGATCTTCCGTCAGGGCCTGATCAGCGATGCTCATGAGATCTCCTTTAACTGAAGTGCGATTGTGTTCATCGTGCCTGAGCGTCTTTCAGTCGTGCTTCCAACCGCTGTGAGGATTTCGACATGCTGTACGCAAAAACGAAATACACGAGGCTGATGAAGAGCAAACCGGGACGCTTCTGACCAAGGAAGTCTGGCTGGTTCGGAATCGTCGAGTTTGCAATGCGTAAAAGGTCAAAACCGCCGACGATTGCAATGAGAGAGGTCTCTTTAAACACCGCGATTGCTTGCCCAACGAGATTCGGAATCGACACTCGTAGAGCTTGCGGCAACACGATGAGCGAAGTTCGCTGAACAGTGGTTAATCCAAGCGCATCCGCCGCCTCATATTGGCCACGCCGAACGCTCTGGAGGCCTCCGCGCACGTTCTCAGCCATATATGCCGCAGAGAACACGGTGTAGCCCGCAAACACTGCTGCAAGATCACTGATGCCCATGCCCTTGGGGAGGAACAACGGCAACATGATTGAGAAGAAGAACAACACCGTGATCAGCGGAACCCCGCGAATCACTTCGATATAACCGGTCGACATAACCCGGAAGATGGGCAACTTTGATGTGCGAGCAAGCGAGAGCAGCACGCCGAGCGGGAACGAGGCAAGCATGACGTAATAGGCGATGCCGACCGTCAGCACGAATCCACCCAAGAACGGCGGTGCAGTAATGACAAGTGTTGATTCGGTGTTAATCGCAGTGATCAACCAATGCAGCACCGCAATCGCCGCCACCCATCCGCCGGCGACCCGCCGCCGAGTTGAACGATCTCCTGCGAAGGCAGGAACGAGCAACACCACAATTGCGAATATCAGGAACGAGATGCGTACCTTCTGCAGCATTGGGTACCACCCGAAGAATGCTGCAATCCAGTTGAAGAGGGCAAAGACCAGCATGAGCGCACCGATACCACGTGCGAGTTCGGCCCTCCCGGGAGCAGCTAACAGGTAGATCACCGCGCCACCACCCAGCGCAAACATGGCTGCGAGCGGAATGTCTGTTGACCATACGTGCGACCAGTCAAACGCTGGGTCACGGAGGACAACAAAGATCACAAATGCGGGGCCAACTACCCAGAACGCTGCCAGTGCTGCCCGTAATGAGCCGCCAAGCGCCCGCCCGAGAACGACACCAAC
>Ga0181573_10005723_pt1 | contig 10248 bp, 10 predicted proteins | sample 101ome_25_FD_148643 | JGI IMG/M metagenome (GOLD analysis project Ga0181573, IMG submission 148643) | Coastal salt marsh microbial communities from the Groves Creek Marsh, Skidaway Island, Georgia - 101409BT metaG (spades assembly) | ecosystem: Environmental > Aquatic > Marine > Intertidal zone...
TGCGTGCGCAGGACAATCTCAGGGCATCGCAAGCCCAAGAGCGCGCCTTTGAGCGCCAGCTCGAACAGACCCGGCAACGATTCGAAGTCGGCTTGATCGCCATTACCGACGTCTATGAGGCAGAGGCCGCGCGAGACCTGGCACAAGTGACGCGCATCGTCGATGAGAACAACGTGGCGGTGGCGAAAGAAAACCTGTCAGTGCTCACAGGCCAAACACCCGGCGCGCTTTTCGTACTGGGCGAGACATTCGACCCAAAACCACCCGAGCCTGCCGAGCGCGCAGCCTGGGTCGACTTTGCCATGTCCAACAATTACCGGCTCGCCGCATCTCGATTCGCCGAGGAGGCGGCCCGACAGACTGCAACATCCTCACGCATGGGTCACGCACCCACTGTCACGGCGACGTATCGCTATCAGGATACAGAGACAACGGGCAGCATCAGACAAAGCCCGGAGAGCCTTTTCAACTTTCCACCCGATTCAGAGCAGACCAATGAGAGCTGGCAGATTCGCTTTGACTTACCCCTGTCTGCCGGGGGCGCAATCAGCGCCAGCCGCCGACGTGCCGCGGAGCAGTTCAATGCCGCTCGGGAAACTCGCATCAACCTGACGCGCACCACTGTGACGCAGGCACGGTCTCTGCATATGACGGTAATGTCGGATGTCTCGCGCGTGATGGCGCGCAAGCAGTCGATTGTGTCCAGCCAGAGCGCGCTCGATGCGACACAGGCGGGTTATGAAGTGGGCACTCGCAACATCGTTGACGTCTTGAATGCGCAGAACAAACTCTTTGCTACGCAACGCGACTACGCCAACAGCCGGTACGACTTCATCATCAATTCCCTGCGTTTAAAGGAAGTCGCCGGCACCCTTTCGCCCGAGGATATCGCGAGACTGGAAGGCTTTTTGTTGCCACCCCCCGCACCCACCGCCTCAGGCAGCGAGTAACCATCTACGATGCGGATCAACGGGCACCATGTCTGATCCGGATCGGGAATCACTCCCCACAGCGCCAGCCGACTCCGTCCGGGGCTTTTTACCTGACAACGAGGGCAGGCAGCTGTATGAGTGGGCAGCGCGCGTAGCCCCACTCGGCCCTTTAATCGAGATTGGTAGCTACTGCGGGCGCTCAACCATCTGGCTTGCACAAGCGGCATTGCGACATAACACCGTGGTCTATGCTGTCGATCACCACCGCGGATCAGAGGAACATCAACCCGGGGAGAGCTACCACGATCCCGCTCTGGTAGATGGCTCAGGTGCAGTCGATACGTTCCATGAGTTCAGGCGCAATATTATAGAGGCCAGCGTCGACAGCGCCGTCATACCCATTGTGGCCGCCAGCGCACAGCTGGCTCGATTCTGGCGTGGCGGGCTGGCTATGGTCTTCATCGATGGTGGCCACAGCCTTGAGGCCGCACTGACAGATTACCGGGCTTGGGCGGGACACCTAAGACCCGGTGGTATTCTGGCGATTCACGACGTGTTTGCGGACCCGGCCGAGGGGGGGCTGGCGCCCTTTACCATCTGGCAGCTGGCCAGCCAGTCAGGCCTGTTTGAGCCGCTGGGTACGGAGGGTAGTCTGAGGGGCTTAATGCGCTCCACCGCCTAAACCGCCTCTTTCAATAGCAACATCGCGCGGCTATTGGCAACGTCGCGCGGCTACTGGCGACATCGCTCGGAGTCCTCTTGCTCCGTTATTCGCTCAAAGCTGTTTTCAGAAATAGCTGGCTTGCGCCGCTGTGGGCTGTCAGAGCGTCGGCCGCCAGTAGAACCGCGCCAGCAGTCCAGGTGGGTTTCTCCAGTGGCCACAGCACTCGCTCGGCAAACTGATAGCCAGTCCACCATCCGCCGTCAATATCACGCCACTGAGTCAGCCAGCCAAAGAGTTCTATGGCGCGATCGCGGTCGCCAGCCGCGAGCAAGGCTAGGGTCAACTCGCACGACTCAGCCACCGTCACCCAGGGTTGATGGTTCTCGCAGCGACAACCGATGCCGGGCTCGATGAATTCTTCCCAGCGCTGTGCCAGCCTTTTGCTGGCCTCTGCACCAACGACCCACCCCGCAAGAATGGGATAAAACCAATCCATGGCATAGCGGGATTTGCTCTCCCAGGTTCGATCGAACCGCTCAGGCCGATACCTCAATGCCTCACCCAATCGGGTCCGGGCAGCGCGCCACATAGCTGCTGGATAATCGAGTTGCTCTGCGATCAAAATGGCGCATTCAAGTGACTTATAGATTGAACTGCACCCGGTCACGAGCGCGTCGCCCAAGGCGCGGTCGTTTTGATCTACGGCCCAGTCAATCTCGCCATCGGGCCCCTGGTAACGGAGCACAAAATCAATCGCCCGGGTCACCACAGGGAAAAAGCGTGCCAGAAAATCTTGATCACCTGTTACGAGGAAGTGGTGCCAGACCCCGGTCGCAACATAAGCGATGTAGTTCGTTTCTCTTCGATCAATGGCCGGGTCGGGATGCCCGCCTCGATAACAGGCCCACCAACTGCCGTCGTCGAGCTGTTGCTCTGCCAGCCACCCGTAAGCCCGCTCGGCTGCACCCAGTTCGCCGGCAATGCTGAGGCCCATGGCCGCCTCTGTGTGATCCCACGGATCGGTATGGCCACCATCAAACCAGGGAATCTCGCCATCCGATCGCTGAGAGGCGAGCAAAAACTCAACGGTGGGCCTCAGCCATTGCGCTGGGTAGACGTCAGTGCTCAAAAACGGCGCGTTCACAATGCATGATCTCCAACAGTCGCCTTGGCCGTTCGGGGCTTGGTGAAGTACAGAATGATGCTCTTACCCATGATCGGGTTCAGCAGGCTGTCAATCGCGCGGGTCAGCCATGGTTGCGCCATCAGATCCCATACCAGTAGCTTGTGATACCAGCGCAGTAACGAAGGCTCCGGTTCCCGACGCCAAAAGAGGCACTTCATCCACCAATAAGGGACATGCAGTGCATGTGCACTGCCGCGGCCCACAAATTCGAAACCCTGTTGCTGAATCTCCCGACGCAGATGCGTCGCATCGAAGATCCGTATGTGCCCACCCGGCGTCGTGCGGTACTGCTCGCTGAGTTGCCAACAAATCCACTCAGGCCATTGCCTTGGAACGCTGACACACAGACGCCCGCCGGGCTTCAGCACGCGCAAGGCCTCCTCCAGTACCGTGAGATAGTTAGGGATGTGCTCCAAAATTTCACTGGCGATGACCGCATCGACCGTTTCATCAGCAAGTGGCAAGGCAGTGGCGTCTCCCGTCGCAAAACCAATCTGACCGCCGGGAGAGTGGGGCTGCATGTCTGTGATACGACCCCGCGCAGTGGCCAGATCCTCCGCAGACAAATCCAAGCCCAATGCGAACACATCCTCCAAAAGGTACGTCGCCAAGGTGTGTCGGCCCTCCCCACAACCTACATCGAGGCACACCTGCCCGGGCGAGAGCCCCAACTGATCAAGATCGACCGTTAACACGCGTCAATACGGCGCCAGTACTGATGAACCATCTGCCGCGCGCAGACTGACCAGCAAAAATGTTCATGGACACGCTGCAGACCACGCTCGGAGAGAGCCGCCGCCAATGTGGGGTCATCCAGCACGCGCGCGATGGCCTCCGCCAGCGCAACGTGATCGCCGGCCGACACCTGCAGCCCCCCATCCGACACCACCTCCTTTAGCGCTCCCCCGTCGCTAGACACCAGCGGGATACCCGCCGCCATAGCCTCAACCGCGGGCAAACCAAAGCCCTCATAGAGGGAGGGCACAACTGCCACCGCACTCTCTGCGTAAAGACGGTTGATGTCGTCGTGACTGGCATCACCGACAAATCGAATGCAGTCAGCTAAATCGAGCTGACGTATCAACGCCTCTGTGTCGCCACCGGGTTTGGGTCGGGCGATGAGCACCAATCGTTGTTGAGGACGCTCCTCACGGAGCTGTTTGAACGCCCGCAGCAATACGTGCAAACCCTTGAGAGGTGCGTCGGCAGATGCTGTAGCAACAATCTGTTGAGGGTCACGGCGTATCTGCGGCAAAGGTCTGAAAAGACTGGTATCGACGCCGTTGGGCACAACACGAATCACACTCGGCAACACACCAAAGTCCGTCGCAATGTCTGTCGCCGACACCTGAGATACCGTCACAATATGGTGCAGTTGTGACGCGACTCTGGCCTGCATTGACAGAAAAGAATGCCAGCGTCGGGCAAGTAATCGCCTCCAGCCGACCGGCTCGGCCGACAGCGCGACCCTCAGGTCCCGGGTGATGGGATGATGAATGGTCGTCACCACTGGCAGCCCTGCCCGCTGCAAATCCAGAATGCCATCTGCCAGAGTCTGGTTATCGTGGACGACGTCAAACTGGTCGGCATGGGCCAGCAACCAGTCGCGCGCGCGCTCGCCAAAAGTCCAGGGCTCCGCGAACCCGCCAGTCAGTTTGCTTACCCACTCTTTTCTAGCGAGAGGGTCCCGTAACTCCGCTGCGCTCACCATCATGGACTCGCGAGCATAGAGGTCGAGGCTGGGCAGCTTAACTAACGCCACTCCGGAGACCAGATCAGGGTAAGGCGGACCAGAAATCACCGTCACCTGATGCCCCATGGCCGTAAGCGCCTGACTCAGGTAGCGCAAATACACACCCTGCCCGCCGGAGAAAGGTGCCGACCGGTAGCCCAGTAGCGCGACGCGCAAACGGCCCCGCTGAGGCACAACTGCGTGAGCCTCGGCAGCATTCGGCGTGTTGAGCGGTGCGTTAATGGGAAACTCCGGGTGGGCGGCAACTCATCGCAGCGCCCTCGCCGTGTTATCGGCGGAACGCTGCACAGTACAGAGGGTGCAGTGTAGCGGCGCCTCGCCAACTGTGCCAACGGCCTGTAAACTCCAACGCCTGTAACAAGACCCTGACAATATGGCCGAGCGCACCGCATACAAGGGCATTATTCTCGCCGGCGGATCGGGCACCCGCCTGCACCCCCTGACCACAACGGTCAGCAAACAGTTAATGCCGGTCTACGACAAGCCCATGGTCTACTACCCCCTCGCCACACTGATGCAGGCGGGCATCCGAGATATTCTTGTCATCACCACACCTCGCGATCAGCTCGCTTACGTCGATCTCTTGGGTGACGGTAGCCAGTGGGGCATCAACCTTCAATACACCGTGCAAGCGAGCCCCGATGGGCTGGCTCAGGCTTTTCTACTGGCAGAGGAATTTATCGGTCAGGATCCTGTCTGTTTGGTGCTCGGCGACAATATCTTCTACGGGGCAGGTCTCACCACGAAACTGAAGCGCGCCGCGGAGCGCACGGAGGGTGCTTCGGTGTTCGCCTACTACGTGCAGGACCCGGAGCGCTACGGCGTGGTTGAATTCGATGCTCAGGGCCGTGCGATCGGGATAGAAGAAAAGCCTGCGCAACCCCGGTCTCATTATGCGGTGACGGGACTGTATTTTTACGACAACGATGTGGTGTCAGTGGCGAAGGGCATCACGCCTTCGGACCGTGGAGAACTTGAAATCACCGACGTTAACCGTCACTACCTTTCTCAGGGCAGTCTGCAGGTGGAAGTGATGGCGCAAGGCACCGCTTGGTTGGATACCGGCACGCACCAGTCTCTGCTCGACGCGGGCAACTTCATCCGCGTCATTGAGGAACGACAAGGATTAAAAGTGGCTTGCCTTGAAGAGATTGCCTACCGCCTTGGTTACATTGATGCTGAGAAAGTGCTGGCCCTCGCCGCGCCCTTGAAGAAAAGTGGCTATGGCACCTATCTGGAAACCATAGTGGGAGACGGCGGCCCGGTGTTTGATGAAGGCTGAATCGACACCCCTTGCGGGCGTGACGCTCATTACCCCGACCGTTCATGGTGATACGCGTGGTTTTTTCCTCGAGACATGGCACGCAGAGCGCTATGCAGACCTCGGTATTTCACTGCCTTTCGTGCAGGACAACCACAGCCGCTCTACGCAGGGAACCCTTCGCGGACTGCACCTTCAAACAGAAAAACCTCAGGGCAAGCTGGTTAGAGTAACCGCCGGCGCCGTTTTTGACGTCGTCGTCGACTGCAGGGCTGAGTCTCCCAGTTGCGGACAATGGCACGGGGTCACGCTGACCGCGACTGGACAAGAGCAGCTCTGGATCCCCCCCGGGTTCGCGCACGGGTTCTATGTGCTCACCGAATCCGCCGATTTTGTCTACAAGTGCACCGACTACTACCACCCAGACAGCGAACTCTCGCTGGCATGGGATGATCCTGCCCTCGGCATTGATTGGCCGATTGTAGAGGGCAGCGAGCTGCAACTCTCAGAAAAGGATCGCGCCGGACTCCTTTGGCAGGACTGCCCGCTCTATCAAGGATTGATTTAAGCAGGCGCTTCGAATGAACTCAGGTCATTCAATGAGCGTCAGAGAGCGCGCTACCGGCCTGAGGAGTTAAAAAATCTGCCCGGGCTAACCAACCGCCGCCGCTCGATCAAGGAGCGGCCGCCACCAGGCCTCATGGGTGAGGTACCAGTCGACCGTTTTTGCCAGACCCGTCTCAAAGGTCTCGTCGGGAACAAACCCCAGATCCCTCTCGATCTTTGACGCATCGATGGCGTAGCGCCAATCGTGGCCGGCGCGATCCGTGACGAACTCAATCAGGGAATCGCTACTCGCGCCCCGCGCCTGAGGCGCGTCAGGGAACCGCGTCGCAAGCCCCGGGTCATGTGCGAAGCGCTCATCCATCACGCGGCACAGCAGCTGGACGATATCAAGGTTAGCCCACTCGTTGTGACCGCCGATGTTGTAGACCTCACCGGGCATGCCGGCCTCAAGAATACGCGCAATACCCCGGGCATGGTCCTCAACGTAAAGCCAGTCGCGGATGTTGCTGCCATCACCGTACACGGGGATCACGCCGCCATCGAGGATCCGCGTTAAGCACAACGGGATCAGCTTTTCCGGAAAATGGTAAGGCCCGTAGTTATTCGAGCAGTTGCTGGTGGTGACCTGTAACCCGTAGGTGTGCTCGTAGGCGCGAACCAAATGATCACTGCCCGCCTTGCTCGCCGAATAGGGTGAGTTGGGTTCGTAGCGTGTCGTCTCCGTAAAAGCCGGGTCTTCAGGCGCCAGTGAGCCATAGACCTCATCCGTCGACACGTGATGAAACCGGTGCTCACGCCCCGACCCACTTAGCCATGCTTTACGGGCCACTGCCAAGAGCGTGTGGGTGCCCTCCAGATTGGTGCGAATAAAGGCATCAGGTCCCGTAATCGAGCGGTCTACGTGGCTTTCAGCTGCAAAATGCACAATGGTGTCTGTTTCATGCTCATTCATCACCTGTGTCACGAGGTTGGCATCGCAGATATCGCCCTCAACAAAATGGATGCATCCGTCCCGCTCCAGAGGCTCGAGACTCCCTCGGTTACCGGCATAAGTCAGCGCATCGAGCACCACTAATCGATCATCAGGGTGAGCCGTCACCCAGTGGTAGACAAAGTTCACGCCGATAAAGCCCGCCCCGCCTGTGACTATCAGTGACCGCGCCATCACGCTGTTCCTTCCAACTGCTGCTGCGACCGTAACATGTCAAGTAATGCATCGCGCCATGGCCGCTGAGCCACACCCAGAGCGCGACAGGTATCGCTCGCATCAAGCACGCTGTAGGCCGGACGCTGCGCTTTGGTCGGGAAGGCCGTCGTCGGTATTGGTTCAACGCTCGCGGGAGCAGAGAGCAGGCCCAACGCCAAGGCCTCATGATGAATACCACAGGCAAAGTCATACCAACTGATCGCCCCCTTATCAGACCAGTGGTAGACACCCCGGGCATCATCACGTTCAGCCAACAGCCAGCAAATTTTCGCCAGACCCTGTGTCGAGGTGGGGGAACCAATTTGATCGTTCACCACGCGCACGGTCCCCTGCTCCCGCATCAATCGCAGCATGGTCAACACAAAGTTACGTCCGCCGGGTCCGTATACCCAGCTGGTGCGCACCACGACATGGCGCGCATCACCCGCCAGCACGGCCTGCTCGCCCCGCCATTTACTCGCGCCGTAAACACCCAGTGGTGCCGGAGCCGAGTCAGGCACATAGGGCCGCGGCGAGCGGCCATCAAAGACAAAATCGGTGGACAGGTGCACTAACCGTGCACCGCGCTGTGCACATATCGCACTCAGCATGGCGGGGGCGTCGGCGTTGACAGCCTCGGCCATATCGCGATCTTCCTCGGCCGCATCCACAGCGGTATAGGCGGCTGCATTGATGACAATATGAGGATCCACTTCATCCATCACCCTGCGCAGCGCCACATCGTCGGTCACGTCGCAACTTGCCCGGCTGAATCCCTGTGTCGCAATAGCCTCAGGTGCACAGTCCATGCAGGCGCGGCCGAGTTGTCCTGCAGCACCGAGCACCAGTGCCCGCGAGGCGCTCACAAATGCCGTTCCAGCCAGCTCACATAGCGGGCAATCACTTCCTCGGACTCAGGCTCATTGAGAATCTCGTGGTAAAGGCCCGGCCAGAAGTCGAGGGTTTTGTCCTCAGCGCCCAGCGCATTGAAAAAGGCCTGAGAGCCCTCCGGGCCCGCCATCACGTCCGCATCGCCATGCGCGATATAGGTGGGGAGCCTGATCTCGCCCGCCCGAGCAATCGCCACCTCCATGGCGTCCAGCATCTCAATGCCCAGGCCGGTGGTAATCTTTCCGTTGTAGACCAGCGGGTCAGCGAGGTAGTCGGCCACAACAGCGGGATCACGGCTCACCCCATTCGCATCGAGAGACACCATGCCCAGCTTGGGTAAACCCTTTTTGAGCAACCTTCCGATCCAGAGTAAAGGTGCCGGCGCTGGATCGACCGCGTGGAAAGCCGGCCCGGACAGCATCGCCCCCCGAAACGCCGCCTGGGACTGAAGCAATAAATGGGCACTGATAAGCCCCCCCATACTGTGCCCAAACAGAAAAACAGGCTGGCCGGGATACCACTCTTCAATCAAGCCGCGGAGCGCCAACATCGGCTCCAGATACTCGGAAAACGTCCTCAAAAAAACGCGTATGCCGGGTGAGGCACCGTGCCCAACATGATCCGGACCGACTACCGCCACGCCACGCTCATTGAAACGCGCGGCGACATGGGCATAGCGGCCTGTATGTTCGGCAAGGCCATGGGCAAGCAGCACGCATGCTTTGGCGTTATCAACTGGCCAATGCCGATAGCAGATACCGCTCGGAAGGCTGTCCATGACTGCTGCGCTTCCTAGTCGGCCACCGGCGCCAGCCACTCGGCGTACTGCGGCTGTTCACCCCGAACCGCTTCAAAATAAATGCGCTGAAGTTTTTCTGTGATCGGCCCACGTGCGCCACTGCCAATGGTGCGATTGTCGAGCTCGCGGATAGGCACCACCTCGGCCGCGGTGCCGGTGAAAAACGCCTCATCTGCGACATACACTTCATCACGGGTAATACGTTTCTCTTTGACCGTCAGGCCCTGATCCGCGGCGATGCGCAGAATGCTGTCGCGTGTGATTCCCTCCAAACATGAGGTCAGCTCCGGCGTATACAAGACGCCATCCCGAACCAGGAAAAAGTTCTCGCCGCTACCCTCTGCGACATATCCCTCATTGTCCAGAAGCAACGCTTCCTCGAATCCGGCGTCCATGGCCTCTCTGAGCGCCAGAATAGAATTAATGTAGTTACCATTCGCCTTGGCTTTACACATCGTGATGTTGACGTGGTGGCGGGTGTAGCTAGACGTCGCAATACGTATCCCACGGTCTCTGGCCTCGGGATCCATATAAGACGGCCAAGCCCAAGACGCCACCATGACATGCGTCTTCAGGTTGTCAGCGCGTAATCCCATTCCCTCGGAACCGAGAAAGCACATGGGTCGAATGTAAGCCTCATCAAGCTCATTGGCTCGCACCACCTCGCGCTGGGCCTCGCTCAGCGTCTCCTTATCAAAGGGCATATTCATGCGCAGGATGTGCGCTGAGCGAAACAGCCTGTCGGTATGTTCGGCGAGTCGAAAAATGGCGGTACCGCTGGCGGTTTTGTAAGCCCTCACTCCCTCGAATACCCCCAGACCGTAGTGAAAGGTATGCGTCAGCACGTGAACGCGGGCCTCCTGCCAAGGCACCATTTCACCATCTAGCCAGATGTGGCCGTTGAGTTGTGAGAGATCCATCAGGTTTCCTTAATCTTTTTGTCAGCCGCAAGCCGGTCGCGGCAAGCGCGCTTTACCCGCCGCGCGGGCCATGAATTCTAACCCGACTC
>Ga0181573_10005725_pt1 | contig 10240 bp, 8 predicted proteins | sample 101ome_25_FD_148643 | JGI IMG/M metagenome (GOLD analysis project Ga0181573, IMG submission 148643) | Coastal salt marsh microbial communities from the Groves Creek Marsh, Skidaway Island, Georgia - 101409BT metaG (spades assembly) | ecosystem: Environmental > Aquatic > Marine > Intertidal zone...
CATAGGCATCCTTCCCCTGACCTCTTCCACCTCTCCCATCTCCAAGTCGACCCCCACCAGCCCCTCAGCTTCCCCCATCTCCACCAAGACCCGACCCCAGGGGTCGACGACCATCCCGTGCCCGTAGCTCCGCCGCTTCTCGTTGTGCTGTCCCGTCTGCGCCGCCGCGATCACGAACGACTGCGTCTCGATCGCCCTGGCCCGCAGCAGCGTCTCCCAGTGCGCCTCCCCCGTCGGAATCGTAAACGCCGCCGGGACGACCATGGCGTTCGCCTTGGCTTCCCGAAGCTTGGAGTACAGCATCGGGAACCGCAGGTCGAAACAGACGCTCAGACCCAGGTTGAGACCAGCAAACGGCGTCTCGCACACTTCGATCCGCTCTCCCGGCGCCGTCATCCGGCTCTCGACGAGCCCACCCGCGGGGTAGTCGAACAAATGGATCTTCCGGTACCGAGCCACGATCCGACCGACGTCGTCGAGAACGATGTGTGTGTTGTAGATCTTCTCGTTCGGCGCCTGCTCCTGAAACCCGCCGACCGAAATCCACAGTTCCGCTCGCCGAGCGATGGCCCGCAGCCGGCCGACGACGGTGGTCGAGGTGGTGGTCGCCGTCGTCGACGTCGTCGGGTCGTCGACGTCGTCGAGACGCTCTGCCATGTCCAGAGACATCGTGGTCCCTGGCAAGCCCATGAAACACGCGTTCTCCGGTAGGAAGAGTATCTTCGACCTGTCCGCTCGCGCCCGCTTGGCCAGCCGCTCGATCATCGCCAGGTTGTGGTCGATCGAGCTCGTCGAGCACATCTGCGCGATCGAAATCCGCACCGACGATGACGATGCCGATGGCGATGACGAGGCTGGTGTTGGTGATGGCATGTTGGGGATGCCACACTGTCGTCGCCCAGAGTGTGACACTCGTTTTTTCAAGTTTTCTCGGTTTCAGGCCTAATCACTCGGGTTTCAGCTTCCTGGCCACCGCCAAGTTCCCCCGCTTGACCGCCAGGTTGGCCCACGCCGTCCACGGAAGCGGGTTCACCACCCTCGTCAGAAATGACGTCCCGAGCATAGCTGTACCCTTCATCGTTCATCATGCAGACGACAACGACGTCGTGGCAGAGCCTCCTCTCCTCCTCGTTCGTCGCCCAGCTCCTCATTTCCAGTGCCTACCCGTCGCCCTCCGCGGTGCAAGTCAAAGCGCTGCCACTCGTGCGGCTGGGCGTCGACGTCGTCGTGCACGCCCGGGCGGGCACCGGCAAGACGTTGGTGTTTGCCATCGCCACTGCCGAGCGGGCGCTGGACTCCGCGACAAACGACAGACGCACGGGGCTGCCTCGCGTGCTGTTCGTGGCGCCGACGAGGGAGATCGCGCTGCAGGGCGCCGGCGTGCTGTCGGACCTGTCGTCGGCGTGCGGAATGACGGTGGTCACCTGTATCGGCGGGCTGCCGGTCGCGGAGGACGAGCGGCTGTTGCGCAAGGGGTGTGACGTCGTGCTGGGCACGCCCGGGAGGCTGGCGGCGCTGATGGAACGGAACTCGTTGGACGTCTCGTGTGTGGATATGGTCGTCTTGGACGAGGCGGATCGACTGACGGAGAGTCCGTTTTACGTGGACGTCAAGCGGATCGTGGGTTCGGTGCGGGGTCGTCCGTACCAGCTGGTGGCGCTTTCTGCGACGTTCGAGAGTCCGTCGGTGGAGCGTTTGGAGGCGTTGCGGTCGGACGAGGCGGTCGCAGGCGGGAAGAAGCTGTTCGTGTGTGCCGAGATGAGCACGCCGCCGACGGTCGCGCATTACCGGCTGCTTACCTGTGATGATGTTGGGGTCGATGAGGGCGGCGACGAGGGCGGCGACGAGGGCGGCGACGAGGGCGGCGACGAGGGCGGCGACGAGGGTGTCGACAAAGACGGAACGTCACCGCCTTTTTCCGACTCGACAACCATCATCAGGCGGCTGACGGAAAAGGTGTTTGGGCGCGTGCCTTTCCGGCAGGCCATCGTGTTCTGTCCGAGCCGCAGGGCGGCGGACGCGATCACGAAGGCGCTGGTGAGCGAGTCGCACGCCGCGGCGCTTCTGTCGTCCGATATGGATCAGCTGGCGCGGATACGGGCGCTGAACGACCTGCGGCAGTACCGGACGCGGATTTTGGTGTGCACAGACGTCGCCGCTCGCGGCATCGACCTGCCGAACGTCGACTTGGTGTGCAACGTTGGCGGCCTGCCCACGGACGCCAGCACGCTCAAGCATCGGATCGGACGTGCGGGGCGTTTCGGACAGCCGGGCGTCGCGGTGACGCTGGTGAACGAGGGGTGGGGAGGGATAGGGGGAGGGGACGGAAATGCGAGCAAGGCGGTCGAGGCCATGGTGGCCGAGGCGTTGGACTTTCGGGAATATCGAGGTGCGAAGGTCAAGGTGGACGTAGACGCGCCCGAGTCTGTCGTCGTCGTGCGGCACATCGGTGGGGACGGTGCGAGCGAACGAGGCGTCGTCGGCCGTCCACAGCCGGCGGCAGGACGACCGCCGCCGCCGCTGCCACCGCCGCCGCAGGACCGCCGCGTCATGGAGGCGTCTCTGTTCACCATGGGGGACGAGGTCCTCGAGATGTACGCGTCGCACTTCGATATGGTCGTCCAGAGCTGCTCGGAGGGGATGCGGTCCGCCGGGTCCAAGTCGCTCGGGCTGCTCTCCCTGGCGTATGCAAAGGTGGAGGACGTCGTCGATGCCTCGACTCCTGGCTTCAACAGGAACGCTCGCAGCCTCGGTACGGTGCAGTCACGTGGCCTCGAGGCCAGCCTGGCGGAGCCGGAGGACGTGCTGATGGCGGTGCTGGCCGATCGGGGCGCCCTCGCGCGGGAGTCCGAGGCGCTCGAGCGCATGCTGCTCGGCTAGGTCACATTGCGATAATGCCAATGATAAGGGTAACGGTTGTGATGTCAGAAGAAACTACTACTACGACTACTACGTCATCATCGACTTGAAGACGCCGACGAGGGCGACGCCGACTGGCGTCCCGATGGTGTAGCCGACCACCCCGATCCTGGCGAGCAAAGCGCAGTGAGGAAGACCGAGTTAGAGCCAGGGAGGACACCTGAGCGTGTTCGACCTCAAACAAGCCACAAATACGACGACGACGACGACGACGTACAAGATGGCGGGGACAATCATGTCCGGCCACCCCCAGCTGGACGCCATGGCGGCCGCCGTCGTCGGCCCTCCGATGTTGGCGTTGGACGCCAGACACGTCTGGACCCTGCTGAAACGGAACAGCCGCTCAAACACCAGCACGAGGCCGAGGTGCGAGGCGACCGCCACCGCGGACCAGGCGAACAGCCGCGGTGCCGTCGCCAGCACGACGGCCAGGTTGCCCGACGCGCCCACGCTCGCGAAGAAGATCTGCAACAGGATCGCCCCGAGGCTCTCCCCGGACGCGATCAGCCGGGGCGTCAGCAGCGCCCTTGGCGCGACGGTCGCAAACAGAACGGTCAGCATCGTGATAACGGCCACGCTGCCGCCCTTGTAGCCGAGCACGCCTTCGGCGAGCCAGGATCCCGCAGCGCACAGCACGGCACTGATGCCGAGGGCCGTCGCCCCGTCGACCACCGAGATGCTCGGGTCCGCGAGAAGATCGCGCCCCCCGGTGCCGAGGGCCGTCGCCTTCCCCGTCGAGTCATCGTTCACGTTCTCGACGTCCCTCTTGGGCGCCACCAGCGTGTACAGGGCGACGAAGTAGAGGGCGACGATGACGTCGTCGGCCGCGAGACCGGCCATCCGCGCTGTCGGACTCACGCCGAGCAGGTCCGTCACGGCGACAAAGTTGATGCTCCCGCCGATATGCCGAGCAGTCAGGGCGGCGGCGACCATGTAGCCGTCGGCGCCGAGGGACCGGAGCGGCACGAGGGTGCACGCCAGGAGGCTCCCCAGGACCGTCGCCAGGGTGGCGCTCAGGAACGAGAACAGCAGGCGACCGGACGACAGGACGCGCAAGAGGCTCCCCGAGAAGAGCAGCATCGGCACCGCGAGAGGGAGGACGTACTTGTTAACCACGCCGTGGATGTGGGGCGCGTGGGAGGGAACGATGTTGAGATTGGAGGCGATCAGACCAAAGATGGTCGCCAGCAACGCGGCATTGAAGCCCCTGGAATACTTGGATCGCTCTGCGTGAAGCGCCAGGGCGCCCACGGCGGCGAGCGTAGCCCAGATGCCCCACGTCGACGTGACCAGCGTGGCCTGCTGGGCTGCGACCGACGAGGCGACGGAGGTTTGCTGTTGGTGTTGCTGCCGCCGCGTCAGATAGTATTGACGAGATCGCAGCGTGCGTCTTCGTTGTCCCTGGTCGTTGGCTGCCACCGCCAATGCCCGAACTTTCCGACAACCTCGCACCTGCACGGAGGCCTGCATTCCGACGGCGCCGTTCTCTCTCTATATATATGCCACCACTTCGCTGTTGTTCACAAACCCAATACCTTCAAATGCCTGATTACGAGATCACATTCAAATACTTCAGCGCTGCGGTGTGTTTCGGGCACACCGCCTCGCCCAGTCCGTAAAAGTACCCGTTCCTCCAGTCAAACTCCTTGACGGCCGTCGGGAAGTGCGCGACCGACCGCGCGTAGGCGCACAGCCGGTCCACCAGCCCCGTCGTGTCGGCGTCCAGACCGAGGTCGTTGCACCCGGCCACGTACAGCTCCTCGATCAGCTCCCCGACCTCCGCCTTGTGGTTCGCCTCCACCTCTCCCACCGTGCACCCGTGCGTCGCGCCCACGACCATAAAGGCACAGATCCAAACGAGCTTCTCCAGCATCGACGTGTTGAACGCCGCCTTTGTGTCGTACACCTTGCAGCTCAGCCCCGCCGAATGCAGCCTGTCGGCGACCGCCTGCGCGTGCTTGCCATACGCCCCGGTCAGACCCTCGGGGTTCGTGTCCGTCTTCCCGTCCGTGGGCGTCTCCCCCTTGGCCGCGACCGCAAAGTACACCAGCACCTGGGTGGCGTCGGCGAGCCCCTTGGACTCCAGGAACGGGCCGATGCTCCCGTTCTGGATGAACACCAGGTCTTCCCGGCGCTCTGCTGGCGTGGCATCGATAATGTCACCCAAGACGTCGTTCCTGGTGCAGACGACGATGGGTCCCGCCGGGTGGGAGGGCGTGACGATCGGCTCGCCCCGGCCGACGAGCGCGTCCTTGTTCGAGGACTGGTTCATCTCCGCAAAGGCCTCGCCAACGCGCCCCTTGCCCACGATAATCCACGGCTGCTCCGGGGCGTACGCGTGCATCGCCGTGGAGGAGTTCCGGCCGAGGCAACGGGAGCGGTGGAGTCTACTACGTGCGAGTCCGGAGAAGGAAACGGGGGCAGTGGGCTTGATCGCGACCTGCATTGGATACGGGCGGCGCACGACGACGAGATTGGTCTACGATCGGTGCAAACGAGCAGCGATCCGAGCTCGAACGGTCAATCGAGTGTGATTTTGTGTTGATTGCAACAGACCGTGTGGGGACACCCTTTTTGCGAGAAATACTCCGAGCTGAGACACACGCGAGGCAAATCCGTCGACGACTAGACACCCCGTGGAAGGCGGCGGGCCAAACTTCGATCGATCGATGGCTGCCGCTGCGGCGACGCGAGGGGGTTCACTCATTACTGGAGGCCTGTTGCTCGCGTTCGTCGGTCTTAGCTATAGTTCCGTGATCCGGCGGAGCTCGAGCGGGAAGGAGTTCTTGGAAGAGTTCGAGCGCGAGATTGCCGAGGAGTCGGCCAAACAGGCCCAGCAGCATGGAGGGTCGCGGTAAACCTGACCGTCACGACGCCACCCCTCAGGTTCCTCCCACGACACGAAATCCCACCGTCTTTGAGCGGCGGGTGTACGACCTGTTGACGAGTCGCGTGCCGAAAGGGCGCGTGACGTCGTACGCGGCCCTGGCCAAGGCGCTGAATTCGTCAGCGCGGGCGGTCGGCGGCGCCATGAGGAGAAATCCGTTCGCCCCCGCTGTGCCGTGTCATCGCGTCGTCTGCGCGGACGGATCGCTCGGCGGATTCAGCGGTCGGATGGACAACCCGAGGAAGGAAGCGTTGCTGAGGGAGGAAGGCGTAACCTTTGTGGATGCGGCAGGTGGCAGGAACAAGAAGAAGAAGAGGGTCGTCGACAGCTCGTGCTTTGTTAAATTTGAATGAAATCGACAATGGTGATGGCTCAGTCGAGCAGCCCGCCCGTCTTCAAGGTCGTGTCCATTCCCTGTTTGGTACGCCGGACGACCTCGACGACGCTGGCGTTTGATGCTGCGATCGCGCGGATCGGCAGACTCGTCATCTGGCGAACGAACGAGCGCGTAGTGCGAGTGAGCGTCAGTCGGGGCGCGCAAAGAGCGAGCGCACGTCGGTCGAGATCAATACCCACTGGGTTCTCGCAGCTCGACGCGATGTTGTCGATGCCTGCCAGCAGGAAGCAGAGGACGGGCATGCACCCGCAGCACGCCCAGGAGAGGTATGCGCTCAGAGAAAACGGGAGGAACGTCAACCACAGAATCAGAAACCTCGACGTCTGGCGCGTGAATGCCGTGTAGGTAGGCGTGTTCAGTATTCGCTCATGGGCGCCTGGCGAGCGGGCGAAGTGCGAGTGAGAGAGTCGGACGTGCGCTCGTTCGACTTCGGTCCAAGTCGAACGAACGACGAAGAGTTCAATGGTAATCGAGTCGAATAGTAACACCCACCAAACTCCTCGACCCACCGCGTTAGCCGATCCTCCATGGCGACGGCGTGATACGAGTCGAGGGTGCCCTGGCGATCGAGCGGAGCGTTGAGTCAGAGCAAGTCGGGGTGCTGTGCCCTGGCACGACGTCGGTCGAGTTCTATAGCAATCCTCACCGCATCTCTGAGCGCCGTGACGTGGTGCGAGATCAGCATGACCAGGGTGATGGGCGGCGTTTCCGAGTCTTGAATCAGGACGGCCTCTTGCCGGTCGATCGTATCGGCAGTCACGTCGAAGAACACCTCGCCTTTGTCGTTCAACAGGTAGGAGGCGGCCGCGGCACCGAGCGCGGCCAGGTATCGATGGATCTTGTCCGCGACCCGCTGGTTGTACGGGTAGACCCAATTCATGTTCATCCGTGCTGCCGAGCGAACGTCATTGTACATCTGACCCCAGTGCTTGCGGGCGCTCCACCATCGCTCAAAGCTGGACGAGATCCGGTGAACGAGTAGCAGCGAGAGGTACAGCGATGTGAGTAAGAACGGCTCGACGTAGTCTCTCGAGACCAACTGAAAGCGCCCGTCGCCGCGGGTCTGGTAGAGCTCGTAGTACGCGGTCGTCGCCACCGACACGATCGTCACCCACACGAGCAGCGGCAGCTGGTTCCAGATGACGCGGCGGAGAGACTTGGGCTGCAGGGCGAATCGCCAAACGCTCTGGTGTCGAGCCCACTGCGCGTAGCTGAACGTGCCGGATGCATCAGGAAACGGTTTGAAGAAGTAGTACCACGGCAGGTTCCGGTGCGGCATCGAGTCGCCTGTATGTATACATGTAATGGTGTGTTCACAGGTGCCGCGATAGGACAATAACACGAAAAATCAAGACGCAACGAAAAAGCATTCGACGGCCCAGTGGTCCGACCTGCCCTCCAAGAGGCCGACGCCGTTGACCTCGACCACGAACGCTGGGACGCCGAGCGCCTCCATCAGCAGCTCCTCGAGTGCCCGTCGGCCGTCTGCATCGCGCTGATCTTGCCGACCGCACGCAGCCGCGTATCCGTTCGCGGCGGCGAGACTGTCCCTCGTCAGTCGGGCCGCCTCCAGGACCGGGGCGAGGGCGTCCGCAATGTCGCATCCGTTCGCCTCGACCGCCGGATACGAGCTTGCCAGGTGCACCTTTGCAAACTTCCCCTGCGCGTACACGGCCCGCACGCAAAGCGGCCCGTCCTCCGCGGAATACGTCAGGTGGCGCAGCCAGCCGTACTCTGCCCGTGCCCGCACGGCGGCCTGGGACGCGATCTCCTCGTCGTCGCTGGTACTGTCTGGTTCCACGTATCGCAGACTCTCGATGCCCGCGTGCACGCTCTGAATCTCGATCCTCGCATTGCGCGGCAGGCACGGGCACTCGACCACCAGCGTCATCGCCTCGGGCCGGACGCGGCACGCGTCGTTCTTCGTGGCTGCCAGGTACTCTTCGACGTATTCTTCATTGTCATCACTGTCGTCCCGCTGCAGCAAGCGCCGCAACACGTCGCCGGGAAACGGCTCTGACACGTACAGCACCGACCAGAGCACCGTGGACGCCCAGTCTATCTTCATTGCCTCCCCCAGCAGGTCGCACGTCAGCTTGACACGCGCTACCTCCGCGTCCAGGCCACCGGCCGCGCAGGCAACCGTGGACGTCTCGGGCTGGAGCGCGATCTGACCGCTGAACCGCACGAGCCCACCACAGGAAACCGCCTGACTGTACGGTCCGATGCAGCTCGGCGCCCACCGGCTCAGGCTCTGCACGTGCAGCACGCTGCGAGGCTTCGAGGCGGAGCACTGGACTTGGATCGAGACGCCGTCGCCGACCTTCTGCAGCGTGGCCCGCGGCGGCGGGTTGACCGGCGGAAAGTGCCTCGCGTAGACCGCGTTGACCTCCCCAAACCGGGTCATGTCGTCCACGAACAGCGTCACGAAGACGCAATCTGTGTCCATGCAAACCCCCCTGCGATGCGCCACGACGAGTGAGCAACGATGCGGCGTCGAAGGGTCGCCGTCTTGCCGTCTTGCCGTCTTGCCGTCTTGCCGTCTTGCCGCCACCCGCGCAACCAATACGTACCGTGTTGACATCTGACCCTTGAGCGAACGCAACAGCGCGTCAAACTCGCTCGCCTTGCCGCAATGCCCGTGAAACGTCGTCGCACCGCGGGACTGTGACGAGCACGAGACCTGGTAGCGGCCGACCTCGTGGCTCGCGCCACCTTCCTCCTCCGCCTCCGCCTCCGCCTCATCACCACCACATCCATACGCATCCGGCACCTGAATCACCTCACCGATCCCCCCACCCTCACCACCCTCACCACCCTTACCACCCTCACCGCCCTCATTACCCGTCCCCTTTGCTTCCACGTGAAACGCCCCGACCCGCATCCACGCCACCGGCGCCAACGCGTCTGCCACCGCCACGACCACCTCCCACGCGTCGACCACGATCCTCCCCCGCCGAAACAGCGGACAATCCAACGTCAACGTCTCATATTCCCCGCCCTCCCCGCACACGTTACTCCCGTACAACCCCCGCAACCGATGCAGGGTCCCCTCCATCTCCCCCAGAGACTTGCCCAGGTGCCGCGCCGGGGCCAGCCCCGCCGCAGCCACCTTCACCAGCCGCGCATCGACCCCCCGCACAATCATCTCCCGCAACAGCCGCGACTGCGGCTGATGCCACATGTACGCGAGCGACACCAGACCCAGCTTTGAACACACCCGCTCCACCCGCGACCGCTGGTAGTCAGACGCGATGGCCCCAGACGACACAGCCGCGATCGTATAGACATCCTTCGCGTACCGCAACAGCACCTCCAAGTCCTCCACTTCGTCCCGACGGCTCGCGACGGACGCAGATGCAGACGCGTCTCCCGCAGCCGCACCGTCGCCCGTATAGATCAGCCCCTGCTCGACGCTCGTACCCACGATCCGCTTCCGAAGCAGCGGCAGACCTGTACACGACGCATACGCCTCAATCAGCCCGTGACCCACCGTTTGATACATATAGCTGTCCAACTCCTCCACCGACGGATCCTGCGGGTGCAGGTTCCCCAAGACCACCAGCTCGTGGCCAAAGTCCTACCGGAGGGAACGGGGAGGGAATACGGGGGAAGGGAGGCGACGTCGTGAGGTCGTCGTTGTCGGTTGGTCGAGGGCGGGCGGGGCGTGGCGGGGGTCGAGCGAGCGAGCGAGCGCGCTGGCGTCGCGCCGGTCGTCAGGTACGCACCTCGCACAACAGGGCGTTGTAGCAGCTATCCTTTCCACCCGACACGAGTGCCAGCACCCGGTACGACGTCATCATCGTGCTGTATGAGATACCGCCAGGCAGTCGGGCACGGGAGGCGAACAACGCGAAACGAGCGAGCAAAACCCGTGTGAAGAGAGAAGGACCCGGTCATGCATACGACCGGGGGGGGGTCATGCATGCCTCCGAAACAAACCTCAAAATCTGCGTGTCTGCACCCCCGCGGACGCTGCTGTATGATCCTTGTGTCCCTGTCTCTGTGCACTCCATCTGCGATCGCACCGCGCTGCC
>Ga0181573_10005727_pt1 | contig 10239 bp, 14 predicted proteins | sample 101ome_25_FD_148643 | JGI IMG/M metagenome (GOLD analysis project Ga0181573, IMG submission 148643) | Coastal salt marsh microbial communities from the Groves Creek Marsh, Skidaway Island, Georgia - 101409BT metaG (spades assembly) | ecosystem: Environmental > Aquatic > Marine > Intertidal zone...
GCGGAGCGGGGTCACGAGTTTGGCGCCACGACAGGACGTCCGCGTCGCTGCGGGTGGTTTGATGCGGTTGCTTTAAGAACCGCGGTCAATATTAATTCAGTCTCGGGGCTGTGTCTGACGAAGCTCGATGTCCTCGACGGGCTGGATGAAATATCAGTCTGTGTGGGTTACGTCGATGCCAACGGGGAGACAGCAGCCAACCCCATCGACGCAGTGGATTACGAGAACTTAAACCCCGTTTACGAAACCTTACCTGGGTGGAGTGATTCAACGCTTGGACTCAAATCTCTCGAGGCACTACCCGACAATGCCCGTGCCTACATAGCGCGAATTGAGGAGTTGGTGGGCGCACCGATCGATATCATTTCTACCGGCCCCGATCGAGAGGAAACCATTCTTCTCCGGCACCCATTTGGCGGCTGACTGATGCTGATCTTCAGTAAGATTCTGTCTTTACTGATTCATCCGTTATCGCTTTGCTTGCTGCTGCTTCTACTCGCCCTCCTGCTACGACTGGTGGGTGCTAACGCCAAAGCAAATCTACTCAATGTGCTTGCCACTGCGTGGCTGTATTTTTGCGCGACGGCATTTGGTGCCGATATGCTCTCGACGCCATTAGAAATGGCCTATCCGGCCTTTGCCGACGAAGAGCTGCCCAATGCTGATGCGATTGTGGTCCTGGGGGGTGGAATCACCGGTGAATCTCGCTTCGGTATTGGAGGTAATTTCAATCAAGCTGCAGACCGGTTGTGGCGCGCTGCCGATTTGTATCGCGCCGGTAAAGCACCCATTATCGTTCTGTCCGGTGGTACAACCCTTGAGGGCGGCGTGCCAGAAGCCAGGCTGATGGCCGAGAAGCTCGGCAGTATAGGGCTGACCTCTGCCGCATGGATTGAGGAATCAGAGAGCCGAACGACCCGAGAGAACGGTCAACTGACGCGCGCACTATTCGAAGGAAGCGGTGTCAATCACATTTTGCTGGTGACCAGCGCTAGCCACATGCGAAGGGCTTCTGCGGTGTTTTTAGCCCAGGGTTTTGCGGTCACTGCGGTGGCCACAGACCATGAAGTGCCGAAATTAAAGGGTCCTATACCAGGCTGGATGCCCACCTATGAACGACTGGCCCGCTCTACCCGCGCCATTCACGAGTGGGTTGGCTACTGGGCATACGCATGGCTAGGCTATCTGTCGTCAGAGGCCGAGCCAGCCAGGGCCTAGTTCATCACTGAAGGGTGCTCAGCGGTGGCTGCACGCTTGCTGCTGTCGTTACCCCGATCCCTCCAAGCAGAGGTAACCCTGTGTGCAGGAATTCGGGGGCCTATCCGTCAGCGGTCACGCCATGGGACAAATCCTGAGTTCTATGGACCTCAGACAAAGAGCTGTTTGAGCTCGCTGTAGTTGTGGCCTGTCCAGCGTCGGAACGCGCGATAAAAACTGTTGACCTCTGCGTACCCCAGCTCCCACGCCACGCATTTTCCCGGAAGCCACCGCTTTTCCAACATCAACGTGCAACGATGTCGCCGAACGTGATCCAAAATGCTCTGGTAGTGAGTGCCGTCGGCCCGAAGTCGCCTTCTCAGCGTGGTGGGGCTGACATGCAATGCGTCTGCCACGTCTTCTGAGCGCAGTCGCAGTAAATCGCCTGTCAACAGACAGTCGATCACACACAGAGAGGTGCGCGAGAGCTCATGAGGTGCTCTGCCAGTAATGCTCACGCACAGATCTAGCGGCACGTTTGGCAGTGGTGTCTGTGAGGCGCGCTCTAATGTTGCCCATGAGTCAGTGAAAGGCTGTTTGCCCCGGCTCGCCATTCGGTGGACATACAGCGGAACGGTTTGCGTGTTGTTGTGGTGAGTGCTGTCTGTAGCTGAAGATTTCATAGGAACGTCCCTGTCATCGTGATGATCCCCCAGAGGGTCCAAATTGAGGCGATCCGTTGCCTCGGCCGTTCAGGATAGCCAAACCCGACGCCTAGGCCAGTTGCCCGACCGGAAAGGATGAATTTGGACGAGTCTAGGAGCCATAAAGGTAGTTGGAGATGACTGCTTTTACGGCTTGTGGTACCCGCGAAGCTAATTCGGAGAGATGATGAACGGCCTGGGGGTGATATCCGCTCGGCAGTAGAGTGGGTGACGGGGCATACCCAGTGAGGTCGTGCCCAAACAATGGAGGGGCGCCTGTCGAGAGGCCACCTCGCGACCACGGTTATGCAGTAGCCCGCCGTTGCCCCATGCTGCCAACACGAGCGCAGACTCTTCTGACGCGCGCCGAAGCCACTGGTTTGTTTGTGTGCCGACAGGTTCTGTGGCTTCCGCTAATTCGCGGGGGTCAGTAGCCCGCCATGCAAATAAATTCACTAGCAGGAGCGACCCATATCCCCATCGCGTTGCGAACCCGATGCAACGACGGAGTGTGGGGTCGTCGATCCGCGCGTCTGCGGTTGAGGGGTTGAGGCCGATCACAGCGCATTGGGGCAGAGTGGGATCCCACTGTCGCCGTAGCCAGTATCGGTAATGACCGCAGCGCGAGAAACCCGCTGAACCTTCCGCGTGGCCGGTTTGCTTGAAGGAACGCGTCATCCGATTGATACGTCCCGTCGTTGGGAACGATCGGTCACTCCCGTGTAATGCAGTCGGCGGTCATTGGCCCCTGATCGGGTGCTGGCTCTTGATAGATGTCCACCACTAAATGCTGTTGCAATTTACGCTCTTGGTAAGTGCCCTCCACACGCGCCGCGCAAGTCTTAAAGTGCGGCTGCTGGGTCTCGGGAAAGAGCTCCGCCTGAAGCGAACTCGATTGATGACTGCAGCCTAAAAACAGGGATAGTGCTCCAAACAGTAGTGTGCGCAAAATCATGGGAGATGGCGTGTTCATTCGGTCAGCGGTGACGCTCCGTGAAGCCGGCTGGGTGTCCACACTGCACATTGATGGCCTCCTCAACTTTTTCCACTCTTATCCATATAGCGGGTGAGCACCGGCGCGCAGTATTTTGGTGGAAGTCGAGCATGTTATGGTCTGTGCTGATCAGAGCACGTTGTCCGGTGGGTTTGACTGCTTGGCGTCACAACGTAACACAATTCTCTGGCGCAGAGAGCGGGCTGGAATCAGTTCAAATAAAAAAGGGTGGGGCGAGGCATGATCTTACTCACGGGTGCCACAGGCCGTGTTGGCACCGCCGCAGCGAGGGCACTGGTTCGTGCAGAGGTCCCTTTCAAAGTGTTGGTTCGGGACCCCGACAAAGTCGCCTTTGATTGCGCGACAGTCGACGTCGTGCAAGGTGATCTGTCCGACGCTGCATCGGTTGAGGGAGCGTTGAGTGGTGTCACTCGGGCGCTCATTGTGATGGGCAACCATCCGGATCAAGCGAGGCTGGAACGTCAGTTTGCGAGTTCTGCAGTCGCTGCCGGTGTCTCCCATCTGGTGAAGATTTCCTCTATGGAAGCGTCGCCCGCAGCGACCGCGGTGCTGCCAAAAAATCACTTCGAGACCGAGCAGCATATTCAAGATTTAGATGTGGATTGGACTTTCCTGCGCCCCAATTACTTCATGCAGAACATGTTGATGTACGCGGCGTCGATTAGCCGCGGAGCCAGTTTCGCATTACCACTCGGTATCGCAAAAACAGCAATGGTTGACGCCCGAGATGTTGGCGAGGTGGCTGCCAATGTACTGACCGGTCAGAGTCATGCGGGCCAGCTTTATCAACTGACTGGCCCTGCTTTGATGGATTTTCACGAGGTGGCGGAGGTCATGAGCCTCGCACTTGGAGACTCTATTACCTACGTTGAGCAGACGCCTGAGGCTTTCCGCGTCGTTTTGGCCCAATTCATCCACTCACCCTGGCAACTCGATGCCGTGTGTGAGCTCTTTGCTGAAATTGCCAGTGGCTCTCTGGAGACGCTCACTTCAACGACGGCTGATCTGCTAGGGCGCCCGCCCAAGTCGCTCGCGGATTTTACGAAGGAGTTTCAGTCAGCTTTTCGAGCAATCGAGTGATCGCGCGGCAGAGACTTCTACAACGCGTGGTTCTGGGCCGATTCCTAGACGAAAATCCGAAATACGACGAACGAAGTGGGTAGCCTCCCTTGAAACTCAGCCGATAGCTCAATAGTCTCTGGCCCATTCGGGCAGCTCGCCGAACGCTATGGGCCCGCAGTAATTTTTGGCCAACAAACGAGAGTGACCCTATGCCTCCAATGACCATGCTGGGATGGTTTCACACGATTATGGGCGTGATCGCCATTCTCACAGCAGCCTACACACTGTATCGGCACCGAATTATTCGTGCTTCGGATAAATTGGGTCGTGCGTATCTGCTGATCACGTTGGTCGTGGCGGGGTCTGCCTTGGCCATTTACAACCAGGGTGGCTTCGGCGTGGGTCACATACTGGCAGTGCTGACGTTGACGGCGCTGTTGGTGGGATACCTACTCGAGACGTTAGCGCCATTTGGTAAGTGGTCCGTATATCTGCAGACCGGGGCTTATACGGCTACTGTGCTGTTTCATATGATTCCGGCGATTACCGACTTTCTGAGACGCTTGCCGGTCGGCGACCCCTTCGTCGATTCGCTGGATGCGCCACTTGTGCAGAACTTTCACTTAGCGTTTCTGGCCGTATTTGCTGTGGGCGTAGTGGCGCAGTGGATGTGGCTGACCCGCGCGCGAGACTGAGACGATGCTTTTCATGCTGATCACATTGGGCTTCGTGGTGGTTGTGACGGGGTGCATGATTCTTATCAACCGCTGGATGGTATCCCAACGTCCCGAAGTGGATTCGACAGACGAAGACCGTCAGGAATGAGGCGAGCAAACGAGCTCCGATGTCCGCCATCACTCGGCGCTCCAGGGTCGCTCCGGGCAGTCGCAGTCAAAAAGCTTGTCGCCAATGCGACGCGTGGGTTTAACCACTCCGCCTAAAGCGTAATGGCAATCTCAGTCCTGCCTGCCACCGAGAACACCGCGGCGTCAAAGGAAGGGGGCCCTAAAAAGCCGCGCACCTCATTACTGAAACCGTACTGCTCACGAGGTACGCCGAAAAAGTAGTTATCCAGCCGATTGTTGAGGTTGGCGTCGTGGAAAATACCGATCGCATTGGTGCCGGGCGGTAGCTCATATTGATAGGTCACCGAGCCGGGGTCCACCATTTCGATCGTTCCCTCTGTGATCCCGGGTGCTGCGCCGCCTTTTTCTCCACGGTCGGTCTCGAAAGCGGTGGCATTGTCGTAGATTGCGATATGAATTTCGCCGGCTTCTTTAATGTTGTTGATTGTGACGACAAGTTCATGCGCAAAGATCGGGAGGCTGAGGAGGAGCGTGGCGGCGGCTACCGTCACTGCATTCATCAGACGGGCCGCGGAGCTCAGACGAGAGGGCCTTGGATGACTCGCCCTCGGACAAAAAGAACCGTGTACTGCGCGGTGCATTATGGCGATAATCCTCTGCCATTGAGGTAATAGGTTGGCTAGTGAACTTATTGTTCCAAGAATCCGCACCTATTCCCACACATGCGGTGGCTGCCATGGTGGCTGTGATCTTGGGTGGCCTCCAACTCGCGAGCACCAAAGGGACGACGCAGCATCGTATGCTGGGATGGATCTGGGTGCCGCTAATGGCATACGTGAGCATCTCGTCTTTTTTTATCAGCGAGCTCAAGCTGTGGGGTGCGTTCAGTCCGATTCACTTGCTGAGCGCCTGGACAGTGTTTTCGCTGGTGATGGCGGTGTACCACGCACGTCAAGGAAATATCCGGCAACATAAGATTTGGATGGTGCTGCTATTCTGGCACTACTCGTGACGGGGGTATTCACGCTGTGGCCCGGGCGTGTCATGCACAGCGTATTGTTTGGCGTTTAGTACTCAGTGACAGGCATTCCAAGCACTATCGCACGCTAAGCAAGTCCGTTAAGCAGCTTAAGGATTATTAAATGGGAACCATTTCAGGCTCTTGTTTTTGTCAGGCCGTAAAATACGAATTAACGAGCGAATCGCAGTTGCAGGGGCTGTGTTACTGCACCGACTGCCAGCGTGTGGGTGGGAGTGCACACTGGACGTCCTACGCGGTAGCGCCAGCTGACTTTCGATTACTGGAAGGCACGTTGAAACCGTACACCTACGATCCCGGCTCAGGTCGTGAAGTGACTCGTCATTTTTGTGGCAAGTGCGGCACTCAAATCATGGTGCAATCAGACGCGCTTGCAGTGACCTCAGTAAACGCCATGACCTTTGACGACGCGTCGGTGTTTAAGCCTGAGATCGGATACTTCACGACCAGCGCTCCCGCTTGGTGTGAGGTTGATAAAGGGCTGCGACCTTTTGGTGCCGAATAATGCTCGGGCCAGCCTCGAGACAATGCGCAACGTACCCTTAACGGCCCGTTACTCAGTCTATGGCCGTGCGCGAACGCGCGGCCGAGCGGAGTTAGTGCAGGATCAATTGCTCTGATTGAAAGGCGGTTGGTGAGTATTTCGACCGGGTGCTTTTGGAGTGCTGAAAAAAGACTCTTTCGGCCATTAAGTCATTGGGCTGGCCACCAGCGTTACCAATTTTGATCGTGGTAAAGTAAATCATCGCAACAGCTAGATGAGATGAAGAGAAGCTAGCGTGCAGAAATTAAAAACGATGGTGCTGTTTTGTTGTGGGTCGTTGTGGAGTGTCTTCCTGCTTGCTCAGGTGGATGAGGAGCACTTTATGCTCGACAACTTCGATGCCTCTACCGATCAGGGTTACATAGATGTGATGGGCGAGATTCGCAGGCCTGATATGGGCATTATCATCCCTGTGTCTGTAGGAGCTGATGGTTCCCTACTTCTTGGCAATCCACCGGTTGATAAAGTGCCCTCGCAGCGAGTGAAGACTGCGGTCTGTGGGCAAACTATCTACTTTGACGGATTGCCTGAGAGAGAGCTCATGTGTCAGTAGTCACTGGCATCAAACCGCTCACAGGTTTGCAGCCGCGGATAAAATACTGATGCGATGCATTCTTCATATTGGTACCGAAAAAACCGGCACCACGACCCTTCAATCTGTTTTAAGTCAGCAGAGAGAGCGTCTTTTAAGTCATGGCGTGCACTACGCAAAAGCCCCGGGAGAGCTTAATTGCCGGAGTCTCGCGGCGGCCTTTACTCCGCAAGGCGTTCGAGATGATTACTTAACGAGAACTGGATTAACCGAACCCGAAAAATTTGCACAGTGGCGCCATGATTTGCTCGCTCAAATCAAGCAAGAGATCGCTGCTGCGAGGGGACGGTGCCACACTTACATTCTGTCTTCGGAGCATCTGTCCTCAAGATTGACGACGGTCTCAAGCGTAAAGCATCTGGCTGAATATCTGTGCTCTGAGTTCGAGGAAATTCGGGTGGTGTGCTATCTCAGGCGCCAGGATCTGTTGGCAACCAGTCGCATCAGTGAAGGCTTGCGAGCCGGTTTTCCGCAGCGCTGGTTCCCGGATTTAGTCAACAGTGTGGGACTCCCACCACTATACGATTACGAAGCGCTCATTAAGCGGTGGGCAGCGTGTTTCGGCGAGTCAGCGATTCAGCTGAGGATCTTTCAGCGGTCACAACTCGTGGGCGGTGACGTCGTCGCGGATTTTTCTGAGAATCAGTTAGAGGTGCCTCTTGGCCAAGATGGTCGCGAGACGTCCAATGTGTCTCTAAGTTTGGTCGCGCAACTGGCACTGATGATGTTCAACCATGCGATGGGAGTAGAGGCCCGTTTTCACGTCAGCAAACATCGAAGAGAACTGGCTCAATATCTAGAAAGAGTTGCCCCCGGCGCTGACGGCAAACCATCCAGATCCAAAGCCCTGGCGTTCTATGAGCATTTTAGGAGGGGCAACGGTTACTTGGCCGATCGCTACTTTCAGCGCCCCCTGCTGTTTGACGAAGACTTTGAAGGATACCCCGAGCATGAGCTTGAGGCCGACACCGAGTTGGCTGCTTCATTACTGAGGGATTTTTATCTGAGTGGTTTTTTAGGCAGAGATTGTGCCGACGAAACTAACATCTCTGCTTGAGATGCCGGACCATGTGGCTTCGTTGTCAGGCTGACATCCTTTATTCGTCAGCGAGGCGGTCACTACAGGTCGATTGGTTATTCTCGGGCGGCTGTTGCCGCCGGGATCGGTTCGGCAGTTCGCGAGTCGTGCTCCGATTGATAAATCGAATCTCGTAGGTGCCGCTGGCATGCCGCTGGAATAATCCTCATGCGCAACCGCAGCTTGATTTACGCTCTGCACAGCAGGGTACCAGAGTGAGAAACGCGAATAAGAAAAGATAGTGCCCGGGAGAGAACATGAACCTTCACGCCCCTGCAAGCACTGGCCCCCGAAGCTAGCTTGCCTACTCATTTCGCTAGCTGTGCAGCGGGAGAGCTTTTAATGATCAAAGGGCGCGCAAAATTTGAACAGATTGGGGAACCGACGAGCTGAACCTTCGCCCGTTGCGCCTCCCACACGTGAAAAAAGCGCAAGTCGAATTGGGGTTGCCATGGTGTTGCTGCTAGAGGTGCTGCCCGTCAATGTAGTACCAGCGGCCATCCACCCTCGAGAAGCGGCTGATTTCATGGAGGCGATAGCCTTTGCCGTCTATCTTGTAACGCGCGACATATTCCACTGAACCGAGTACATCTTCCAACGTCCCCGATCTCGTCGCGCGCACACTGAGCCCCAGCCATCGTTGCTTGGGATCAAAACTGATTCTGCTGGGTCGTGTATCGGCATGCCAAGTGTTGAGCAGGTACTGCTCATTACACATTACATATCCACAGTAGCGTGAACGCATCAACTGCTCGGCCGTAGTGGGTGCTTCGCGACCAAGCAGGAAGGGGCCGCAGCATGCGTCAAAATCTGTCTTGCCGCCGCAAGGACAGTGGGTGTCGTGATCTCGTAAGCGATTTTTTGCCATAAGTGACCGTATCCTCGGGATACGCTGCTTGCAAATTCGATTGGGTATGCCTCGGCAGAACGGTTTCGAATACACTGGCCGCATCGCTTTACGGGGAGACGACCATGACGCTAACCATTAACGCGATACCGACTGACCTTAGCGGTATTGATCCGGACACACCATTGCTCTGGGCATTGCGCGACCATCTGGGATTGGTCGGCACTAAATATGGGTGTGGTATCGCGCAGTGCGGTGCCTGCACCGTTTGGTTGAACGGTGCGCCGGTCCGCTCCTGTCAGCTACCTGTGGGGACCTTAGGCGATGACAGCATCACTACCATAGAGGGCTTGGCGGCAGATGGCCTGCACGCTGTGCAACGCGCCTGGATCGAAGAGGATGTCGCTCAGTGCGGATATTGCCAGGCGGGACAGATTATGGCGGCCGCGGCGCTGTTGGAAAAGCATCCAGAACCTTCAGACGAGCAAATTAACGTGGCAATGGCGGGTAACATTTGCCGCTGCGGAACCTATGTGCGCATTAGAAAAGCGATTAAAAGCGCCTCCTCAGCACTACAAAGCGGCGTGAGATTTTTTGATCCCGGCGAATCTGAATTAGCGGTCAACCTAGCCGATTCAGGGGGGGTGAGATCATGAGCGCCGACGACATCAAAGCCCGCCTGAACAGGCGACAATTCCTTCAGTTTTCCGGGCTGGGGCTGGCCCTGACCGCCGGTGGTCATGTGGTGCGGGTTGCAGCCCAGGATCATTCTGGTAACTCGAAACTAAGCGCCTATATCACTGTGGGAGACGACGGCGTGATCATCATCGGTGCACCCAACCCGGAGGTCGGTCAGGGCGTCAACACGTCGTTGCCCATGATTATTGCCGAAGAGATGGATGCCGCATGGAATGACGTGCAGGTCGTGAGTGCCCCGGTTGATGCCGCGCACTTTGGTGCTCAATTTGCAGGGGGCTCTTTATCGATTCCCATGCGGTGGGACGAACTGCGCCGGGTGGGCGCAACAGCCAGAGCGATGCTGCTTCGGGCGGCCTCGGAAGCAATGGAAGTGCCGACGGCGGAATTGAGTACGCAAGACTCTCGGGTCACGCACCGGGAATCAGGCCGGAGTCTCTCGTTCGCCGAACTCGCTATCAGTGCCTCGCAGTTGCCGATCCCCGACGCTGATGATTTGGTAATGAAGCAGGCTGAACAGTATCGATTGCTGGGCACGCGTATTACCAATGCATCGGCGCCCGCCATCGCGCAGGGAAAGCCACTTTTCGGCATCGACGTGCAAGTTCCCGATATGGTGTATGCCAGCTACGTAAAGTGCCCTCATATTGGTGGGCGTC
>Ga0181573_10005729_pt1 | contig 10236 bp, 8 predicted proteins | sample 101ome_25_FD_148643 | JGI IMG/M metagenome (GOLD analysis project Ga0181573, IMG submission 148643) | Coastal salt marsh microbial communities from the Groves Creek Marsh, Skidaway Island, Georgia - 101409BT metaG (spades assembly) | ecosystem: Environmental > Aquatic > Marine > Intertidal zone...
TCGTTGCCAAAAATGGGGTGCACACTCTCGAGAATGACGAGGGCATGGATCCCATATCCATGGTGTGTTCATTTGTGAGAGCCAGGAAAGTCAACGACAAAAAGGGATACAGCGGTATCGAGTGCTTGAAGTTCTTACTGTCTCGTCCCGACGTTAGCGTGAACAATAGAAATGATATAGGTTGGACTCCTTTACATTTTGCCGCTCGTGAGGGCTGTTTGGAAACCATCAAGCTGCTGTTGGAAGCGGGCGCAGATCCGTGCGCCAAGTCGACGCTCTTGACTGAGAGGGATTTTGATGGAACGATTCTCGAAGTCTTGCGCGACAGCATCACGCCTTGCGACGTTGCTGATGATCCACGGATCAAGTCTCTCTTGAGAATGGCTATTTTCCAGAAAGAAAGAGGCAAACCCATCGATATCAATGCGATTGAAAATCCATCGGCGAGCGCCGACCCAGAGTCTGAGTTCAAGGTGATAGAAGCTCTGGACGCGAATGAAGAAAAGAAGAAGAAGAAACTCGAGAAAAAGAGAGAGAAAAAGAAGGCAAAGAGAGCGGAGATGCGGAGGTTGAAGGAGCAAGGCGAGCAAGATTCGCAAGATGAGCAGACCGAGGAAATCATCGCTGAAGTTAGGACGTCACAGGAGACGCTGGATGAGAAGGAAAAGCCGGTTCAAGAAGAGACTACTGCCGAAGAAGTCAAGACGTCACCGAAAAAGTCAGTCGAGAAAGACACCGCCTCTGAAATGCTCAAGTCACTGAAAAGGCCGCATGACAAGGAAAAGGTGGTTGAGAAAAAAATCATCGCCGACGTCGAGAGCGTGTTGACAAGGCCCGGTGAGAAGGATGCGCTCGATTCAAAGCCAAAGATTGACCTTGCTTCACGTGAACTTGAAGAGGTCATACCCTCGAAACTTGTCGACTTTGCTGTGGGTCGTGGTGCGTCCATCCATCGATCGACGGAGATGATGGATGAGAAGCAGGAGGAGGATGCCACCAATGCAACGGATGTGCCGCCGAGCGACCCAACGACGTCGACAGTCACGTTGAGGAACAACGATTCGGATGCCATAAATGTGAATATTCCTTCAGTCGGTGCTGAAGAAGAAGTCCTAGATGACGCTGATCCACGTTCAGAGGTAGATTCTCAGACACATGCGCTGGTGACGAGCGATGATGACGAAGAAACTCCCGAGTGGGCAGAGGCTGATGTGCCAGCCGAACCAATGCCGCACGAGTTCATGGTGGCACCTCTGGCTGGGGACACAGACGCAATGGCAGAGACGCGGACAGAGATCAAACCGTCCACTAAGGCTGCGTGGGGAACAACAATCCCTGAAGCCGTGCGTACGAGTGTAACATGTCCCGACCCGGTTCCCCGAGTGATTCCTTCTTGGGATAAACAGGTTTACCAGGTCGATATGAAACCACAGTGGGAAGAGTTGAGCTGGGCCAACCGCGCTACGGAAAGGATGGAAAACGTTCATTTGGAAGCGTTAGCCTCAGGTATCAACTGTGGTCACGTCTTAGGACTGGACTTGGACAATTTGAGTTTCGGACAGCTCGATTCTCTCGAGGAAGTCCATCGAGAACTCATCGCGCGTCTCAATGACGCCAGAATTTCCTTGGCGCGACGAACAGAGCGAGCGCGCGTTGAAGAGGAAATTCGCATCCGCCGCGAGATGGAAGAGCTTCGAGCGCATGCACAGCTCGATAGAAGAATGTAAATCGTGCCCGCAATGTCAAAATAGTGTAGCATGTAGAAGAATTGAAAATGTAAAGACGCGTCAAAAACATAAATTATCAACTACCGTATTATTGTTCTAGCTAAAACAGCAGAAGATGAAACGTCGCTACGCACTACCGATGAGGAGCAAAGGAACCTATACCGACCGCACCCACGCGCTGCCATCGAGTCGCGGTCCACTTGACTCCGCGAACGACTGGACAGCCCGCGTGAAGAGAGAGCTCGTCCAATTCGCCATTCAGATGCGCATTGTAAAAGAGCAGAGCGTCTCCTCGACGAGGCTTCACCGCGAGAACGTCGCCGTCTCCTCGACGTGCGCGCTCACACGCAGTCTTAAAATCGTCCTCTTTGCCCCCGCTTTTCGACTTGGCGCTCCGTTCTCTTCCCAAAGGCACGCCGAGAGGGAACACCGTCTCTCCTCCCTCCTCCACGTCGCTCAGATACATCAACACGGTGGCGACGCGCTGGCCCCCATCTCTCACGTTCACGTCGTCGTAGAAAAAATCATGATGCGCTTTATACTCCTCCCCCGGTCCGTACTTCATCACCTGAATCGTCTCGCCTCGATTTCTCGGCAACATTGTCCACGCCGCCACGCGCAGCTCCACGTCTCGCACCACCTCGTCCTCGTCATCTCTCGTCCTTATCCATCCCCCAGAGCTCGTTCTATCGTCGCTCACCGTTGCGTTCCCCCCATCATTATCCACTACTTCGCTTCTACCCATCGTCTCGTGCGCCAATCGTACCAAATGTTCCGTCTCTCGCCTCGTCAAAAAGTTTCTATACACGTACGCCCGCGGCGTCGCCGAGACTTGTTCCACCCACTGTCCCTCCGACACCCCATCGTCGTCACCACCGTCCCCGTGTCTCCTCGTCGCGTACTTGACGTACTCATTCGCGTTCAACCCGTGCGCGTCCTCGGCGTCCAGCACCTCGTCTCGGTGATCCCTCGGTAATCGCACGCGATCCGCCACTGCGGTCGGCATCGACGCGGACATCATCATCCACGACGTCACCAACACCACCGAGACGAGCGACGACGACGACCGGGACGTCGTCCGCATCGTCGTCCGCGTCGTCGTCGTCGTCGTCGCGCCGACCGACCGACCGACCGACCGACGCGAGGTTGGTTGATTGTCCCGTCGCCCCGCGCGCGCGAAGCGAAGAGCTTCGAGCAGCTTGGAGCTCGAGCTCGAGCTATCTATGATATACTATGTCGTGTATGAGTAAACAGTTATTATGAATACGTCCTCTCGAACGCGAAAACGAGAGGGGAACGAGAGTAACGGTTCGGTTCGCGGTTCGACGCGAACGACGACGACACATCGCGACGCGGCGACGAACGATGGCGAGCACGGTTGGAATGATGGACCCGGCGTTCTTCGTCGGAAGAAACGAACTCATCGCCTGGGTGAACGGGTTGCTCGGGCTGAGCCTGACCAAGGTGGAACAGTGCGCGAGCGGGGCTGTGTATTGCCAAATCATGGATGCGTGTCACAACGGCGTCGTGCCGATGCATCGGGTGAACTTTGAGGCGAAAGGGGAACACGAGTACGTGAATAATTACAAAGTGCTTCAGGTGGTGTTTGAACGGTTGAAGATTGCGAAAAACGTCGAGGTGACGCGATTGGTGAAGGGACGACCGCTGGATAATTTGGAGTTTTTGCAATGGATGAAGTGTTATTACGATAAGACGACGGGAGGTGGGGCGCTCGTGGATGGTGGATACGATGCGGAGGAACGACGGGCGCACGCTCGTGGAGGGGCTGCGTTCGTTGGGGCGAAGAAGGCGTCGGTGATGACGAATGGAGGTCAGAGAGCGGGGGGAAGGGCGCGGGCGGACAAGAGCCGAACGCACGCGGATCGAGAACGAGAACGAGGCGGAGGGGGATCGACCCGGGGTCATCGAGACGCCGTCGCGGGGAACTCCGCACCCGTTGGAATGTCTTCGCGAACCGCGACGGGTGGATCCGCGGCGACTTCTGCGCAGGTGAGAGAGTTGACCGAGGCAAACACGGCGCTCAAGCTGCAAGTTGAGAGAGCTGAGCAAGAGAGAGAGTTTTACTTTGAAAAGCTTCAGGATGTCGAGTACTTGTGTCAGAGACCGGAGTTTGCAAACAATCCGCTCACCAAGGTTGTGGAGAAGATTTTATACCACACCGATGGCAAGGCGGACGTCGACGCCATCATCGCTGAGTGCCTTCCGAGTGTCGTCGCAAAGGCGAACGAAACCGCCCAGACGCGCGCGGCTGAGGGGTCGCAACCCGAGCCCGTGGAACCGACTCCGGTGGAACCGACTCCAGTGGAAGCAGCCACGGCGACGCTCACGGCGTTGAGTCTCGAGCGCGCTGACTCGGTGCGCACGCTCGGTGCGTCTCCCCTCGGTACTCCGCCTCCGATGTACGACGAAGAGGATAACACCAGCGGCGCTCACCGAAACGGCGGCGACCAAACGCAAAACAGAATACCTCCACCCTCGCCGAAATATTTCAATAGTCCTCTTCCGCCTTCGGCTCGCACGCCGCTGGGAGAAGCGAATAACAACAGCGTTTGAAACAGAATTTTTATGTAAACAATCAATCAAATCAATCAATATTACGCTCTACTAGTAAGTCTAACGATGATGGCGACATCACGACACGCCTTGTCCGTGAAGACGCTGTTGAAGCAGCTCCACTTCCTCGTTCGTCGAACCGGCGGCGTCGCGCACAGCGATTGCCGCTTCAGACGAGAGCAAGTCGACGTCGCCCAATGCGACGAGTTCGGACGACACCAAAACGCGCACAAATAACATGGTGATGAAGAGCCATCGTTGTTCGGTGAAGGGTGGAACGGCGCGCTCGAAAGAAAAAGTTCGCAACAGCGTCGTCAACCCTTGCTCAATGCGTCTGCGCTCTGAGGAGATGCCGAGCTTGACGCACAGCGCAGGAACGTATTTGGCTAAATTTTCATTCCACGCCTCGCTCACAGACGTCGTGTACTTGTCGCGAGACGGAAGCATATCGATGAAGGAACCGTCGGCGCGCGACAGCGCGAAAGTCGCCTCGGTGACCATGTTGTCGATCGCCATCCACATGATGCCGAATTGCGACACGGAAGGAGCCGCCGTCGCCGCCATCATGCTCTCCTCCTCTGAGGAAGAGGCGACGGAGGACATTTCGTCGTCATTGTCTTCGTCGTCGAATTCTTCATCGCCGTCAGAGAAACCCGGAATCCGATTCGCAGTGAGCGTTGCCGCGAGCATTTTTCGCGTCACCTCGGCGACGTCGTCGGCAGCATCTTTCGTCGTCGTCGTCGTCGTCGTCGTCTCGACCGTCTCGCCGTTCTGTTCCTCGTCGACGTCGGCTCGTACATCAAGCGTCATTCCACCGCCGTCCGTTTCTCGGGGCTCCGTGCGAAGTTGGCCTTCAGCGAACCGTCCTCCGATGCTTGGAATGAACTCACCCTCCTTTGGTTTCTTTCCCTCGCCGTACGTGTCGAAATAAAAGACTCCGGTCGCCACGGCGGCGGCGGCTTGCTCTTCCTTTTTCGCCGCCGAGGACGCTTCAATCTCTTGAATTTCAGACTCGTTCCACGTGACCGAGCGAGCGTCACGCCGCGCTTCCTTTTTCTCCATCTCTCTCTGCGCCTCAACCTTTTTTCGCGCCTCACGCGGGAGAAAACCATCGACAGACATGGCTCGAGCCATTCTATCCGATTCTAAGAGCGGCGCCGACGAACCCGATGCCGAGCCCGGGTTCGCCTGTTGTGCTGCTCTTTGGACGTTGCGTCGACGCTCGACAACTTGTTCTTTGAGCACGTCTGCTTCCCCACCTCGCGGTGCCGCAGACTTGGTCGCCGCGCCCCGCGCCGCGGACACCGCATCTGCGGACTCGCCGAGCCGAATCGCCATCGCCTCCGCCGACGAAAGGTGTTCCCTCGAACAAAACCCGCGAACGAACGCCGCGTCTCTCACTTTACGCGCCCCGGCATCAATCTCAAACCTCTTCGTGTTCGTTTTCGTCGGAGAAGAAGACGCCGCCGCCGACGCTCTATCGCACAGACACCACCCGCACGCTCCCATTCTCGAACGCTCTCCGCACGCGTCGATAAAGTCGTCTCGCGTCAACCGCGCCTCTCGACACGCTCGCTCGAATGAATCCTCCGAAGTAAACGATGACGAAGACGTCGTCGTCGTCATGAAGACCCGCTCGACGAAGGCCAGTTTCTGCGACGCCAAAAGTCGCTGTTCCCGCTGCTGCCGCTCTCGTCGTGGCTCCCGCCCGACGACATCTTCTTCTTCGTCTCTCGCTCCTTCTTCGATCGTCGTCATCGGCGCCGTCGCTCCTTCATCGTCCGAAGACGGAACCTCCTCTTCGTCGTCTTCATCGCTACCGCTACCGCTACCGTAACGCAACGCCACCGGAGTCTTCATCGCGCTCGAGGACGACGACGACTGACGGCGCGCGTCGTTCCACGAGACGACCGAACGCGTCGCGTCGCGTCGTGTCGTGTCGTGTCGCGTTCACCCGTAATTTCGTGGTTTACACACCTTTAGAAATGTCCGGTGAACGATTCGACTCTCCAGACATTCGTTCCAGGTTGGACGTAATATGTCCAATTAGGCGTTAGTGCTCCACACTACGACTAAGTCCTGCGTTCTCGACAAGCCGGCCTTAGCTCAGATGGAAGAGCAGCTGACTGTAGATTGATAAATCTATCTGAATTTGACACGGGTCACACCGTGGTCACGAACGGTTATCAGCGGGTCACCCGTTCGATTCGGGTAGGCCGGATCTTTTGCCTCTGTCTACCCCTTAAATACGAGTCAAATGTCCGAGTTGTTACTTTCACATACTCGACTTTTTGCACGCGCGCGCGGTGGCCCACGAAAAACGCGAGGCTCGGCGTGATTATCGTCAATCAACCTAGGTAGTTTTGTGTAGTCATTAAAAATAATTGCTGCTGTATGTGTAGGGTGATACGGAGTAGGTGATATGAGCGGTGGTCTTCTGAAGAAGAGAGACTCGAGGCGAACGACGCGAATTCGTCGTCGTCGTCGTCGTCGACGCCACCTCTCGCCGCGTCCGCGTCGCTTACTTGCCGCGCTTACCCTCCTTCTGGATGACAACTTCGTCAACGTAACGAATACCCTTACCCTTGTACGGCTCTGGCGGACGCTTAGCGCGGATGATGGCGGCAAAGTTGCCGACTTCAACCTTGTCGTAGCCGCTCACGGTCACCTCGGTGTTGGACGGGCACGCCACCGTGACGCCCTCCGGCACCTTCATGATGACCGGGTGAGAGTATCCGAGAGACAAGTTGAGGTCCTTGCCTTGCATCGCAGCCTTGTAACCAACACCGATGAGCTTCAACTTCTTCTCGAAACCCGTAGAGACGCCCACCATCATGTTGTTGCACAGCGTGCGGTACAAGCCGTGGCCCTTGCGGGCGTCCGGCGAGTCATTCGCGCGCGAAATCTTAAGCGCTTCGCCCTCCTCCGTGAACACCATAGTCTCCGGAAACTTCATCTCCATGCTACCCTTCGGTCCCTGCGTTGGTTCAAATCGCGAAAACGAGCGGCGCGGCGGCGTCAGTCGTCGAGCTCTGAGCAAAAAAAAAGAGGCCCTCCAGCACACAGAAACCCTACTGCCGGCGGCCTCCACGCGACCGACATCCCCACGCCCCGATCCTCGGCGACGCTCGATTCCCACTTCCAACGCGCGCGCGCGATGAAACGCATTATTCCTCATTTCCTCCCCTCGTCGTCGTCCCCGTCCTCCCTCGTTTTTTCGTTCGTCCACGCACCTTGACCGAGAGATGGTTATCCTTCAGGGTGTACGTCACGCCCTTTGGCACCGGCACCGGCTGCTTGCCGATGCGCGACTCCTTCGCCTCGACGACGCGGCGCACGCACGCGCGCTGCGCGCTCGTCGATCGTTGGTTAATCGTCGCGGTGTCTCCGCGCGCGAACGCGGACGCGTTCGAGGTGAGCATCATCGTTCCGGCCGGTCCTGTTCGGGTCGCGGTCTGCCGTCGGGCGCTCCGTCGGCGCGCCAACGCCAACGCGCGCGACACATTTATTGTTTTTACACTGGTGGGTGGTTACGCACCCATATTGCGCACCCATATTGCGTTCCTTCATACAGAAATAGAAATAGTCACCCTGATGGTTTTAAATGGGTGTTAAATAGTGAGTGCGCGCGTCCGTCCGGTTCGCGTCCGCGGACGAAGCGACACTTCGCGGACGAACGAACGAACGGAGGGACGAACGAACGGAGAGACGGACGGAGAGACGGACGGACGGGTCTGTCTTCGGTGGATGAACGCGACGACGACGACGACGGGGAAGGCGACGACACCGACGAAGGGGTTGGTGATGCGCCAGACGCAGGACGCGGTGGGACAGAGTGCGTGACGTCGCGCGCACCCGCTGTGCGTGAAAACGACGGTTCGAGTCGACGAGGCGCCGCGTGGTGAACGAACCGAATCGAACGACTGACGACGCGAACGCGAACGCAGGTTTGGATGAGCTGAGACGCAGGAAACGCGCGATCGAGGCGACGATCGAGAGCGGGGCGCGGGATTGCGAGGCGTTGCGCGGACGGATTCGAGAGATTGAAGCGAGGACGGAGCGAGACGGGGCTCTGGCGGAGCGTTACGCGCGGCTGATTCGAGACGGCGAGGCGTCTCTGGATCGGATTCTAGAGTCGAGTGAGTTTTTAGCGGAAACTTTGGCGAGGGAGACGCGCGCGCTGTTCGATGATGCGGAGGTTTGATGAGAGAGAGAGAGAGAGGATGTCGAGACTTCACGATTCGCCGCCATACTATAGTAGCTTCGCTACAATTCTCCGTCGTCTCGAACGCTTTGTCGCGACGAGTACGCGTTCGAAATCAATTCTAATACTTTTTTCGAGCGCAGACGCTTGGCTAATTTTCTAAGATTACGTCCCTTGGAATCGCTCACCATGACGTCCGCCCCCGCGTCGAGAAGTCGCGACACGGCGTCGGCATTTTGTTTGCGCACCGCCGTCGCCAGGAGCGAGTCTCCCCGCTTCGTCTTAAAGTTTGGATCCGCCCCGAGCTTCAGAAGCACTTCCACCATGAAGATATTATCGCGTTCGAGAGCCCTGAACAACGCGTTACCCCCGGATCCGTCTCGTTGGTTCACGTCGACACCGCACTCTTCCACGAGATACCGCACCGCGGTTTCGTGCCCCTCCGCTCCGCCCCAAGACGCCCGGTGTAACGGCGAAAACCCATCGCGCGCGAGATTCGTCACGTCCACTCCGTGCGCCCGCAGCGTCTTCAACGCCGCAGTGTCGCCCATCAAAGCTGCCGCGTTCACGGGCGTGTGTCCATCGTGATCATCAATCGTCGCATCCGCGCCCAGCTCGAGCAACCGTTCAAGCGCTCGCGTTCTTTTTTCCAACACCGCCACCATCACCGCCGTGTACCCGCGATCGCTCTCCCGCGCATCGAGCAACTGTTTGAGTTCATCTTCTCCGTGCGCCTGCTCGGCGTCGTCAAAAAAACCCAAATCGTCTCGCAACACCGCCGTCACCGCTCTCGGAGCGTGCGCCAACACCAGCGTCGTCATCGTGGTTGTCAACGCCAAGAGCGTCGTCAACACCAGCGTCCACGGCGAGAGCCGACGGATCGATCGCGTTCCGAACATCACCGACATCATCGCGATGATAATGGACGACGACGACGACGCGCGATGACTTTTCCCCGGGCGTCGGCGTCTGTGGAAACACCGACTGGATTGGATTGGTTTGGATCGATTAGTGTTCTTTCTGGGAAAAACAAAAGCAGCGTCACTGCGCGACGCCACCGCCGCCGACGACGACGACGACGATGACCGCGACGCGCGCGCAATTCTTCGGTGCGCATCGACGATCGCGATCCCTTCGTCCTTCTCAAAACCCGGAACCGACCCGACGAGCGAACCGTTCACGATTTCGTGCCGGCAGACGAGCGTCTCATCAGACTGACAACGACGGTTTTTTGTTTCCGTTCACGCAGCGACGTCCGGCGCGGTCGGCTTCGGCGCGTGGTTCGCCACGCTTCGTTTCGCCCCGATCCCGTCCGAGATTCGACCGATCGTCGTCGCGGTACGTCTACGCGCGAAGAACGAAACGAATCCAAAGTCGAATCAACCGACCGACGCTATCGACGCCGTCGAAACGTCTCCAAACTCCTCGACTAACCACCCATCCCGTCGACAGCTCCCAGCCATCGCCCTCGGTGCGTTCATCATCTATTCCATCCTCACCGTCGCCCTCTCCGTCGTCTTCTTTCCTTCCCGTCCCACGGAGGCCCGTTCGCTCGCTCGCGACGTCCTTCGCGCCCGTCGCCGGCTCGCCGCTCGCGGCGTCGTCCTCTCCTAATCCATCCCCCGGCTCCCACCACCCCGAGCGAGAACCCCGAGCGAGCCTTATTCTCATTCATCACATCGCGCGCGCTTCCATCGGTTTCCTCCGCGCCCTTCTTGTAACAACGCAACG
>Ga0181573_10005730_pt1 | contig 10236 bp, 5 predicted proteins | sample 101ome_25_FD_148643 | JGI IMG/M metagenome (GOLD analysis project Ga0181573, IMG submission 148643) | Coastal salt marsh microbial communities from the Groves Creek Marsh, Skidaway Island, Georgia - 101409BT metaG (spades assembly) | ecosystem: Environmental > Aquatic > Marine > Intertidal zone...
ACGACCGGGGCGAACATGATCGTCTCCTCGTGGCACCTCGGCGGGTTCGGCGGGAATGTGGACGCCCTCGTGGCGACCTACTCGGCCCTGCTGGGCGGCGCGCCGCCCCCGCCGACCGACCCCAACTTCGTCCGGAGCGATACCAACGGCGACGGCAGCACCAACATCGCGGATGCGATCTTCACCCTGGGCGTGCTCTTCCCGACCGGGACCCCGCCCACGCCGCAGTGCGACAAGGCGCTCGATTCGAACGATGACGGTGGCGTGAACATCGCGGATGCGATCGCGCTCCTCGGCGTGCTCTTCCCGAGCACCTCGCCGCCGCCTTCGACTCCGTCTCCGACGACCTGCGGACAGGATCCGACCCCGGACTCCCTGACCTGCAACTCCTTCGCGCCCTGCCCGTAAGTCCTCTGGCGAGGATAGAACGGCTCGGTCGAAGGGCTCGGTCGAACGAGGGCCCGAAGGACGCTGCGTCCTTCGGGCCCTCTCTCTCATCCGGCGGACCGATCGCGAGGGAACCCCGCGCCCCCTGCGCACCGCGTCTTTCGATCGGGCCCTGTCCGTGATCTCCTGCCCTGTCTCCGGGACCGCGCCCTGCGACCCGGTTCGTTCCCAAGGATCGAGCCGGGCGACCGGCGCTTCTCCTCGCGCTGCGGAGGTCACGACCTTGCCGAGGACCCCGGGGAGAGGTACGGTGCCCCCCCGCGCTGCGACGCCGCGCAGTGCGTAGGACCGCTCTCCACTGGTGCGCTCTCCACTGGGGACGATCCGCCGGAGTCCAAGATGACCGACGACTTCCGCTCGCTCCGGGCCCTCCCTCCTCGCGCTCTCCTCGGGCCGGCTCTCCTCCTCCTCGCCGCCTCGTCCGCCCCGGCCCAGCTCGGGGGAGACACCTGTTCGACCGCGACGGTCGTCGCGGCGGGATCGCATCCCTTCGACAACACGGGCGCCTCCTCGAGCCTCCCTGCCGCCTGCGATCCGGACCTGACCGGGGACCTCTGGTTCCTGCACACGCCGCCCGCGGACGGGGTCCTCTCGATCCGGACCTGCGAGTCGGTCGGCCTCCTCGATGACACGGTCCTCGTGGTCCATGACGGTGGGGTCGGCTGTCCCATCCCCTCCTCGCCGGCGCTCGCCTGCGACGATGACGGTTGCGGAACCTTCGGCTTCCACTCGGAGGTCGTGGTCCCGGTTCTGGCGGGCCAGCCGCTCCTCATCCAGGTCGGAGGCTGGAACGGGACGGTGGGGGATGGAGTCCTGACGATCGAGGCGATCGAGGGAGACTGCGCGAACGGACTCGACGATGACGGAGACGGGCTGACCGACTGCCTCGACCCGGATTGCGCCAGCTCCCCGCTCTGCCCCGCCGTCAACGATGAGTGCTCCGGGGCGGTCGCGATCGGACTCGGCTCGAGCCCGTTCGAGAACACGAATGCACCGGTCGACGGTCCCCTCGTGTGTGATCCGGACATCAGCGGGGACCTCTGGTTCCTCCACACCCCCGCGGATTCGGGGCTCCTCTCCGTCGCGACCTGCTCGATCAGCGGGACCCTCGGCGACACGGTGCTCGTCGCCTACGACGGCACCGCCGGATGCCCTGGCCCCACCGGAGCCGCGCTCGCCTGCGATGACGATGCTTGCGGCTCCCAGTCGGAGCTCCTCGTCCCGGTCACGGCCGGGGTGCCGCTCCTGATCCAGGTCGGCGGGCGGGGTGGAAGCGTGGGCGACGGAGTCCTGCGGCTCGAGCGCCGGGAGGGGAGCTGCGCGGATGGGCTCGACGACGACGGCGATGGTCTCATCGACTGCGACGACCCGGACTGTGACCTCGACCCCGCCTGCGACGAGCTGGACTGCTCGGATGGGATCGATGGAGACGGGGATGGACTGACGGACTGCGCGGATCCGGACTGCGCCGGTGAGACGGTCTGCGAGGAGTTCGCAAACTGCGCGGATGGCATCGACAACGATCTGGATGGGCTGGTCGACTGCGCGGACCCGGAGTGCGCCGCCAGCCCGGTCTGCCTGCCGATCGCACCGAACGACCTCTGCGCCGACGCCACCCCGGTCATTGAGGGGCAGCATCTCTTCTCGAACCTGAACGCACCCCTGCCCGGCGCAGTCTTCTGCGATCCGGACCTGACCGGAGATGTCTGGTTCCTCTTCACCGCCTCCGACGATGGCTGGATCTCGATCCGGACCTGCGACGGCCCCGGCACGCTCGAGGACACGGTCCTCGGCATCTATGACGGCGGGGGCGGCTGTCCGACCACGACCGCGTCGATCCTCGCCTGCGATGATGACTCCTGCGGGGTCCTCGGGGTGTCGTCGCGCGAGGACCTCTTCGTGCTCGGTGGGCAGGCGCTCTACATCCAGGTCGGAGGCTGGAACGGGACGGTGGGGACGGGGACGCTCACCATCGAGCGCATCGAGGTCGCCTGCTTCGATGGGCTCGATGAGGATGCGGACGGGCTGATCGACTGCGCCGACCCGGACTGCCTGATCGCCTGCGACGAGGGGGCGAACTGCGGGGACGGGATCGACAACGACGGGGATGGACTCGTCGACTGCGCGGACGGCGACTGCGCGGGGAGCGGGGTCTGCTCCGGAGCCCCTGCGCCGCCCACCGGGCTCGGCTGCTTCGACGGCGGGGGCTCGCTGATCGACCTCGCGTGGGTGCCCGCCGCCGGCGGCGCGGGCATCACCTCCCAGCGGATCACGCGCGACGGAGTGCTGGTGACGACCGTGGCCCCCGGGATCGCGGCCGCGAGCATCCCCTATCCTCCGGGCTCGATGGGGCCGACCGTGGTCTGCGTCGAGAGCGTGGGACCCACCGGGACCTCCTCGCCGGAGTGCTGCACCCTGACCCTCGGGATCCCCCTGAACGATGATTGCGGTGGAGCGCTGGTCGTGGGGCTCGGGGACACTCCGTTCGACAACTCCGGGGCGACACCCGGGGCGGTCCCGGCGGTGTGTGATCCGGGGATCGGGAGGGACCTCTGGTTCCAGCACACCGCGACCTTCGACGGCAGCCTCTCGATCCGGACCTGCGCGGGGCAAGCCGGAGCGCTCGACCCCATCATCGTCGTGCACGCCGGGGGGGGGGGCTGCCCCGGCCCGCTCGCGGCGGGGCTCGCCTGCGATGATGATGGCTGTGGCCCCGGCGGGCTCGGCGCGGAGGTGATCGTCACCGTCTCGGTGGGGGATTCTCTCCTCATCCAGCTCGGCTCGGCGGGGGGGACCTCGGGGGCCGGCACGCTGACCCTCGCGGAGGACTGCGGTCTGCTCACGCCCCTCGGCTGCATCCACGAGCCGGCCCTCGACACCGTCACCCTGAGCTGGAGCGCGAACCCCAGCATCGCGGGAGCGGTGGAGGTCCTCGACAACGGAGTGCTCGTCGCCACCGTCCCGGCGGGAGGGGGGACCACGATCTCCATCGTCGCGCCGACCCCCGGCGCCCACACCTACGAGCTGCAGTGGAGCTGCGCCCTGACCGGCGCCGCGGGCCCGACAGCCTCCTGCGACCTGTTCGTCGAGCCGGAGATCCCGGACGGGACGACGGCCGTGATCGTCGCGAAGGAGCGTCTCTCGGGGCCCTTCCCCGGCGCGATCGACAGCGGGGCCGCGCTGGAGGCTGCGCTCATCGCCCTGGGGGAGCAGGTCCACACCATCGTCGCCCCCGACCTGGACTCCCTCGGCCTGGACTTCTCGGGGGTCGGCTCGATCTGGGTCTGCCTCGGGACCTTCCCCGATGACTCCCGCCTGACCGCCGCCGAGGGGGACTGGCTCGCGGCCCTGAACGAGGGCGGGGTCGCCCTCTACCTCGAGTCATCCGATCACTGGGGCTTCCTCCACCTGCCGAGCGCCCTCGACGCCCGGGACGGGCATCTGACCACGGCCGAGATCGACGGGGATGACTCCTTCGTCTCGATGGCGGCGGCGGGGGGAGGGGGCTGGGCGGACCTCACCGGGTCCTTCCCGGCGATCGTGGGGTATCTGCCGGATCAGCCCTTCGAGACGACCGACCGGCTCGTCGCCGACCCCGCCGATCCGGGCGTGTCGAGCGTCGAGGCGATCTGGGTTCAGGGGGGGCAGGGATATGTGACCGGCATCGCGGCCCGCCACACGATCGGGGCACCGTCGATCGTTCAGAGCTGGGAGTTCGGTGGGTTCCCCGCGTCCGGGCAGGTGCTGCTCGCCTCCCGATACCGGGAGCTGCTCGAGCTGCCGTCGATCAGCCCCTCCTTCGAGCGGGGGAACTGCAACGCGGATGGGACCTTCAACATCGCGGATGCGATCTTCCTGCTCGGGGCTCTCTTCCCGCCGCCCGGAGGCGGATCGGCCCCGATCTGTCCGGCGGCCTGCGATGGAAATGATGATGGCGTGGTGAACATCGCGGATGCGGTGTTCCTGCTCTCGGTGCTCTTCCCGCCGGTCGGAGGGGGGGGCGTGGTTCCGCCCCCGACGGTCTGCGGGCCCGATCCGACCGTTCCCGCCGCGGGTCCCCTGCCCTGTCCCTCGTTCCCTCCCTGCGTCCCCTGATCGCCGGGGAATCCGGAGGGGGAGCGTCAGGATTCGGGAGTCACGGCGCGGGGATCAGGAGGTGGCGGACTCGATGGAGTGCTGGTGCGTGCGGCTCTCCTCGATGTGCGAGAACATCGCCGAGGTCACATCCCCGGTGACATAGTCCCCGTCGAAGCAGGCCATGCAGAACCCCTCCACCGCCTCGCTCCCGGGGCGGGCGACCTCCTTGAGGTCCTCGACCGTCTGATAGATGACATGGTCCGCGCCGAGGTACTCGCGGATCTCCTCGATGCTCCGATCCCGGGCGAGCAGCTCCTGCCGGGTCGACATGTCGATCCCGTAGACGCAGACATGCCGAACCGGAGGCGCGCAGGATGCGAAGTACACCTTTCGCGCCCCGGCCTGCCGGGCGAGCTCGACGATCTGACGAGAGGTGTTTCCCCGGACGATGCTGTCATCCACCAGGAGCACATCCTTCCCCGCGAACTCGCTGGGGATGGCATTCAGCTTCCGACGGATGCTGGAGCGACGCTCCCCATCCCCGGCCATGATGAAGGTCCGGCCGATGTAGCGGTTCTTCACCAGCCCCTCGCGGTACTCGAGCCCGAGCGTCCGCGCGAGGGTCCCCGCCGCGGTGCACGCGGAGTCCGGCACGGGGATGACGACATCCGCGCTCAGCCCCGTCTCGCGCCAGCGGTGGGCGAGGCGCTCCCCGAAGCGCCGGCGCAGCTCGTACACGCTCACCGTGTCGATGACGCTGTCGGGCCGGGCGAAGTAGACATGCTCGAAGACACAGGGCTTCCGGCCGCGGCGGGCCACCTGCCGGTGCACCGGCTCCTCTCCCTGGCGGAAGATGATGAGCTCGCCCGGCTCGACATCGCGGAGGACCTCGAAGCCGAGGATGTCCAGCGCGACATTCTCGCTCGCCGCTGCATACTCCCAGCTGCCATCCGCTGCGCGGCGACGACCGTAGACCATCGGGCGGATGCCCATCGGGTCCCGGAAGGCGATGAGCCCGTAGTGGGCGATGATCGCCACCACGGAGTAGGCCCCCTTGACGCGCTCGAAGACCCCCCGCACGGCGCTCTCGATCACATCGGGGGACGGATCGGGGACGCCCATCCGGCCGAGCTCGACCGCGAACATGTTCAGGATAACCTCGACATCGCAGGTCGAGTTGAGCAGCGCCTTCTTCTCGTGGGTGAGGTAGTTCTCGAGCTCGTTGAAGTTCGTGATGTTCCCGTTGTGGGCCATCGCGATCCCGTAGGGGTAGTGCACCTGGAACGGCTGGGCGTCCTCGGCCGTACCGCCCCCGAAGGTGGGGTAGCGGACATGGCCGATCCCCATCGATCCCTGCAGGCGCTGCATGTTGCGCTTCTGGAAGATGTCGCTGACGAGGCCGGTCCCCTTCTTCAGGTGGAAGCGCCCGTCGAAGGTGACCATGCCCGCCGCATCCTGTCCCCGGTGCTGCAGCATGAGGAGGCCGTCGTAGATCTCCGGGCTCACCATCGTCTCGGGAGAGCCGAGAATGCCGAAGAAGCCGCACATCGGCGGTGCCTCGTTCCGGGATGGGGAGTCCGGGAGCGCCGGTCGCTGGCGCGCTGCAGGACTCCGAGGACATTCTTGGTGGGGGAGAGCACGCGCGCTCCCCGGGGGGAGACCCGGGCCCGGCCACCGGCCGTGCTCGGGACCGCATCCTAGCGGACTCCCCCGCGCCCTTGAAGCCGGGACCCCGATTCACGCCGTTTCCCGGGGGGTGAGGGAGGTGACCAAAATTGTCACTGGTCGATCCCGGGAGGGGATGGAACATTCCATTGACGGCTGCGCGAGCGGCCGCGCGAAAACGCAATCCGAGTTCAGGCAGCCGGAGTGTCGTTAGTTTTGGTGTGCTGGAAGAGGAAAAGGCCGGCTGCCTGATTTTTCCCCTCGCCATCCGGAGGGTGCGCTCGACGCCCGGGAAGCTACTTCACAGAAAGAGCACCACGTCACGCCCCTCCATTCAAAACACGAGCAGGTAGCCGGGCAAACCGTGGTGTGGATGCCCCCGGCTGCCTGCTCTTTTCGTGTCTGAGAGGCTCTGCGGGGCCCTCCCCCGGCGCCCGGGCCCCTCCGCCTAGCTGGTTGCATCCTCTACAAAAATGCCGATGCTGATCCTCGAGGGCTCGGTCCTTCCCGAGGGTCGACGCTCCAGCCTCTCCCAGACCGCGTGTGGATCCCGTGCTCCTCTCTCTCCGGGGAGCCGCCACCGGGGTGGGGGTGAGGCGGAAAGCCACAGGTCTCCACCGATGAGCGGATCTCGATCCGATCTTCGGGCCCCTCCTCTGGAGATGGGTCCCGTCTTCCGCATGAGCAGCACCTCCGACATTCCCCCTGAGCTCCTCCTCTCGGAGAGCCGCGAGCTTCTCGCCGCGGACCCCGGGCTCCTTCTGGAGTGGGGACACCCCGCAGGCGTCCTCCCCCCGACCCTGGAAGCGCTGATCCCCCCCGATGATCCGGCTCTTCGCGCGATCCTCGGCGCTCTCGAGCGGCTCGGGGAGCCGATCTCGACCGGGGGCCCCGCAGGGAGCGTCTGGGTCGCCCGACGAATCGTCACTTCCGCCGGGGAGGCGATCCGGGTCGCGCGCCGCAGCGGTGGCCGCAGCTTCGAGGCGGAGAGGATCTGGGTCGAAGACCTCACCCATCAGCTGAGGAATCAGCAGATGGTCCTGAGCAGTGTCCTCTTCACCCTCCCCCAGGCGGAGGCGGGGAGGTCAACGGAGGTCTCCGCGCGCTCCCTGGAGCTGCTGCGAGACGCCCTCGGTCGTGCGCTGTCCCTGCTCGAGGCTTTTGACGGGATTCAGCAGCTCGGGGACGGAGACCCCGGGGGAGCTCTGGAGCAGCTTCTCCCCTGGGCCGCCTCCCTGCTCGAGGCTCGGGCGCGCCGGAGCGAGGCTCAGATCGTGGTCCGGGATCTCCCGCGGATGGAGGAGTCGGTGGACGTGGTCACGACCAGCCACTTCCTCGCCGCCGCTTGCTCTCTCGCCCTCCCCCGGCTTTCGGAGGGCTCCACGCTGTCTCTCGAGATCCAGCGAATTCCCGGGGAGGCTCCGGTCCTGCATGTCGGGCTGGACGGCGTCGGGGAGGAGTGCATCCTGTCGATCGTCCGCGAGCTCGACTCCCGGGGGTATCCGGCACGGGTGGCCCTGAATGCGGGGGGCACGACGAGCATCGCTCTCCCGCTCCCGCCGCTGCCTTCGGTCGGAGGCTCCGGACCTTGAGCGCGCGCCTGCTCCTCATCGATGACGAGCCGAACGTCCTGACCGGTCTCGAGCTCGTGCTCGAGGCCTCCGGGTACTCGATCGCGGCGGTCACGACCGGGTCGGAGGCCCTCGCGCTCCTCTCCGAGGAGCGCTTCGATCTCATCCTCACCGATCTCCAGATGCCCGGGATCCACGGCGGAGAGTTCGTCCAGATCCTGGTGGAGAAGTCGCAGGGCGCTCCCGTCGTGGTCCTGACCGGCCACGGCGGCGTGAACACCGCGGTCGAGATGATGCAGCTCGGGGCGGCGGACTACCTGTTGAAGCCGGTCGAGCCGAGAGAGCTCACGGTCCGGATCGGCAAGCAGCTCGCGCACCGAGCGGAGCTCGGACGCCTTCAGGCCCTCGTCTCGGAGGGGACGGAAGAGTACTTCGGCATGGTGGGGTCCGACCCCCGGCTCCGGGCCATCTACGAGATGATCGACCGGATCGCGGGGATGAGCACGCCGGTGTTCATCGAGGGGGAGCCGGGGACCGGCAAGGAGCTCATCGCCCGGGCGATCCACGATCGTCGCATGGAGTATCTCCGAAGTCAGGGAGGGGAAGGGGACTACCCCGAGTCCCGCCATCCCTTCCTCGCCGTGAACTGTGGCGCGTTCACGCGGACCCTCCTCGAGAGCCAGCTCTTCGGACATCATCGCGGGGCGTTCACCGGGGCGACCCATGATCAGGAGGGGGTCTTCGTCGCCGCTCGCTGGGGGAGCCTGTTCCTCGACGAGATCACCGAGCTCGAGGTTGATCTGCAGGTGAAGCTCCTGCGTGTTCTCCAGCAGCAGGTGGTGACCCCCCTCGGCTCGAATGTGACAATCCCCGTCCACGCCCGGATCATCACCGCGACGAACCGCCGGATCATGGACCGCATCCGGGAAGGGCGCTTCCGGGAGGACCTCTACTATCGCATTCACGTGGTCGGCATCCCCGTCCCTCCCTTGAGGGAGCGGGTCGGGGACATTCCCCTCCTCGCGCAGCACTTCTCCCGAGGGGTCGCGCGCAGCTACGGGGTCACGGAGCGGGTGATCACGCCAGCGGTGAGGGAGATCCTCACCGCCTATCCCTGGCCCGGAAACGTCCGGGAGCTGCGCAATGTCATCGAGCGCGCCTACGCCCTGGGCCGTCACGAGGACTCGATCGAACCGTCCGACCTTCCTCCGGAGCTTCGCACGGGGGCGGTGCTCGGCGCGACAGCGGGGGAGGGCGGTCCACTGGAGGCGTTCCCCACCCTCGACACGGTCGTGGACCGCCATGTCGAGGAGGCGATGCGACGCGCGAACCGTGTTCAGACCCGCGCCGCGGCTCTCCTGGGGATCCACCGGAACCGTCTGGCTCGCCTGCTGCGCCCGCGGGATCACGAGTCCTGAGGCCTCGGAGAGGCCCTCGGAGCCCCTCAGCGGTCCAGATCGGCTCTCCCCGGGGTCCAGCGGCCCCCGGATGGGGGCTCAGAGCCGCCTGAGCGGATCTGGGAGGCCGCCGTGGGTCTCCGCGAGCGGACTTCTCCGCTTCTCCCATCTCTTCGGAACGGCCCTCTGCAGCGCCCTTCCTGCCTTACCCCCGGCCTTCCCCGTCGGCCTTCTCCATCGGCCTTCTCCATCGGCCTTCCCTCGTCGTGCACCCCTTTCCCGCTCGCGCGGGGTCTCGGTCCGCTGAGGCGAGGAGCGGCAGAGCCCGGGCGCCCGAATTCGTGCATCGCGCCCGTATCCGTGCATTCCACGTTAACCTATGCTGTCAAAAGGGTTACGGCGGAGCCGTGGGGAGGGCGTGCACCAAAGTGCAGCAGTCGTCGATTCTCGGCATCGCAGGCGCGAAGAGCTAAGTACCGGATAAGTTGCGGTTTACGGGAATCGAGAGGAATTGGCACTGGTGCTGCTATTCCTCACCCGACGCGCGACCGAGCGCGTCCCCCAGTTTGGACCTTGGGGGGGAACCTGGACGAGAGGCTCGGCTCAGTGGCGGGCTTTCGCCGCGTCTCTCGAGACGAGTTCCCCCTTTTCAACTCAGACCTTGGGGGGGAATCAGAACCGGTTGCTCGATTTAGTGGCGGGCTTTCGTCGGGCGCTCCGGGGACCATTCCCCTCTTTTGAAATCCCAAGCTTCGAGGGGGAACATCAGACCAGTCGTCCGGTTCGAGTGGCGGGCTTTCGCCGGGTGACTCGGGGTGTGTTCCCCCTTACTTCAAAATTCGAAATCGGGGGGGAACCCAACCGATCGTTCGGCTGAGTGGCGGGCTTTCGCCGAGCGATCCGGAGACAGTTCCCCCCTCTTTTTCATCCTGGCCACCTCACGCCCATCCCCTTCCTCCTCGGCCCCTCCTCCTCGGCCGGAGCCCCCTCCCTTTTCTCCTGAGCTCTGTTGGCCCGGGTTCTCCGGCATTCCGACCGTCGGGCAAGTTCGCAAGTCGCGCAACTTGAGTCGCTTATGG
>Ga0181573_10005733_pt1 | contig 10231 bp, 9 predicted proteins | sample 101ome_25_FD_148643 | JGI IMG/M metagenome (GOLD analysis project Ga0181573, IMG submission 148643) | Coastal salt marsh microbial communities from the Groves Creek Marsh, Skidaway Island, Georgia - 101409BT metaG (spades assembly) | ecosystem: Environmental > Aquatic > Marine > Intertidal zone...
GAAGTGTTGCGGGCATTGAACCCTGTCGAAGGGCAAGAGGTAATGGTTGAAGTGGTCAGCCCCCATTTCATCGATCCAGAGGGAGACCGGTTGCGTGCATAATCTTGCTCCATTGACAGCGCTTGGCGCGACAGAGGCCCGGATAGACGTTATTCACGGCCTGACAATTCGTGAGATGCCAGACATCGCGCTTGCATCCATCTCCACGCGCCTTGGTAAACAGGCCGGTTTCAAGCGCGCTGTCAAAGCCGCCACCGGCATCGATTTGCCGGCACCCGGCACCAGCGCAAGCGCGTCAGGAATGACAATATTCTGGATGGCACCGGACCAGTGGATGGTTGAAGCATCGCATGACCGGCATGAGAATTTGGCCGCCACGCTGGCCACAGCGATCAAGGCGAATGGGTCTGTCACCGAACAGAATGATGGATGGGCACGCTTTGACCTTGAGGGTGATCAATGTTGTGCCGTACTTGAGAGATTGAGCGCCACCGACAGCGCTGGGATGACAAAAGGCGCCGCCACCCGCACAGCGATTGAGCATCTGGGATGTTTCCTGCTGTGTCGCAAAGCGGCAAAACACTACAGTGTTTTATGTCCGCGCTCCGGCGCCGCTTCGCTGCATCATGCGATCATCTCTGCGGCCCGTTCAGCACTCTAGCGAAAGCCACGCCCAGCCCATTATAAAACAGGCATAAGAAACAGGCCGGGCGTCACCAAAGGGCTAGAACAGCCCTTCTATCTGGCCTTTTTGATTGAGGCGGATGGCTTCGGCAGATGGCACCCGCGGCAATCCCGGCATGGTCATGATTTCACCACAGATTGCCACAATGAAACCGGCACCGGCCGAGAGGCGCACCTCACGGACAGGCACTGAATGCCCGGTTGGTGCCCCGCGCAAATTCGGGTCGGTGCTAAAGCTGTATTGTGTCTTTGCCATACAGACCGGCAGATGCCCATAGCCCTGATCTTCCCACTGGCGAAGCTGGTCACGGATTTTCTTGTCCGCCAGCACCTCATCAGCCCGGTAAATCCGCTTGGCAATGGTCTCGATCTTCTCAAAAAGTGGCATCTCATCCGGATAGATCGGAGCGAAATTGGCCGCACCAGAATCCGCCATCTCGGCCACACGCGCAGCAAGATCCATCGCCCCCTTCGAGCCATGCTCCCAGTGCCGCGAGACAATCGCCTCTGAACCCTGATCGGCAACATAGGCCTGAAGCGCCGCAATCTCCGCATCTGTGTCAGTCACAAAATGATTGACCGCAACGACAACCGGAACACCGAAGGACTTCAAATTCTCAATGTGACGACCGAGGTTCGGGCAACCTGCTTGAACCGCCTCAACATTCTCCGTGCCAAGATCGGCCTTGGCGACACCACCATTCATCTTCATCGCCCGTACTGTGGCGACAAGCACCACAACACTTGGCGCAATGCCCGCCTTGCGGCACTTGATGTTCATGAATTTTTCAGCACCAAGGTCGGCGCCAAAGCCCGCCTCGGTGACGACATAATCAGCCAGCTTCAGCGCCGTTGTCGTGGCCACAACCGAATTACAGCCATGCGCAATATTGGCGAAAGGGCCACCATGCACAAAGGCCGGATTGTTCTCGAGTGTCTGCACAAGGTTGGGCTGCATTGCCTGACTGAGCAGAACCGTCATCGCGCCATCGGCCTTGATGTCACGGCAATAGACCGGACTGCGATCGCGGCGATACCCGATGATGATGTCACCAAGACGCTTTTGCAGATCCTCAATGTCCAACGCCAGACACAGGATCGCCATAACCTCGGAGGCCACAGTAATGTCAAAGCCGGCCTGCCGCGGATAGCCGTTTGATACGCCGCCAAGGCTCGTCACAATGTCACGAAGGGCCCGGTCATTCATATCAACGACCCGGCGCCACGTTACCCGACGCTGGTCAATATCAAGCTCATTGCCCCAATAGATGTGATTGTCGATCATCGCAGACAGCAGATTGTGCGCCGAGGTAATCGCATGAAAATCGCCGGTGAAATGAAGGTTCATCTCTTCCATCGGAACAACCTGCGCATAGCCACCACCGGCGGCGCCGCCCTTCATTCCAAAACATGGACCAAGTGATGCCTCGCGAATACAAATCATCGCCCGCTTGCCAAGCGCGTTCAGACCGTCACCAAGACCAACCGTTGTCGTCGTCTTGCCCTCACCCGCTGGTGTTGGGTTGATCGCCGTAACCAGAATCAGCTTGCCGTCAGAGCCGCCGCGCTTCGATTTAATAAATTCTGCAGAAACCTTGGCCTTGTCATGGCCAAAAGGAAGCAGATCCTTTTGCGGAATATCAAGCTTTGCGCCAATCTCCTGAATGGGTAAAAGCTTTGCTTCTCTGGCGATTTCAATGTCTGACTTGTAACTCATGGCCCCCGGCTTCCTTCCTCAAAATCAATCGTGCCTTCAACATCGACTGTGATGACGTTCTGAACCCTGACGCAGTTGTATATGACAGCTATGTCACGCACGCCACAAATCGGCCAGAAATCGCCCTATCGTCTGCAGAGGTCGTAACTTCGTAACTGCCAACAATCAAGAAAAACGGCAAATCCGCGTTGCGGGCGCATCCGGTTTCGGCTATATCCTGCGGCATGAGCAAAAACACAACAAACACATCCGTGAAAAAGGTTGTCCTCGCCTATTCAGGCGGGCTCGACACCTCTGTCATCCTGCGTTGGCTTCAGGACCATTATAATGCCGAAGTCGTAACCTTTACCGCCGACATCGGTCAGGGAGAGGATATCGAACCGGCACGCGCAAAAGCTGAGATGCTGGGCATCCGTGAAATCTTCATTGAGGATCTGCGCGAGGAATTCGTCAGGGACTATGTGTTCCCGATGTTTCGGGCAAACCCGCTTTATGAGGGCATGTATCTGCTTGGCACATCGATTGCGCGGCCACTGATTGCCAAACGCCAGATTGAAATTGCCCGCGAGGTTGGCGCCGATGCGGTGTCACACGGCGCCACCGGCAAAGGCAATGATCAGGTACGGTTTGAGCTGGCCTATTATGCCCAGCAACCCGACATCAAGGTGATTGCGCCTTGGCGGGAATGGGACCTTGGATCGCGCACCAAGCTGATCTCCTATGCCGAACAAAACCAGATACCGATCCCCAAGGACAAGCGCGGCGAAGCGCCATTCAGCGTTGATGCCAATTTGCTGCATATCTCCGCCGAAGGAAAAGTGTTGGAAGATCCGTGGGTCGCGCCAGAGGAATATGTCTTTACGCGCAGCGTGTCGCCCGAAGACGCGCCGGACAAGCCAACCGAAATTGAGATCACATTTAAATCTGGTGACCCTGTTGCTATCGATGGCGTTGAAATGTCACCGGCAACCCTGCTGACCAAGCTCAACACGCTTGGCGGCGAGAACGGAATTGGCCGCCTTGATATGGTCGAGAACCGTTTTGTTGGCATGAAATCGCGTGGTGTATACGAAACTCCGGGTGGCACCATTCTGCTGACAGCGCGCCGGGCCATGGAATCAATCACGCTTGATCGCGGCGCGGCACATCAAAAAGATGAATTGATGCCGCGCTATGCCGAGCTGATCTATAATGGCTTTTGGTTCTCGCCTGAGCGCGAGATGCTGCAAGCCGCGATAGACAGCTGCCGCGATGCGGTGAATGGTGTGGTCCGTCTGAAGCTGTACAAGGGCAATGTCATCATCACCGGCCGCAAGTCGCCGAACTCGCTCTACAATGCGGATCTTGTGACTTTTGAAGAAGGTGCGGTTGATTATGACCATGCTGATGCGCATGGCTTTATTCGGCTGAACGCCTTGCGGCTTCGGGTCAAACAGATGATGGCGGCAGACACCAATAAATAGGTCTGCCGTCCGTCATGCCTGATATTTTGTTTGTGAATGCTGTTGGACGAGAGTGATCTGTCCCGGCCTATTCGACACAGACATCACCAACGGTGCCGTCCTTATTGACCTGTTTCAGAACAACGCTGCCCGTTGGCGCCAGGGCAAAGCCACTGCGCCTTTGTCCGGTCGGGCATTCGGTTACTTGCACAAGCTTGTAGGCCGGGTTGCCATTACCCTGCTTCACAAACTCGGAGACCGAATCGCTGCTGAGTAGGCCAAACATTGCCAGCACAACCATAATTTCCATTTGTTTTACGCTCCTGTAAATCGCCAAATCCACTTGGCCACACTTCCTTTATGCACGTCATTTGTGGCGTTAATACGTTCCAATCATGTCGAAAAAAAACCCGTCCGGCATTCACCGAACGGGCTGTCATTTCTGTCATATCTGGCGCCGGAAAGATGCCAGATAAAGCTGCCTAGAGCTGGGCCGCAACAAATTCCCAATTGACCAGATTATCAAGGAAGTTTGCCAGATAGTCCGGACGCTTGTTGCGGAAATCAATGTAGTAGGAATGCTCCCACACATCACAACCAAGCAGCGCCGTCTGGCCAAAGCACAGCGGATTGACGCCATTTTCGGTCTTTGTCACCTGAAGCCCGCCATCGGCGTTCTTCACAAGCCAGCACCAGCCTGAACCAAACTGTCCAGCACCGGCAGCCTTAAACTCATCTTTAAACGCATCAACACTGCCAAAGCTCTCAGTCAGCGCCTTTTCCAGTTCCGATGGCATCGCGGTCCGGTTTGGCCCCATCATCTGCCAGAACTGCATGTGGTTCCAATGCTGTGACGCATTGTTGAAGATGCCGTTTTGTGCAACGGCACCGGCCTGATATGTGCCGGTAATAATATCTTCGAGTGATTTGTCTGCCCACTCGGTCCCTTCAATCAGCTTGTTGCCGTTCACAACATAGGCGTTGTGATGCAGATCATGATGATATTCGAGGGTTTCAGCGCTCATGCCAAATTCAGCCAGCGCGTCATGAGAATAGGGTAGATCGGGTAGAGTGAATGCCATGTCAGCCTCCGCATTCTGGTCTTTGGAATCAGGTTACTTCATACACCGCAATTGAATTGGGATAAACACAAAGCGCGAAAAAATGTATATAAGTCTTGTTATCGGCATTTGCCAGTCGAGCATTGACCATAAAACCCCGTAACAGGAGTATTTCGAAAATGGCATCCGACCAAAACAGCAAGTTACCGGGTGACACGCGCCAGCCCTATATCGCGCCCTTTCTGGATCTTGTTCCGGAGATTGATGACACCGCCTTCATCGCCGCCACAGCCGCCGTCATCGGCGCGGTGCGCATTGGCGCCAATGCCAGCATCTGGCATCAGGTCACCCTGCGCGGCGACAACAATTATATTCTGGTCGGCGACAACACCAACATTCAGGACAATTGCTGCGTGCATATCGATTCCCGCAAATATCCAACAATTATCGGCGCCAATGTCACCATTGGCCACAGCGCTATCATTCATGCCTGTGAAATTGGCGATGGCGGCTTTGTCGGCATGGGCGCGATTGTGATGGACGGGGCCGTGATCGAACCGGGGGGCATGCTTGCCGCAGGGGCAATGCTGACCCCGGGTAAAAGAGTGCCATCAGGTGAATTATGGGCTGGGCGTCCGGCCAAGAAAATGCGTGACCTGACAGAGGACGAAAAGATATTCAATCAACGCTCGGCAGCACATTATGTCGAGGTCGCCAGAGCGCATCGACTTGGTGCCGCGGGCGCGCCTTTTGGCCATGACATGAATGTCCGCCCACTGCCCCCACGCTAGGCCCCGACAGACCAAAAACAAACCCACAAACGGGTTGACAAATCCCTGACCGTCTTGTCTTTGTGGAACGGCATGTTGGTGATTGTGAACGCACCGAAAATGACGGCCCGGTCCCGGGCCGTTGCATATGACTGGAGTTGGTGACATGAAACTTAAAGACCCCTCATTATTGCGCCTCGATTCTTATATTGATGGCAAATGGATTGACGCAGGCAGCAAGCGTTTTGCCGTCACCAACCCGGCGACAGGCGATGTGATCGCCGAAGTTGCCGATCATGGTGCGGACCAGATCACCGCCGCGATTGATGCCGCGGTGCCGGCACAAAAAGCCTGGGCGAAGAAGACCGCCAAGGAACGCGCTATGGTCATGCGCAAATGGTATGATCTGATCATGCAGAACGCCGATGATCTGGCGATCATCCTGACAACAGAGATGGGCAAGCCGCTGACCGAGGCAAAGGGCGAAATCGCCTATGGTGCCAGCTTTGTTGACTGGTTTGCCGAAGAGGCGCGGCGCGTATGCGGTGATGTTCTGGAAACACCACAATCAGACAAGCGCCTGCTGACCTTCAAACAGCCGATCGGTGTCTTTGGCGCCATCACCCCTTGGAATTTCCCGATTGCGATGATCACCCGCAAGGTGGCACCGGGCATTGCTGCGGGCTGTTCCTGCGTCCTCAAGCCTGCTGAGCAAACGCCTTTGTCGGCGCTGGCACTGGCGGAGCTGGCGGATCGTGCCGGCCTTCCCGCTGGCGTGATGAATATCGTCACCGGCATGGACGCACCGGCAATTGGCCAGACCATGTGCGCCGATCCACGGATCCGCAAGATGACCTTTACCGGTTCCACTGAGGTCGGCCGCATCCTGATGCGCCAAAGTGCCGACAGCGTCAAGAAGATGAGCCTTGAGCTTGGCGGCAATGCGCCATTGCTGGTGTTTGATGACGCCGATTTGGACAAGGCGGTCGCGCAATCAATCCTGTCTAAATTCCGCAACGCCGGACAGACTTGTGTCTGTGCCAACCGGATTTTTGTGCAGGCGGGCATCTATGATGCATTCGCCGAGAAACTGGCGGCAGCGGCGGCGGCACTCAAGGTCGGAAACGGTCTTGTCGATGGTGTTGAACAAGGCCCGATCATTGACATGCAGGGCTTTGACAAGGTCAAGGCCCATGTCGATGACGCGCTTGCCAATGGGGCAACGCTGATGACCGGCGGCAAGCCACATGCGCTTGGCGGCACCTATTTTGAGCCAACTGTCCTGTCGGGCATGACCCGCGATATGCGTCTGTTCAGTGAAGAGACATTTGGTCCGGTGGCCGGCCTGTTCAAATTCACCGATGAAGACGAGGCGATCGAAATGGCGAATGACACCGAGTTTGGTCTCGCCGCCTATATCTTCTCGGAAAATGCGGCGCGCATCTTCCGCGTCAGCGAGGCGCTTGAATACGGCATTGTCTCGGTCAATACCGGCATTTTCTCATCCGAAGTCGGCCCCTTTGGCGGGGTCAAGAATTCCGGCCTCGGGCGCGAGGGATCGAAATACGGAATCGACGAATTCCTTGAGATCAAATTTGTCTGCCTTGGCATGTAAAGCCGGGCACCATCTCCCGAAAATCAAAAAGCCCGGCGGTGACGCCGGGCTTTTCTGATGCAAATGATAAATTTGATCAGCTGTTGCGCAGGCGGCGGATCAGGCTTGATGTGTCATTGCGGCCATGGCCCATCTGGCTCAATTCGGCATAATAGCCCGCGACAATTTCGGTGACCGGCAAGGGCGCACCCTTGCGCTTCGCTTCTTCGATGCAAATCCGCAAATCCTTGCACATCCAATCCACGGCAAAGCCAAAATCAAACTCATTCTTGACCATGGTATGACCACGGTTGACCATCTGCCATGATTGCGCGGCACCACCGGAAATCGCCTCAAGCAGGGCGTCTGTATCAAGCCCTGCCGCGATTGCGAAATTAAGTCCCTCGGACAGTCCCTGCACCAGACCGGCGATGCAAATCTGGTTGACCATCTTGGCCTGCTGGCCCTTGCCGGCATCACCCATGCGCACCACCCGCGCGCCATAGCATTGCATGATCGGCAACGCCTGATCAAAAACAGCCTGATCACCGCCAACCATGACCGTAAGCTTGCCATTTTCAGCCCCCGCCTGACCGCCAGATACCGGCGCATCCAGAACGCCAACCGATTTGGCTTGGCCGGCGGCATATAATTTTTCCGCGACATCAGCAGAGACGGTGCTGTTGTCGATATAGACGGCGCCTGCCTTCATTGCCGGGATAGCGCCATTTTCGCCGATCGCGACCTCCAGCACATCCGGATCATCACCAACGCATGAAAAAACAAAATCGGCATCAACAACCGCTTCGCCCGGCGTTGCGGCATGCGCGCCGCCATGTTCGGCCACCCATTTTTCTGCCTTTGCCGCGGTTCGGTTGAACACTGTTACCTGATGCCCCGCCGCCGCGATGTGACCGGCCATCGGATAGCCCATAACCCCGAGTCCAAGAAACGCAACTTTTGCCATTGATATCTGCCTTTTCGTTTATCTGTGGTTCGATTAGTCTTGTCTGCAACGCATCTTTACCATTGCCCACCGGCTATAACTGGTGGATAACATCATATCAATCAAGCCCAATACATCTATAATCCGGCGTTACAGACTTTGGCAGGATAGCACATGACCGTTCTACGCAGCCAGCAGGAGATCGAAATCCTCATCACCGAGGCAGAGATCGCAGCACGTACAACGCAGCTGGCCCGGATCATTTCCGAGCATTACGCCGATACCGAGCAACTGGTCGTTGTTGGTCTATTGCGTGGATCGTTTGTTTTTATTGCCGATCTGGTGCGCCGCCTCGATTTGCCGGTCGAGGTGGATTTCATGACCGTCTCATCCTATGGCAACAAGAAGGAATCCTCGCGTCAGGTGCGCATCATTCAGGATCTGGAAACCGCCATCGGTGGGCGCGATGTGTTGATCGTAGAGGACATCATCGATACCGGTCACACCCTTGCCCAGGTTTATGAAATTCTGCTGACACGCACGCCGCGGTCGCTGAAAATCTGTACGTTGCTGAACAAGCCGTCACGCCGCGAGGTTGACGTCAATGTGGATTGGGTTGGCTTTGACATACCTGATGAATTTGTCATCGGCTATGGCATCGACTTTGCCCAACAGGGCCGCAATTTGCCGCATATCGGGGTCGTCCGCGACTAGTCACATAAACAACATGGTCCAGCGGAATCAGGCCAGTAGCGCCGCCTCATAAGGATAGTTTGACAAAGCCACGGCACCTTTATCGGTGACCAGAACCTGTTCCTCAAGCTTAACGCCTTCGCGCCCACCGACAGCCCCGATATATGCCTCAACGCACAAGGTCATTCCGGGTTCGAAAACGCCACCATAACCATGTGCCTCGACATCCTCGGGATAGCGGACACATGGATATTCATCACACAGGCCAACACCATGGGCCAGCACGCCATAGCGCAACGCCCGATATTCCTCGGGCAGGCGATGTGCGATGCGCGTCATCTCGGCAAAACTCATTCCGGCCTCGATCAATCCGATATTGGTCATCACATGATCATAGGCAATCTGATAGAGTTTGCGCTGCTCATCAGTCGGTTTTGCATCACCGACAATCCAGCTTCTGGAAATATCACAGCAATAGCCATAGGTGCCGACAAGATCAGTATCAAAGGCCATCATGTCGCCATGCTGCATGATCCGAGGGCCACATTCCTGAAACCAGGGGTTGGTGCGCGGCCCTGATGACAATATCCGGGTTTCGATCCACTCACCGCCGCGCTTTATGTTTCCGGCATGCAAAGCGGCCCACATTTCATTTTCCGAAATGCCGGGGCGCATGGCGGCACGCATTTCATCAACCGATGCTTCGCAGGCGGCAATTGCACACCGCATGGCGTTGAGTTCATTTTCATTCTTGATGCACCGCGCATGTTCGGTCAGCGCCTGCCCTTCAAGAATTTCAACGCCGCGCGAGCGCAGATTCTCGTATCCAATATGCTCAATCTTGTCGACAGCAAGGCGTTTGTTGGTACCGGCATGTTGCCGCATGATATCAAGCATCTGGTCGGCAAAGGCCGCTGCCGCATGTGCTGTGTGATCGCCGGTTTCAAAATAGAAGAAACTGGCCCCGCTTCGCACTTCACCGACCAGCGGCAAATGCGCCGATAAATGTTCACAATTGTGGAAATCCCACAAAACGACCTTACCTTCAGGCGGCACATAGCAGGCGCGCGCCATATTATGGGCAATCCACAGCTGCATATTGGTGGTGTCGGTCGCATATCTGATATTGAGCGGGTCAAACAATAACAGCCCCGCACAATCATGCTTGCGAATCTGCTGTTGCAGACGGGCCAGCCGATATTCCCTCAAGGCGGGCATGTCAGGTGGCGTCAGGCCAAGCTTTTCCCACTCGGCAAAGGCAAGGTCAGTTGGCCCGATTTCCACGCGGTCATTATCCAGCGGCGTGTTATCAAGCTTCCGATGC
>Ga0181573_10005734_pt1 | contig 10231 bp, 7 predicted proteins | sample 101ome_25_FD_148643 | JGI IMG/M metagenome (GOLD analysis project Ga0181573, IMG submission 148643) | Coastal salt marsh microbial communities from the Groves Creek Marsh, Skidaway Island, Georgia - 101409BT metaG (spades assembly) | ecosystem: Environmental > Aquatic > Marine > Intertidal zone...
GCAGCTGCGCGTGTCTCCCTGTGACGTCTTCGGACTACCTTCGTAGTCCAGTTTTGTTGAGAGGCGCCATTTCGAGACATCCATGAACTTTCGCTGAACTTTCAAAGCACACGTGTTTCCGCGGATTGGGCGAGAGGGAGCGGGAGAAACAAACGCTTTCGTGCTGATGTGTTCTCAAGAAACGGGGGAGTCTACAGTCTTATGGGACGGCTGAAACGGCAATTCTCGAGCTGTGTTCACCTCCGCTTGTTTTTGGCCGGTCATTTTTAGATTCAGCGATACACCTTCCGAGACACGAAAACCAAGAGCGGACTCCGCTGACGCGCATTCTTTTGCCTCCCTCGTGAAATCTGGGCGAGACTCTAACTTACGCGCTTTGGTTGGCGGCTTGCGGTTTGTTTGCGCGCCCACACCTCGGCGCGAGCGGCAGGAGCACCACCGTAGCCAGCGGGGCGACCCCTCGCCAGCGACGACAACTGTTCGCCCGCCAGGTGTTTTTCTGACAACTCGAGAGCTCCAACGCGCACGATATGGCAGCCCGGTCCACCTCCGAGGGGACGATCACCCGCTTCAGGTGGGTTTGAGTTTTTTTCTGCGTCGAGGCGCCGATCTGGGCGCGCGCGACGCCCATATCGCCGCGGGGTGCCCTTCATAGCGACGGCGAAAATCAGCGATTGACTCGATCTCGTCCCTGACCTCCGCCGTAGGTCGCCTAACGTCGCTTTCCAGTAGCGCACGACCAGAGCCAACCCGGAAATTGTGCTGACCGGTCGAGAAACAAGAATCCGGAAGAAGCACCCAACACACCTGCTGCGAGGTGGAGACGTGAGAAAAACAACGAGGCCAGCAGCGCGCGAAATCGAGCGCCGCTGACACTGCACTCGCGTCTCCGAAAGAAGTCGTGAACAAACCCGTTCGCGCCAAAGCTGAAACCTCGCCGAAGCAGCACGCACCAAAGGTCAAGAGCAAAAACTGCCCTTTGCCCTAGTACAAATAGAAGACAATCCATAGCAGCGGGGGTCCTCACCAAACGTCTGCTCGAAGAAACGAGCTAAGGAACTCCCAAAGACGACATCAACATGGGTTTGGACGCGTTCCCAAACACGCTGTGGGACGAGGATCATGCGGGCGCGGTCACGATGCCCGCTCCTGCGCGACTCACCGCCGCGATCGAGCAGGCCAACACCAACAAGCTTTCAGGCGCCCCATCCATCCCTGCTCCCGCCGGGTCCTTTCCCGGCGCGACGGCTGCGACCGCCAACCCCACCCCAAACCTGCAGGCGAACCCGATCCCGGATACCTGGAAGCCCCACCCGATGGACCCGCTGCGATTTGTCAAGCACGAGATCCGCCAGCTTCTCTTGGCTCGTGGCTCGCTGTCAATCGCGCAGCTCCCGGAGGAGTACCTCAAGTGCTACCGCAAGCCCCTGACGCAGGCGCTCAAGATGCTCGACTCCCAGTACACCCCCGAGAGCGCGAGGAGCGGCAAGCCGAGCGGCCGCGCGAGGAAGTCGACGCTTGGTTCGTTTCTCCGCGAGCACCTCACCGATGTCATCGAGGTTCGTCAGCGGCCGCACGGGCAGCACGAGATCGTCGCCACGGGAGCCCCCAACACCAACGGCAACGGCATGCTCAACGGCAACGGCATGCTCAACGGCAACGGCATGCTCAACGGCAACGGCATGCTCAACGGCAACGGCATGCTCAACGGCAACGGCATGCAACAGGTCACCAACGACCAGTACGTCGCGTTCCAGGTTGGACTGCAGCAAACGTGGAGCCGGGAGGAGACCCCAGAGGAGCGTATCCGCACTCTCATCCTCAAGCAGCAGCAGCAACAGCAGCAGCAACAGCAGCAGCACCTCAGGCAGCTCAGAAATGTCCTGAGTCAGGCAAACGTGGGAGCCGCCGGCATGCCCACTTACGACTCTCCTCTGCCCTTGGACCTGAACGGACCCCTGATGGGGTCGCAGCAGGTGAGAGACGTGCTGAGGTCTGCGCAGCTCCTGAAGGGTGCCGGATACAACGTGGATGGCGCCAACCTCGCGGGTCTCGACTCGCTCGGGGTTGATGTCAACGCCAGCTTGCTCGCCATGTCCCGCCACGGCGCCAGTTCCGACGCTCTCACCGCCGCGGCGGTGGGCGCCCTTCGAGGCGCCGCCCTGCTGAGCCCCGCCGCGAGCGAGATCCCGGTGGAGAACCGCATCTACGTCACATGGAGGGTCCCCTCCAAGGCCATCCCCCTCAGGGTCGAGGATCTGTGGAGCTACTTCAGTCGGTTCGGCCAGCTCGCCTTCTGCAACCCGCGGCCGCTGCGCAACTCGCACGCCCCTAGGCGCACTCCGAGCCTCTCAGGCGCCGGGTACGCGTTTCTCGGGTTCTCCGACCCGGGTGGCGCCGACGCCGTCACCCGAGTCCTCGAGCGACCCTCGCACGCCCTCCGCGGCGCCGAGATTCGCGTCAAGCCCTGGCGCGAGCGCGATGAGGACACGGGTAACGGCGACGCGCCCGCGGCCGCCGTCGCCGCCGACGTGCCCCACGCGGTTGGCGATTACTACTTCCCTCACCCCGAGAGCGGGCTGCCAGTGCTCGCGTCCGCCGCGGGCCTCGCGCAGCTCGCAGCCGTGTCGAACAGGTCCGCCAACACCCAGGCGTTGGCGATGAACGGCATGGCGAGCATCGGGTTCGGATTGAGCTCAAACATAAGCCATCGATCCGCTTCGGATGTCGCGCTCGACTCTCTCGGATTTGATGAGACTGCCCTCTTTGGCGAGGGCTTCTTCAACATCGGTGCGGATGATTCCACGACGAGAGCAAAGCTTGACAACGGCCCAACTCAGGCGGCGCAATACATGTCCGCACAGAGCCAGCTCAACGCCGCGACAAACAACGGCATGTGGGGCGGCTCTGGCGGCGGCATGTGGGGCGGAAGCAGCGGCTCGGAGCGCTCGGAGCGCTCGTCGCTCGAGTCCCCCAACGCCTCCGCCGATCAGGCGTCCAACATTACTTTCAACCCATCTATGTGGCAGTCCTCAGCCGTGGAGACTTCGTCCGCCTCGGATGAGACTTGGACCGGAAGCCGCCTGTGGAACTACACGGGCGGGACCGCAGCCACCGGGTCGGGCACCTAATGACGCCCTTGCACAACCACTGAATGGGGGCACACCCCTCTGTGTGCCCTGAACTCCTCCCACTGCACCTTGACCCGTGCGTACCCTCACCGTATCATATCGCGTTCACACGCCGAGGGGACGCGCATGCGGGGCATGCGTCGACCGGGAGTGAAGTCATGAGTATTGATTGCACGATTGTAAATAATTGATACGTACCCTTTACGTCAACACAGTCTATGATGGCATTCACGGCTCTTCTCCTTTCTTCGTCTTCGCGTCGGTCTTGCTTGTCAAAAGTACGAAGGTAAAAGTTAGCTCTTCACACCACCGGTTTACCCTCCTTGGTGTCAATGTGCATCGCGTCGGCGGAGTCTCTCGCCGCGATAAAATTAAGGGTCCCGGCCAAGTTCAGCAACCGTGGCCCTCGCGAAAGGCGTGTGATTCCCCTACGCGCCGCTGCAGCGCAGGCACCCGCGACGATGAAGCTCCGCGTCCTCGCCCTTCATTCGTTTCGCACCTCTGGAACGATCTTCCGCGACCAACTCGAGGCACTGGGAAATTGGCCGGACGCTATCGGAGACCTCTGCGAGTTCGTCTACGTGGATGCGCCTCACCCCGCCAGCGGCGAGGTGCCCGAGGATGTCGCCTCTTTCTTCCAGGGCCCGCACTTCGAGTGGTGGAACGCCACATCGTTCGGGGTAGAGGGCAAGGAAGGGAAGGTGCTCCAGTACGAGGGACTGGAGCGATCGCTGGAGTTTGTTGAGGAAGTATGGCGAACCAAGGGGCCATTCGACGGTATAGTGGGATTTTCGCAGGGCGCGACATTCACGGGTTTACTCGCGGCGACGGGAAAGGTGGAAGGCCGAGGGCCGTTCGTGCCCAGGGATGCTGGGGATCCGGGTGCTTTTGCTATCTTGATCAGTGGAATGCAAGCAAGAACGGAGGAGGCAAAGAGGTTGTACACCGAGGCGAGTGGAGAGATGGGCATGGATATCGCGACGCTGCACATCGTGGGCGAGACGGATAGGGCGATCCCCCCTGCTATGTCGGACCGTGCGTCGCAGATGTTTGTCGAGGAACGGAGAGCAGTCATTCGACATGGGCGAGGGCACGTCGTGCCCAGGCTCGATGGCGACAACCTCAAGTCTGTAAGAAGCTGGCTTCAGGAGCAGTTGAACGCTAAAGGCAGGTACCGCGCGGGAGGAACGACCGCGGCGCTGTGATGTTGAGTTGTTTCTACTTCAACACTTAGTTTGCAAGCTAGCTAGCTAGCTAGTTGAATGAACTCAGCGGTCCTTCTTCTTCTTACGTTTGCTTCCCCCTGCATTTGCACTAGTCATTGATCCCATCTCCTGCATCTCCTGCGCCACAGCCTGAGACGGTGGGTGGAACACCTCCCACAGGTTCTTGCGGAAACCTTTATTGTAGATGTTTTTTATCTCCTCCGCTCTCACCTTGGGCTTGCGTCGGCCCGTCAGCCTGTCCCAGAACGATCGATGTGTTTTGACCGTTTTCGCCACCACCGCAGCCTCTCCACCCGTCGGACCGACGCAGCCGACATCTGCGTCGTCGAGGACGTCCAATCCCTCGTTACGTCGCACCTGAATCTTTCCTGCCGTATTCTGCGATGCCGCTTCGGCCGCAGCCTCCTCCGCCTGCTTCTGCATGTATTTCCTCACGTATTTCCATTTGAAAGTTTCGTTGGTGGTCATGCCCTTGTTGATAAGGTGCAGGTGGTACACCAGGAACGATCCCAGCGCGATGACCAGGACGACAAGGAAGATGTCGAGCATGACGAGGGGCGCGTAGTGATACACCAGGAACTTGGACAGTAGAAGCCAATCCTCCGTCAACCTCCGCGGTCCCCGCCGAGTGTTGAACTCCGCCACTAAAAGTCCGCGTCGGGCCACCTCCCCGTACACCACGGCCGTGGACAAGTACGCCACGTACGCGCACAACGCGACGTGCACCGCGAGGAAGACGATGAAGTGCCGCAGATTGTTCTCCCCGATCACGTTGTTGAACCATCCGCAGTAGTGATCGAACTTTGCCACCCGTCGTTTGGTCGTGTTACAGAACTTGCTCCTCGCCGGGACGGTGATGCCCAGGGTGGGGCATTCCTTGGGCCTGTACAGTACGCCGTCGAAGGGGTGCGCGCGGTAGTGCGCCTCGAGGTTGGACGCATTGATCACCCCGGGGTCGGACCAGCACACTCGCAGCCACTGCATGAGGCTGAGGGTCATCACCGTGGGCAGAACGAACCCGTGCGCGGGATGCACGTAGAGCCCGATGAGATCAAACCCGTACGCGACGAAGACATAGTAGCCGCCGATGACCAGGGACAGGTACACCAGCTGCATGAAAGGGTTCGCGCGCTCGCATACCCAGTGGTTTATCACCCCGAACACTCTCTCTCCCTTTTCCTTGCCCAGCGTCTTCCTCAGGCCCCAACCCAACGCCACGCACCAACCTTCCGTCGTCCAGTAGTGGACCCTCTCAACTATCGTGCCTTGGAACATCTCGCTCTCACCGAACATGATCACGAACAGGAAGACCGCGGCGAAGACCAGGTACGCTCCGAATGCGAGCGATGCGTTGAACCCCATGGCGATCCCCGAGGACCCGTAAGGTTCGGTCCTCCTAGGCGTCACCGACTGAGCGCGCCAACAAATTTGCAGCGCATTTAGAAATAGCGCGGAGACGATGGACGACTCGGCGAAGCGTTGCCTGAACTGCGATGCGAGCTATAAGGGCCTGAAGCGTTGCCCTCGATGCAAGCAGGTGTACTTTTGCAACGCGACGTGTCAGAAGGAGGTATGGAAGGAGCACGTCAAGGTATGCGTGCCCATCGACGGCGAACCCGCTCAGCCTCCGCCGAAGCAACCGTCGGCGGCGGCAGCTGCGAAACCGCCGGCCGACTCCCAAGCGGCCACCGCGGCTCCCAAGCCCGGGGATCCTCCCGTACAGAAGACCCCGGAGCAGATTAAGGCTGATCAGCTGCTGCGCATCAGGTACGAGATCCTGCCCGAGGCGGCGAGGCTCATGTCGGCGCGCGAGTTCGCCGACGCGGAGGAGCAGCTCGAGGACGGCGTCGCCATCGCGTCCCAGTACGATGAGAGGGAGCTACTGAACGAGCTATCTTGCGCGCTTTCGAAGTGTTTTATGATTCAAAACAAGTACAAGCAGGCGCTGGAGGCCCTGAACCCCGCTTTGATGCACGCTCGGAGGGAGGGAGGGCCGGAGGCGATGAGGCCTCACTCCATCGCCGCGGAGATTAACAAGGCCAAGGGCGACGTCGACCAGATGCGAGTCGAGTTGAGAGCGCTCATGGAGGCGGCGTCGGAGAGCAACGACGAACAGGAGCAAGGTGCGGCGCTGCTCCTCGCGGGGTGCCTGCTCTTCGACGTCGGGGACCTGAACGCCGCGGTGCCGCTGCTGTCGAGCGCGGCGACGGCGGGCGAGAAGCTGGGGAACCACAACATGAGAGCCGGCGCCAGAAACCGCGCAGGCGCCGCGCTGCTGAGGATGCGACAGCCGAAGCAGGCGGTTGAGGCTTGGATGGATGAGCTCAAGGTGCTCGAACAGGCGGGCGCGGAGGAGGCCATGGCGGCGATGAAGGTGAAGGAGGAGCCAAAGGAGGAGGAAATCGAAAAGAAGAAGCCGGAGATGCCGCCGCTCGGCGACACGCGCGGACGCAGGTGCAAGGCGCACGGAAACGTTTTCATGGCGCATTTGCTGATGGGAACCAGACCCGCGGCGGAGGTGCATCTGCAACACGCGCTCAGTATCGCCAAGGAGCTCGGCAAGGAGGAGGAGGCAAGGGTGTGGCTCCAGTGCGGCAACTCGCACACCCTCGCTTCAGTGGATGGCAGCAACGACGGCGACGCGACTGAGGCGTACAAAAAGTGTCTAGACCTGGCGAAGGAGGTGAAAAGTGTCGAGCTCATCGCAGCGGCGGAGAAGGGGCTGAAGAAGGACCTCGACGTAGCAAGCATGTTGCGCGGTCAGTGAGTGTGTAGCGGTCAATTTTCGCAACATGCTGAAGAACGACAAGTTGTTGGCAAATGCATGCTATGTTGTCTTTACAAACCGCGGCGGAGTATTCGACACCGCGTTTCGAGCTAAACACACGTTTGACATCACCACGCCCTCCTAATTGGAGCTCGGTCCCTCCTAATACGTGATCAACCGGACCGGCGCCCCAACTCGCCAGCGACGGCGCCGCGCAACAAACGCGTCACTCGACACCCACCAAACCCATAAGCGCGCGAGCTATAATCACGTCGCGGCGCTTAAGGGCCCGCGTTGCCGCGGAAGGAGCCACCGCGGCGGCCCTGGCCCTGGTTCATTGCAGCCTGCTCCTTCTCGGCGAGAGCCTGCGCGGCGGTGCGCGGCTTGGCCCCCTTCTTCTTGCGCGGCGTGGACTGCTTGCGCTTCTTGATGTCCTGGGGGTTCTCGAAGTACCTGCGGCGGCGGGTCTGTGGGGAGGAGTAGGGATGTTTGTGATGGTCAGCGACGCGCTCGTGGATGCGATCGGGGCGTCGCTGGGAGGTGGACCCCAAGCGCTGGGCGGTGGCCGGCAAAATAAAAAAGATGCCCCCCTTCCGCCTGGAAAACCTGAGGTTTTTAGGGTTCTGGCATTCGAGGCTGGGGTGGACGGGACCGCGGACGGGACGCTCGCCGGCGCCGATCCGCGATCGCACACCCCTCGAGTCGATCCATGTTGCCCGATACCGTCGCGAAGAAGGTATAGCGACCCTTAAATCACCCGGGAAAACCTCGCGTGCGGCGTCGCGGCCGTGTTTCGGAGACGCACCTCGTTGATGTGGCCCGAGGACATCACCGCCCTGCGGAAACGACGAATCGCCGACTCCCCGTTCTCGTTCTCACCGACGGTAACCTGGAAGGAGGGGTTTGGGAGGGATTATCATGTGAGTCCGACGTCATCGGGGTGATGAAGACATGTGTGTGGAACGCCTGAGCCAATGTGACGAAGCTCGCGTCCGTCGCTCGCGCGCAAAGCGCCGTGGACTGGACGCGGACCTAACACGTCATGTGGCTCGACGGGAGGAAACCCGCCGGGTTGCGGGGCCGGCATGCGACGTTGCGCATCAGTCGCGAGGCTCACCTCCGCCTGGTAAGTGCCCTTGAAGGCGAACATGTTGCCGAGCATAGCGATGACGTTGGCCATGGTTGCGAGTGCTGGACGTTACGTCGCAGGCGCCTCCGTTTGTGTCTCCCGGCGCGAGGCACCCAGCCACTCTGTGGATAAGCAAAATGCCGACCAGCCAGCTCGTGTTGCAACCGACCGCTCAAAGTGAAGTTCGGTGGGTGGGTGGAGGCCGCAACATAATTGGGCGCGGCTGCGCGTGCCGTCGTGGAAGCGAGTGGTTGAAACCTCGCCAGGTCGCCTTCAGCCCCCATAGGAAGGAGATGACGCGCTATGCCGACTACGGGTGCGTTCGAGAACTCCCGCAACGGACCCTTCCACGGGAGCCGGTTTTGGAAATTTCCCCCCCTCCGGTCCATTTCGTGCGCTGACCTCCGCCCTCCCGCCAACCCCACGACCACCACAGCGACGAGCCGACGACGATAGGGTACGATGACGACCTGTTGGTCGATGAATTCGCGTCCATTCGGGTAAAGACCCTCCTGGACACGTACGACTCCCGGTACAAGACGTACCTGGACATCGACACGGTGGTGCGATCTCGCTCCGGGTCACCCGTCACGGGCGCGGGCCTGCGCAAGCGACCCCCGAGGCAGAAGCTCGCGGAGAAGATCGTCCTGGCACTGGGAGCCCCGGAGAGCGGCAGGGAGACCACGTGCGCCAAGCTCGCCAAGGAGTACGGGTTCACGCAGCTGTGCGTCGATGGGCTGCTGCGCGCGGAGATTGACGCGGAGACGCCCACGGGTCTGCACCTGATGGAGGATATGGAGGAGGGAATCCCGATCGAGACTGAGGTGCTGTGTTCGGTGGTGAAGGCCGCGATGGCCAAGGTTGGTGCCGAGGGCGGGTCACGCAAGTTCCTGCTGGACTGGTTCCCGAGGGACGTCCGCGAGGCGAAGGCTTTCGACGACCTCGTCGCGGGCATCGATTTCGTCCTCTTCTTCGACGTGGACCCGATGATGTCCGTGAGGGTCGAGGGATGCTATCCGGTGTTGCGCGAGAGGGAACCGAAGGAAGGTGATGAGGAGGACCTGCTTCGACGACAGTTCGAGGCGTTCGCGGCGTCGCGTGCTCCGGTGCTCAACTACTTCAAGGGTGAGGGCATGGCGCATCACCTGCGCTGGTCGGGGACAGAGGATGGCCGCGGGATCTTGGAGACGGAGGCGAGGGAGGCGTTGGCGGTGGAGAAGGTCGAGCCGTTGCCCATACTCACACCGGAGGAGTCCATTGCGGCTCACCCGGACGACGCGGTGGTTGACGACCTCGTGGACGGCCTCAAAGAAGACGCGCACGAGTTTCACGAGTTGGGCGGGCAAAGTCCACGGTTCACTAGACGAACAGCCCCGAGCATGTTTTAGAGTAGCGCTAAAGGCTCAGGTGAAATGCAGAGATCTTTCATCATCGTATTGAAATCGTCTGGATAACGTGGAGAGGCTATGATCGTGATGCGCCGCTCTCTCTTATGAACAGTGGAGGTCCTGGAACCTCGAAATATGTACCTTGATGTGGGCGCAAACTCGGGCTCGTCAAAAAAAAAGAGCCCGAGTTCACTTTGGTGGGTGCAACCAGGACTATAAAAGTCGTCCCTTGAGGTCGCACGAGCGCCTTTTCGGCGCGATCGAGAGGCGGTGTAGGATGCTGTCGGATGCTCCCGCGACCATTAAAAATTAGGCCGGGAGATCCTTGATGATCGCAGTCCTTGCCGCTCCTGCGGGTAAGCGTGACGGGTCGCAAATATTGCGGTAGCCGCCACTAGCTTGCGTCTTCTCAGATCGTGAGAGACATGAGGGTGTGCTCAATAGTCGTACAGGAATATATACATCGCCGCGTGCCGTGGGACATGCGTATGGCGGAAGATATCGGAGTGGAAAACTTGGTCTTGCCATGAGTGCTTAGGCAGAGAGCTTGGCCATCAGAAAGCTTGAAAAGTCTCCCTGCGCAGCGGCAG
>Ga0181573_10005735_pt1 | contig 10230 bp, 10 predicted proteins | sample 101ome_25_FD_148643 | JGI IMG/M metagenome (GOLD analysis project Ga0181573, IMG submission 148643) | Coastal salt marsh microbial communities from the Groves Creek Marsh, Skidaway Island, Georgia - 101409BT metaG (spades assembly) | ecosystem: Environmental > Aquatic > Marine > Intertidal zone...
ACTTTCGAACTTGTTCGTGCCTCTCAGGTTAATTACCCGCATTATGGACCGATATTCGCATGGTCTAAGCAACAAAAACCCGCATATGATAGCTCCAGTTGCCCTCCTGCGACCGGCACCCCACCCTTCTCTACTTACCGGCGCGTTCCGGCAGCTTGTACCCCGGCAGCGCCGGCTTGTTCGCGGTGAGCCACTCGAAAAGGATACCCTCGATGCGCTTGGTGGTGCCGGGCGTCACGCGCTCGCCCGAGCCGCCCACGGCGTTGACCAGTAGGCCCGCCAGCGCCGCGTCGTCCTTGTGGTCGTCGTGCGCGCGGCGCATCAGCTCCAGGACGTCGCGCGAGGCCTCGTCCCCGCGCAGGCGGGCACGAAGGGCGTCGAGTAGCGCGGGGAAGCGGTCGCTAAACAGCGCGGCGCACCAGTCCTGGCGGAAGTAGGCCACCCAGTCGTCCACGGCGTGCGAATGGTAGGCGAGCTGGCAGGACCGCGCGAAGGCCTCGTGCAGCCCCACGATGCTCCCTATGTTGCGCGGCTCCACCGCCTCCGCGCCGATGTACGAGAACTCGACGATGCGGCCGTGCGAGTCCAGTTTCAGGGCTGCGCTCTTATCCGTTGGCTCGCCCTTGAAGGACCCCGTCGCGAGCACCGCCGCCACCGCCTCGCTGTTCGGGCTAAACACGGGCCCTGCGCCGGCCTTGGCACCGGCGGGCGCGGGCATGACGACAAGCTTCGGGTCCGCGGCGGCGGCGGTGGCGCTGCGCGCGTAGCACAGGCCGCCAGGCAGGAGGCAGGAGACGGTGCGCGGCCGCCGGAACAAGGGCAGCCGTCCAAAGATTTCGCCGCCGACGCCCGGGGCCGCGAGCGTGCGCGTCGACTTGGGCGAAGTCTCATCCCCGACGGAGCCGAGAGACGAGCTGTCGTCGGCGATGGACGCCAGACCTCGCGCCGAGGCGCCGCCCGAGGGGGCCACGGACGAGGCTGCGGTGGCGTCTGATGAGCGGGCCACGGCTTCGGGTGGCGAAAAGGTGGGGTCGACGCTGGCGAGGACGGACGCCGCCAGGAACTCGCCGACCTCGCCCGGGTGGTGGTGCGCGTGGTGGTGCGCGCACTCGTCAAAGAGGCGGCTGAACTTGGTCAGATCGCCGCCCGCGAAGATGTTCTTGTCGGATGTGGTCATGTCCCGCGCGTCCACCACGAGCTTACCGTCGTACGCCAGGCCCGCTCGGTTAAGGGCGCGGAACAGCGACGGCCGTGCGTCCAGTCCGTGGCACGACAGCAGCAGCGCGCACGGAAGCGTCACCAGATCAGGCTCCTCGTCGCCGCTGCATGCAACCTGGAACACGGCGGCCTGCAGCGGGCACACCTCGCCGAACCCTGAGCCGTCGCCCTCGTCGTCGAGGAAGGACCCCACCGTCGTCGCTTCGGCCGCAGCGCCCATCGCCATCGACCGCGAGCTAGCGTTGTCGACCTCCTTTATCTCGTCCTCCTTTGCCTCGTCGGTCTCCTTTGCCTCGTCGGTCTCCTTTGCCTCGCCCCCCTGGTCGGCTGCGAAGCGCACAGTGGAGGCCTGCGAGGGCAGCCTGCCGCGCACTCCGACGAGCGTCAGGTCCGACCGGTCGCACACGCCCGCACCCGCAAGCGCCGCGTTGAGGATCATCTCCGCGCGGTCGTCGCCGAGAGGCCCCGTCGAGCGGTCGCGCAGGAGCGGAAACGCCGCCACCTCGCCTTCCTTCTCGCCCTTCTCCTCGCCCTCGTCCTCCGTCGCGCGCGCCGGCGCCGTTTCGGCCATGGGCTCCGCACCGCTTTCGGACTCGTCCACGCGCGGCGACACGTCCCAGCCCGGCCGAACAAAGGTCACACGGCTCGGGAGCACGCCGCGGGCCAGCAAACCGCCCACGCACGCCGCCGCATGGATGGTGGCGCCGTAGACCACGATGTCGGCGTCCGGACCGATGGTGGCTAGGGCGGCGTCGAGGGCCTCGCCGGCGTTGGGCTCGGTGAGGCTCAGGCAGGGGCCCGTCAGTTCGTCGTCGAGGCCCAGCGCGATGCCCTCCGCTGCGAGCGCGTCCCAGTCCTCGCCGCCCTCGGCCCCCGCCAGCGCGCCGGGCGTCGAGTCCACGAGCCCGTCGGTGAGCACGAGCTTGTCGTACGGTAGCAGCCCGCCGCCGGGGCTCAGCGTGAGGCAGCGGGCCGCGCGGTCGATGTGGCAGACGGAGCCCTTGAGCACTCGCGCGCGGCTCGCCAGGCCCATGCAGGCGAGCTCGAGCGAGGAGGGCCGGTCCTCGTCCACGGCCGTGATGCGCTCCGCCTCGGGGCGGGCCGGGTCGTCCTTGGGCGCCGGGAGCCCCGACGGGCTTAGCACCGTGAGGTTGGAGAAGAAAAGGTGCGGCACGAGGAGGAAGTGCTCGAGGAAGGCTGCGGTCGTGGCCGACGACCCCACCACCACCACGCGGCTGTGCACCACGCGCCGCGGGTCGGTCAGCATGGCGCGCGTGAGGTAGTGCAGCGTCATGCCCCCGGGAGTCGACGAGGCGGCCATGCTGTGCGGCACCCTGGGCACCTTGCGCCCCCACACGCCGCCGTCGTCGCCGTCGCCGCCGCCGGGCGCGGGGTCGCTGCGGCGGCGCACCTTGGCGAGAACCATGTGTTAATAGTGAGTTAATAGTGTGTTATTTGTGTGCTAGTAGCGTGTTAATAGTGTGCTAATAATAGTGTGTTCATGGTGCGCACCTTGGCGGGAACCATGTGCTGCAGCACGAGGCGCGGCGCGTGTTGCATGAAGACGTTGGGCCCGTTGGGCGCGGCCTCGTGGAGGAGCAGGCTTTTGTCGAAGAGGCGCATGGCCTCCTTGAGCACGAAGCGCGCGGAGGCGTGGAACACGGGGTCAAGCAGCAGGCACTTGAGCACGGCCTGGTTCTTGGACCGAATGCGCTCCAGCGCGAGCCCCGTCTCGAGGTCGAAATTAGTCTTGAGGAAGTTTAATCGGTCTGCCGACATGCACGCGCGGTCCAGCACCAGCAGCCCCACCGCCACAGACGGCCCGAGCGTGACCACGAAGCAGCAGCGGCCGGGCCCATCCCTGAGCACCGTGTCGTCGTCCTCGCCAGCCTCCTGCAGCACCGCGCCCAGCCCTGCTGCTCGCGCGCCGCCCAACGACCGCACCAGCCGATCTACGGACCCGCAGAGGCCCCGCGACAGGCTCCCTGCCGCCTCGAGCTCCGCCGCGACTGATGGCCGCCAGCGCGTGACGCAGAGGTGCGCGGCGGCGAGGAGCGCGTCCCGGTGCACCACGAAGAGGCTGTGGCTGAAGGAGGTGCCGGGCAGCGGAGCCGCCGCCGAGAAGCCGCGCACGAGGGCGGGCTCGCTTAGTAGAGTGGACGGCACCGTCAGGATGCAGTACTCGCGGTCGGGGAAGGCGCGGAAGGCGTGCGGAAGGAAGTCCGCAGCACGCGACTCGAACTTGCCGTCGATGCAGAAGAGCGTCACGCTGAAGGCGTTGGGCTCCCCCGCGTGCGGGTTCGCCTCCTCCTCCTCCTCCTCCTCCTGCACCTCCGCCGTCACCGCCCTTGACCGAGGCTCTGTCTCTGGAGCCTCTGGCGCCGCCGCGCCGTCCTTGGCCTCGGCCTCGACCTCCTCAACCACCTCGGCTTTCGCCTCGTCGACCTTCGCCTCCGCCGCACCGCTGTCACCGACCTTGGCCTCGACACCGTCCCCTTTCGCCTCGAATTCGTCCCCTTTTGCCATCGATTCGTCCCCTTTTGCCTTGGATTCGTCCTTGACTTCCGCCTCGTCGTCCTTTGCCTCTGCCTCGCCCTCGGTGCCCTTGGCCTCGCCCTCGTCGCCCTTGTCCTCGCCCGGAGGCGCCAACGGCTCATCGCCCGACTTGCTGCCACTGGCCTCGGGCTCGGCCTTTGCGTCGCTCTCCTGGTCCTTAGATTCACTGGGCGCAGCCGGCGCCGGCGGAGTCGCTCCTTGCTTGGGCACGTTTGCGGTCTTGACGAGTCCACCGAAGGGCAGCAGGTTGAAGTTGGCGGCGAGCGAGCCCACCTCGACGTCGTCGCTGATGCCCATCAGCCCCACCGCCTTGCCGTTCGCCTCCGCCACCTGAAAAGCAAGCATGGACACAACACAGCCACACGAGCAGCGGGAGCGTGAGAGGTGCGGACACCTGTCGTCTTCACCGCGGCACCCACTTCAACCACAATGTCTACTAACCACACCATGCCTAGTCTTCTGACAGGCCACAATGCCCACTTTTACCTACGCCGGCCACCGCGCACTCACCAGGGTGCGGTTGGAGGTCCCATCCTGCGCCTCGATGAGCTCCGCGATGTAGAAGGCCCCGAAGGTGGCGGCGAGGGACTCGGCCTGGCTGGCCATGAGCGGAGCCAGGTCGTCGTGGTCCTCAACGCACGCCGACCGCACCGCCAGCGTCGGCACCACCAGCTCCCGCTCGCACACCAGCACCACCTCGCCGCCCTTGGCGCCCCCTACCGCACCGCCCGGTAGCGTGACGCCCTTGTCACCGTACGCCGCCGTGAGCGACCGGAAGAGCGGCTTGCCCTCGGCGGGCGCCTCCTCGCGCGACGGGAGGGTGCTCACCACGGCCGCCACGTTCGGCAGCGTGCTGAAGGCGCAGCGCATGAGGGCCTCGGCAGCGCGCTTCTCGAACATGGGCACGGGGTCCACCACGAAGAAGGTGAGGAAGAGCAGCCCCGACGGCCGCCAGCGCTGGTTGAGGGTCTCGTTGGCCTCGGCTAGCCAGTCCTCGAGCACCGCCTCGCGCGGCCCGTCGCTGAAGGCAGCGAAACCAGCGATCTTCCCGTCCTTGTCCATGGGGTCGTACGCGATGACCGCGAGGTACGACGCCTCGAGAAAGGACGCATTGAAGGCACCGTACCGTTTCCTGCGAACAAGGGCAAGCGCGAGGCCGTCAGCTCGCATGTGTGTACAGGGGTGGGTGGGTGCGCTTCATTGTCGCCACGCACCGAAACTTGGAGGAGCCACCGGCCTTGGTCACGAGGGCCGTGACCTGCTTCTGGTCGTTCACGTCCGCCCGCCGGAGCTGGAGCGGCGGCGGCGGCATGCTCGGTCTGTCTGTATGTCAACACAACGCCCCCCAGCAGGAGGATCATCGATCAGAATTTCGCACGACGCCCCCCAAAATGGGATCTCCGTAATGGCGCTCAATCACTGCTAGCTTTTCCAGGAGAGAAGAGAGGCGCGTACACTAAGGGAAAGGGGGTTTGGGGTTGAAGGCTCGCGACTCAATGGCGGAGGAACCGCCAAAGAGGCCCATGCCGAAGAAGCACCGGGTGTTGAACTGCTTTTCCATGGGGTATGCCGAGCATGGCAGGCTCGGGCTCGGGCCGCCGGACGAGGCTCGGATGGTCTTTGAGGCAGGGCACACGATTGGCTGGCACCAGCGAAGAGACCCGGCGACATTGGCGGACGTCGCGGTGAGCAACGTGCGCATGCGGCGGACCCACGTCCCGGGTCTGGCGCGCCTCGCGAAGCTGCCGTCAACGCTCCCCGAAGCTGCCATCGGAACCACCGGCGGCGTCGTGCTGCCCTCCCCCGTGGGCAAGCCACTCGCCGCGAACGGGCCGCGCGCTGTAGCGGTGGCGACGGGCGAGACGCACTCGCTTGTGGCGCTGGAGGATGGGCGCGTGTTCGGGTGGGGCAACGGCGCCGACGGGCAGCTGGGCATGGACGTGATCGAGAAGGAGGTGCAGAGGCTCGAGGAAGTCGCCCTCAGCCGCAAGAAGATCGTGACCGGGTTCGAGGAGAGGGAGGAAGCGACCTCGGAGACGACGGTGCCCGCGCTCAGCGTGTGGACCGGCGTGCTGCAGCCACCGCCGGCGGTGAAATCGGTAAGTGCACTTGGGCTATGGGGCGTATTAAGTAGCTTGGTCGGCGAGCTCACCTTTGACCCCACCCCCCGGCGACGGGTCGCTGCTGCTGCTTAAGGTGGAGACGGACATGGGCCTAGAGGAGGAGGCGTTCGACCCGCCCAAGAGCCTCGGCTGCACCAACTGCGCGTCGGTGATGCTCACGAAAGGGGGCAAGGTGTGGGCGTGGGGCAGCGGGCGCTTCAACGTGCTGGGGCAGACCAAGGCGGGCCACCTCGAGGCAGGGCAGTCGCGTGAGAAAGGCGACCACGGCGTCATGCGCGAGGGCTACGGCTGCGTGAACTCGTCGGTGCCGGTGCTGGTGCGCGGGCCGGTGGAGCGCCAGACAGTGACCATGGTGTCATGCGGGTCGCACCACGTGCTTGCGCTGACCCTGGCGCAGAAGGTGCTCGCCTGGGGCCGCAACGACGATGGGCAACTCGGCATTGGGAGGGCGAGCCCGTACGAGACCCCGCGCCAGGTTAAACTCAACAGCCACAAGGAGCCGGCCTTCTGGGTTGCGGCGGGCGACAGACACTCGCTGGCCGTGGTGCAGCTGACGCGCGCGGACGGTCGTGTGGAGCGCACGGCCTTTGCGTGGGGGTGCCGCGACAACGGGCGGCTGGGGGGTGTGGGCGACAAGCGCACCGCCGAGCCGCAAGAGGTGTCGTCGCTCGGGCGCGTCTACAAGAAGTACCGGCTCAAGGGCTACCTCAAGGCCGTGGCGGCGGGCAAGACGCACTCGGTGGCCCTCACGGACGGCGAGCGCGTCATCACGTGGGGCGGCGGCGCCTACGGCCAGCTCGGGAACGGCTTTGGCTACGACGCGGAGCTCCCCCAGCTGCTCGAGAGCATCTACAACGTCGTTTCCGTGAGTCGCTGCGTGACTGCGGTTGAACGGCGGTTGTTGACCAGCTGCAATGACGCAGCACGGCCTGCCTGCCTGCTCACCCCACCGGCGCGCGCTGCGCCAAACCCCTCAATGCGCCTAATCAATGCGCCTAATTATTTCTGCAAAATGCTCGTCCACAGGTGTCGGCCGGTGCGTACCACACGCTCGCGCTGAGCTCTTTCACGCTGCGCGGGGAGCGGCCTAACCCCTTGAGGGAGGCGAAGATGGACGACGACGAAAAGGCCGAGCTCTTCATGCGGCGACTCAAGGATAACATGCACTACGAGCCCTTCGGCAAGGACGACCTCACCAAGCAGCTGCCTACTTACCTCGTTAATGACCGCGGAGTGACCACGGACAAGGAGGTGAGGCCAATGGTCGCTCGTTCGTGCGCCGTTCGTGCGCCGTTCGTATGGGTGTCGGGCGTAAACACTCGGCGAGCGAAACGTTCCCCCGGTTCCTGCACGCGTCAGGTGACTCCGCGTGCGAACGAGCTGTGGGCGTGGGGCTGGAACGGTTTTGGCGAGCTGGGTACCGGCGATGAGCTCCCGCGGTTGAGCCCCGTGCGCGTGGAGACTATGCTGCCGGCGTCGACGCTGTGCATCGCCGCGGGGAGCCACCACTCGCTGGTGCTGACCTCGGGCTACGCCGTGCGTGTCAAGGAGGACAACCAGCGGCCCTTCAAGGGCTACGGCCCGTACATCAAGAAGATCGAGGCCGTCATCGAACAGGAGGTGAGGATCGCAGAGAGATGGGTTGCCCACAAGGCTGATGATGCAGGGCCTTGGTGCTGCCCCTGCCTCTCTTAGCGTGCTCCTCTCTTGTTGTGCTTCCTCTACGGGATGACCTATTGACCAGTGTGACTGCTTTAAACCCGTGCATGAACCCGTGCATGAACCTCTTAGGTTGCCGCGGACGAGAAGCGTATGATGGCGATGATGATGGGCGGTGACGATGACTCGGTGCCGTCGATGGGCGCCGCGGACGACTCAACGGCGGGCGGGTCGTCCGTGAAGCGGGAGCAGAAGGCGATGATGGCGGCGGAGGAAGGCAAGGACGGCCGGCCAAAGCTGTCGCGAGCGGGGGAGATGGCACTTATGCTCGCCACGCGGCCGCTCAAGCGAGAAATGCAGTAAGTACTCGTAGCACCAGAAGAGCAGCGCGCACGGTTAGTGGGATAGTTTCCCAGGGCGCTCTCTGTGCAGAGGCTTGCCTTCCGCCTCTTTTGCCGATGCCCGTGCGTCGCTCTGTGCTCCCTTTGCTCCCTTTGCTCCCTTTGCTTCCTGTGCCATGGAAGATACGCGCGGCTCGACGACAAGCTGCTAGACGATCCCGAGAGTCTCGTGCCCGACCAGCCGGGGCTCGTCGGGCAGACTTATCCAACGGATCCGCACGGCCACGCCGCGGAGAACGCCGACGACGACGCAAGCGTGGGCGAGGGCTCGGTGGCCTCCTCCCTCGGGGACGGGTCGGTTAAGTCGCCCCGCGGGGCCAGGGGCGAGCGCAAGGAGGTGGAGCGCAAGGAGGTGCCGCGGTTCGCGCGCAAGTGGCATGCGCAGGAGGCGGTGGCCCCGCGGGACTTCTCGCTCGGCGCGTACTGCCTCGACACGCCGCCCCGGAGCGACAAGGACCGGTGACCGCTGCACTGGCGCGCTCGTTCTCCCCTCTCTCCCTCTCGCGCCTCTGTGTTTTGTCACACGTTCCGGTGCATGCCGTTTTTCGGCAGGTACCCACCCCTGCGCGGGTCCTACGAGGCGGTATACCACTGCAAGATCTGCGACCTGAGCCGCATCTGCCTCGTCTGCGCACGACACTGCCACGCAAGCCACAGCGTGTCGGTGAGTACAACACAGATGACACGCCAGCCCTGGCTGCCGATGCTTCACCGCGCTCGCCCGCTGCCCCTTGGCTGCCCCACGGCTGCCCCACGGCCAGGTGCATCTCAAGCGCGCCCAGGACGTCGGCGGGCTGTGCGACTGCGGTTGCCCGCCGCCTGAGGAGGATGACGACAAAAAGAAGAAAAAGAGGCCGGGCAAGGTCCTGGGCGGCCCCGCGGCGCAGAGAGCGGCGGCAGCGGATGCAAAGAGCCGGTCCAAGGGTGCCAGCCTTGGGATGGTCAAAGTGAAGAACCGCTGCCGCTGCCAGGTCAGTGAAAGGGTTCCGCTTCAATTATTATTAGGGTTGCTTGCGGGTCTCATGCACTGTGTCTCTCTGGAACGACTGACGCCTTTTGTGCAACCTTCAGGGAACGCTGGAGCGCCGCATCTTCGACAAGTATGTGGACCCTTTGGACGGCAAGATCCGCTGCCGACAGTTGGAGACGGTGCTGCTGGACATGCACACCGAGGCGGCGAACGAGATGGACGCGGCGGAGGAGAAGGCGAGCGGCGATGCGCCAAAGGCCTCGAAGAAGGCCGAGTTTGACCCGCAGGACGCGCGCGAGGCGGAAGAGGCACTCGGGGCACTGGTGAGGGCAAACAACTTGGGCCATGTCAAAGCAAACCCAATAAGACGAACGACCCCCCCCCGACGCCTGGTGCTCGGCGCACTCGGCTGACGCCTGCTAACGCCTGCTGCTGTTGCCTGCGCGCCGCGGTGGCAGGTAAACGGCGGCCCTTCCTCAGGCTCCGCGGAAGAGGTGTCTGTGTTTGACTTCGACCCAACGGTGGGCGAGGGGGGCATCGACTACCTTATGTTCAACGACTGGAAGGTCAAGTATGACGAGCAGAAGCGCCAGCGACAGGCGCTCGGGGCGGGGCCCACCGAAGACGACGAGAGCACCGCTGTGGGGGACAGTACAGCAAAGGCGGACTAGCGGTGCACTGGCAGTGTGGGGGGTCTGAGGTCTGAAAGCACGCGTCTCTCGGTTGCCAGGTAGTGAGGCAGTTAGTTTGAAGTTTGCCTTGGTGGCCTTGGCGGGGCAGCCTATCTAGTTTAATGTCATAAGGTCCCTGACAACGGGTTTTAGCGACTTTACCGGAATCCGGACATCGACAGTTATGTGACCTAGCTCTAGCTCCCCGAGACTGGCACCCCCTAAGGCCAAAAACACCTCGGCTGGATCGCCACTGGGTCCGTATATCGGCCGTTTGGACCCGCTGGACCCCGAGTTTTCTCAGACCGGGGCTGGTGGTTCTGAGATTTGTTTTGTGACATCCGGTTTAGAAACTTAAATGGGCAGGTGGCTCTCGTTCTGACGCTTAGTCTAGCTAGAGTACAGTAGTGCCGGCACTAGCTGACTTTTGTGGGGAAGTTCGGCATGCGGCTCCGCGGCCTCGGCAGCGGATCTTCTGCGAACCAGGGGTGCGCGATGGCCCGCTCCGCGGAGAGCCGCCCCTGCGGGTCCAGGCAGAGGAGGCCCTCCAGCAGCTCGAAGCCGAGGTCGGACAGGTGCCGCGACTCGTTCACGTCCGTGAACGCCGACGACGACGAGGGGCGCGGGAACCT
>Ga0181573_10005742_pt1 | contig 10222 bp, 8 predicted proteins | sample 101ome_25_FD_148643 | JGI IMG/M metagenome (GOLD analysis project Ga0181573, IMG submission 148643) | Coastal salt marsh microbial communities from the Groves Creek Marsh, Skidaway Island, Georgia - 101409BT metaG (spades assembly) | ecosystem: Environmental > Aquatic > Marine > Intertidal zone...
GCAGGTCGTCCGGTTCCTCGGACCACTCATCCGGGCTATCGGAGGTACGCTGGGAGTGATGGCGGCCCGGGGCGTGGGTACGAGCCTGAGCAGAACGGCGCCCGCCGTCGGGGCTCTGGTGGTGGCCGTATCGGTGACCGTCGGACTTGGCGTGATGATTCAGAGCTTTCGAGGCACCCTGACCCAGTGGCTCGACGGAACCCTGCAGGCCGACATCTACGTGTCTCTGCCAGGCCCGACGGCGTCACGGGCCGTTGGGACTCTGTGGCCGGATCTGGTCGAGGCCTTCGTGGCGCACCCCGAGGTGGCGGGCCACAGCACCTACCGTGGCTTCGATCTCGTTCGAGGCGACGATGCCTTTCGGCTGGTCGCCCTGGACCTCGATCCGCGCGGGGAACGCTCGTTCGACTTCATCGAAGGTCGGGCGAACGACGTGATGGCCGGCTTCCGCTCAGGGGACGGAGTCATCGTGTCCGAGCCGTATGCCTACCGTCGGGGAGTCGGCGTGGGGGACGTCGTCCGGCTTACGGGCAAGACCGGCGAAGTCGGTGCCCCAATTCTGGGCGTGTTCTATGACTACGGTTCGGAGCAGGGCACGGTCATCATGGGGCGGAGGCTATACGACCGGTGGTTCGATGACCCGGGGATCACCTCGCTCGGACTCTTCCTCGAGGACGGTGCCGATTCCGATCGTGTCGTCGAGGAACTCCTGGCGGGTGTGAGTGACGGCCGCACCGTGATCGCGCGCACGAATGACAGCCTTCGCTCGGCTTCGCTCGAGGTGTTCGACCGCACCTTTCGCGTGACCGCAGTTCTACGGTTGCTCGCGTTCATCGTCGCGTTCGTCGGCGTCCTGAGCGCATTGGCGGCGCTCCAGCTCGAGCGGGCTCGGGAGCTGGGTCTGCTAAGAGCGACGGGGCTCACACCGGGGCAGCTCGGTGGTCTGGTCGTGACGCAGACCGGGCTCATCGGCTTCGCTGCGGGCATTCTCGCACTACCCATGGGGCTGATCCTCTCTGTCGTGATGATCTATGTCGTCAACAAGCGCTCGTTCGGCTGGACACTGAACATGCAGTTCGGTCCGGAGGTGCTGGGTCAGGCCGTCGTCCTCGCCGTGGTCGGGGCATTACTGGCCGGTCTGTACCCGGCATGGAAGATGTCCCGCACTTCGCCGGCGCTCGCGCTGAGGGGTGAATGATGGCGTCCACGATTCGGCGCGGGTGGCAGGCGAGTCACGGGCCATGCGCATGCTGGCGATGGATGCGAAAGCGTCTGACCCATCCTGGCCTTTGCGCCTCGGTCCTGTTTGCATCGTCCCTTTCGGGTTGTGATCCATCGTCGTCGGAGGATCGCGCCCAGAGCGACGACACATTTCTGTCGCTGGTCGAGACGCTCGGTGGCGCTGACACGGTTGGCTACGCTCGGGCAACGCAGGTGCGCGACTTTCGTTTTCCGACCGATCACGGGCCGCACGAGGATTTTCGGACGGAGTGGTGGTATGTCACCGGAAATCTCGACGCGGACGATGGGCGTGATCTCGGATTCCAGTTCACGATCTTCCGGAGTTCGCTGTCACCGGTCGATCCGGGTGGGCCGTCCGCCTGGTCCACGAACCAGGCATTCATGGGACACTTCGCGCTGACAGATATTGCCAACGAGGATTTCCGGGCGATCGAGCTGTTTGCACGCGGTGGGGCAGGGCTGGCAGGGGCGGTCAGCGAGCCCTTCGCAGTCTGGCTCGAGGACTGGCGCCTCGAGGGCGAGACCGAGGGACAGGTCTTTCCCATGCGGCTGACCGCCGACGGCAGAGGGTTGGAGGTGGAACTGCTCCTCGACGAGGGGAAGCCGTATGTGCTGCAGGGGGAAGAGGGGCTCAGTCAGAAGGGGCCCGAGCCGGGCAATGCGTCGTATTACTACGCGCACACCCGGATGCCGACCGAGGGACGGGTCGTCATCGATGGCGACACCCTCGCGGTGACGGGCCTGTCGTGGCTCGATCGAGAGTGGTCGACATCTGCGCTTTCCGACGGACAGGTGGGTTGGGATTGGTTCGCACTCCAGCTCGACGATGGGTGGGAGATGATGGTCTACCAGTTACGGCGCGCGGACGGCACCGCGGACCCCCTGAGTGATGGTGTCCTCATCGATCCGGAAGGAGGGCGGGTTCCTCTGAGGTGGAGCCGGGATGTCTCGGTCGAACCGACCGACACGTGGGCATCCCCGGTGGACGGAGCGGAATATCCTTCGGGCTGGCGGATTCGAGTGCCGGAGCGCGGCTGGGATCTGATCGTCACCCCGGCCGTGCGCGATCAGGAGCTGCGTGTCGCGTTCCGTTACTGGGAGGGGTCGGTTCGAGTCTCCGGGGCCGGAGAAGATGGTCGCAGCATCGCGGGTCGCGGTTACGTTGAGCTGACGGGATATGCTGGACCAGGCCTGAAGGAGTGACGGACGTGGCGCATATCAGCTGGGGAGATTTTGAGAAGGTTGAGCTGCGGGTTGGAACGATCCGCGCGGCCGAAGCCTTTCCAGAGGCACGAAAGCCCGCGTACAGACTCGAGGTCGACTTCGGAGGAGAGATCGGTGTTCGGCGCTCGAGCGCGCAGATCACCGATCGATACGGGTTGGACGAACTCGTCGGCAAGCAGGTTCTCGCCGTGGTGAACTTCCCTCCGAAGCAGATTGGCCCCTTCATGTCCGAGTGCCTGATCACAGGTGCTACGGACGAGGATGGCCAGGTCGTTCTGGTTTCCCCCGACCACTCGGTTCCCAACGGCGCGCGGCTCATCTAGATCCGTGGCAACGGCTCGGCTCGCTCGGGTGAGTCGGACGAGCTCGAAGCTTCATTCCGTGGAGCGTTCCTGACCCTCCGAGCGGACTTGCTCGACCAGCGCAAGCGCCGCCTCGACTTCCTCCGGAACGATCCAGTGCCCGATGTCGAAGTCGGCCATCGAGAATCGGACGCCCGCCTCCCTCAGCGCCGCGCGTCCGGACTCGGCCATCGAGAAGGGGATTGCTCCGTCCTGCCGACCGTGGCCCCAGAAGATCGGCGTTGCGGATCCGGCGGCCTGTCCTGTTGGGAGCGCGAGTCCGGCATGCAGGAAGCCTGAGAAGTTCCAGACGGCATGCACGGACCCCGGGCGTGAGATCGCGTAGGCCAGGCTCGTCGTGCCACCCTGTGAGAAGCCACCGAGGATGATCGAGCCGGGTGAGAACCCCAGTACATCGGGGAGTCCTGCGAGGAAACGGTCCAGAAGGGTCAGGCTGTCATCGAGGGTCTCCTCAAGCAGGTGGTTCTCTCCCAGGTACCGGTACCACGCCCAACCGGGCCCGTATCCCCAGGGTGCGCCGGCGAAAGGCGCCTGTGGAGTGAGCAACGCCCAGTCAGGCGGGAGAAGACGGGAGAGACCCTGCAGGTCACCCTTGTGGCTGCCCCGTCCGTGCAGGAGGACTGCCACCGTACCGCCGTCTGGGATCGTCGGAGGAAGACTCAGATCGTAGTCGAGTCCGGCCGCATGACCGGTCGTGATGGGCCCCCTCATGGAAGTACCACGAGCGCCGCCTCGATACGCTCCCTTTCAGGCTCGAGCCATGATGGCAGCTTGAGGCTCTCGCCGAGAGACTGCTCGGGCTCGTCAATCGTGAAGCCCGGTCCGTCGGTGGCGATCTCCACGAGCAGCCCGTCGGGCGCTCGGAAGTAGATGCTCTCGAAATACGTTCGATCCATCACCGGACTCACGTCGAGACCCATCGAGACGAGGTGATCCCGCCACGCATTCTGTTGATCCCGATCGGCTGCGCGGAATGCGATGTGGTGCGTCTGACCGGCCCCGGGACGCGCTCCGTGGGTGCTTCCCTCCCAGCCGAACAGGGTCATCGAGGAATTTGCCTCTACAACCCCGTCCTCGTAGGCAGCCCAGAAGAAGTGTTTCGTTCTGCCATCGTCCTGATTGTACGTCTGTTTGACGAGGTGGAGGCCGAGAGCTTCCTCGTAGAAGTCTCCTGCACGGGCCATGTCGTTCGTGATGGCGCTCACGTGGTGAATGCCCTCGAGACGCATGTCGGGAGTCACCACGGGGACTGGCTCCGGGTGCGTCATTGCGTGAATGGTGGCGGTGTCCCGCCCGTCGGGCATCCGTTCGTCTGGCTGTGTGATCAACGTGCGGCCCAGTGCGTCGGCGGGCTCGTCGATTGCGTAGCCGGGGCCCTTTGTCGCGATCTCGATGATCTGGCCGTCAGGGTCCTTGAAGTACAGGCTGCGGAAGTACCCGCGATCGAGCGGGCCATTGACCGGGACCCCGGCATCTTCCAAACGCCTTTTCCATTTGAGTTGAGCCTCGGGAGTCGAGACACCCAGCGCCACATGGTGTACGCCCCCCACGCCCCACGCCCCACGACGCGCGTTGCGCCATTCGAAGAACGTAAGGATGGTGCCGGGGCTTCCCGTTTCGTCCCCGAAGTACAGATGGTAGGCGCTCGGGTCGTCGAAATTGACGGTCTTCTTGACGAGGCCGAGACCCAGGAGACCTCCGTAGAACGCGAGGGTTCGCGGAGCATCGTTGGACACCATGGTGACGTGATGGAAGCCACGGGTGCGCAGCGTGGTCGTCATGGCTCCTCTCCCCGAATGATCAGCGACAGGCCGAGCTCGACACGTCTCATGTCATGCATTGGATTCTACTGTTTCAGCTCGTGAGCGGCTCACCGGCCATCCTTGCCCGTCGATGAACCCGACGCCTGCTCGGAAGATCCCCGGCCGAGAGCGACAGAGCCACGGAGACAGGCACCACCTGCGGGACTGCACGAGGGCGGCAGGGCGTCAGTGGGCCGATCTCAGGCCCGCGCCCGGTCACGGCCCTCGCAGAACGATCGAACGGAGTCGTTAATGTCGTCCACCGTGGTCGACCACGAGCAAACGCTGACCCGGATGACCCGATGTCCTTTCCACGTCGAGGCCCCGCACCAGCACGATCCCAGTTTCTGGATCTCGGCAAGGGTCCGCTCTGTCTCCGAGTCGTCATCGCACGACACGAGAACCTGATTGAAGACCACGTCGTTGTGGATCCGGAAGCCCTGTTCCTCCAGCTGGGCCGCAAACGCCCGGGCGTGCCCGCACAGCTGTTCGACGAGCTGCACGACGCCGCTTCGACCGAGGGTTTTCAGGACTGCCCAGAGCTCGATGCAACGCGCCCGCTTCGACATCGAGGGGGTATACCGCATCGGATCTCGGTGCTCGCTCCACTGGAAGTAGTCGGCTGACGCTCGGAAGGCTGCTTCGAGGGCGCCACGGTCGCGGCACATGACGATCCCGCAGTCGTACGGGACATTCAGAGTCTTATGGGCATCAACCGCCCACGAATCCGCTCGATCGATGCCGTCGGCGAGTGCCCTGAGCGTCGGTACTGCGGCGGCCCAGAGTCCAAACGCTCCGTCCACATGAACCCAGCCGCCGTCTCGGTGGGCGCGGTCGCAGAGCGAGCCCACCGGATCGAATGCCCCCGAGTTCACGTTGCCCGCCTGCGCCACGACCAGTGCAGGACCACCCAGCTCGGGAAAGCTGTCGACGTCCAGGCGACCCTGATCGTCGACGGGTACGACGTGGGTGTGTGCGTCCCCCATGCCGAGGAGGGAGAGCGACTTCCGAACCGCCGCGTGCGCGTCCGCGCTGACGACGACAGGGATGGGAGGTGCACCGTACAGGCCTGACTCGACCACGTCCCATCCCCGTCTCCGGAGGAGCTCGTTTCGACCGGCGGCCAGCCCGGAGAGATTGGCGAGCGTGGTGCCGGTCACAAAGCCGGCAGCCGTGCCATCGGGAAAGCCGAGCAGCTCATTCAGCCAGCGCTCACATACCGCCTCGAGATGGGCGGCTGTGGGTGACATCACGTAATGGGCGGTGTTCTGGTCCCAGACGTCCGCGAGGACCCGTGCCGCCACGCCCACCGGCAGGGCACCCCCGTTGACGAAGCCGAAGTATCGACCTCCGACCTGGGCGACCGTACCCGGACTGCCCGACTGGTGCAGAAGGGCCAGTGTGTCGCTCGCCTCGCACGATGCCTCGGGCAGCGGCTCATCGAAACGGTCGAGGGCTGCCCGCGCCTCCTCCGACGGGAAGACGGGCCGCTCGTCCACGGAGCGAAGGTACTCCCCGGCGTACTGGAGTGCTTCGTTCAGCAGTCTGATCTGTTGATCGAATGATGCGGACATGGTGGTCGCTGTGGTTGCTGCACGCTGTCGGGAGCGTGGGCCGCATCGTGCACTCAGAGGCCCGTGCGGAGATAACCGCGGATGGCGACGACCGCCCGCTCGATATCCGACTCGGTGTTGTAGAAGTGAGGAGAGAAGCGCACGCCCGGGCGATCCGAACCGCCGCGGGCGGCTGCGACGATCCCGTCCTCCTCCAGCGCGGCCACGACCCGCCGACCGTCCAGCGCTCCTGGCTGAAATGTGACGACGGCTCCACGACGGTCGGGCTCTGCCGGCGTCCACATTCGGATTCCGTCGAGCGCGGAGAGTTCCTCGACCAACATGGTCGCAAGCTCCCGGCTTCGCGCCTCGATCTCGTTCTGGCCGATCGTCTGCAGGAACTCCAGCTGCGTACCGAACGTGTGAAGGGCTGGGGTGTCGCGCTGACCCATTCCTTCGTGTGTTCGGGAGATTCCGCGACTGCCCGAGTAGGCGCTGTAGATGGTGGGCCAGAACGCGTCGTGCATTCTCTGGTTGACGAAGAGGACTCCGGTTTCCTTCGGGCCACACGGCCACTTGTGCGCGCTGCCCGAGAAGAAATCGGGCTGCCAGTCGGACAGGTCGACGTCCATGAGCCCGAACGACTGGGCACCGTCGACGAGTGTGATGACCCCGCGCTCCCGAGCGAGCCTGCAGAGTTCCCGGGCCGGGAAGACGTCACCCGACGTATTCGTGTGCTGCATGAAGGCCAGGACCCGTGTGCGCGGCGTCATCGCCTGCTCGAACGCGTCGAGGTAGTAGTCGGCACCGGGGTGGGGGTCCACGTGAGCAACTTCCGATACCGAGTAGCCGAAGCGCTCGGCCTTGCGCTTCCACGCCGTGTTGTTGCTCGGGTGATTGTCCGCGAAGATGACGACTTCGTCTCCGGGGCCGAGCGACAGGCCGTTCGAAACCCAGTTGTTCGCCTCGCTCGTGTTGCGGGTAAGCAGGATTTCCTCCGGTGTCACACGCAGGTGGGCGGCAAGCAGGTCCCGCGTTCGCTCTTTCGCGGAAAGGATTTCGCTGCGGAAGGAGGGGAACGGCTCGGAATCGAGGCGGGCCGTGTGAGCCTGAACCGTCTCCAGCACCGCTCGCGGAGCAGGGCACAGGTTGGCCGCGTTGAGCACTGAGACCTCGTCCGGGATCAGAAACTGATCCCGGACAGCCATCCAGTCGACGTTGCCCGCTCGCACACGATCGGGGGTCAGATTCGGGGCCGTGACCCCGCGGAAGCGGGGATGCCCGAGGAGGGCCGCCGAGCCTCCGAACGCGAAGAGGCGGGTGAAGGCGCGACGGTCCAGTGATCCACTCATGGGGTCCTCCGACAGGTGGGGTCGCAGGCACCCTAGGCTGCCGGACCTGGCTACGCCAGCCGGACTCGGGCGCCGAGGGACGCAGTGACCTGACGCATGGCCCTGACTCCCTCGACCAGGCGCGGGCCTGGCCGTCCGAGGAATGGCTCTCCGATGCAGAACACTCGCCGGTGAGTCACGAAGTCCAGGTGCTGCCAGGAAGGATTCCCGAGGACGACGTCGGGCCTGTACTTGTCGGGATGAACGCCGCACCACGACAGGACGACGGCATCGGGCGCCGCCTCGGCCACCTCGAGATCCGTCATCGGGCGGCTCTTGTGGTCCTCGTGTCCGAGAAGCGCCCGTCCTCCGGCTGCCTCGATCACCTCGGTCGCCCAGGATCGGCGTCCCGGCGTGATGACAGGTTTGGGCCACCACTGGACGAGAATGAGAGGCCGCCGAACGTCCGCCGTTCCGAGGTCGGGCAGTCCCTCACTGGAAGACGGGTCGAATTCGGTGCGCATCTCGGTGATCAGCCGTTCCGCCCGTGCCTGGACGCCGGGAGAGGCCGGTGCCAGCCGTGACGCGATCTCCCGGATGTCTTCGTACACGTCGGCGAGGGACACAGGCTCCGGCGCGATGAACGGGAGACCGGCACGTTCGAGGCGCTCGACGACGGCCTCGTGTCCGGGTACGGTGAGCGTGGCAAGGACAAGGTCCGGATTCAGTGCCGAGACGCGATCGACGTCGATCTGCAGGTCGGGGCCCACCTTCGGCAGCACGCCGACCACGGCTTCCGGAAAATCCGAGTGGTCGTCCACGCCCACGAGCAGGTCGGCACAGCCGAGCGCGCAGACGATCTCGGTATTCGAGCAGGCGAGAGAAACAATCCTCATGACCGCGTTACCCCGCCATGGTCCCTGCGAGTTCCTGTACGAATGGTTCGGTCCGCGGTCGAGTCGACGCCTGTACCGGGGCTCGACGAGCCGGCCCCGATCGCCGGCCCCGATCGGCGGGACCGGCACACCGGCGTCCGATCGGGGTGTAGAGTCCCAATTCCCACTGACTTGACTCGGATGCCTCGCCTTGGCTGAAACACCGTCCACCATGTTGCCCCTCGGGACCGCGACCCCCGCGTTTTCGCTTCCTGAGCCGGCCACCGGCGAGGTAAGATCACTGGCTGATTTCGCGGGCCGGGACGCGCTGGTCATCATGGTTCTCTCCAACCACTGCCCCTTCGTGAAGCACATTGCGGACGAGCTCGCCGACTTCGGCCGAGAGTACGCAGCGAGGGGGGTCGGTATCGTGGCCATCAACGCGAATGACGTCGCGTCGTACCCGGGCGACAGTCCGGACAAGATGGTCGATGAGGTGCAGGCACGGGGCTACGAATTCCCCTACCTGTTCGACGAGTCGCAGGAGGTCGTCAAGGCGTTGAGGGCCGCATGTACCCCGGATTTCTTCCTCTTCGATCGCGACCTGCGACTGGTCTATCGGGGACAATTCGATGCGAGCCGACCATCACTGTCGACACCCGTCACAGGGCGTGACCTCCGGGCAGCCTGCGATGCGGTCTTGTCGGGCGACCACCCCGACGATGATCAGCGTCCCAGCATCGGGTGCAACATCAAATGGAAACCCGGCAACGCGCCGGAATGGTTCTAGGATGGAGGACCGGCTGACCCCTTTCTGTGTGACGGGGGGCTTCTGAGCCGTCCCACCAAAAAAAGGGACGCCACCGGATGACTTCTCCGGTGGCGTCCTGTCTGTCGCAGCCCAGCGCGAAGCCGGGATACGGCGCGAACAGCGACTACAAAATTCAGCGGTTCGGCTTAGAAGCCGCTCCAGCGATCGCTTGCCCATGCCAGGCTGGACAGGGTACTCGGACTAGACAAGGATCACCTCCGTTTCTCGGGTTGAAAGTAGGGCGAGAACGCCGACGGGCTCAGGGCCCGCGGTCCTCGATCAGAGCCTTTCTGGAGCTCTGGAAGAGGCCCAGAACGGACAACCACGTCCGTTCACGAGGATTGTAAATGCGTCGGGGGGGAGGCTGCAAGGGGCTCGCGACGCGATGACGAAGAATATGGATGGGAGCACGGCATATCGTGGGTAGACCGCGGATGATACGGCACATCTTGTGTTGCGTGGCGTTGACCCATGGGCTTTCCGTGGGGCTCGAGGGCCAGGACTCGGGCGCGTGGCGTGCTTCGTTCGCCGCGGGTGAAGAAGCCCGTCGGATGGGGGACGCGGCCCTCTATGCACGGGAAATGGCCGCTGCCGCTGATTTATTGCCATTCGGGGATCCGAACCGTCCCGTCGTTCAGTACCACGCAGCCCGGGCCGCAGCGCTGTCTCGGCGGGGATCGGAGTCGGTCGAGTGGCTTCGGGCGTTGTGGGACGAGGACATCGCGCCGCTCATGGTCTCGTTTGCCGAAGAGGACGGGGCGTTCGACGGAGTCCGAGACTCTGCGGGGTTCCGCGAACTCATGCGGCAGGTGGCGGCGCTCACCTTGTCGGCACGACGACTCGGCGGTGACGTCTTCCTGATTACCGGTGCCGGTGCAAACATCGTCGCGCGGGTGGCTTCCGACGGAGTGGTGCTCGTCGATACGGGATACGGTCCCACGCTCCCGGCCCTTCGGCGAACGATTTCCCGACTGGGTGGCGATGAAGTCGATGTGGTCATTGTCACTCACCCCCATGAGGAC
>Ga0181573_10005744_pt1 | contig 10220 bp, 4 predicted proteins | sample 101ome_25_FD_148643 | JGI IMG/M metagenome (GOLD analysis project Ga0181573, IMG submission 148643) | Coastal salt marsh microbial communities from the Groves Creek Marsh, Skidaway Island, Georgia - 101409BT metaG (spades assembly) | ecosystem: Environmental > Aquatic > Marine > Intertidal zone...
CGGGGCGCGACGGCCGCCGTGGGGGGGCGGGGGGGGGTCGGCCCCGTGGCCGACCACCGACGGGCCTCGGACGCGGCGGCGGCGGCGGCGGCGGCGCGCTCGGCGGCCTCGGACGCGCGGCGGGCCAGGGCGGCCTCGGTGGGGGCGCAGAAGTGGGGAAGAGGGGCGCCGTCGAGGGGGGCGGAGGACCGACGGGGGACGGCGCGGCCGGCGCCACCCGGGGCGCGGCCCGCGGCCCCCCGCGAAGAGGAGGGGGCGCCCTCCACCCCCCCCTTCCCCCCCGCCGCCCCCACCCACCGGGCCCCGAGCCCCGGGTCCCGGCGCAGGACCGCGGCGCCAGAGGCGGCGCGGCGCCGGCGACCGGGGGAGGCTCGTCCGCGCGCGGGGCCGGCGCTGCGGCCCCGGGGCCGGCCCGCGGCGGCGGGTCCGCGGCGGGAGGGCTTGGCGACGCCGGCGTCGGCGGGGCCCCGGGCGCCGCCGACGCGGACGGCGGCGAGCGAGCGGCGGGTCGCCCGGAGGGCGGGGGGGTTGGAAACGGCCCTCCGGGCCGGCCGGGCGGGGCGCGGCGCGGCCAAGGCGCGGCGGGGGGCGCGGCGGGTTCCACCCCCGACGTCGAGGGAGAGGGCCCCCGAGGACCGGGAGGGGGACCCGGACCGGGGGGGGCGGGTGGAGTCGCCCCCGGGGGCGTCGTCGCCCCGGGCCGCCGTCGTCGCGGGACCCGACCGGCCTGCCGCCGTCGTCGCGGGACCCGACCGGCCTGCCGCCGTCGCCGCGACGGCGCCGTCCGACGCCGAAGGCTCGGCGTCGAGCGGGTGGCTGCAGGGGTCGTGGCCGACGCGGAGGGCCCCGCGGAGGAGATGGGCGCGCTTGGCGGGCGAGGGAGACGCCCGAGGGACGGGGTTGGGGGCGTTTGCGTCGCGGGCGCTGAGAGGAGCCGCGGCGCCGCACGCGGCAGCGGAGGCGGCCTCGGCCGCGGTTGAGCGTGGGGCGACTCCTCCGGGCGACCGGAGGGGCGAGAGGCGGAGGAGCTCAGCCGTCGGGGTGGGGGCGGCGGCGGCGACACGGGCAGAGCGACGGGGCCCGGGCTCAGCTGCGGTCTCCGCGAGACGGGCGGGCGTTTTGGGCGAGGCTGAGAGGAGACGGAGCTGATCCAGGCTCAGGATGCCGGTTCCCGACGTCGCGTCTGCGAGGAGGGTGTCGTCAGGGGGAGGCATCTCGGCGGCCTCGCCGTTGTCGCCCGCGCCCTGTTTCGCATGGCGGCCGCCCGCGTCGACTCAGGAAGCACTCAGGGCCAGTTACGAGGGAGTAGACGAGTGACAACACTGATAATGCGCTCGACAAGGCCACTCGCCGTCCCCGGCGGCCTCCGCGAGAAGAAAGGCTAGGCCGGACCCAGCTGCTTCTGACGCCGCGGCCCTCGCTTCGACCCTCGCGCGCCTCGGTGTTCTGGGGGAGGACTGAACGTCCATGAGTGTAATTTTGTTCCGGTCTGATGCTGACGCGGGGTCGGATGGAGTATACGCGCCACCAGAGCCACCTCACTTGCCAACTCACATGTTGCCGCCCGCTGGGGTCAAGAGTCCAATCTTCGTGGTCAGGATCCCAATTCGGTCCAGGAGGATCGGGATCAGGCGCGATGATAGACTCCGACAAGACCCTCGAGGCCATCAGGTGGTCCGGGATCGACGCCAGGGCGGGGGAAGGGGCCCTGCCGACGCTCAGCCTGCTCGACCAGCGGCGTCTACCCCACGAGGAGGTATGGATCGACGTCCCCGACTGTGAGGTGAGTGTCCAGACTGGAGATCGACTCCGTCCGTCACAATTGGCCCAGCGGCGTCGTGGAGGGCACTGCTGCCGCTGCTGCCGTGACGGCAGAGGCCGTTGGCGTCCCCTTCCCGAAATCGAACGCCCAATTTCGCCGCTCCATTCTTGTCTGCGTACATCGATTACTTTTTTTGGCTGCCTACTCTCGGGACGCGCCGGAGCGCGGTCCCGAGCCCCACAGTGTTCGCCCTTCCCCCCGCTTGCCCGACTCCTCGCACCCTCGTCTTACTCCACCTCCCTACAACCACTCCACAGGCCGCCTGGCACGCCATCCGTGACATGGTCGTCCGCGGTGCCCCCGCCATCGCCGTTGCCGGCGCCCTGGCCCTCGCCCGCGAGCTCGCCGTCGCCGCAGCCCTGCCTGCGTCCGACGACGGTGCCCTGCCCACCGTCGCCGCCGTCGTCGGCCGGGTGGAGGAGCGCTGCGCTTATCTGGTCACCTCCCGCCCCACCGCCGTCAACCTCGAGATCGCCGCGCGCCACCTCGTCGCCGTCGTCCGCGAGGGGGCCGATGCGACCCCCCCCCCCGCGCCGGCCGCCCTCGCCCTCGAGGTGGCGGGCGCCGCCGACCGGATGCTCGCCCGCGGCGTTGCGCAGTGCCGCGCCATGTCGCGCCACGCCGCCGACCTCCTGCTCGAACTCACGGCGCCGCGCACGGCCGGCCGGCCTCTCCGGATCCTCACTCACTGCAACACGGGGGCCCTGGCCACGGCGGGGTGGGGCACGGCTCTCGGCGCGGTGAGGGAGCTCCACTCGCGCGGCCTCCTCGAACGGTGCTACGCCTCGGAGACGCGGCCCTACCTCCAGGGGGCGCGATTGACCGCGTTTGAGCTGGCGTCCGAGGGGATCCCGGGAACGCTGATCTGCGACTCGACTGCGGCGTCGCTGATGCGGTCCGGCGCCGTCGACGCCGTCGTCGTGGGCGCCGATCGCGTCGCCGCCAACGGGGACACGGCCAACAAGATCGGAACCTACAGCCACGCCGTGTCTGCCGCGCACCACGGGCTGCCGTTTGTCGTCGTGGCTCCGCTGACGACCCTCGACGCCGGCTGCCCGGACGGCGCGGCAATCAACATCGAGGATCGGCCGCCCGAGGAGGTCACCCACGCCCGGGCTGCGCACGGCACGGGCGCCGCCTGGGGTGAGCGCGTCGCCGCCACCGGCGTAGACGTTTTCAACCCTTCCTTCGACGTGACGCCGCATGGGCTGCTGGCGGGGGTGGTGACGGAGCGGGGTTGCGTGGCGAGGGTGGGGGCGGCGTGGGGGCAGGGGAACGCTGACGCTGCGTCTCTGGGCCCCTTTCGCGTTGGTGCCCACCTCCGTGACGCGGCAGCGGCGGCGGTGCGCGAGGGCAACGCAGATGCGAACGGAGACGCTGGGGGCAAGCCGGGGAGCGGCGGCGCGGGCGCGGCCGTGCGGGGCCTCGCCCGGCTGCCGACCATGGTCGGCACGGGCGGCCGCGCCGGTGGCGCTGCCGCTGACGATGCTGGCGACGACGACGACGACGAAGCCCCCCGGTCTATCGTCGTGCCCGACGGGTACGCCGACCTCGACGAGGCCTCGGCCCTCGTTTACGTTGCTGAGCGCCCCGCCCTGGCCCGCCGTGTCGGTCCGCCCGGATCCGAGGCGACGTGGACGTGCCACGAGGCCGGCGGCGATGCGGGAAACATCAACTACATCTTCCTCATCACGGGCCCTTCCGGCGGCGTCGTCATCAAGCAGGCTCGCCCGTACATTCGCATCGTGGGCGAAGGGTGGCCCCTCCCCCAGGTGCGGCTGGCCTTTGAGGCGGCGTGCCTCCGGCAGCACCGGGCGCTTTGCCCCGACCACGTGCCCGAGGTCTACTGCCACGACCCCCGCGCCTCAGTGATGGCGATGGAGCTACTGGCGCCTCCGATGGCCGTGGTGCGCTTCGCCGTGTGCCGCGAGGGGCGCATCTACCCCGAGATGGCTCGGCACGCCGGCTCTTACGTCGCCCGTGCCGTGGCGGGCACTTCTACCGTCTGCGTCAAGGCCGCCGAGCACACGGCGGCCGTCAGGGCCTACGATGTCAATCTGCCCATGCGCCAGGTGACGGAACGGGTAACGTTCGACGATCCCTTTACCGAGGGTGCCGACGGGAACAAGCACACGACGCCCCAGCTCGACGGGCTGGCGGCCAAGCTCAGGTCCGACGCCCCGCTCCGGGCGGCTGTCGCCAGGTGCAAGCGTCTCTTTGTCGAAAAGCGCGAGGCCCTCTGCCACGGCGACCTCCACACGGGTTCCCTTATGGCCCGGTGCCCCAAGTCTTTAGACCACGCACCTGCCCTCGCCAAGCGCCACGTGGGTGCTGCCCCGGCGGAGTCTTCCCGCACTGTCGTGCTCGACGCTGAGTTTGCCTTTTATGGCCCCATCGGCCTCGACCTCGGCGACCTCGTGGCTCACCTCCTGTTGTCCGCTCTGGCGTCCGACGGGTGGGAGGCGCAGGATGCAGCCCGGGGGGACGCCGACCTGGCGACCGCGCGGCCGGCGCAGCGAGCGTGGCTGCTCCGGTCTGCCGTCGAGAGCTGGGAGGCATTCGAGGCCGGGGTACGGGCGCTCGATCCCCGGGGTGAGGGCCTCCCCGGCGCACACTGGGGCGCGGGCGAGGACGCGAGCCCGGCGGTGCGCGCGGCTGCGCTCGACGCGTGGCTCGCGGGGGTGCTGGCCGACACGCTCGCCTTCACCGCGCTCGAGATCATCCGGCGGCTCCTCGGCATCGCCCGCATCGAAGACACGGAATCGATCGAGAACGCCGACCACCGGGCCGCTTGCGAGTCGCGGGCGCTCCGGCTCGCCCGCGCGATACTCCTTGAGCCCGAGCGGTTCTGCACGGTGGCTGCGGTGGTCGAGGCGCTCGAGGTGGAACGGGGCGACGGAGCGGAACCCAGGGGCAAGGATGCCGGACTGTGACAGTAAGAGCACGGAGGGGCACAGACGGGGGGTTCAATGACCTCCGCTCACACGATCGCTCAATCCCTCAATCTCCGCCTCGCCGCGCGCAGCATCCGGGACAGACGTGGAGGAGCTCCGTGATGTCGGCCTCGCAAGCCGCGCAGACCACGCAGCGGCAGGCCGTGCACGTCCACGCGGCCCCGCACCCCGACGCCCCCCCGATGGGGCCAAAGCAGCCCGCGCACGAGGCGGCCGGTGACGACGGCGCGGGCCCGACGGTGGGAGCGGCGGGCCCGGCGGCGGCGACGTCGTCGTCGTTGTCGGCGTGCCCGGTGGAGCCGGGGGCGCGCTCAAACGGCGCCGGCACAAACAGGTGCCGCAACGACTGGGCGAGGTGCTCTCTGCCCACCAGCAGGAGCCCGCAGCAGAAGCAGGGCCCCGGAAGCCCCGCGGCGCGGGCGAGGCACCGCGGGCAAGACCATCCGCCGCGACGGACCTCGGCGCCCGGCCCGACGAGGCCCGGCCCGGCCTCGGCCGGGACCGGCGCAGCGAAGCCGACGGGAAAGGACTGGGGCGGCCGATCGAGCGCGGACGCCTCGGGGGGCGAGATGTGGGCGAGGACGGCGTCCTGGAGCGCGGCCTCACTCTCGGCGACGACCAGCGCTCCACCGGGGGTGACGGAGCAGGCCCGGCGCAGCGCCCGGACCTCGCCCCCGAGGCCGACGGCCGAGACCCGCACGCCCAGCCGCGCCGCGCGCCGCGCCGCCTCGGCCGGCGCCGTCGCGTCGACCGACGGCAGGCTGCTGCAGAGGACGAGAATCTCCCGCCGACCGTGCGCGGGGGCCGTCTCGAGAACGTCGAGAGCGGCCGTCAGACCGGAAAAGAGGCTCCAGTCTCCCGCCGCCGCCGCCGCCCCCGGCCCGAGGAGCCCCCCGCCCAGGGCGCCCCGCCGCCCCAGTCGGAGGAGTTCCTCGACGGCGAGGCCGGGGGCCGCCCCGAGGGGAGAGAGGGTCTCGGCCTTGCCGCAGCGGACGGCGATGACGCCGAGAAGGCCAAGCGGGGACGACTCGGGGAAGGCGCGGGCGAGACGGGCGGCGGCGCTCGCGACGCGGGCGAGGCGGCGGGGGCGGAAGTCGTCGCTGTAGCTGCCGCGCGAGGCGTCCACGACGAGGACGAGGTGACGAACGAGGCCCCTTCGGACGATCTCGCCCGACGCGTGCGTACCCGCGCCCCGGCCCGGCGCGCCGCCGACGGCGGCGGCGGCGGCGGCGAGGCGTCGCCGGCGCGCGGCGGCGGTGGCCAGCCGGCGCGCGGCGGCCGTCGCGCCGTCGGCGGCGACGAGCCGACCCTGCTCGTCCTCCCGGAGGTCCTCCCAACTGTTTCCACCCTCGTATCTGCTTGGCGCGGGGTGGGGGTCGGGAGGGGGTCGCCTGCGCGCTCGCCCTCGCCTGGCGCCGTCGTCGGGGTGGGGGCCAGCCCTCTCGCGCCGGGAGGGCGGTCACCCGCCGACGCCGCGTCGGCTCGCCTTTTCTCAAACGCGCGGATCTCTCGCTGAGCCTCCTCGACGTCGGTCTCTTCATCGCTCACGTCGACGTCGGGGTCGCGCAGGCGGCGCGGCTGGGGGGGGGACGGTGCAGCGGGGTCCGTCGGGAGGCCGGGGGGGGCGGTGGAGGGGCCGGCGGAGGGGCAGGGACCCGCCCCCCCTCCTTCCTCGCGCTTGACGCGTTTAACGTCATGAGACAGAGGCGTCATCGCCGTCGAGGAGGCTTCGACCGCTACCTCGACGGGTGGCCCGGCGCGGCGGCGGCGGCGCGGCGGCGGCGGCGCGGCGGCGGCGGCCGCACAGCGGCAGCGGCGCGGGCGGGACGCCGACGGACGCTTGTTGGCAGAGCGGTGGCGAGGAGGGGAGGAACGGAGCGGCGCGGGCGACCGGTCGGAGAACCCGACCTCAGCCCTCCGGCGGGCCTTGCGTAGGGAGACGAGGGGCGCGGGGGGCGGGGAAACGACGGCCGGCCTCCGCGAGAGGAGAACGGCTGAGAAATCGCGGGCTACGGAGCAAGCAGGAGGACCTGGCGTCCCTCCCCCTCAGAGCGGATGATATCGCGAGCGCGACGCGGGATGATCACGTCGGTCTGTCTCGCCAGACGCCAAGGCTGCGCGGGCTCGACCGCAACGACCGAGGCCGCCGCCCGTCGCGTCAACGGTCCCCTCGCGGCTCACCTGGCGACGTGTGTTCCGAGATTTCCACACTGTCCGCGTGACCAAGCGATCCTGCGTAGAATATTTTCGTCGTCTCTCGGTTCCCGTCCCCTCGGGCACCGCCGCGTCTCCTCCGCCGCCACCTCAGCTGCCGCCGGCCCCGGCCGCGACGGCGCCGGGCGCGCCCCCGCCCCCCCCCCCCCCCCCCAGGGCCTGACCCCGAAGGACGTCACCCGCGACGGGCGGTGCGCGGGCTGCGGGGTCCAGCTGCAGTGGGACGAGCCCGACCGACCGGGGTGGTTTCGCGTCCCCGAGCGCGTTCGGCGGGCCCTGGCCGCGGGAGCGTCGCTCGAGGGGACGCTGGGGTGGGGCGGGGCGACGGGCGCCGCGGCGTCGCCTCTCGACGAGAGCGACGAGGAGAGGGACGACGACGACGACGACGGCGACCCCCCGGCCGTCGAGGACGATCTGGACCTCGACTTCGACGACGCCGGCGACGACGAAGGTCCGTGGCGCCCCTCCGCGGACGACGAGGACTGGGGGATCGGCCCCGCCGGCGACGACGACGACGACGACGACGACGACGACGACGACGACGACGACGGGGTCGACGACGACGGGGTCGACGGCTCCGGGTCCCTCGCGTCCGCTCTCGCCGGGTCGGCGGGCCCCGCGGCGACGGGGTCGGCCCCCGCCTCCGCCCGGGAGGTGGATCCGGCCACGGGCGTCGTCACGCTTCGTCTCGGGGACGACGAGGCGTCGGCGCTGGGTCTCGATCGGCTCCTCCCCGCCAAGGAGGGGAGGGCGGACCCAGACGACGCTTTCATTTACGCTCAGGCGAGAAGAGAGCGAGGGGGGTCGGGTGGGAGGGATGGAAGGGCGAAGGGGGGGAGGGAGGGACGAAGGGAGGAAGGGACGAAGGGAGGGAGGGCAGCGGGAAGGGAGAGAGGGAGGAGGGGAGGAAGCGCTCGCCCCCGCGCCTGCCCGCTCGCCGTCCGTCGGCCGCCGTACCTCGCTGCGCCCCCTTTGCCCCCCGGCCCCCCCCCCCCCCCCCAACCCGCCCCACCACCCCGCAGCTCGAGGCCGAGGCGCGCGAGTCTATGGGGGGCGCAACGTCCACGTCAAAGGGGGCCGACGACGACGCGATGGCGGCCTTTGGCGCCCTCGCGGAATCGTGGCTGGACGACGACGACGACCCCGACGACCTCCCCTCGTCCTCCTCCGGGTCCGGGAACTCCCGCCCCCCGCGGTCCAAGCGGGCGCTCGAGGCCCGCCTCGGCCCCAAACCCCCCCCCCCCGGCCGCCCCCGGGCCGACGTCGCCGCGGGGCCCGCCGCCCGCCGGCCCGAGGTCACGTGCATGCGCTGCCATTCTCTGGTTCACTACGGGAAGGCCGCGTCCGACGCCGCCGAGGACGAGGTGCTGCGCGCGCCCTTCGACGTGCGCGAGGGGGTCGGAAAGCGGCTCAGGCGCCGGCCGTCGGGGGCCGCGGCGCGGAGGGCGGGCGGCCGCCACGTCGTGCTCGTCGTCGTCGACGGAACCGACTTCGACGGCAGCCTGCCCCGGTCCGCCGTCCGGGCCCTGTGCGGCGCCAGCGGCGGCGACGTCGGGCTCGAGGGCGGAGCGAGCCTCGTCCTCGCCGTCAACAAGCTGGACCTGTTGCCCGGCGCCGCCACCGAAGCGCGCATTCTGCAGTGGGCCCGGCGCCGGGCCAGGGAGGGGGGCCTGCCCCGCCCCGCCAAGGCGCTGGCCACCAGCGCCGCCACTGGCCGGGGCATTCCCGCGCTCCGCGAGGTGTTGGCCACCGAGGCCGGAGAGGGAGGCCGAGTGTGGGTGGTCGGAGCCCAGAACGCGGGCAAGTCGTCCCTTGTCAACGCCCTGGTCGAGGCGGGACGACGCACGGGCGCCGGCGGCGCGACGGGCGAGGCGTCGCCGCGCCTCACCACGGCGGCCCTGCCCGGCACCACCCTCGACGTCATCGCCGTCCCGGGAGCCTTGGCGGGGGCCCTTCCGGGCGTGCCCCCGCAGTCCAAACGCACCCCGCTCCTCTACGACACGCCCGGGGTCGCCCACGGACACCAGCTGTCGGCGCGGCTGGGGCGGGACGAACTCGCGCTGGCGTTGCCGCGGGGCAGGCTGCGGCCCCGCACCTACCGGGTGGGAGCGGGCGCGGCCGTGGCGATAGGAGGGCTGGCGCGGGTCGCGGTGACGTCGGTGGAGACGGGGGGGGCGGGAGCGCGGCGCGAGCGGGAGCGGGGCGAGGCGGGACGGCGGGGCGAGGCCGGCGGCCGCGGGGGCGGCCGGGCGGGCGGCGTCCCGACCGTCTATCTCACCGTGTGGTGCAGCGGTTCCATGGCGCTGCACTCGGGACCCGCGGACCGGGCCGACGCCGTCCTCGAGGGCAACATCGGCGGGCTCCTCCGCCCGCCCGCCAACGCCGCGAGGCTCAGGGCGCTGTCGTCGGCGTGGGGCGGACCGACGGACTCCGACGCGCCCCTCCTCGAGGCGAGCGACGTCGTCGTCCGCGGGTCCACGTGGGACGCTCCCTCGGCCGACATCGCCATCGCCGGCCTCGGGTGGGTGGCCGTGACCGTCTCGGGCTCGGCCGTCTTGACGGTGCAGGCGCCGCACGGCGTCGCCATCACGTCACGGGCGCCGATGATGCCCGATCGGGCCTCGAGGCTGGAGCGGCCCGGGTGGAGCGAGGGAAGCAAGCAGCTGGCCCGCGCCGCCGCCGAGGCCGTCGCCGAAGCCGCCGAAAAGACGACGGGAGGTAAGAGGAAGCGAGGTGGGGCGGGCCGCGCGCCGGGGTCGGGCCGGCGGGCGCGGGGTTAGGGGCGACGAGGCGAGGGCGGAGGCTGCTCGCCCCTTCGCAACCTCCACTCTTCTTCTCTCTCTCTCTCTCTCTCTCTCTCGTCTCTACTGCTCGGGCTCCTTGGGCGCGTAAAGCTTCTTGGACGCCTCCAGAGCTCCGAAGAAGATGGACCCCCCCACGCCAATCCACAGCACCCGCGGCTCCCACCCCCGGAACAGCGCGCCCGCTCCCTCCTCCCGCGCCACGCGGGCCAGGCAGTCGATCGCCCCCTTGTACTTGACCGCGCCCCCGCCGCCGGCCCCCTGGGTCATCAGGCGGGTCTTGGCCACGTCGAGAGGGGTGGTGAGGAGGCCCGTGGTCGCCCCGGCGGCGGCGCCCACGACCGAGTACTCGTGCGCCCTCAGGTCCCTGCCCGCCGCGGCGCGCCAGACCTGCGGGGGGGGGGGGCGCGGACGGTGTGGACGGTGTGG
>Ga0181573_10005747_pt1 | contig 10215 bp, 5 predicted proteins | sample 101ome_25_FD_148643 | JGI IMG/M metagenome (GOLD analysis project Ga0181573, IMG submission 148643) | Coastal salt marsh microbial communities from the Groves Creek Marsh, Skidaway Island, Georgia - 101409BT metaG (spades assembly) | ecosystem: Environmental > Aquatic > Marine > Intertidal zone...
TACACAAAACGACGGGTCATGACTCGTGAAACGACGGATGGAAAAGAATCCGAAACGACGTTTTTACCACAAAGTGCATGAGAATGTTTGTTCGCTGAGCGATGGACGTCCGTCGGTCCGTCGGTCCGTCGGCACACCGGCACACCGCGTCGATCGCGTCGCCGGAATTCGTGGAATTCGTGTTCGTGTTCCACGCGCGGGAGACGGCCATATACGCTTTACGTTCCGTCGGCGCGACGAGAAGACGATCGAACCCCTAACCCACGGCATCTGCGACGGTTGGAGGACGAATATTCTTCCGTCGAGTGCGATCGGGCGACGAAGTGTACGCGACGACGACGGACGCGGGCGACGGACGCGACGGGTTTGCGACGACGATGATGCGACGGACGATGATTGTGGAGGAGACGCTCGCGCGCGGAGGCGACGGGGCGGTCGACGCGGACGGACGGGTTCGGGAACGGGGCGACGACGACGACGATGCGACGGATGGAGCGGACGGAGCGCGGAAGACGCGCGGAGAGCAAGGCGGCGGTGACGACGCGGTGGCGATGCGCGAACCCGGTGGTGGTGGAAGACATCGCGATGGGTGGATGTCTGTGGGGCTCGGGGCGTTCGGCGCGCCGGCGCGAGACGCGGCGAGCGAGGAGGAGACGAGACGACGGACGCTGTGGATCGGAGACTTGGCGTATTGGATGGACGAGCAGTATCTGTACTACGCGTTCGCGTCCGTGTACAAGACGGTGAACCGGGTGAAAATCATCCGGGATCGATCGACGGGGTTGAATGAAGGGTACGGGTTCGTTGAGTTTGCCACGACTGAGGCGGCGGATTTCGCGTTGCAAGCGTTCCAAGGGGTGCCGATGCCGGGGACGGTGCACGCGTTTACTCTCAACTGGGCGACGCCGAAATCGACGGCGTCCATGTCGAGCGAGGGCGAGTCGGACGAGGAGCGCGCGCCGACAACACCGACTGTTGTACAGCCGTTGCGACGCGAACGAGATGGGCAACAGCGACAGCGACACGGGGTGCGACGCGTCGCGGTCAGCGAAGACGGCGAAGAAGCCGCGTTCGACGACGATCGCTCTGAAACGTCGGACGATTCCGTTTCGTTGGGTGACGTCGACGGTGACAAGAACGGTGGTGAAAAGTCTGTGTTCAGCGTTTTCGTCGGCGATTTGGGTCACGACGTCGACGATGAAATGCTGTGCGCGCACTTCAAGAGCAAGTGTTCTACGGCGCACAACGCCCGAATCGTCATCGATCTGAAGACACTCAAGCCGAAGGGGTACGGTTTCGTCGATTTCAAGACGGAAGAGGATTACAAAACGGCGCGCACCGAGTTTGCAAACTCTCGCTGTGGGTCGTCGAACCGATTGATTCGAGTCTCCAACGCCTTGGAGCGCCGATCGGATTCTTCCGTCAACGTCGTCAATCAGTATCACGATTTTGAAGATCTCGACCCGAGAAACACGACGATTTTCGTCGGTAACCTCGATCCGGCGGTGTCTGAAACAATTTTGCGACGAGCGTTCGAGGAATTCGGCACCGTCGCCTACGCCAAGGTTACGCCGAAAAAAGGATGCGGATTCGTGCACTTTTTCGATCGCGCCGAAGCCATCGCGGCTATTGAAAACATGCACGGCGCAATGGTTGGATCCAAGACGATTCGATTGAGCTGGGGGCGGCACAACGCGACCAAGTGTGCCATCAGTTCAATCTTTGCGTCGCAATCGCAGCAATACCAAAGCGGTGGCCCCGTCGGCGGGAGTGTGTACGTCGGCGTCGGGTCCCCGCCGCGAATGTTGCCGGTGATGCCAAACGTCCCCGCGATGATGCCGGGGATGCGATTTCCGATGACGAGCGCGGCGAGCATGTACAGCATGTACGGTGGGATGCATGTCATGCCCCCGCCTCCTCCTCCTTCCCTGAGTCACATTCTCTAATGAGAGAGGCCCAAAAAAATAGAGTTACGAGCGGCGTTGTGTCCGTCACGATCACGACGACGAACGATGGTCGCGCGTAGTGTACACTACACCTAAATAAAATACAAGGAACGCACTTCGACGTCGACACAATGTAAAAGCCCGGTGCGTCGTTACAATGTCGATAGCGAGTCGTTTCCGTTACGTACGATTTTTATTACACCGAAGAGTCGATGAATTAAAATTTATTACAAAAGTCAAGCCTGCGATTAGTTTTACGGCACCTGCAGGGCGACCCACACCGTGGTTGCCAACACGGCAACGACGACGGCACCCAAGAACCCTTGTCCCAAAACGCTCGTCCCCACTTCGTCCTCGTCCACGTACCCTCGATCCGTGTACTTGCCCTTCACGTCCACCGACTCTCCAAAGAATCCCGACTTGGTCCCCCCAACTTTCCTTCGCAACGCCCCGTACTGCTCCGTAGACATTTTATCACCTTTTTTCATCGATTTGGCTGCGCGCAAAAGCCCCCGATCGCTCTCGATGTCCTCTTGAAAATCCAACGCGCGCGTCACCTTCCACAACGCCGCGCTCAAGCCACCCTTTTCCTTGGCTTCGAACTCCGCCTTTCGCATCGCGCGTTGCTTACGAATCCGCGCGTACGCCTCCGCCTTGCTCTCCGCGGCGTTGTACTCGAAATCTCGAGTCTCGCTTTGGCGTTCCCCGGTCGTCTTGCGGGAGCCGAAACCGCCAAAGAGGGATTTTTTCGCCGGTGGCGGCGCCTCCACGACGGGTGGCGCGCGCTTCTTAAAGATTGCGCGCGTCGTCACGCGTCGACGCGACGCGGTTTTACCGCCTGAAACGACTGGGTTGAACGCGGTGAATTCTCGCGCGTGCATGGCGAGCATTTTACGCGTCGGGTCGGGCGCGCGTCGGGTCGAGCGCGCGTCGGGATGTGACGCGATGTGGTGACGTCGACGGTTTGGCGTGTTCGTTATCCACTTATCCAGCGGCGCCGCGTCGATCAGATCAATCCATCGATCGATCGATCGACGCGCAATGTCATTTCAGTCAACTCAATCAATGCGCATTAAAACGGTTTGAAATTGTACAGTAACACCGCGGTGCGTTCGTTTCCGTCACGCGCACGGGCGGCGTTCGAAGGACGCGCGGACGACGCCGTCGGGCGATTTCGATCGAACGGACACGACGTGTTCGCGCGAGTCTCCGTTGATGTACCCGAGCGTCGACGCGTAACTCCCGTCGTGTTCGCCGGCGCTATCATTCTTTTCGACGTGAAACCATATACCTACGGGTAAAAACGTGGCGTCCGGCGGGAGCTTGTCGAGGAAGCTCGCGTCGGCGCCGCGGATGCGGTCCTCGGCGTCTCGCGGGTACTCGGCAAAGTTGGCCACCGCGCTGTTCCCTCCGCACGAGGACGCGAGCACGCCCCCATCGGTGAATACGTCGTCTAACGCTTCGCGCCAGACGCTCACGACGCCCGCACCGTCGGCTCGGTGGGACAACCGAACGCGAATCGGCGGCGAGGTGTTCGCCACCACGCAGTGCGTCACGATTTCCGACCCTCGAGCGTCGAGATAACTCCCGCTATAACACCCGAAACACGCGCCTCCGTCGGCGTTCTCGTCCGTCGCGAGCGCATCGAGGGCGAACTCGTGCTTTTCCGCGCTCTCGATCGTGCTCGCGTCCGCTTCGCACCCCACCACGGGTACGAAGCGCGCGTCCTTTGCGTACAACACCAACCGTCCACCTTCTCCCACTTCTCCTCCGGTTTCATCGCGCGCCGGACGCACCGTCGTCGAGCACTGCGTCTGCCAGTCTTTAATGTCCTGTCCCCACTCTCTGTACGCGTCCGGGACGAGATGCGACGGGAGGGAGAGCGGTTCACCGTCCGGGGCAAAGTCAGCCTTGTGACCTATCCACTCGCCGGCGACGCGCGAGGCAAAGTCGGTTACCGACGCGGACCGGATCGGCGGGCAGACGCGACGCCGGTGGGGCGACGAAGACGACGACGTCTTCGATGACGGTGGTGCGGCGAGTCGACGCGGGAACGCGGTCGCGGTTGACATGGCTGGTCGTCGCGTCGAGTTGTGAGGTCGCGTACGTCTCTGGAATGAATGTTTCTGGTAGTACAAGTCACTGTCGCTATCGTTGCTGTTGTTTAATGTTTGCGTAGACGTCCCCGGCGTCGAGGGCGCGACGAGCGGTGGATGCGCGACGAGCGAGACGGGTCTCTCCCGCGCGTTCGCACCGTTGTTCGAGCTCGCGGCAGAAATCCGAAACCGCTCGAACGTCGGCGGAGTGAAACGTCGAGCTCGACGACGCGCGAGCGCCGAACCGAATCGCCGCTCGGAGCGCGAGGGCGTGGCCGATTCGCCCGACGCGTTTATCCGCGTCGTCGATGAGACGGAGAAAACACGCGCAGAGGATGTGTCGCCGCGGGAGCGACGCGGCGGCTTCGGAAAATACGAGCTCGATGCGTCTCTGCGCGAATGGGCTCTCTGGAAATTCTCGAAGCGCGCCGAGCCAGAGTTCGGCGGCGAAAAGCTCTTCGTACACGTGTTCCCACGGGTCTCTAGCGTTTGGTGGCGCAAGCGCGGCGACGAGCTGAAGCGCCGGCGTCGCGGCTTCAAACGCGGCGACGAATGTCGACGTGACAGTATCGCACGCGTCGTCGCGCGACATACCCCATCCCTCCTCCGCCGTCTTCGCCTTGGTCGTTTTACTCAGCGCATTTTGCGGTGCGGCGAGGAGTAATTTCACGTACGCCCGGGCGAATTGCGCGAGCGCAGCGGCGAGTTTCTCCCCAGGTCTCGAGTCTGGAATCACTTTGTCGACGTGAGAAGACGGTTTGCGTCTGCTCGTCTGCGTTCGGATAAATTTAACGTCTTGCTCCAAAACTTTTTTAACACCGTCGACGACGCCCTGAATCGCTCGCGAGAGCGTCAACGCGTCGACCGCGGGCGTCCCACGGTCGATGAGTGACTTGAGAGACGAACACTCGGCGACGAGTTTTCCCGCGGGCCATTTCGAGGCGGACGATAACGCCGAAGCGATGGCGGATGCGGCGACGCTGGCGTACTCTGCATTTCGATTCATTGTCGTCAACGCGGTGTCCTCGCTCGCCGCCGCGTCACCGCCCCCACCGTTCGCCACCGTCTTACTGGATTCCTTTGCCGCACACAACGCCGCCTTTAACAATCTCCTCCCATCCGTTGCGATTCGCGCGTGGAGTTCAAAGGGCAGATTGCGTCGAACGCGATCAGACGCCGCGAAACTCGCGGCGTCCGCGGCGACGCCACACGCTGCCCGCGTGGCGGCACTCGACGAAGATGACGACGATGTCGATCTTTTCGCCGAGCCGGACAAAGCCGCGACGGCTGCAGCCGCGCGAGCGCCGGCGTCTTCTGCTGCGGTCGCCGCGACAGAGGCGATGACGTCGCGAGTCGCTGACATCGCCGCTCGCTCTACCGCGCGTTCGAAATCCGGCGTCCACGCCTCTTCAATGGTAGAACTCGAATGCGGAACGACGGTTTGCGTCGCCGCCGCGATAAACTTATTTGCCGCCTGCGTCGCCGCTGCGCTCACGGATGCTCTCGCGCTCTCGACGGCGTTAGCCGTAACGGCTGCCGTCGCATCGTCCACCGCGGCGAGCGTCGCCGCGTCCACGGCGAAATCAACCAATCGACGCAAACCGGGAAGGTTTTGTAAAAACGCACGCTGAAGCGCGTGTTTAACGCTCGGTGATGGTGACGCGGACGTTAAGAGCGATCTACCGCTCCCACCAGTGCTCGTAGGTTGCGCGATCGTCGGGGACGTGACGCCAAACGTCGGCGAAGCGCCGCCGCTGCTCGATCCTCCGAAATTGGTTCGAGGCGTCGTGCGCGTCGGTTCGACGCGCTGCGGTTGCGCTTGCATCCGTCGTGGGAGACCGCCGCCCGGGGTGAATTCACCTACGCTATCGCCTCGAACAGGTTGGGTGTGCGCCGTCGCTGCCGCTGCCAATGACGACCCGTCGACGAACGATTTCGCGATGGCGCGTCTTCGCCTGAGCGTTTTAACCGCCGCGTCCAGGCTTGGACACGCGTACTCGACGTACCTCTTATCCACGCCGACTCGACTGAGATCTGGTGCGATTTCCGTCTCCGCTCGCGCGTCTGAAGCCTCGCTGCCGTCGTCGACGTCGCCGCTTGGCGAATCTGGAGCGGCGCTCGCTACGTGCACCGTGTTTGCTGCGACGCTCGCGTTCGCCGAAACTGCGGGGATCCAATCGACGCCCCACACGCTCGCCGCGAGAGGGTCACTTACGCGTTCGATGCATTCCCTGCTCGTCGTCGGAAACGCGTCCGCCGCCGCCACCGGCGGTGGTGGGAGCGTCGCTATGAGCGGAGGCGCATCCGTGTACCAGTTCGACGCCTGCGCCGTCGTCACGGGAGCCGTCGCGGACAAACCAACAGCCAAGATGGATCTCAGACAGGTTCGCGACGCGTTGAATTCACCCCCAGACGCGGCTGCGGATAAGTTCGGCGAAGAACTAATCGCGCGAAGGTACGCCAATGCGTCGGCGTAGTGCGCGCTCTCCAGGGATTCCGCGTCCCACATGATGAAACGCAAAAACGCGAGCACCCAGGGCGCGCTGACGACGAGCTCGCCGCGCCTGGTGGCGCGCCTCAGCGTCGCCGTCAAGTTTATACCTTGCGACGGTGAATGCTCGGAAGAGCTCGGCGATCCCATCGATCCGGAAGTGGCGAAACCAAAGGTTAACAAACCAAGGAAAGATCCCATGGCGCGCGCGGCGAGCATGCGTTCTGTTTGTCCGGCGTGGCGAGAAGATGACAGACCTTGGTCGTTTCCCGCATCCTTCTCCAAACAAGACGCTTTGGAATTCGGATCTAGCGCGTGCAGAGCCGCGACGAGGGACCGCTGCAACGCGACGCAAAACTTGTGAGAATCGGTCGCCTCAATGAATCGCACGTACGGTTGCTGAGCGCTCGGAAACAAACCGATGAATGACGGCCACGCCGAACCGTTCGAGTGGTCACCGCTTCCAAAGCTCGTCGAAGGCACTGAACCGATGGCGCCACCTCGACCGCCGCCACTTCGGCCGCGGCCTCGTCCTCCCGGGCCGCGTCCAGCGCCGCCTCGGCCGCCGCCGTGAGGCGGCGGCACGCCGCCGTTGCCGCCGACGATTCTCTCGTGTAATCGAGACAATCGCGCGGGCGTGATGCTCTTACCCAGTTCCTCGTCAGTCTCGCCGACGGCGCTGCTCTGCGACAGACGCGCGACGAACAAGTCGGCGAGCCATCGCATGTTTGCCGGGTGCGTGTTCGCGATGACAGCGCGAGCTCTGCTCGCGAGGCTCGCGTCTTGCCCACTTCCGACGCTTCTACTCGCAGACGCCCGCAAAAGACTGTAAAACGCGTCTCGCGTGCGTTCTCTGTTGTGTTCCATGAGCTGCTGGTCGGCGAGAGGCAAGACTCGACCGCCTCGTACGCTCAGTCGGCTTCCTAAATCGTCCGCCTCGGCTAACGCGTCCAGCAAATCAAAGCCGTAGAGCTTACCACCGAGCCGACCTTCGATTTGATACGCTCTCTCGCACTCGCTCGAAGCGACGCGAATGACTCCTAATTCCCTAACTAATTTGGCGTGCAAACTCGGCGCGTGCGCCGCTAAAACGCTAGACTCAACCAACGCCTCGAGCGCGCTCTCCCCGAGCGCGCACGCAACGGTGGGAATCCGCGCCAACACCGCGCACGCGTAGGCGTGCGCCTCTCTCCCCGTCCGCACGACCACCGCGGCCTGATGTCTCGAAAGACCATCATCGTCATCGTCGATGACGACTCGTAAACCTCCCGGAACGGCTAACAGACGACACACGCTCGCCAAGTTGGACGCCTGATCCAACGGATATCCAAATCGCAACGCCGCCGCGTGTAAACTCGCCAGCGAGCCCAACGCCGCCGCGAGTTCCACCGGCTCCACGGATTTCGGATCCGTCACGTATAACCTCTCGATCGACGGCGGCGTCGATGCCATCATCGCACCGGCGCCGCTCAGACGTCTACCACTCGCGGACAACGTCCGCGTCGCCGACGACGGCGACGTCGACAAACTCCCCGGCTTTGAGGAAACCGGCGTCGCCGCGCCCGAATTACTCGCGAACCCGCCGCCGCCCAATCCGTCCGTCGAATCTAACGGCCGAGACACCATCGTCGGCGCGATCCGTCGCGGCGGCGCCATTCGCGTCGTCGCTCCGTCGTCCGTTCCGCCGCTCGTCGTCCGCTCCATCGGCGTCGGCGCCACGCGTCTCGGTTTCGTACCGCCGCCGCCGCCGCCACCACCACCACCATCCCCGGACGAACCAGACGCCGAATCCCACGTCATGGCCAAATTCCTCCTCGCCGTCGACTCCAACGTCGGGAACTCCCCTTCGTCCGCGATGGATAATATCCTACTCGTCGTCTTCGCGACTTTATCGTCGTCGTTCGACGCCGATCCATTCGCCGTCGTCGTCGTCCCCTTTACGTTCCGTCCACAGTCCCGTTCCAACGCGTCCAACGCATCGAGGACACCACTCAGCGCCGTTTTCGTCGCCTCGATCACCGCTCGCGCCGTTCGTCGCGCCTTTCGAGCGGCGTCATTCGCGTCGTCGTCATCGCACCGTTGCAACGCTCGAAGCATTTCTGAAACACATTCGCCGTCTCCCGTTCCCGTTCCCGCCCCCGTCGTCGACGCGGCGCACGCGCGAAGGACGCGGGTTCCATCGACGTTCGCGTCGTCGTCGCCCGGCGCGCGCTCGGACGACGCCATCGCGGTGGGTTGTGCGGATGGGTCGATCCACCATTTGGTCGCTGAAGAGCCGAGCGCGCGCGACGCTTTGGAGGACGGCTCGAGCGTTTTATAATCGACGCGCGGATGGATCGCGCCGCGGATGGAATCACGATTATGATGATTATGATACAAATTAAAAACGAAGGGGGTCGCGGAACACGGCGCCGACGGGACAGTGATCGCTCCCGAGAACATCCGGTAACGCGTACGCGTCCGTCACGCAGTCGCGCAGCGACGCCGAAGCCAAGACGTAATCGAGCCGCCAACCTCTGTTTCGCGCCCTCGCGCCGCCGCGGTAGGACCAATACGTGAACGCTTGGGCGTCTGGGCCGTGCACGGCGCGATAGGTGTCGACCATGTCGCACTCGGTGAGAAGGGCGGACATGGCGGCGCGTTCGCGCGGGGTGAAACCGGCGGATTTGGCGTTTTCGGCGTGTCGGCCCCACAAATCGACGTCTTCGTGCGCGACGTTGAGATCGCCGCAATACACCACAGGTTTCGAACCGTCGGGTTTGGATTGGAGATTGTTAATGTACGCGCGCATCGCGCGCTCCCACGAGTCGACGCGGGCGTCTAACCGCTTCAAATCCGCCCCGGAATTCGGAACGTACGCGTTTACGACGTAGCACGAATCGAGTTCGGCGACGAGCGCTCTCCCTTCGACGTCAAACTCCTCGATCCCGAGCTCGACGCGTTCAATCCTCTTAATCTTCGACGCGTAATCATCGCGTATGAATAACGCGACGCCGCTGTACCCTTTCCTCCCCTCGCTCGTCGCGAAGGCTCGAACGCCGTAGTCGGCGAGAAAGTCGCTCGCGTCGCCCAACGCGCGTTCCCCGTCGGCGCCCAGTTTCGTCTCCTGCAGCGCCAACACGCCCGCGCGCGTTCTCGACGCGAGCGCGTCCAACGCCGAGGGATCTTTTTTCATCAGCGCCCGCGCGCCGTTGACGTTCCACGACACGACGGACAGCGGCGCACCGGCCGACGACGACGACTTTGATGTCGACGCGCTCGAGGCTGAAACCGAGGAGCGACGTCGCGTCGCCGTCACCGCCGCCGCTCTGCGATCCCACAGACACGACGACGACGCCCGACGCGCGATCGCCCGCATCGCACTCGCCGCCGCCGCGGACGACGACGACGACGACGCGCGCATCCGCCCGTCACTGAGGTCAGTCAATCACAAAATCAAATTCCAAATCTAACCGTCACGCGAACGACGCCGACGACGCCGGTACCGGTACCGGTACCGCCGCGACCGACGCCGACGCCGGGAACCCACCGAAGCCGACGATAGCTAAAAAAACTAACTCGTCCCGCGCGTCCCGCCCTCGTCGCGGACGCGCGGTCGACCTATAGACCGACCGCGCGCGGGGACGACCGACGAGCGCATGCACACACGATGATGATGATTGATGAATGATGATGGTCCGCG
>Ga0181573_10005749_pt1 | contig 10215 bp, 9 predicted proteins | sample 101ome_25_FD_148643 | JGI IMG/M metagenome (GOLD analysis project Ga0181573, IMG submission 148643) | Coastal salt marsh microbial communities from the Groves Creek Marsh, Skidaway Island, Georgia - 101409BT metaG (spades assembly) | ecosystem: Environmental > Aquatic > Marine > Intertidal zone...
TGGGTCATCAGCGGCAGTGTGCTGGATGGCTTCACGGCGGTGGATGCAGAGCGGTACCTTGGCCGGTTTCATGCGCAAGTGGCGGTCCTTGAGGAAGGCACGCAGCGCGAATTCCTTCAGTTCGTCATGCCGGGCACCGATAAATATTCTCTCACGGGGCTCTTTGCCTCGTGGATTTTGGGCAAAAAGGCTTTTGATCTGACCACCAGCACAGGTGGCAGCGACCGGTCCATCATTCCATTGGGGACGTTCGAGCGCTTAACACCTCTCGATATTCTGCCAACCCAGTTGCTTCGCGCGTTGGTGGTCGATGATATCGAGGCGAGCATTGAGCTTGGCTGCTTGGAACTCGATGAAGATGATGTGGCGCTGTATACGTTTGCTTGCCCTGGCAAGTACGAGTATGGGCCGATCCTGAGGGCGATGCTCGAGAAGATAGAGGTTGAAGGTTAAGGCCAGTAATGAGTCCTGAGAGCCCAAGGGATTTGGCTGGAACCTGAGGCGGGTAGGAGCGCAAGCAGCAAGCGGTGCTCGAAGGAACGAATGAGAATGACAAAAAAGGTGACGGGAATAGCAGATCCTTGTCACCCATTCATCAAGGATGACTGCATATTATGGCGATGCGAGATTTTCTAGATAGTTTAGAACCTCATTTTCATCAGGGTGGCAAGTATGAGAAGTACTACCCTGTCTATGAGATGGTGGACACCATTTTTTATAGCCCCGGGCGTGTGACCAAAGGCGCGTCTCACGTTCGAGATGCCGTGGACATGAAGCGCGTGATGACCACGGTTTGGTGGTGCGCGTTTTTTCCGATGCTGGCTGGCATGTACATCGTGGGTCACAACGCGTTGATTGCCATGGCAGATCTCGGTGTCGCCGATCTCGAGGGTTGGCGAGGCGTCATCGTTTCATTGCTTGCAGGTTATAACCCGGACAGCGTTTGGCATTGCTTCATTTACGGCGCGGTGTTCTATGTTCCGATCTACGCCACCACCTTTATTGTGGGCGGCCTTTGGGAAGTGCTTTTCGCTGTCAGGCGCGGTCATGAAGTCAATGAAGGTTTTTTCGTCACCAGCATCCTCTTTAGCTTAACGCTGCCCGCGACCATTCCGCTTTGGCAAGTGGCGCTGGGCATTAGTTTCGGGGTTGTCATTGGCAAGGAAATCTTTGGCGGCACCGGCAAAAACTTCCTGAATCCAGCCCTCACAGGGCGCGCCTTCCTTTATTTTGCCTATCCGGCACAGATCTCTGGTGACGCCGTGTGGACCGCCGTGGATGGCTTCAGTGGTGCAACCGCGCTCGGCGTAGCAGCCCGTGACGGGATGGATGGCATCGCCGCAATGGGCCTCAGCTGGACGGACGCGTTCCTAGGTAACATGCAAGGATCCATTGGCGAAGCGTCCACGCTGGCGATTTTTATCGGTGGCGCATTCTTGCTACTGACCCGAGTTGCTTCATGGCGAATCATGGCAGGCACCCTAGTGGGCATGATGCTGACGGCAATGCTGTTTAACTTGATAGGGTCAGAGACCAATCCCATGTTTGCCATGCCTTGGGAGTGGCATTTGGTGCTTGGCGGATTCGCGTTCGGTATGGTTTACATGGCGACGGATCCCGTTTCAGCCGCGATGACAGATACAGGTCGATTTGCTTACGGCGCATTGATCGGTTTTATGTGTGTCTTGATTCGAGTCGTCAATCCCGCGTTTCCAGAGGGCATGATGCTCGCGATTTTGTTCGCCAATTTATTCGCACCGCTATTTGATTACTCAGTCGTGCGTGCAAATGTAAGAAGGAGGCTCGCTCGTGTCTGAACAAGACAGCGGATTTAATAAAGACTCCATTGGTAACATCATCCTGATTGCAGTCCTCGTGTGTTTGGGATGTTCCATCGTCGTGTCGTCCGCGGCGGTGGGCTTGAAGTCTCTGAGGTCAGACAACAAAGCACTGGATCGAAGTAAAAATGTGTTGATGGCGGCGGGGCTGGCTGCTGCAGATATTTCAACCCGTCAGCAGATTCAGGACGAGTTCGCTCAGTTCGAGCCGGTCGTGCTTGACCTTCGAGACAAGCGGATGCTGTCGTCGGAGGAGGCCATCGAGTTGGATATTGATGTTGCGACCTTCGATCAAAGAAGTGCCGCAAAGGATCCGCTGTGGTCCTCGGCTCTAGAAACGCCAGAGGATATCGCCTCCATTAAGCGTCGAGAACATTACGCAGTGGGTTACCTTCTGCGCTCTGGCGCCGACATCGAAAAAATTGTGCTACCCGTCCATGGTTACGGCCTGTGGTCAACGCTATACGGCTTCTTGGCGCTCGAAGGCGATGGCAACACCGTCGCCGGCATCACGTTTTATGAGCATGGGGAAACCGCTGGCTTGGGCGGTGAAGTTGACAACCCCGCTTGGAAGGCCTTGTGGCCAGGAAAGGCAATCTATGCGGATGACGGTCGCGTGGCACTTAAGGTCGTTAAGGGCGCAGTGAATCCAAAAGCTGCGGGTGCGGAGCATCAAGTGGATGGCTTGTCGGGCGCGACGCTCACGAGTCGAGGGGTAGAAAACCTTGTTTCTTATTGGATGGGCGACGCTGGCTATGGCCCCATCTTGAAGACCATCAGTGAGTGAGGGCTGGTTGAAATGTCACAGATGAAAGAAATCTTACTAAACCCGATATTCAACAATAACCCAATTGGACTTCAGATCTTGGGTATCTGCTCTGCGCTTGCGGTCACCACCAAGATGAGCGTGGCTTTGGTGATGTGTATCGCGCTCACTTCAGTGACCGCGTTTTCCAATTTGTTCATCTCGTTGATCCGAAATCGTATTCCTTCCAGCATCCGCATCATCGTGCAAATGACGATCATCGCGTCATTGGTCATCGTGGTGGACCAGGTGTTGGGTGCAGTGGCCTACGACATCAGTAAGCAATTGTCAGTCTTCGTTGGGCTCATTATTACGAATTGCATTGTGATGGGGCGCGCTGAGGCCTTCGCCATGGCAAACCCCCCCGGGGCCAGTTTCATTGACGGGGTTGGCAACGGACTTGGTTATTCGGTTGTTTTGATGACCGTCGCAGCGATTCGTGAACTTGTGGGCTCTGGCAGCTTATTCGGGGTTACGATTTTACCGCTTGTCACCGAAGGGGGTTGGTACACGCCCATGGGGTTGATGTTGTTGCCACCCTCCGCGTTTTTCATTATCGGGCTGCTGATTTGGGCGCTGCGCGCGTGGCGACCTGAGCAAGTCGAAGCGCCGGATTTTGAGATCAGCGATCACTCAGCGATGTCGCGCGGTTAAGGAGCTCCCATGGAATACTATTTGAGTCTGCTGATCCGAGCGGTTTTCATCGAAAACCTTGCGCTGGTGTTCTTTCTGGGGATGTGCACCTTCATCGCGATCTCCAAGAAGATCGAGACCGCGCTTGGGTTGGGGATAGCGGTTACGGTGGTCCAAACCATTACGGTGCCCGTGAATAATCTCATTTTTGAGTTCTTGTTAGCGGATGGTGCGCTTGCTTGGGCAGGGCTTGGCGAAGTTAATTTGTCTTTCTTAACGTTCCTGAGCTACATCGGCGTGATTGCGGCGATGGTGCAGATTCTCGAGATGTTTCTAGATAAGTATGTGCCAGCACTCTACAACTCCCTGGGCGTGTTCTTGCCACTGATCACGGTGAACTGCGCCATTCTGGGCGGCAGTCTGTTCATGGAGAATCGCGCGTATAACTTCTCTGAGAGTGTGGTTTACGGTTTTGGTTCTGGACTCGGTTGGGGCATTGCGATCGTGGTGCTTGCGGGTATTAGAGAAAAGTTGAAGTACAGCGATGTGCCAGAGGGGTTGCGTGGACTGGGCATCACCTTTGTCACGGTGGGTCTGATGTCACTGGGATTCATGTCTTTCGGTGGCATCTCGCTTTAAGCGAATTCGCCGCAAGGGTTAACGTTTGGATGGATCTCACGGCGATCACAAGAGTAAATAAAAGGTAGCAGGACGAATGAATACGGAAATCCTACTCGGTGTTGGCATGTTTACGGCCATTATCATGGCGCTGGTGGCGGTGATTTTGATGGCCCGTAAGCAATTGGTATCAGCAGGCGCTGTCAATATCGAAATTAACGGTGATCCAGAGAAGACCCTAAATACAGCTGCAGGTGGGAAGTTACTCGGCACGCTTGCAGATGCAGGCATCTTCTTGTCTTCAGCCTGCGGCGGCGGTGGCACCTGCGGTCAGTGCCGGTGTCGCGTGGTTGAAGGCGGTGGCTCCATGCTGTCCACGGAAGCGGGCCACTTTACCCGAGGCGAGGCGAAAGAGGGCTGGCGGTTATCCTGTCAAACCGCCGTCAAGCAAGATATGAAAATCGAGGTCCCTGCTGAGTTCTTCGGTGTGAAGCGTTGGGAGTGCGAAGTCATCTCCAATGACAACGTTGCAACCTTTATCAAGGAACTGGTTCTAAAATTGCCCGAAGGGGAGGAAGTCGATTTCAGAGCCGGTGGCTACGTCCAATTTGAGATCCCGCCCTACGAAATGAAGTACTCCGATATCGATGTGGCAGAGGAGTATCAGGGCGACTGGATTAAGTTTGGCGTGTTTGATCACGTGGCCAAAGTGGATGAACCGACCATTCGCGCTTACTCGATGGCGAACTACCCTGAAGAGAAGGGGGTCATGAAGTTCAACATTCGTATCGCCTCTCCGCCTCCAGGAACAGACTTCCCGCCGGGCAAGATGTCGTCGTATATTTTCTCACTTAAGCCGGGCGACAAGGTCACTATCTTTGGGCCTTATGGTGAGTTCTTTGCGAAGGAAACTGAGGCAGAGATGGTATTCATCGGCGGTGGCGCGGGTATGGCGCCCATGCGCGCGCATATTTTCGATCAGCTACTGCGCATCAAGACCGACCGTAAAATCACGTTTTGGTACGGCGGTCGAAATCAACGCGAACTGTTTTACGTGGACGAGTTCGATAAGCTGGCTGCAGATAACCCCAATTTCACCTGGCACATTGCACTCTCCGATCAGAATCTCGAGGATTGGGATGGCAAAACAGGGTTCATCCATAACGTACTCTACGAGCATTATTTAAGAGACCACCCCGCGCCAGAAGACTGCGAGTATTACATGTGCGGGCCACCCATGATGAACCAAGCGGTGCTTACCATGCTGGATGACCTGGGTGTTGAGCGAGACAATATTTTCCTCGATGATTTTGGCGGTTAAACGCGTCAACAAGAAATAGAGGCCTAGCTGCAGGATTCAGAAATCCTGCATTGCTGAGGGCTTGTCACTGCGATTGAAATCGGGCAGATATCTGCAAGGCCAGGCGCGTGGTGAGCGCACCCTTGGGCGTGGTGCGGGAAGGATCACGACACAGACGTTTATCCCCTGAGCGTTACCCGCAGGCATTAGGCCAAAAGCCGTGCCTTTATGCGCCTAACCCCAGTAGACTTCCTACTTAAATATCTTCAGCCCCCGCGAGCGGGCATTATTTCCTCGAACACGGCATAACCGGCATCTGCTGGAATGCAAAGATAGTTGCCGTCGTCGCGTTTCTCGGTCCAGGGTAGGACGGTCACAATACTTCGAGACCGACTGGCGGTGAGTGCCGCCGCAACGGAATCTGATTCTGCTAAGAGTTCAACGTTCAATCGCGTTGGGAAAATGATGGTGTAAGTGCCCTCAGCGTTCCCTTGAAGGGCCGCTTTTGGGGATATCCAGATAGAGTCAACCGATTCATAGCCATCGTGCGCCAGCAGTTGATCGTTGGGCGCGTCGACCAGATAGAACTTGGTATCGAAGCGTTTGGGCATCATCTCCGGCGTGATCCAGTGCGCAAAGGGCACGAGCAGGTCGCAAGCCAGACGCAGCTGCTCCCGCTCAAGAAAATCTCTGAGGCCTAGCTCGCCAGCATTGAGCTTTGCTCGGTCGTCTTGAAGGGCTGAGAGCCGCTCGCCGCTAATCACGTCACCGCTTTCGTCCCTAGCAAGCAGCACGCCGCATTCCTCAAATGCCTCGCGAACAGCCCCCACTTGCATCGCGATATCGCCTTCACTCAGCCCATCGATGCCATCGCAAAGATCAGTGACCGACGAGTCTTGGGCATCCACCTTGCCGCCCGGGAAGACCAAAGCGCCAGAGGCGAAATCAATCTGGTGATGGCGAACGACCATAAAAACTTCAAGGCCTTCAAGTCCGTCACGGATTAACAGGATGGTCGCTGCTGGAATAATTGGCGCAGAATTCATGGTTGACGCTCCTCTCGAATGAGCCACCGCCCATCCCGTTTTTCTAACACTAGAATCTTGTTGCTGATCTCGCGATAACTGTCGCTGCGATAGGCTTGCCTGATCTGAGCTTCGACCTCACCATTGGCGCGTTGGGTGAAACGGTCAAAGCGGACATCCAATTGGATGTAGGACGGAGACAATAACCGCTCCCGACGATTCATCTCCCAGGCAGGCCGAGATTCGTTGACCGCGAGCTGAAAGTCAGGTGAATAGACGCTCAGATACTGATCCGGGTTTTGAGCCATCCAGGCTGCGGCCCAGAAATCGAGTGCGTCGGTGACCTCTCGAATGGTTTCCTGAGAAGCCTCAGTCGTCGCAGTATCAGGCTCATTCACCGACTCGGAGGATTGGCTAGGTTCTAGAGTGCCTCGTTTAAACACGCCCTCAAAGGTGGTTCCATCTGGGAGGATCATCATCCCAGGGCCGTGTCGCTCGTGGTTTTCAAATCCGCCTACATAACGCGTGCCGTCCTGCCAGTAAATGGTGCCCTGGCCATGCATTTGAGCGCCTTTAACTGCGCCCACATAACGCGTGCCATCAGGCCATGACAGCGTTTCGATCTCAGCGCTCAGTAAATGGGAAGGTTGCCAAAGCAGCATGAGGCTGAGGATTTGAAGAGCAAGGATCGTGAGGGCGTGTTTTAGAGAGCGCCCTCGAAGCGTAAGCTTTGGTGCAAGTGTCGACGGCGAATAAACCATTGGCATAAGGGCGAACTTCATCACTGCAATGTATCGAATCGCTGCCTAAAAGGTAAGACCCCTTAAGTGCGAACCAATAGCATCTGATCCTTCATCGCAAGCCGCATGATGTGTTGCGGGTCGATGATCCAAGGGCCATCCCGTTCAACACGCGCGGCGAGAGGCGACACCTTAGCAAGGTCGTAACTCCGATCACCGTCGAAAGCGAGTATCCCGGTACTGCCCAGCGCCACGGGCATGCCCAAAGGCAACCTTTTGTAATCCTTAATACCAACGTCTTGCCACAATCCGGGCGAGAGCGGTACCGGCAATCGATCGGCGGCCGACGCATCACATTCAACGAGCATGCCCCAATTATCCAGATGGGTCGAAGCCTCTAAATAGCCGCCGATGGGCGACATGCCCACTGACCCAGGCTCGGCTCGAGTCAATATCAGTGTGCCCAGTTGGCTGCCCTCAAATGGCATGAAGGAGCCCATGACATCTTGGTGCAACACCACAGCATCGATCAGGGCGATATCGCTGATCTCCGGATCAACGGGCGAATCGATGAGGATTCTCTTACATCGAATGCAGGCATCATCAAATGCCAGTCTCCCTGACGCCACAAGGGCCGCCGCCGCGCCAGCAATGGTGGCCTCTTCTCGAAAGGGGAAGACGTTATTGGTCCCCGTAGACAAGGGCAGCAGAATGGCATCGGGAAACTTTCGTGCGACGATTCGGCTGGTGCCATCGCCACCGAGGACGATGAAGGTTCTGCAGCCCTCATCCCACATCATTTGCGCCATCGTCTCCGTATCGCGCGCGGTGTGGGTGAGGGGATAGTCAAGCAGCCGCACCCGATCTCGCTCGGCTAGATTTTCGCTCGCGCGCGCACCGATTCGAAACGGTTCGTTGCCCAAAAAGATTCGGTCAACGCCGTGTTGAAGCGCCGAGACAATCAGTCGGGCAACTTGTTGCTGTTTTTCTTGATGCGCGCTGGTGCTGGCTCGAGCCATGACGCGCCTGACGTCACGGCCGGACATGGGGTTAACGATAATCCCGAGCGAAGGCGATCCTTGACTCATGTGGTGCGAGTGAACACCCAGTCGTGATCGCTGCTAAGACTCTCGTTAAATTGGTAACCCTCGGCATCAAAGGCCTTCAGCTTCTCCACCTGATCGATTCGATTTTTGATGATATAGCGAGCCATCATGCCGCGGGCTTTCTTTGCAAAAAAACTGATCAGCTGATAGCCGTTCGCCGTTTTTTCTTTGAAGACGGGTTGGATAATCGGCGCGTCAATCCGCTTCTTGTCGACCACTTTGAAATATTCGTTTGACGCAAGATTGACCAATACCGGTCGTTTGTGGCCGGCCAATTCGTTCTCGATGATCTCAGTCACCGGGGTTTTCCAGTAATCGTAGAGTGTCTGACCGCGCTGTGTTTCCAGGGTTCGACCCATCTCGAGACGGTAAGGTCGTATGAGGTCAAGCGGCCTCACAACGCCATACAATCCCGATAGAATTCGAATCGATTTTTGAGCGAATTGCACATCTCTCTTGGACAAGCTCTGAGCATCTAGACCCAGATAAACGTCGCCTTTGAAGGCGAAGAAAGCCTGCCGGGCGGTTTCCGTCGTGTGGCTCGTGTGCCACGACTTGAATCGTTCAGCATTCAAAGCGGCGAGCGCGTCACTGATTTTCATCATCGATTTTAAGTCGGCCACAGTTTTAGACTTCATCAGTTTCGCCAGTGCGGTGGAGTCTTTGAGTAGTGCGGGCTTGGATTGATCGAGAGCAGGCAGCGGGGTTTCGTAATCGAGCGTTTTCGCGGGGGACAAAAGGGTGAGCATGGGACGATCAATGGGTGGTTGAGTTAGGTTGAGCCATCATAGCCCATGCTGAACGATTGTTCAGTGTTTTGTCGCGTTTTCGTCTTGATTGGGCGGTGTTTTGAGTTGAAGCGGCGTCTATCACGCACCTTGAGCCACGCAATAAAGGTCGCGATCGAAATGAACAGAGACTGAACGGCCAATTCGCCAATGGGCGGCTATTGTGCAAAGCTGGCTCGTAGCGCGCGAGTCATCGACTTCCGGGCAGGCGAGTGCCTACTTAGCGTTGGGTTCCGAATCGAGCGCTGAGAGAACGCGGCTGAGGAATACACCAACGCTGTGTTCAGCGACTGATTCAGACAAGTCGCGTCCTGAGTTGGGCACCATCGGTGGTGCTTGGGTGTTGATAGGCTTGGGTTTGGGGCTCGAGGACGCGAGCGAAAGGCCTGCCGCTCTGGATGCGTTGGGTTGAGTAAAATGAAGGTATAGGGCTGACCTTGACGGAACCCAATGTGGCGGAACAGGAGCAGCGTAAAAATCGCGGTTCATGTGTAGGGTTCAGAACAACATGATGCGCCAGTGTGTGACGAGATTAATCTCGCTCAAACCATCGGCGCCCCTCGTAAAGGCAAGCGCCGATAGGAATTGCCCTGTTTAGGGGGAAATTTTTGAAAATAGATTTAATTCCTAGAATCCTAAGCCTATGATGGCAGGGTGAAAGTCTCACTGCGAGGGAGGACCCCAAACGTGAACAAAACAGTAAAAGAACTTAGTGCAGCGATGCAACGCGTTTTTCAATTGGCAGGGCTCTCAGTCTTGACGGTGAGTGCATTGGTCACGCAGGCGGCCGATGAAACGCGAAGCCCCGTGGGCAAATTGCTCGATCCAGAAGGGACCGTCGAGTACAGCCGAGATGGTGATAAGTGGCGCCCGGTGACCCGAGCCAAATATGTCTTTGAAGGCTATCAGGTAAAGACTGGGGCTGACGGCAGTACGAGTTTCGTGAATCAAAACTCAGGTATGGCCCAGCGTGTGGGATCTAACTCGCTGGTCATCGTCACGGCCGATGGTATTGATTCAAAGTCAGGCGATGTCTCTGATCCTTTCAGCACCGACGGCGGGCTCATCGCCAGTTTAGAGAATAAGTTCGCTTCGGCTCAGCGTTACACCACCGTGAGACGCGCTGTGGTCAAACCGGGAGAACCCACCTGCGAACGAAATGTTCGCTTAGCGGGTCGGCTCGCCGTCGCCGAGGGCTTTAACGATCTTGTTTGGGATGTGAGCTGTCCGGGCGATCAGTATCGACTCACCATCGGTGACCAGGTGATCGCGGTGCCTTCGGATGCCGCGTCAGAATCGCTGGTCCGCTATCGCCTGCCGAAGCTTGAAGCGGGTGAGTACGATATTCAACTTGAAGTGGTC
>Ga0181573_10005750_pt1 | contig 10214 bp, 5 predicted proteins | sample 101ome_25_FD_148643 | JGI IMG/M metagenome (GOLD analysis project Ga0181573, IMG submission 148643) | Coastal salt marsh microbial communities from the Groves Creek Marsh, Skidaway Island, Georgia - 101409BT metaG (spades assembly) | ecosystem: Environmental > Aquatic > Marine > Intertidal zone...
CTCCCCCTGCTCTCTGACTCATGTTTCGCCCCTTTTACCAGGGGAGGAGCCTGCCGCGGTAGAGCGGCGCAGCGTTCTCCTCGAGCCAGAGCTCCGCCGTCGCCGCGACGTGGGTCTTCCAGACGCCCGCCGCCGCGGCCGAGCCCGCCTGCCAGGCCGCCGAGCCAACGACCGCCGCCCGCGCCAGCGCGCTGCGCTTGGCGCTGCGCTTGGCGCTCCGCGCGGCCTCGAGCGCTGCCAGCCCCGCGGTGCGCGCCGCCGCCCCCGCGGCCGCCGCGTCGGCCCCCAGCGCGGCGGCGCGGTTCTCAGCCGCTCGTACGCCCTTCATGAGGCCCCGCCGCGCCCGCGGCCAGAGCCGCTGGCTTGCGCCCCGCGCGGCGAGGTAGGCCCCTTCAGCAGAGCCGCTCATCGCCCGTGCGCACACCGCGAGCTCCTTGCGGCAGCGCGCCGCCGCCGCCGCCGCGAACGCGCGCGCCTTCTTTTTCACCCACGCCGCGAACGCCGCCGCCTCCCGCTCCACCAAGGCAAAGGTGTCCGCGGCGATGGCCGCCGCGTCCCGGGGCCGGCGCGCCACGGCCAGCGCAGCCTCGAGGCTTGCGAGGCGGCTCGCCGTCGCCGCGCCCGCGTGCATCGCCGCTAGTCGCTCCACCAGGACCTGCGCCAAGGCCGCCTCCAGCTCCTCCACCGCCTCGACCCGCTCGGCCTCGGCCGCTGCAGCCCGCGCGCCGTGCACCGCCTCGAGCTCTACCAGGCGCGCGTCAAAGGCTGAGCGCTCACGGGCCGCCTCTGCTGCTGCCTCTGCCGTCGCTTCAGCTGCCTCTGCCTCTGCTGCCGCATCACAGGCTGTCGCTGCTGCTGCCTCTCTGGCCGCCGCCGCGGTGGCCTCGGCCTTTGCCGCAGCCAGGCTCTCCTCGTGCGCCGCCCGCAGCGCGGCCCCCTGCGCCGCCAGGGCCACCGCCAGGGCCTCCTTCTCGGCCCGCGCCGCCGCCGCCTTGGCCTCTTCCAAGGCCTCTTCCACGGCCCGCTTCACGGCCGCCCGCGTTGCGGCCTCGCCCACCTCGCTCGCCGCCGCCTGGGAGGCCTCCAGGGTCGTTGCGTGCACCCTGGCCGCCTTTGTCATCGCCGCCGCGTGCACCTCAGTTAAATCGGCCTGCGCCGCCGCCAGTGCCGCTGCGTGCTCCCGGTCCCGAGCGTCGGCCAGCTCCCCCAGGGCCAGCGTGCTGTTGCGCACTGCTTCGCGCACCGCTTCGCGCACCGCTTCGCGCACCGCTTCGCGTGCCGCTTCGCGTGCCGAAGCCGCAAGGGCCGCCGCTTCCGCCTCGTGCTCTTTGCGAAGGCGCCCCACGCTCGCGGCGTGGCTTGCAGCCTGCGCCACGCTCGCGGCCTCGTGCGCCGCCTCCTGGGCTGCGAGGGCCGCGGCGCACTCCCCCTCCGCTAGCTCCGACGCGAGCTCCGACGCGAGCACCGGCGCGCTGGCTGCCTGCGCTGCGACCTGCGCTGCGGCCTGCGCTTCAGCCTGCGCCTCCACCGCCTGCGCCTCCCGTGCCGCTGCGTCGCACGCCGCCGCCTTGGTCGCCACGGCCTCCGCCACCGCCTTTTCAAGGGCTGTCGAAAGGGCCGCAGCCAGCGCCTCATCAAAGGCCGGCCCCTGCATTGCCCCACCTCCTCCTCCGCCGCCGCCGTCTCCCACTTCGCAGGCTCCGGCGCCCCGGCCCTGGCCCTTTGGCGCAGCCACGCTCGCTGCGTCGACTCGGGTCGCCAGCGCTGCCTTTGCCGCATCGCGCTCCGATGCGACCGCCGCCTGGCCCGCCGCCGTTTTCTCGGTTGTCTCCTCGACCGCCGCGGAGCGCGACGCGTCACCGGCTGCCGCATCGGTCACCGCCTCTACCGCCCCCACCGCGGCCTCCACCTGACCCACCGCCACCGCCGCCTCAGCCGCGGCCCGCGCCGCCGCCAGGTTGGCCTGGAGCTTCTCCTTGTCAGCGAGGAGGTTGTCTGCGAGGGCCCAGAGCTTCTCCCTCTCCGCCTCGAGCGCCTCTTTCTCCGCCGACAGTGCGTCCACGTCGGCCTGGAGCCCGTCCGAGATGACGTCGAAGACCGCCGCCACGCCCTCGAGCGCCTCCTTCTGCGCTGCCGCCGCCGCCATGGCTGCCGCCTCGGCTGCCGCCTCCGCCGCTGCCCCCGCCGCCGCCATCGCGCTTGCAACGGCCGCCTCAACGGCCGCCTCCAGCTCCTCGGCCACGCCCAACGCCGCCCTTGCCTCTGCCTCCGCCAAGGCCTCAGCCCGGGCGGACGCGGTTGCGGATGCCACGGCCGAAGCCTGGGCCGCCTCATGCTCAGCCGCCACCTCCGCTTTCGCCAGGGCCACGGCCGAAGCCACGGCCGAAGCCACGGCCGAGGCCACATCGGCCTCGTGCACGAGGGCCCACTCGTGCGCATATATAGCCTCACAGTCCGCATTCGTGAGGCACACGCCGGGGGCGCCGTTGGGCGCAGGGGCGGAACCGGCGCCGAGCGCCGCTTCCTGGTCCGAGTCCTCCCCAGCCGGCTCCAGGGCCGCCGCCGCCTCCTCCTCTTCCTCGGTCACCGCCACCTCGGCCTGCGCCTCCGCGGCGAGGACCTCGAGCAGCTCCTCCGCCAGAGGCTCCTCCTCCGCCGCCGCTGCTTCCTCCTCCGCCAGAGCACGGGCGTCGGCCGCGCTCGCCGCGAGGTCCTCCCCCATCGGCTCCGCCTCGGCCTCTGCCTCGGCCTCTGCCTCGGCCTCTGCCTCAGAGCGTTCCCTCTCCTCGGCAGCAGCGGCAGCAGTATCGGCAGCGGCGGCAGCACTGGTCGCAGCCTGTGCCTCCGCTGCGAACGTCTTCCCCCGCGCAATTTCAGCGGAGATCCGGGCCATCTCACCGTCCTCCTCCCAAGCCTTCTGTGCAGAGGTCGCGGCTTCCACACGAGCCAGCTCTTTCTTCTGAGCTGCTGCCGCCGCCGCCGCCGCCGCCACTGCCGCCGCCACCGCCGCTGATTCTTCGACCGCAACTCGAGCGATTTCCTCCTCCCGAGCCTTCTGCGCCGCCGCGCGTTCCTTTTTCTCCGCTTCCGCCTGGGCCTGGGCTTCCGCCGCCGCCGCTTCAGTTGCCGCTGCCTTAGCCGCCGCCGCCGCTCCCTCTGCCGCCGCCGCCACCTCAGCCGACACGTTGCTGACGGAGAGGGCCTCGTCGACCTTCCAGACGCCGTCCAAGTAGTACTTGAAGCGGAGGCCGACCGGGGCCTCACCCGGCTCCATGCTCACGATTGTACCTTTGGACTTGAGGACGTTGGCCTCGGAGCCGGTGACGCTCCACAGGCCCTGCTGCGGGGACCGGTATAAGTAGCGAATGACCGTGGGCGAGTCGAGGCGGAAGCGTGGGTACCCAAAGGCCTCGCCGTCGGCAACGTACGTGCCCACTGCCTGCGCGATGGTCTTGTCCTTGTTCGCGCTGGCCACGCGGAGAGTGGTGGCCGGGTCCGCACCTCGAACGGAGATTATTTGCGCCAAGGCGAAGATGGCGATGAACATCCGGGAAAGCAGCATTTTCTTGTTATTGCTAATGTAGCTGGGGAACTTGTTCACACGCGGCTGATCCTGAGATCACAAAATGACCGCCTTGACCCTTGACCCCGCCCCACAAGGATCACGATTATACACTAAGCAACACAAATCAAAACCCGAAAATAGTGGAGAGGGGAGGTCTGAAGAAGAGCTCAGCGATTGGATGCGCTGGCGGGACAAGAAGGTCCAAAGAAGCATCGAAGGGGTCTCCGTGTGTGATGCCAAGTCATTCGGGCACCGATAGTTTGCATTTGCCACATCCCACTTGAGAACCGGCCTGGATGTGCAGGGTCGAAACACAGGCGAGCGAACAAGGTAAACATGCATGGACTTGTTCAGAATGTGCGAACCAAAAGGCGAACGAGCTGCCAACATCGAAAATGCGAAAGCGGGCAGCACAAAGGGGCATTACCGTGGTTCCTGGCGGAGTGCAGCCGTGATATAGTTCTCAGAAGCGTTGGGTCCAGAAACCATATCAGCCCACAGACGATCGCGAAATAGCCGTCACACGACCTCAAGAGGCGACATCGACAACGGGGTTGGCTGAAGCTGCATTGGCGGTAGGGAGTTCGACGCCGTTTAAAGGAGCTGCAGTGTACGATGGCACATGCTGCTCCAGCATCGGCGATGAGTACTATGACCGCGGCCTCGGGCACGTCAACGTAGGCAGCGGCCGGACGGATGATGCGCTTAATAGAATCCCTCCAGGACACAGCGGAGGCGCAGTTAGCCTCAGGATCCATACCATGAGACACACAAAATTTTTCGACGCCCATACCATGATAGGACCCCCTTGACATCGAGCCGTAGGCGACTCATCAAGTCGTGGGCGACTCACCGCCTCGGATAGGCGGTGACAACAGGTTTGCTCGAAGCTGCCCTGGCGATGGGGATTTCGACGTCGCTTGCAGGCTTTCTGGCACCAGCGGTGACCATGGTAGCCTCGGGCACCTCCTCAAAGAAGTCGATAATAGCGGGACGAATGGTAGAGTCCCAGCTCAGAGCCACGGCGCGGATGCTGCTCAGAATAACCGTCCCAACCACAACCCATACCAGGATTTCGATAACTTGAGGCGATGCTGACATTGGAGCGAGATCCGTCGACGAGTCGACAAGTGTCAGTCAGACACAGACAGACAGACGACGACGACGACGACGAAGACGACGACGACGACGACGACGACGACGACGACGACGACAAGTACTTTCCTCCTCGATCAGCCGGCCAGCAGTTAATTTAAGCAACCATCAAAATTAAGCAACTAAGCTTTCCACCACCTCCGGGCTTATTTGGCAATCCAAACCCCCGAAATGTGCCTCTGAACCCTCGGTTTCACGCATACCAAGACACGAGGTGACGACGACAGCCCCTGAGAGACGATTCAACGGATAAAGTTGCTTGTGAAGTAAAGCAGCAGCACACAGTAACCATATGGGGGTGGAATCACCTAGATTCTTTAAAGCTTCGGGAGGCTGTGTTCCCCATCTTCGGCGATTTTTTTGCCACTAGATGAAATGGGCAGCTCGAGATGACTGAAAATAAACTTGCTGGTCAAAAAATCGCCGAAGATGGGGAACATGGCCATTGAAGACGTGCCGCGAGGGGGTCAAAACCCCATTTTTGCATGCATTTTGGCCTGTTTATATTTTTAATCTTGGAAAAACCAAGCTGCTCGTCACTCTCACTTTAGTGCGGTGCGTGCGCCACCACTGACCCCCTCGGACCCAGCTCAGCTTGATGGCGAGCAAGAACCCGATGCACAACTGCATCCGCGAGGGCTGCAACAAGAGGCTGAAACAGAGCTCCCTTAGGAGGCTTTGGCGGGTCGTCCGCAGCGATTGGTTCTGGCCGAGTGGCTGGAACAAGAGGCCAAACGAGTTCTTCCTGTGCCGGGGCTGCAACTCTTCGAGGACGGATCTGCAGAGAGTGGACTCGGAGCGCACTACGACCCGCGCCACCGGGCCACCTGCGGCTCCACCGCGGTCTGTTCGCCGGCAGCCTGAAGCGGCTTCGCTGGCGCTGCCCCTGCAGCGAGAGCTGCCAGAGTCCCCTCCGGCGAGCCCCACGCGGTCCGACATGGGGGCCGCTGAGGGCCCGTCGGGGCCGGAGTCCTCTCCGGCGAGCCCCACGCAGTCCGACCCAGGGGGCACTGATGGCCCACCGGGGCGCAAACGCGCCTCAGCGGCCGGGGGCGAGGACGGACGTCGAAAGCGGATGCGCCCGGCCGAGAGACGCTCGGGGAAGAAGCGCTCGGAGGAGGAGCGCTCAGAGGAGGGGCGCTCGGAGGAGGAGGAGGGGGAGGAGGAGGAGGAGGAGGAGGAGGAGGAGGAGGATGGCGACGACGACGACTGTGCCTTCTATTACGAGGAAGGCGAGCCCCCCGTTTCCTCCCTTCCGGCGGGCGGCCTCGCCACCGTGGGCTACGATGCCGGGGACGAGGGTGGCGGGGCCGAGTCGGAGAATGAGGGCCCTCCGTCGCGCACGTCGCAGCCCCGGGTTATTTCCCTGCCTCTACCGCCTCCGCGCAAGGGTGGCCAAGCCAACGTCGTTCGCGCAGACTTGGCGAGTCGCGGCCTCCTGCTTGAGAACGGCCAGCACGCAGCCGACCTAGGGAAGCGGGACCCCGGTGCCCTGGGGCGCGCTTTGGCGGCTTTGAGAGTCGCGCTGCATCGGATTGCCACGCTGGAAGACGAGCGCGCCCAGCAGGACGAGGCCGTGAAGGAGCTCTCTCGCGCCGGGCTCGAGGACCTTTTCAAAGAACTGGCGCTATCTGTCTTGTACGGGAAGTACCCGCTGACGCACGGTGTGTGGCGCAGGCTCCTGGACACGCTGGCCAACATGTAAGCAAATGGCTCGTTTTCCGTTTGGTTTCAGTTTGCTTTTGACATGTCCAATGATGTGAAACGCTGATAACCCCTAGTTTTTTTATTATTTGGTATCTACTCACACAGGCGCAGGCACAAGCACCTCTACAGCGAAGAGACGCACCAGCTCGCCGCGGCAACGGTGATGGCCTCCTCTGGGGCAGGGGCCCTGCACGTGGCTCGAGGGGCCCTCGGCGGCCTTCCTAACGACCCCGGTTGCCCAAGCGATGGCACGGCGAGGGCGTTCTTGGACCGGAGGAGCGTCACTGGGGAGCAGAATGTCGGCGGCGTTGGTGCGCTGTCCACTTTAAAATTCCGCTCTTTGTTACATACAGAGCAAGATCTCAGCAGTGCATCTTGTTTTGTTTCAGGCCCTAGCTCCGTTTTGTTTGAACACAGGGCTCTTCCCCGACGCGTTCGACTACTTTTCGAGAACGGCGTTGGCCCTGGGGGAGAACAGGGCGGTCGCGTCGTTGGACGGAACGGACCTGCACCAGGACCCGCGGGTGTTGCCCAAGTCTGGCGGGTACCGGCTGTTGGGCGCGGAGCAGGCCGGCGACCTCGGCCCCTGCCTGGGCCTCGCGGACACCCCGGCGCTGGAGGCCCAGTTCAAGGCCCACGCTGTGCTGCTCGACGCGGCCCTGGAGAGCCCCAACTCGGTGTACCCTGCGGCCGCGGCCGCGAGCCTGCTCGCTTTCGTCAACGAGCACAAGGGCGAGCTCCAGGCCAAGCTCAAAGCAGCGGAAGAGAAGCTGGTTGCCATGCGCGTGCGGTACCGTGGCCGGAACGGCGAAGACACCGACGAACTGCGCGGCAAGCAGAAGACCTGGGTCTCCATGGTGCGGCGCCTGGTCGCGATCGCCCTGGCAGGACGCGACGCGGGCGACAAGGCCATCTGCTTGCTGACCCTCTACGTCGCTCCTGCCGCTGGCGCCCCTTCCCGCGCTCCCGAGGTGGACGAGTTGATGGACCTGGTCGAGTGGCTCCAGGCGATTGTCCGAGCGCTCATCAAGACCGCCGAGCACTACATGCCAATCAAGCTGTCCACCTTCTCCAACTTCTCCGTCACCGTCGGGCGCGTGTATTTCAAGGGCATCACCAACCGCGACCTGTTCACCCTGCTCGACAAGGTCGGTGAGACGCTGCAGGTGCGGTCAGGTGGCAAGGTCACCGTGGCGGTCGAGGCCTTTGACGGAGAGCACCGTGGTCGCGTTCAGGGCGGTGCCCAGTACTACGCTCACCAGGGCGCGTCGGCTGACGAGCTCGTGCGCCGTCTTCTGCCGGGCAACGACGCGCCCAGCGCGCTCACGAAGGTCGGGAAGGCAATGCGGGTGCAGGCCCTCGCCGCGTACGCGATTGACCTTCACCTCAACGGGCCAAGAACGACGCCCAAAATTGCGGGTATATTCGCGCCGCCACTTGCCGCTGCGGCGGCAGCTCCTGTGTCGGCTCCTCAAACTGCGGCGGCGGCAGCGGCGGCGGTGGCGGCGGCGGTGGCGGCTCCGTTCTAGGCGGGTTTGAAACTTAGGCTGGAAGTCGAAAATTAAAGTAGTAAGCAAGAGCCGGGTACACAGCCGCTACTTTTAAATTACTCGAATGCCAAGTCCCACACAACATAACGAACGCACGCCGGAAAACAGAAGACCCACACCGCCCTACTGGCCACCGAGCCCGGCGTTGACGTCCCGGATCGTGGCCCGGTTACCGCAGTACCCCCTCGCGCGTTTCCACACCTCCTTGAAGAACCTGTCGAAGTCGGCGCTACCGTCGCTCCAGTTCGTCGAGGTGTCTTCGTCTAGCTTCCGCTTGCGGCTGCTTGTCTGGTATGTGTATGGGCCGTCCTCAATGCGCATCATGGCCTGGAGCGAGTCCATGCGCCGCACCTTGCCCTGGATCTGCTCCATTGTCATCTTCTCGCCGGAGCACGTGTTGGAGCTGAGGTGGGAGAACGAGCTCTCGATCCCGCGCGTGGTGAGGCTACTCGCGTTGAAGGTACCGAGCTGCGCCGGAGTGAGCGAATCAACGATCTGCGCGAACACGTCCGCACCGGCGAGCATGTCGAGCCACTGATTTGTTGGGGCCCCGCCGACGTGCTGGCTCCGAAGCACGGACGGCTCAATCATGCCCCTCTCTCCCATGATCCGGTAGACGACGAAGCGCAGTTCAGAGAGGAACAGGAGGCGCGTAGCCATGGTGAGCCCGCGCTCCTTCCACGCTCGCCAGCAGTGGCCGACGGCCTCGAGGACGGTGGCATCCCGCTCGTACCCGAGGGCTTTGAGGGACTTCAGCAGCCGAGGGTGGATGGTAACAAGCAGCGAGCATGCATGCGAGTGCTTGTCGCTGCCCTGGTGAAGGATGCGGTCGAGGACTTCGTCTGGGGGATCAAGCGCCTTCGCGGCGGCGATGAGGTTCTTGCAGCTGATGGCACAGAAGTTCGGGTTGACCTCTTTTTGGCCCCAAATGATCTTGGTCAAGTTGTTGTGCAGAACGTGGTCCGGGTCCACGTTCTGCATCGGCCGACTCGGGTCGGGGGGGGTGTAGTACAACCCACGACGCGCTGGGGCGCGCTGCTTGTTGCGGAGCACGAGGCGCGCGACGTAGGCGGAGAGCTCGTGGATGGTGACTGGGGGGACCCATGTCACGACGCGGAGGTCGTGGCCCAACTCGATGAGACGCTCGATTTCCTTGTCGCGGCCGGAGAAGAAGGCAGCGTCTTGCGGGGTCAGGAAGGCAGCTACTCGGGTCGCGGTCCCAAGCGGGAGGAGACTCGGGGTCCTCGGCGACCTGCGGAAGTTGAAGGCCAGCCAGCTCCCTCGGCACTGCACGGCGTGCGCCTCGAGTTTGGCGGCCAGCTCCGGCGTCTTGGCGCTGGCCACTACTTCCACGCCCCGGGCCCGGCAGAGCCCCCTCAACGCGGTCACTTTCATCGAGTGCAGCGGCTTCTGCCCCGCTGCCCTGGCCGACTCGCACGCTTTCTTGTAGTGCACGTACGCCGCCGCCTCCTCTCGCCACTTGAAAAGTGTGGCGACCTCTCCAAGAGCAGCCGCGTCGAGGAACACGCCGCTTCTTGCTTCTGGGGGAAGCAGCGACCTGCCCTGGTCGTCCTGGAGTTGGCCACGGGGTACGACGGAGGGAGGCGGCTCGGCCAAGGGACGCGGCAGCGCCGCGTTGACGCGCTGCACCCTCTCCTCTTCTTCGGCGCTCTGCGGATCGAAGCCAAGGGAAGCGCGCGGGGCCCAGGATGCAGGCCCTGCGGCCGGTGGCGCGGGCGCCACGAGAGGGAGAGTGTGCTCCGTGGGAGAGGACATGGAGAGCAGCTCCGCCTCAGAGATCTCAATGACAACCAGCACGACAAGCCCGACGTCAACGAGGAAGGTCTTCGACGCTTCGTTGAACCCGATGACGCGACCGACTGCTTCGGCTTGGCCCGGGAGCGCACAGTCCACGTAGAGGTTCAGGCGCGCCTGCGCGGCAAGGGCCCAAGGGGTTGGCTCCATGGTTCTGTCCTCAATGAACAAAAACTTGGGGTTCTTCCACAAACTGGCCAATCCTTGCGCCCGATCTGGCCCAAAAAACCCGACCATGGCGCTACACTCCAGCGGTCCTATCTCAGGCTAATCGAGGTCTCAGGAGGTCGCACTAAGAGCACCCAAACCGCCTCGTCGCCCTCTCGAGGTTTGTCACAAAATTTCCATGCTTTGAAAAATTGACCCGATTCCCCCCCCATCTGACAGACAGACAGACAGACAGACAGACAGACAGACAGACA
>Ga0181573_10005754_pt1 | contig 10212 bp, 10 predicted proteins | sample 101ome_25_FD_148643 | JGI IMG/M metagenome (GOLD analysis project Ga0181573, IMG submission 148643) | Coastal salt marsh microbial communities from the Groves Creek Marsh, Skidaway Island, Georgia - 101409BT metaG (spades assembly) | ecosystem: Environmental > Aquatic > Marine > Intertidal zone...
TCGTGGTCGACTGCTTGAGATGGTGGGTGACCGAGTGCCACGTCGACGGATTCCGCTTTGACTTGGGAAGTATCATGACGAGAAGCCCGTCGCTTTGGAGCCTGGAGGGGGCGGGGGGGGGGGGGGGGGGGGGGGGGCGGGGGGGGTCGGGGGGGGGGGGGGGGGGGGCGGGGTGGGGGGGGGGGGGGGGGGGGGGGGCGGGGGGGGGGGAGGGGGGGGGGGGGGGGGGGGGGGGGGGGGGGGGGGGGGGGGGGGGGGGGGGGGGGGGGGGGGGGGGGGGGGGGGGGGGTGGAGGCGGCGTTGCTGGCCGAGGCGCGGGTGCGGGCGACGGTGTGGTCCGAAGAGCGGACGGCGGCCGAGCGCGAGGGACGGCATGCGGCGCGGCGGTTGCTGGGTTTGCCGTCCGACACGTCCGACTCGGCATCCGAGGCGGGAACGGCGTCCGAAACCGAGGGTGAGGGCGCGGGAGGCGCCCTCTTTGTCGACCCGGACGCCGAGGGCTCTGACCGGGACACCCATCTGGGTCCTGACCTCGTTTCCCCTGCCCCCGTCGGCACTCCCCTCTCAGACCCCCCCTTGATGAGGGAGATCTCTGAGGACCCCGTGCTGCGGGACACGCGGCTCATCGCCGAGGCATGGGATTGCGGAGGCCTCGTGCAGGTGGGGGCGTTCCCTCACTATGGTCGCGCGTGGAGCGAATGGAACGGCGGCTTCCGCGACGCAGTCCGCAGCTTCGTAAAGGGTGACCCCGGACAGGCTGGCGCCTTCGCTGGCGCCCTGTGCGGGTCCCCCGACGTTTTTGGGCGGGGGCCCAACAACGAGTACGACGCGGACGACTGGTGGGTGCGCGAGGGCGGAGGAGGGCGGTGGAAGGGCGGGAGGCCGCCCACGGCCTCGGTCAACTTTGTCACCGCACACGACGGTTTCACGCTCCGCGACCTTGTATCTTACAATGAGAAGCGCAACTTCGCTAACGGCGAGGACAACCGAGATGGAGAGGACCACAACTTGTCCTGGAATTGCGGGCACCGGGGCGCCGAGGACGATGGGCCTGCCGGCCTCGCCGACCCTGCTGTGGCACGGCGTCGCGACCGGCAGAGCCGCAACCTCCTCACCGCGCTGTTGTTGGCACATGGCACGCCCATGCTCCTCATGGGAGACGAGATCGGGCACACCAAGGGTGGCAACAACAACACCTACTGCCACGATGGTCCGCTCAACTGGCTGGACTGGGAGAACGGGGATGCTGGCCTGGCCCGCTTCACCGCCGCGCTCCTCAGGCTGAGACGGGAGCATCCGGGCCTTGCCCGCGATTACCACCCCTCCGATGCCGACATCAAGTGGCACGGGATCCGCCCCAACGAGCCCGACTGGTCGGACGAGAGCCGCCTGGTGGCCTTCTCCGTGGGCGGACGAGGTGTCAGCCAGTCGCTCTACGTCGCCTGGAACGCGTCGCACGAGACCGTCACCATCGAGCTCCCGGGACCCCGCAGCGACTTCCAGTGGAACCGCGGCCGGTGGCGCGTGGCCCTCGACTCGGCGGCGGCGGCTCCTTACGACGTGCTTCTGTCCGCGGCCGAGGGCAGGGGGCGGGGCTACCTCGCAGGGGGGCTCGACGATGAGGGGCTCAAGGCGGCCCACCGCGAGCACGCGCCTTGGATGGAGCGGGGCGCGTGGCAGCTCCCGCCTTACTCATGCGTCGTTTTGGAGAATGACGCTTGCGCGGCCCCGGGGACCTAGGTAAGGGGTGGGGGGCAGGGGTGCGGTGCCATGAAGATATGTTAGCATTATCGTTACCCCCCGCCATCAGGCCACCGACGAAGGCGGCGGCTGCCGGAGTGCCCCCTCGTCCGCTCCGCCGGAAATGCCCAGCATCACGTCCCGCACCTGCGCGGCAGCCGCAGCCAGCGCCTCGACGTCCCGCGACCCCAGCTCGACCTTGACCCGATGAGACTCGGCTGTGGCCGGCCCGTCGTCAACGCAGCCGTCCCCGCCGCCCCCCCCCGAGGCGATGCGATAACCGACATTAGGGTAAGACCCGATCCGGACAGTCGGGTGAGCCTCGGCCACCGCAGCAAGCCGCGCGGCGATCTCTCCCTCTCCTTTGTTGCTGTAGACAACTTCAGTGGCGGCCACGGCACCGCGGGGCAGGAGGGTGCGATGCGCCTCAACCATGCGGCGGAAGAGCGAGGGAATTCCAGGTAGTACCCACACGCCCCCGAGATCATCGTTGACGTCGGGAGACACGGCCAGGAGTGGGACCCACAGACCTTCCGTGGTGAGCGTCGAGCACCGGCCACCGTCCGTACCGTCACCGTCGCCAAGGCCGTCCCATGGGAGCGTGGCCATTCGCAGGCGCGCGTCATTCAGTTCGAGTCCGCGCGCACGGTAGTGCTCAGACATTCTCTCTCGTGTGGGCGCGTGGAGGACGAGGCGGCACGGGGGGCCGAGAGACAGCGCCACGGCTGAGTAGGTGATGTCGTCGTGGGTCGGGCCTGGTGGGGAGGGGGGTGGGCGGTTCGGTGAAGGGTCGGACGGAGAGAACCACGGCAAGCCCGTGGTCGGGCGGCGTCCCACTCGCCCACGCCGCCCGACGTCAGCACCAGTCCGGTAGCGCCGACGCGGCGGCGCAGCGCCCGTAGACTGTCGGCCACGTCCTCCATATCGTCGGGGACCATCTCGACCCGCACGAGGTCAGCACCACGGCTCGCAACGAGCTGCGCCGCCCATTGCGTGTTTGCGTCGGCAACGCTGCCTCTCAGGACCTCGTCTCCGACGATTAAAAGGGCAACGCGGGGGGGGGAGGATGAAGCGGATGTCGCTGCTCGGGCAAGAAAAGTCGGCCGAGAGACCCAGCTGAAAGGCGAGAGAGGCCCCCCGGCGGAGCCGGAGTGGGTGCCCCACCCTCTTGCGGCCGCAACAGAGCGGACGACCGCCGTCGTCGCGCGTCGAGCGAGAACCATCACTGTATGGTCACAGCTTGGGGTGCTAAGCGCGGTCTCATTTTTCGTTCGGCCGAGCGGGGTTTCGACGGCCTTCCCCGCACGCTCGTCTGCTGGCGCGTCTGGCGTGGCAGCTCGTTCCGTCCCGCGCCCACGTCCATCCCCCTTTCTCCCTTCCGTACCGCAAGATTAGTGAGATGTCGACAACATCTCGAATGGTCGTCATCGCCCTTCTATCGGTCTTTGCGGCCGTCGCCGTTGCGGCCTCGCCCGTTGTGGCCAACGTCCGCGTTCAACCCGGTGGCCCCGACGGCCCCCTTCTGGTCGACGCCACCTGCGCCCGCGTCCCCCTGGTCGGATGGAACGCGTGGGAGTTCGTGGAGAGCGCCGCGCGTGGAGATGGCAAGCTCGCCACAGCTCTATCCCAGGCACGCGATGCTGGCTTCAATGTCGTCCGCGTCTTTGGGCACAGCAGTGGGGGCCACGATGCCCCCCCACTCCAGACGAGTCCTGGAGTGTACGACGACCGCGTCGCCCGGAGCCTCGACGCCGTCGTCGCCGCAGCCGGCCGCGCCGGCCTCCGCGTCGTTCTCACTTTCGGCACGATGTGGAAGCCCGCCGACGGCAAGCGCCAGTACGTCGAGTGGGCGCAGGCGGGACGGTGCGCCCTCTCGGCCTGCCCCGCTCTGCTGTCTTCCCGGTACGGAGGCGTGGGGGGGTATGGGGACGTGGAGGAGGACGCGTGTCTCAAGGAGCAGTGCCCGGACGAGGATCTCTTCTTCACCGACGGGACGGCCCGTGCCCTGTACCGGAATCACATCGCGTGGATGCTCAATCGCATCAATACGGTTTCGGGCGTCCGCTACAGCGACGACCCCACGATTCTGGCTTGGGACCTCCTGAACGAGGAGAGCTGCGACGGTTCCGTCTGTTGCGCAGCAGTTGTCGTCCGTGCGCTGTTATCTGCTGCTATCCACTCATCCTCTCTCCCATCGCTCCCTCTACACAGGCCCGTTTCGCCAAAAACATGTACGGAGCCTACTCTTCGGGCGTCGAGGCCGCCACGGCCATCGACGCATGGACGCGCGAGATGTCGGAACACGTCAAACGCTTGGCCCCACTGGCCCTCGTGGCCACTGGGTCCGAGGGCTTCTTCGCGCGGGGTGCGCCCTCGGCAGGGGCGCTGGTCGAGGGCCAGGTCAATCGCGGTGCGCTCCTGGCGTCCAATCCGGTGTCCGTCTCGAGCGAGGGGGGGGACCCCGACGACCGCAACTGGGCGAGCAAGCAGGGCGGAGACTTCCTATCGAACAACGCCCACCCTGGCGTCGACCTCGCCGTCTTTCACCTTTGGCGAGACGGACGGACGGAGAAAGTGGTGTAGGGCAGGTCCCGTCGCCTCCACCCGCGCCATTTCATCCTCCCTCTTCACTCCACACCCCGCCCCCTTGCCACCACCCTCCCCCCAGGCCCGACAACTGGCTCCGCCCCGATCTTGCCTTCGCTCGCGCCTTCGTCAGAGCCCGGATCGCCGCTGGACGCGCCCTGGGCAAGGTGGTTGTCGCGGAGGAGTTCGGGAAGGAGGGTGGGTCGTCCGTGCAAACGCCCTTTTTTGACGCCATGTTCGGCGAACTGGAGGACTCGGTCTGGTCCGGCGGCCCTCTCCAGGGCGCCCTGTTTTGGGCCTGGGATGTGGACGGGACAGAGACGAGCCCTAACGCCGTGCGCACGGGCTCGCCGCCATTCGAACGGGCGGTGCAATCGGCGGCGGCAACGAGCGAGGCCGTGGCGGCGCATGGGTCTGTGCCTGGGTGCCTGCCTGGGGCCGACGGCCGGTCGTTCACCGCCCTGCCCTCGGACCCCTCGTTCGCCTCGCTCGCACCGGGCGTCGTCGTCTGTGCAAGAGGCGCAGATGCGGGCTCAACTGCCGATCCTGGGGCTTGTGCTGAGCGGTGTCGGGCCCTCGGAGACGCCAAGTGCGGTGGATTCGTCTTTGGGGCCGTCTCTGGCTGTCGCCTCCTACCCGCCGGGACGGGGGCCAGCTGTGCTCGCTGGTCTCCGGGCGGCGACGCCACTGCCTGGCTCAGGACGTCCTCTCTTCCGCTCAGATCTAGTTCGGCCGCCACGGCCGCCGTCCCGTCGCCGACCGCGTCGTCGTTCCCGTCGTCCTTGTCCAGCATTGGGGGCTGGCCGGCTGCCGTCGGTGGCGGTGGCAATGGCGGCGGCGGCGGGAACCTCGCTTCGTTCGATGTTGGCGGCAAGTAGACATAGAGACAGGCGTCGGACTCTTAGCTTCAACGATCTCCCCCCGTCTCACTCCGTCGCCCGACCAGACCTCCCTCCTCACCTCATCATCAGGCGCGGTCCATCTCGCGCTTCCAGTCCTGCGAGTGGTCAGTCCATGCCAAGACCCCGCCCTCGGAGAACCACAACGCCGTCTCCCTCACCCCGTTCTCATCGCTGTCGCTGCCGTGCACCACGTTCCGCCCCACTTCAACGGCAAGGTCGCCTCGGATGGTGCCCGGGGCGCTCTCCAGAGGGTTGGTGGCGCCGATCAGCGTGCGGGCGCTCTTGACCACCCCTTTGCCACCCCAGACCATGCACACGACGGGGCCACTACAGATGTAGTCGACGAGGTCGCCGTAAAAGGGCTGACGGGGGCGGGGTGGGATGGGTGATGAGGATGGGTGGGTGGGGTCGACGGGGGCGGCCGAGGGTGATAGAGGGGCCAGCGGCAAAGTGCTAGAGGGATGTAGGCTCCTCTTGCCTTCGACGACAAATCCTTGTAGTGCTCCTCGGCGACCTCGCGGGGCGTCTGGTAGAGCTTAAGGGCCTTGAGCTGGAAGCCCTTGTTCTCGAAGCGGGTGATGATGTTGCCAACAAGGCCGCGCTGCGGGCGATGGGGGAGGTTGGTTGTCCGGGCGCGGTCTCGCAGTCGCGGCGGGGAGAGGTGCCGGGGCGGTCGTTCAGGGGGATAATTGCGGATCGAGACATACATAAGAGATTTTATGCGCTATTTTATGCGGGTAGCGCCCGTCGAACGTCGAGGAAAGGCGTCCAGACGTCCATGGGCGAGGGGTCGACCGGCGGCAGACGGTGATGGAAATCGCTTCGTTTGAGTGCGCTGAATAGTCCGACGGACGACTCGACGGGAATAAATTGGCGTGATGCTCACCTGAACGCCGTCAGGCTTGATCATGACGTAAGAAATATCGTCATGGGACGCACGGGCGGCGACAATGCGGCGGGCTGCCGGGACGGCAGTGGCGCGGGGGGCCATGGCGCGGGAGGGCGCGAACGTGAGGCGGGCCGACATCGCGGAGTGGCGGGAGGAGAGAGGGAATCGCTTGCGGGGGTGGGGTAGCTGAAGAGCCCAAAGGCAATACCTCGACGTTCCCTCGGCACTTCCTGCAGCCTCACCCACCCTGGCCTGCGCAGTCTGCTAGATGTCGACGATGACGAAGGCCTCCCACTCCCCCCCCTCCCTCCCTTCGGCCGGTGGCAGCACCTGCATTGCCGAGTAGGTGATCGCCTTGACCTCGGTCCCCACCTCATGACGCGCCCGGTCGAATGCCTCGCCTCGGACCGTCCATGACGCCCGGTACGCCTCCTCCTCATCCAGGTCGCCATCGCCACCCCCCCCCCCCCCCCCCCCCCCCCCCCCCCCCCCCCCCCCCCCCCCCCCCCCCCCCCCCCCCCCCCCCCCCCCCCCCCCCCCCCCGACGTCCCCCCGACCACCTTCACGTCGACGACGTCCGACACTGCGATCAGCCCCGTCAGCGCGTGCACGAGCGTCTCGTCCAGAAAGTTAAACATGAGTTGCTTGAGGTCTCGACCGCGGCATGCCAACCGCGTCTCACGGCCGTTGTCCGGTCTCGCACCCTCCAGCGGGGTCATGTAGTGGCACATGCCAAGGGCGACGCGCCTCAGCAACTCGGGTAAAGAGGCAGACCAAGCGTGAATTTGGATGTCCGCCGTGTGGTCGCGATATTCGAATCCGCGGCCGGGGCCGGCGTTGACAGTGCCATTGGGTGAGGGGGCGCGCTCCTCGGCGCCGCGGAGGGGGGCTTGGGGGGGCTCATCCGCGTCGTTGTCGTTGTTGGCGTCGGCGGCGGCGTCGGCGTCGCCCTCGTGCTGTCCCTTGCCCTTAGTGGCACAGGCATCATCCACGCCGTCATCGGCGCGGACGGCGCGGGCCGCGGGGTCCGACGCGAGGCTGCCGATGTGCGTCGCGCCGGGCGCCAGCGACGGAAGGGCGGCGGCGGCGGTCGAGCCGGGGCCAGGGCCCGCCGCGACGTCGTCGCCGCTGTCACCGCCGCGGGAGCGCTTGCGGTTCCGGGGGGGCCTCTGCGGGTCGTACAGCGGGGGTGGGCGTGGTGCAGCGTTCTCTTATGTTCTCCTGACAGTTACGATGATCTATGAGAGTTTCTGCGCCGCAAAGGTGCGACGTGATTAGAAGCCGGTTTGAAGCGGTGAGGAGGGCCGCCGTTGGCACCGCAGCAGCCGCGCCCTCTTTTTCTCGCTTGAGGCAGAGGCTCGTAGTCCAACATGCTGGGGGTGAAGATACACCACTAGAAGAGCTCCTACCCTGGTGACTTTGCCGATAGGTGCTGAAGCGAGGACGCCGTCGACCACTCAGTCTCGACGGACCTTTTCCTTCACTGCCCCGCAGCGCACCTCCGCGGCATGACTGACGGACGTGGGCGAGTGCGGGATAGGAGACAGCTTCCCCAACCACGACTCTCCAGCCCCCGACAGTCCCGTCTCCGCCCGTAAGGTCCACGCCCGAGCCGCCGCCGCCACCGCCACCGATGCCACCGCCGAAGGAAGAACCGCCCTTGAGGCATTGCTACCCTGAAGGGCTGTCGTCGGGAGGCGCGGTCCAACGTGTGGTCATCCACCTCGTTGAAGATTCGACGGCATGGCACGGCGGCAGCGCTGCCGCCCCTACGCCGCTCTCTGTCGCTCTGTCGCCTCCACCCCCCCCTCTACCCGTCAACCCCTCCGGAGTTTAAAGCAGTGGTGGTCCCGCCGCGGAGTCACCGTCCCCTCGTCCTCGGACGTTTGGGCGGGGTCAGGGATACTCCCCTGGAGGATCTCCCCGCGGCGCACTGTGGACGGCCCCTTTCGCACGGCTCCCAAACCTTGGATGGAGGCCGGTCGACAGCCGTCGCGCCCCCCTCCCTCTCCGGGGAGGAGACGCGGCGGAATTGACCGGCGGGCCACCGTTGCCCTCGTGCGATCCTCGGGCGATCGAGCCCTGACGATCCGGCGACGGCGGCCCAACACCCCACACCGTCCCAACGTCCCGATTCGCGCTTGCTCTCTCTCGACACGTCGCCCCCTCGCCTGCCCATCCGCCCCCGCGTGCTCCGGCTCTACTCCCCCAGTTGACGCGAGACGCATCGTACGGTGAGGACGGGCGGGCAGAGAGAAGATGCGGAGACACAGAGATTGATAACGAGTAGAACGCACTACTGTTCTGCATTCCCCACCCCCCCCGTCCCGCGGCGTCGTCACCGGCAGCTGCCCACGTCGTCATTGCCGCCGCTGCTGCCGCCGTCGTCGTCGTCCGACCCTTCTGACCCCGAAAATCCGGGCACCGGAGCCGTGTAGTGAGCTGCCGCGAGGAGGAGACGCCTCCGATATACGGCGGGATCCGCCACGGTGGGAAGCGCCGCCGCACCAACGGGGCCGGCACCCGCCGATGCGGCCTCGGCCGCGGCCGAAGCAGCACCCCGCCCCGTCGATGCGTCGTCGGCGTCGCGGTCCCGGTCGGCGCTGCCACTCACGCGGACGCCGACGCCGCCGCCGACGCCACCGGCGACGGCTGCAAAGGCCCCCCCCTTGGCAGCAGCCTCAGCCGCCGCAGCCCACCCCCAGCGGCGGCCAACGTCGACGATTCCGACGGGGAGGGCGGCACCGCGGGCGGGGAGGGCGAGAAGCGAGTACTGTCGTGGGGGGAGGGGGGGGAGGGGGTGGGGGAATGTTCAGGCGGCTCAGGGAGGAGGGAGGCTGCAGGGAGGAAGAGCGGGACAGGGGGCAGTCACTCGCATCGATGAGTCCATGCCGCTCGAGGAGGGACGTGTCTGAGGCCAAGGCGGAGAGGAGCTGGGCGCGGGACCGCGCCGGGAGACATAGCGGACCAGGGCGTCCTCCGAGAAAAAGCGGAGAGACGGCATCGTCCCAGAGCACGGCCGGGGGGGGCGGGGGCGGGGTGGGGTCCGCTTTCCCCTCGGCCGCTGTCGACCAGTCCCCCCCCCCGGCCCCCCACCGTGCGGCGGTGGCAGCCGCGCCACCCGGCGTCGGGCCCCGTCCCGCCCCCCCTTTGAGATCCAGCCAGGCCCCTCCCGGTTGCCCCGCCACGCCGAGGAGGGGTAGGGCGGTGCCTCCGACGTCGAACATGGCGAGGACGGTGAGGGTTTCCCATCCATCCCTATCGGCGCCCCGTCCCTCGCGACCGCTCACGCGCGGCAGCGGCGGCGGCGGCGGATCCAGCGCGGCGCCCGATATCAATCTGCCGGTGGTCGGATTGGCCGCGGCTGAACCGTTCGAGGCCCTTGAGGTCCCCGAGATCCGTACGATCAAGTCAAACAGCCCCAGAGGCGTCGCGAGGAGGGATCCCCTCCCTTTGGCCGACGAGTTCCCATGATGCGCCAGGAGAGCAGGCAGCGTGGCAAGGAGGGCGATCCGTTCGGCGCCCCTGAGCTCTTTGAGAATGATGCCTGGGAGGTAGCGACCATCGGTCGCACTCGAAGGCGACCGCCAGAGGCGCGCCCCCGATTTGCCCCCGCCCGGGGCCCAGGGCGTGGCGCGGCTCAGCGCCACCGCAAAGGCGGCATCGGAGAGCGGACCGACGGACCCCTCGGGACCCCCCAGGACTACCCCGGGGCCACCACCCCCAAGGGTCGCACGGAGGAGGGCAAAGGGCGCGGCGTGGAGGAACGACACCTGGGCCTCGGCAAAGCGCGGGGAGGGAAGTTCAGGCGGGGCAGAGGCGGTGGCGTCGGCGGCCGAGAGACGGAGTCGCACGTGGACGGCGGGGCGCCGTGCGGTGTCTGGCGGCAGAGTCGGAGAAGTCGATCTCGTCAGCATTGTCATCACGTCCGACGAGCCGGCCCACCGCGCCCTCGCCGCGGCCAGAAGAGAGGGCAGAGTGGGCGAGCGCAGCGCAGCGGCAATGACGGCGGCAGGCGAGTGGGCGAGGGGTGCACGCACCGTGACGGCGGTGGCGAGGGGGGGGGGGGGGAGGGGAGAAGGGGGGGAGGGGAGA
>Ga0181573_10005759_pt1 | contig 10208 bp, 9 predicted proteins | sample 101ome_25_FD_148643 | JGI IMG/M metagenome (GOLD analysis project Ga0181573, IMG submission 148643) | Coastal salt marsh microbial communities from the Groves Creek Marsh, Skidaway Island, Georgia - 101409BT metaG (spades assembly) | ecosystem: Environmental > Aquatic > Marine > Intertidal zone...
AAACGTACCTAGATGAAAAGGACGGTTCTTTGAATCCGGATACAGAAGCATGCGTCAGATCTCCGCCTATTCCGCCGCCTGATCCGCCGCCGCGTCCACGCGCCGGTCGAGCCAGTCGGGGGTGTTGTTCTTCTTCCAGGTCAACACCGGGTGTATCTCCTAAATTTCCATCGAGATATTCAGTGCACGCTTTGCCGCCAGATCGGCGAGGTGATCGCAAATGACCGCGTAGATCCGGTCGACTCCCCGCGCATCCATGAACGCGATCCGTGCAGCCATGTCGGAATAGTCGTCTCCGAAATCCAGAACATCGATCGGCAGGTGAATGCGTTCCGACCCTTCGGGCATGGTCTCGATCCACATTGGCTCTGTCCGTTGCCGCAGCGCGGCGGCCATCTGCTCGGGCACGAAATGGGTATGCATGTCTATTGTCATGGGACACAGCTTAGCACCCCCGGCCGCGGCTTGCATTTGTCCGTCCGCGGTTCATAGTCTCCGCCACCGGACAACGAGGGAGACCGTTCATGGCCGTCACGAACACGCCGAACACCAAGGACATGCTGCAGAAGGACCTGTATGTCATCTTCACCCGGGCGATCGCACCGCGGGAAAAAATCATGGAGCTGTTGCCCAAACATCTCGAACGCCAGGTCGAACTAGAAAAGCAGGGCATCCTGTTCGCCGCCGGACCGATGGAGCCGCAGGATTCGGACAAGCCCCGCACCGGAATGATCATCATCCGGGCAGAATCATTCGAGGAAGCCCATGAAATCGCCATGGGCGACCCCTTCCATGCCGAAGGCCTGCGCGAATTCGACATCTGGAACTGGTCGATGAACGAGGGCAGCTTCACCGTGACGATCAATTATTCGGATCAGAGCGCGGTGGTGGTTTAGGACTCAGTCCCCCGGCACTACCGGATTGACCAGCTTGCCGATGCCTGACAGTTCGATCGTCACGGTATCGCCCGGCTGAAGGGATTTGCCCTTCGGGCGGCCGACGCCGGACGGCGTGCCGGTGGCGATGACGTCGCCGGGCCGCAGCGTCATGCGCGCGGCGATATATTCGATCTGTTCGTTAATGTTGAAGAACAGATATTTCGAATTCGAATCCTGTTCTAGGCTGTCGTTCACCCACAGCTTGATGTCGATATCGTGCGGATCGGGAATGTCCGACGCGGGCACCATCCACGGGCCCAGCGGACCGGAACCGTCAAAGTTCTTGTGCACGAACCAGTGGGTGTTGAACGTTCGGCCGACCGGCTTGCCGATATCGCGGGCCGACAGATCGTTGAAAATCGTGTACCCGGCGATGTAATCCAGCGCGTCCGCCGCCTTCACGTTGCGGGCGCGCTTGCCGATCACGACGGCAAGCTCCGCTTCCCAGTCGATAAAGTTGGACACCTTCGGCAGCCGGATATCGGCGCCGGGGCCGATGATGCAGTGCGGTCCCGCCTTCAGGAAGAAATAGGGATGGGTTTCCTCCTTCACCAGCGCTTTGCCGTCGGCGGCCATCTCCTTCTGATGGTCGACGTAATTCGCCGCCGCGTTGAACACGACCGGCGGATACAGGACCGGAGCCAGCAGATCGACATCGGACAGCGGGCGCGAATCGTGGCTCGCCGCGTCGTCGGCAATCTTCGCCATCTTTTCCTGGTTGGCTTCCCAGTCCTGCAGAAGCTCGTAAGTCGACCCGGCTAGCCCCGCGGACTGCAGATCGATCACTTCGTCGCCGACCAGAATGCCGGGGCGTGCTTCGCCCGCAACGCCCGCATAGTTCAACAATCTGAAACTCGCCATGTCCGTCTCTCCATAGATGTTTGTTGGATTTGTTTTCGACGCAAATCGGCCTCATTGCAATACCGCCCCCGGCCATGCAGCGGCGGCGCTTGACCGGCGTTCGCGAAGATTCGATTGTCGTGGGATACAGCAACGCCAAGCGCAGGGAGACGGAACGTGGCCAACAAAGATCTTCGCAATTTTCTCGAAGAGATCGAAAAGATAGGAGAGCTGAAAAAGATCAGCGGCGCCGAAACCGAGGAGGATATCGGCGGTCTGGTCGATATCTTCATGCGCGATCTGGACAACCCTGCCCTGCTGTTCGACGACGTGCCCGGCTTTCCCAACGGCCACCGCGTGCTGGCCAACATCATCATGTCGCGGCCGCGCTGCGCCATAGCGCTGGGCCTGCCGCCGGACGCGACCGAAGAAGAACTGATCAAGTGGTGGCGGCATTATCTCGGCGATGCGCCGGCGCATCCGCCGGTGGAGGTGAACGGCGGGCCGCTGGTCGAGAACGTCACCGAGGGCGAAGCAGTCAACATCCAGAGCCTTCCGTCGCCGAAATGGCATGAACACGACGGCGGCAATTTCATCGGCACTGGCTGTATCGTCGCCATGCGCGATCCAGATACCGGCTGGGTGAATTACGGCACCTACCGCGTCCAGACGCACGAGCCGCGCGTGGCCACAGTGATGATGTCGCCCGGAAAGCATGCGCGGCTGATCATGAAAAAATATCACGACCGCGGCGAAAAATGTCCGGTCGCCGTGGTCGCGGGCGTGCATCCTGTGATGTTCATGATCGGCGGCTTCGAAGTCCCGTACGAAACCAACGAGCTGGACGTCGTCGGCGGCATCTTCGGCGAGAGCGTCGAGGTCATCAATATGCCGGCCACCGGCCTGCCGGTACCGGCCAGCGCGGAAATCGCGTTCGACGGCTTTATCGACGTCGACGACGAAATACTCGAAGGACCGCTGGGAGAATGGACCGGCTACTACGCCGGCGGTCAGCGCCCCGAACCGGCGATCCGTATCGAAACGCTGATGCACCGGGACAATCCCGTCATCACAGGCGCTATCCCGGCAGTGCCGCCCAACGACAATACCTATTACATGGGCGCGTATCGCGCGGCCGCCGTGTGGAACCAGCTCGAAGCCGCCGGCATCCCCGGCGTCCAGGGTGTCTATGCCCACGAAGCCGGCGGCAGTCGCATGTGGCTGACGGTATCGATCAAGCAGATGTACGGCGGCCATTCTAAACAGGCCGGCCTGATCGCGTCACAATGCCATGCCGGCGCCTATGCCAATCGCTGGGTCGTGGTGGTAGACGACGACATCAACCCGTCCAACATGAACGACGTCGTCTGGGCCATGTGCACCCGGCACGATCCGCGCGAAGGCATCGATGTCATCGACGGATGCTGGAGCACCCATCTGGACCCGATGTGCTACGACGACGATCACGATCGGCGCAATTCGCGCGTCGTGGTCGATGCCTGCATCCCGTTCCGCAAGAAAGAGACCTTCCCGGCGGTGGCGCGGTCATCCCAAGAGCTGGACGATCGCATCCGCGCGAAATATTCCGAGCACCTGCCGGAGAAATACCGGTGACGAGCTGGGTCCGGTTCGAGAACGGCGGAAAAACCGGTTTCGGTACGCTAGAGGGCGATATGTTCGATACGTCAACGGCGACAGGCGACGGCCTGGCGCTGGAGGACGTGACGCTGCTGCCCCCCCTGCGTTCCGTCCAAAATCATCGCACTGTGGAACAATTTGACAACCGTGGCGGAGAAACAGGGGCTCGCGCAACCCGAAGACCCGCTGTTTTTCCTCAAAGGCCCAAACACGTATCTGGCGCCGGGCGGGGTTATCCGTAAACCCGGTTCCTACGACGGACGAGTGATCTATGAAGCCGAACTCGGCATCGTGATCGGCAGAACCTGCAAGAATGCCGACGAGGCGATCGCCGCCGACAGCATTTTCGGATACACCTGCGTCAACGACGTGACCGCCCTGCAGGTACTGGACGCGGAACCGACCCTCCGGCAATGGGCGCGCGCCAAGGGCTACGATACGTTCGGGCCCTTCTGCCCCGTGATCGCCACCGAGATAGATCCCGCGACGGCGACCGTCCGTGCCGAACTCAACCGCCGGGAACGTCAGAACTATCCCGTCAACGACCTGTTCGTGCAGCCGGTTGAACTGGTCAGCCGCCTGTCGTACTTCATAAGCTTGGAACCGGGAGACATCGTTTCCTGCGGCACAGGCCCGGGCGCGCTGCCCATGAAACCCGGGTCAACGATCGATGTCTTCATCGATGGCATAGGGACGCTGACTAACGTTTACGAAGACTGATCTCCTTGTCACGATTTTTCACAAACCCCTACCTGATCACCAGCATCGGCATTCTGTGCTGGAGTGGTAATTTCGTCGTCGGCCGCTGGGCGAATATCGACGTGCCGCCGATCGCGCTGTCGTTCTGGCGACACTTTTTCGCGGCGTTGATGATCCTGCCGTTCGTCCTGCCCCTTATGAAAAAGGAGTCGCCGGTGGCGCGTGGCAGTTGGAGGGCGATCGCCATCATGGGGGCCCTGCTCGCGGCCGGGAACACGCTGGTCTATTACGCAGTGCTGTATACGTCGGTAACCAATGCGGCGCTGATCAACGCGGGCGTGCCCGTCGCGACGGTCGCGTTCTCCTGGCTGGTTCTCCGGGATATCATTAACCGATGGCAGGCGATCGGTATCCTGCTCGCCTTTGCGGGCATCGCCATTGTCGTTACCCGCGCGCAGATAGCCGTCCTGCTCGGCCTAGAATTCGGGCCGGGCGACCTGTTCATGCTTTTGGCGGTCGTCTGCTGGGCCATGTACCTGGTGATGCTGAAACGGGCGCCCATCGCGATATCGCCCGTGTCGTTGCTGTTCGTACTGACCGCTGCCGGCACGGCGTGGCTGATTCCGGCCTACGGCATCGAACTAGTTCTGGGCCTGCGCATGGAGTGGACGTTACTGACACTCGCTAGTCTCGGCTACGTCACCGTCTTCAGCACCATCGTCGCCTGGGCCTGCGTGAACTACGGGACCTTCAGGCTGGGGCCCAACCGGGCGTCCGCCTTCATGTGTCTACACCCGGTTTTCGGGGCGATACTCGGCGCGATATTTTTCGAAGAGGTATTGCGCGGTTACCACTGGTTGGGTTCGGCGCTGGTTCTGATCGGTGTCGTGATGGTCTCCCGCGCCTATGCGGCAAAGAAAGCCGACACACCCCGTCCGGACTAAGGCTGGTCTGATACATGGGCCGACACGATGCGCCAGCCTTCCGGCATCCGGACCCAGGTCTGGCTCTGACGGCTGATACCGTCCGCTCCGGGACGGGTCGATTCGGTATTGGCGACCGCGAAATTACGACCGAACGTGACGATATGGGTGTCTTTCAGCGCACGCACCCACGGCGCGATGTCGCGCGACCGGCGGAACGCAGATAGCGCTTCATGGCTGACGACGGTGCCGTTTGGTCCGTAACGCAGCGTCTTATCATCGTTCCAGAACAGTTCGTCGATCATGTCGACGTCGTTCGCCAGCAGGGCTTTTTCATAGGCCATGAAGGCTTCCGTCACCTCGGCGACGATTTCGGGGATGTTAATTTCCATGATCTTTCCTTTTCGCGTTTGACATCACCATAGTGGATATCGGACACAGGCTCACCGGCAACGAAACGGAATTCACGACTTGGCGCCCCCTCTCCTTCTGCTGCGCGACATAGACCTTACCTTCGGGGGCACACCGCTGCTGGAAGGCGCGGAGTTATCCGTGTCCGAAGGCGAACGGCTGTGCCTGGTGGGACGCAACGGGTCGGGCAAGTCAACGCTGATGAAGATCGCGACGGGCGAGATAGAAGCCGACGACGGCGAACGATTCCTCCAACCGGGTGCGACGCTGCGCTACCTGCCGCAGGAACCGGATCTGTCGGGCTTCGACACGGTGACCGATTACGTCCGCGACGGGCTGGAAGCCGGCGACGATCCGAAACGCGCGAACGTCTTGATCGATCGCCTCGGGCTTACCGATGTCGGCAACCCGGCGACCCTGTCGGGCGGCGAAGCCCGCCGCGCGGCGCTGGCCCGGGCACTGGCCCCGGAGCCCGATATTCTGCTGCTGGACGAACCGACCAATCATCTGGACCTGCCGGTGATCGAGTGGCTGGAACAGGAACTGGCAGCCATCCGCTCGGCGCTGGTGCTGATCAGTCACGACCGGCGATTTCTCGAAAACCTGTCGCGGGCCACGCTATGGATCAATCAGGGCCGCACCCACCGGATCGACCGGGGCTTCGCCCATTTCGAATCCTGGCGCGAGAAGTTTCTCGAGACCGAGGCGTTGGAACGCCACAAGCTGGACCGCAAGATCGCCGCCGAGACCGACTGGCTGCATAAGGGCGTCACCGCGCGGCGCAAGCGCAATATGGGCAGGCTGCGCGCGCTGATCGATCTCCGCGCCAAGCGACGCGGCGACAGGGGACCCGCCGGCGTGGTCAACATGGTCGCCTCGGAAGCGGAAATATCCGGCAAGCGGGTGTGTGAGGCGACGGAAATTTCCAAATCCTTTGGCGACCGGGTGATCGTCAACAGATTTTCTACCTTGACCGCACGCGGCGACCGAGTCGGGATCGTTGGTCCCAACGGCGCCGGCAAAACCACGCTGCTGAAACTGCTGACCGGCGAGATGACGCCGGATTCCGGACATATCCGCCTCGGCAAGAACCTCGAAATCGAAAACCTCGACCAGCAGCGCAAGGCTCTCAATCCAGCCGACACGCTGGCGCACGCGCTGACCGGCGGCGGCGACAAGGTGACAATCAACGGCGAGACTCGACACGTCATCGGCTACATGAAGGATTTCCTGTTCACGCCCAACCAGGCGCGGACGCCGGTGGGCGTGCTGTCCGGCGGCGAACGCGGCCGCATTATGCTGGCCCGGGCATTCGCCCGGCCGTCGAACCTGTTGGTGCTGGACGAACCGACCAACGATCTCGATCTGGAAACGCTCGACCTGCTGCAGGAGCTGCTGGCCGAATATGCCGGCACGGTGCTGCTCGTCAGCCATGATCGCGACTTTCTCGACCGAGTGGTGACTTCGGTCATCGCCGGTGAGGGCAATGGAAAATGGACCGATTACGCCGGCGGCTATAGCGATATGCTGGCACAGCGCGGCGGCGACCTGACCGCCGCGAGTTCAGCCGTCAAATCCACGCCGAAAAAGAGGGACGAAGCGCCGCGCGCCAAATCCGCGGCGTCGCCGTTACGCGCCAAACTGACCTTCAAGGATCAGCACGCGCTCGACACCCTGCCCGGGCGTATGGAAGAACTGCAGGCCGAAATCGGCACGCACCGCGACACCCTCGCCGATCCGGACCTGTTCGCACAGGACCCGGACAGGTTCGAGGTCACGGCCAAGGCACTGCAGCGGGCCGAAGAAGACCTGGCAGCCGCGGAGGAACAGTGGCTGGAACTGGAAATGAAGCGGGAAGAGCTGGAAAACACGACCCGCTAGGTACGATCTGTTGCGCTAGTTTTCTGGCTTCCCCAACCTGTTCGGCTCATTGATGGAATAGATCGGCGCGGGGGCGGGTTCGCTCACCGAAATTATCGGGATGGTGACCGGGGTGGTGTATTTGTTGTCCGCCCCGGTAGCGGAGTCGATTGCCCAGCCGATACCACCGCCGATGATGATATTCCCAAGCGTGGCTGCCGACGCGTCGGAATTGTTGTGATAGACAGATTTGTGGAATCCGCTTTTTGTACACTCGGTCCGGATATCGTATTTCGTTTTGCGGATCAGTACCGTGCCGGGGGTTTCAGCAACTGATGCGATCTGTCACTCGGCGAGCTTCGAATCCGATTCGGACCCATCGGTCCTGGGGACTTCAACTTCCTCCAGCCGCAGGAGCGCACAAGACGCCCCGGCAGGCATGGTATTTATGGCAATCTTCTGGCTTCGCCCCTCCACGATGGAGGATCAGGCCTTCGTCCCGGACAGCAGCGCCAGCCCGACCAACATGCAAAATTTACGCAACTGAACGTTTGTCATCGACTTTACCCCAGAGTAGTTCGTTTTATGGAGTTTCTATTATAGCGTTCGGTCGCAGCTCAAAATGCATGGAGAGATTCCTCCGGCAACCCATCGCTCGAATCAATGCCGCAAACTATGATGAAAGAAATGATTCTTCCCGCGACATCTAGCAGCAATCAACCGGACGCCAAGTACGCGGTTCTTAAAGACGTGTTCGGCTTCGATGCCTTCCGCCCCGGCCAGGAACGGGTCGTGGATGCCCTGCTGGCAGGGCGCAACGTATTGACGGTCATGCCGACCGGGTCGGGCAAGTCTCTCTGCTTCCAGATTCCGGCGCTGGTGAAGGGCGGTCTGACAATCGTCGTCTCGCCGCTGGTAGCCCTGATGGAAGACCAGGTCGCGGCGCTCAAACTGGCGGGCGTGGCGGCCGATGCGATCAATTCTTCCCGCCCGCGCGAGGAAAACGTCGCCGCGTGGCGACGCGCCGCGGCAGGCGAAACGCGACTTCTGTACATGGCGCCCGAACGGCTGATGACGGAGCGCATGCTCGCGGCACTGGCAAAGCTTGATATCCGGATGTTCGCCGTCGACGAGGCGCATTGCATTTCGCAATGGGGTCCGGCGTTCCGCCCGGAATACGAAGCGCTGTCGCAATTGCGCGGTCTGTTCCCGGACGTGCCGGTCGCGGCGCTGACGGCCACCGCGGATGCCGTTACCCGCGACGATATCGTCGCCCGGCTGTTCAGCGGCGACGCCGAAAGCGTGGTTCTGGGTTTCGACCGCCCCAATATCCGCCTGTCGGTGGAAATGAAGCAGGACTGGAAACGACAGATGACCGATTTCCTGTCGCGGCACGACGGCCATAGCGGCATCGTCTATTGCCTGTCGCGCAAGAAGACGGAGGAAACCGCCCGCTATCTGCGGGACCGGGGTGTAAACGCCCTGCCCTATCACGCGGGCATGGACCAGTCAGACCGCCAGGCGCACCAGAACGCCTTCATGACAGACCCCGGCGTCGTGATCGTCGCGACTATCGCGTTCGGCATGGGGATCGACAAATCGGATGTGCGGTTCGTCCTTCACGTCGACCTGCCGGGCAGCGTCGAAGCCTATTATCAGGAAATCGGCCGCGCGGGACGCGACGGCGCAGCGGCCGACTCGCATATGATCTACGGCCTGCAGGACATCCGCATGCGCCGCGTCTTTATCGAGGACGAGGACGTCGGGCCCGACCGCAAGCGTCGCGAACACAAGCGCCTCGACGCGCTGGTCGGGTATTGCGAGGCGCCAGAATGCCGGCGCCGGTCGCTACTGGATTATTTCGGCGAGAAAATTGACGCCTGCGGCAACTGCGACGTCTGCACCGATCCGGTTGAACTGATGGACGGCACCGAACACGGCCAGAAGGCGCTCGCCGCCGTTGATCAGTCGGGACGGATCTACGGCGCCGCCCATGTGATCGATATCCTGCGCGGCGTACCAACCGAAAAAATTTCCAAGGCACGGCACGACCAGCGCCCGGCTTTCGGGATCGGCGCAGATCTGCGCAAGCAGGAATGGCAATCCATCATCCGCCAACTCGTCGCTGCCGGGTTCCTGCAGCTTGACGTGCAGGGCTATGGCGGGCTGACCATCACGCCCAAGGGCGAAGACCTGATGCGCGGCGAGGAAAGCTTCCGTTACCGCCAGGACACGCTGAAAAAATCGCGGGCCGCCAAACGCCGGGTCAAGGATCTGGCGAACGATGCAGAACTCCCGGATGCCGATACCGAACTTCTGGGCCGATTGCGGGAATTGCGCCTGCAGCTCGCCAAAACCAAGGGCGTTCCCGCCTATGTGATATTCGCCGACCGGTCGCTGATCGACATGGCGCGGCGCAAACCGTCAAACGGAGACGAATTCGCCGAAGTCCACGGCGTGGGCGCCGCCAAGATGCGCGATTTCGCGGAACCGTTTCTGGCAGCGATCAACGAGACGGCGTAAGCCGTTCTGGTATAATAGGTCCGAAGAACAAACGGAGAGGCATCAATGAAAGTCAGCGTCGGCGATTTCGAATTAAACTGCGAAGTGGAAGGCAAGGAAGGCGCCCCTTGGGTCGCCTTCAGCCATGCACTGGGCAACAACCTGTCCCTGTGGGACGACCAAGTCGCGCTGTTGAAGGACGATTACCGCATCCTGCGCTATGACCATCGCGGTCACGGCGGATCCGACGCGCCGCCCGGCCCGTATTCGTTCGACGACCTGATGAAGGATGCCTGCGCCCTGCTGGATCATTTCGGGATCGACAAGACCCACTGGGTCGGCCTCTCTATCGGCGGCATGCTGGGATACGGGATGGCGCAAAACCACAGCGACCGCC
>Ga0181573_10005760_pt1 | contig 10203 bp, 5 predicted proteins | sample 101ome_25_FD_148643 | JGI IMG/M metagenome (GOLD analysis project Ga0181573, IMG submission 148643) | Coastal salt marsh microbial communities from the Groves Creek Marsh, Skidaway Island, Georgia - 101409BT metaG (spades assembly) | ecosystem: Environmental > Aquatic > Marine > Intertidal zone...
ATCGACGCCGAGGACGTCGCGGCCCTCCTCGACGAGCGCGAGGCGGCCGCGCCCGACGAGCCCCTCTCGCTCGCCACGGTCGCGCGACGCAACCTCCCCGACGACTTTCTCGAACTCGCCAAGCCGGAGGCCATCGCGCGGGCTGTCGCCAAGCTCGACCAGGTGCGTTTGGACCGATGCAGGCTCGCCTCGTTCGTCGGCGGCATGTCCGTCGAGGTGCGCAGGGCGTCCTTCGCAAACGTCACCGCGCTCTACCTCCAGCGCAATCGACTGACGTCCACGCGCGGGGTGGACGGAGCGACGCTGCCGAGGCTTCGCTTCCTCGCGCTGCAGGGCAACAGGCTTCGCGCCGTCGCCGAGCTCGGCACCCTCCCGAACCTGGCGCTCCTCGACCTCTCGGAAAACCCGCACCTCGGCCGGCTGGACGAGCTCGTGGCGTCCATGCCGTCGTCGATGAGGTTCCTCAGATGCGTCGGATGCGGATGCGCGACGGACGGGGACTATCGCGCCGCGCTCGTCGCGTCGCTGCCGCGGCTCAAGAGACTGGACGGGGTGGACGTGACGGGGCGCGAACGTGACGACGCGATGGCGGCGTTCGGCGAGGACGAGGACGAGGGGGAGGGGAAGGGGAAGGGGGAGGGGGAGGAGGACGAGGAGGAGGGGAACCGGGGCGACCCGACGAGAGCTCGACGAGAACGACGTTCGGCGGTTCCCACCACCGGCGGTTCCTCCGCGAGGAACGAACCGAGCTCCTCCTTCGCGTCGTCGTCGTCGTCGTTGGCATCGTTCGGCGACGCCGCTCGATCTCGCGAGATACGAGCCATGCTGCCGATGCTCGAGGACCCCGGGGTCCTCGACGCGATGGGCGCCGCGGTGAGGACGCTGGCGATGGACGCGGTTGGGGAGATGGACGCTCGAGCGGACGACGTTCGATCCAACGCGAGAAACGCGCGGGCGACGCGCGACGACGACGCCGACCTGACGATGGAGGCGAGGGTCAGGGCGGCGCGACGGAGGCAGGACGCGTCCATCGCGGAGGCGGGGACGATGATGCCGTTCGACGAGTTCGCTGCGCCGGGGGCGGAGGTACTTGGAGGTAGCTAGCTACTAGCTAAGGGTCAGTCCTCGTTAACGACGGTTGGCTCGTTAACTACTGGAGGAAGTAGAGCAGTCTGTCGATGAGCTGCGGCGCGTTTGGCATGCCCTCTATCCTGTCCGCCACCTTCCCCTCCTTGAACAGCATGATCGTCGGGAGCGCCTCCACTTTGTATTTTGAGGCGATGTTGGGGTATTTTTCCGTGTTTATCTTCTGCGCGGGCGGAAGGAGGCGGGTCGTGCTTGTGAGGTGGTGTTTGCTCGTGAGACGTGCTGGGAACTGCCCCGTCGTCTTCTCGGTGTTTGGCTCTCGGACGGAAGAGGCGGAGGAGGAGGGAAAGGAGGGAAAGGAGGGAAAGGAGGAGGAGCAACTAGCAGACGGGAAAAAGGCATCGGCGGGACCCACCACCAGCTTCACCCTGTCCTTGCCCACGGCCCCCGCGACTTTAGGCAAGACGTCGCGCGAGAGCATCTGGCACGGGCCGCACCACGTGGCGTAGAAGTCCACGAGCACCGGCACGGGCGATCGCTCGATCATGTCGTCGAAAGACGCGTACGTTTCCTTCGTCGCGTGAGTCACGCACGCATCGCCGCGACGCGTCGATATTTTCAGCCGGGGGGGTGCGGGCAAGGCGAAGGCGCGGGTTCGCCGCCCGCCGTTCGCGGCACGCACGGGCGCGCTCGCGACGACTGACGCGCAGCAGACGGACGCCATCGCGCTGGGAAACGGGCGGGAGCCTCGCTCTCGAGGGCGCGCGGGGACGGAGGCGCGCGTGAAGAAGTGATGAGTCATGCTTTCGGTGAGTCAGCGGCAAAAATGTCAGCGGCGCAGCGGCGAAAACTTTCACGCGCCAAGGCCGGCACCACCTACGCCTCGTACTCGCCGTACTCGTCGTCGTACTCGTCGTCTACTGGCGCCGGTTCCTCTGCTTCGTCGACGCCTTGGCCGCACTCGAGCTGGTCCTCGACGGGAAGCAGCGGGTTGATGAACTCGCACAGGGGGTCGAACGACGCCGACGCTGCTCGGGTGCGGACGGGTGCGGACGGGGCGCGTGGTCAGTCGGGTTCGAGGGGTGAAACTCGCAGCCAAAACTCGCAGCCAAAACTTTCGCAGCCAAAATACAACACCCGCGAAATCCAAACGAGAGGGGAGTTTGTGCGTCGCGCGACCGACGAGGAGAACGAATCTCACCTCCAACCTCGAAGCCGAACACGTCGAAGAGCCCCTCCGCGGCCACCTCCAGGGCCATGCGCCGCGCCGGTCCGCCCTCGTCCGCGTCGGGGCGTCCGCGCGGGTCGTTGTCCGCGAACCCCTGGAGCTCCTGGCGCAGGACGTGTCGCGAGCCGCGAAGCGAGTCGGCGCCGCTGAACACGAGCGAGGTGGCGAGTGGAGACGGGGTCCTCGACAGGTCCACGTGCATGCCGTTGCCGAGGAGCACCGACGAGGACCTGTGCGCCTTGGGGTTACCGCCGATGGCGCGCGTCGGGACGACGGCGGACGCGAGCAGCGCCAGCACGGCGAGCGTCGTAACGGTTTTCGTTCGCGGCATTTTCGCCTCGCACCGAAACGGCCGGCCGCGGCGGGTGTGGCGGGTATGGCGGGGACGAACTCCTCCGCGTGCGCTGGGCCACTGCGCGCGATTCGGGGCCTCTCGGAGCTTCGCCTTCTATCAGCCGTCCTCGGATTCGCGACGCGGCGCGATGCATCCTCGAAGCCTCGTGGGCCGCGCGCGCGTCGAACCGGCAGCCTCGGCCCACCGAACCAGCCAGGGACACCCCACCGCTCCCAAAAATCATCCGCGCGGGCGTCGGAAGTTCACGCCCACGAGAAGAAGATAAGGTCTCTTATCGTCTCCACGGCTCACGAGAGTCGTCCGCCCGGAGCGCGACTCGCCGGAAACGACACGCATCGATGGCGTCGACGCACACGTCGGTCGCGTTCAACGCGGCGAACCCCGCCGCCCGTCGCGGCGTCGCCTCCTCCTCTCCGTCGCGCCCCATCCCGATCCGCCCGAAACATCATCATCGGCACCGATGGTCATCCGCGCGTTCCCCCGACGTCGTCGCCCGCGCCGCGGCGACCGCGGAATCGGACGCCGAATTCCGCGCCGCCGCGTCCGGCGAATGGGAGGGCCACCGCGTCTACTTCGACGCCGCGGGCGTGCCCCAGCTCCTCCCCGACCGAGTCGTCCCGCCCGCGTTCAAGGAGTACGGCGTAGACCTCGTGGACTGGCAGTCGCAGTGCGCGATGAACGTGACGGCGGAGGACGGGATGTACGCCAGGGAGCTGCGCTTCCTGCCCACGCAGGGGTGCGAGGCAGACGCCAGCACGGTGGAATCCGAGGAGATTCGAACCGTGCCCCTCGCCCGGGTGACGCCCGCGTCGAACGCGTCCGGGCTCGCGCCAGGTTCGTTCTCATCCGACACCGGAGACTTTCTTTTAAACTCCAACTCCAACTCCAACGACGACGCCGAACCCATCACCGTGGAGCACTGCGTCGGCATCGACACCGTCAAGAAGGACGGCGACGTGTCGCGGTGCAGGGTCAGGGTTCAGCAGACGATCGGTCCGGGGCACGACGCGGACGTCACCCGCGTGTGCGCGTGGAAGGAGTTTTACTACGAACCCTTCGCAAACGCAAAGTCGCTGTGCGCTTCGTGCGGCGGGCCCAACAAGTGGGGAGAGTACCCACCGCGGGCAAAGGCCGAGTACGTGGGACCGGAGTGGGAAGGCGACGCGTGGGACGGGTTCGCCGGGGATGGCGGAGACGTGGTCATGCTTCCGAGCGGGGTGTGGTGCGAGCGAGCGGAGAACGACTCGGGCGGCGTCACGCTCAGCGCGGGATGGCTGGTGCCGGACAGGGAGGCGGCGTACCTGCCTCCCGTGCGCGACGTGGACACGCACCTGGTGTCGGTCAGGGTTTACGACGGCGAAGGGAAGCTCGCGGAGACCAGGTTCATAAAGCGAACCAGGAAGCCCGCCGCGTGACGAGAGCTGCGTTTTAGGCGTTTGATTCCGCGTGAAAACTGTTGTATTCGTCACTCGTCTTTGCGCGCACCCCAGGCGACGCGCCACCCGTCCGCCGCGAGCAGCACGCGATCCTTCGTGTCCCACCCCCATCCCTCGATCGTCGCGATGAACCCGTCGTAGTGACGGCGCATCCAATCTTCCGCCTCGGCTTCCGTTAAGATCCGGCTTCCGTTAAGATCCGTTAAAATTGCGCACGACGTCAGCGCCGCGTGCACGTACGCCTCGAGCTGATCCCCCGTAGTGGCGTCCACGCTCAGCACCACGCGCGTCGCGGCGCGCGCGTGCGCACGGGGGGACACCAGCGCGTACTTTCGCCCTTTAACAGGTTGGTCACCGGAAGCCGAATCGGCGGGTCGATCGTCGCGTAATCGTCGGAGAAGATCGATTGTCTCCTCGCGCGACGCTGAACCGACCGGCGCGCCGAGGTGCACGGAACGCACCTCCCTCGCGCCGCGGTACCTGTACCACGGCCACAGCACCCAGTTCATCCCGACGGGGAGTAGGGCCTCGTCCTTCGCGAGTCCCCGCGGCGAGTTTTTCGCGATGATCCTCGCGCCCGCGCCGGCGGTGACGGAACCTCGCCGAACGTCGTCGAGGGTCTCGTCGTATCTCGCGAGCAGCCGCCTGACGCGCTCGCGGTTCAGCGAGTCGATCACCAGTGCCCTCACCGCGCGGACGTTGCAACACACGTGCGCGACGGTGAGCGCGACGAACACCGCCCATTGCCACCCGATTCGCCCATCCGTCGCCGTCGTCGCTAACACGCCGACGCACATTCCGACGAGGGTGACGGCGGTCTCCTGGGACCCCTCCTTCGCGGCGATGTCCGCGGCGTTCCGGCGATGTCGCGCGAAGTGGCTGGTCAGCGCCGCCCTCGTCGCGCCCGCGGCGCACCCGCACAGGCTCCTCGCCACGCTTCCCGCGCACGCCAACGCGAGGAACCACCCGCGATGTTGGTTCCCCACGAGCGGCGCCGCCAACTCCATCGCCATGCCCGCGTTGTTGGCGAGGTCCGCGAAGAGCCGCCACTGCTTCGCCTCCGCGTCGAGGTGGCGGCCCTTGACGAGGGTGAACACGAGCCCACCGACCATGCCGCACATGTCCCGCGCGATGAACTGCGCCGCCGCGCTCGCCGCGGTCGCGCCGGTGGCGCCGACGCCGACGCCCTCCAACAGAGCCTTGGTCGTTAACGATCCCCGGACGTACGAGCAGAGCCCCTGCGCGGTGTCCCACGCCTGAAACGCCGCGTAATCGTCGCTGACGGAGTGTGGGTAGTCCTCCGGGAGGAACATGCGCGCAAACCATCGCGTCAGCGTGGACGCCGGCGCACGGAAAGCCGCCCCATCCCCGGCATCGTCCGAGCTCGAGATGTTCTCCTCGCTCAACTCGGCGCCCCGCGGTATGAACCAAGTGCGCGAGCGCGACCCGTCGGGGGCGTACTCGGACGCGACGCGCACCAAATTCTTCGAGACCCTCGTCGGAGACTGGCGCGCGCGGGATCCGCGCGGGGTTGGCTCTCGCCGACCCTCGCGCGGCGCCATCGGGAGTGCTTCGTCGTTGTTAGCGAACGGAACCAACTTCGATACGGACACATCTTGGACGACGCGGTACTCGCACAAACGAGCGCGCGTCCGCCGTATGCACGCGCGCGTCGGCGTCGTCGCACATCCGCGCGCGCTCCTTTCGTCGCCCGGTCGGGACCGCCTCGCGCGTCGAAACCCGGCGCCGCGGCATCCGCGGGCCGCCGCACGCGTCGCCCCATCGCGTCGGCACGCGCTTCGTCGTCGCCAAGGGCACGACGGATCGGAAGACCGCCGACGTTTCGTCCGCGCATCGGGCCTCGGCGACGCGCTCATGGTGTCCTCGCAGACGGAAGCGATCGGCGTGACCGCCGCGGCGTTCACCCCGCTCCTCGGCGCGCTCGGTCTGTTCATCTGGAACAAGGTCTGGACAGGCGACGCGTACACGCTCAACCTCGTGAAATGCAGCGTCGGTTCTCTGGGCTTTGTCTTCATGGGTCTGTGCACCAGGGGCGCGACGTGGCTCAGCGGCGCCGACGACGTCGCTGTTTTCTGGCTCATCGTGTCGTCACTCGTCGGGATCGTCATCGGGGACAACCTCTGGCTCCACTCGCTCTCCGTGCTGGGCGCCAGGCGGGTCATACTGATCGACATACTGAAACCCTTCATCGCGCTGATCTTCGCGCACCTGCTGCTCTTCGAGGGGATCGGCTACGCCACCGTCCTGGGCATGTGCATCACCCTCGCGGGCGTCCTGACCGTCGCGCTGGAACGCGAGGGCGACGCGAAGGAGCCAACGGACTGGCGCGGTGAGTCACCGGGCGGTGAGTCACCGGGTACGGTGGAGCTGTCCGACGTCGCTTTAGACGACGGCGCCGAGCTTCTCCCCGCCGACTCGCCGAGGAGCGGTCGAACAACTCCCGCGGCGGGCGTGACGGTGGGCGTTACGGCGGGCGTTACGTCCACGATAGATGCAGGTGCCGCCTCGAGCGCGCTGCGCCACAGCAGGATGAGGTGGGGATACGTCGCCGCGGCGTTGAACGTGGCGTTCGACACGTGGGGAACGGTGCTCACCAAGTCGCACGGCGTCGGCCTGAACACGTGGGAGATCAACGTGGTCCGATTCGGGTTCGCGGCGTTAGCGCTGGCGCTCGGCGCGGTGTTTCGCGCGTACGCGCAGCCGCGTATTCACGCGGCGATGCGGAGGCGGCGAGAGGACGAGCCGGACTTTGACGACGTCGAGGACGGCGGGCGGAGGCGGGCTCGGGGTTGGCACGGGGTAAAGCCCGGCGGGAGCAACGCGTTTCGGCTTCCGGATCTGACGCGCTCGCAGTGGGGACAGGTGCTCATGGGGATCATGTTCACGACGTTTTTGGCGCCGGGGTTGGGGAACTTCGCGCTGTTCAAGGTTCCCAGCCTGGCGGTGTTCAGCACCTTGATGTGCGTAGGGCCCATCTACGCGTTGCCGCTGGGGTACCTGATCAAAGGGGAAGAGGTCAGCGCCAGGGCTGTCGGCGGAAGCGTCTTGGCGGTCGTCGGGGTGATCCCGATGTTCTTTTGGGACCACATCACGGCCTAGGAGTTATTAGGAGAAGCGTGCTTTATTCGTTTACTCGTTTACGATCTCGATGCGGTGAGCACGTTCAATCGACGTTGCCCGACGTTGCCCGCTCCATGACTTGTGTCACGGCGTTTGCGCGGGGGGAAATTGAGAACTGACAACATCTCGGTGCCAAGCCACTCGTGCGATGCGCCGGGTGGAACGGCTGGTCAGGGACCTCGGGTCACGCGCCCGGGCGGCGCGGGGCGCTCGTGCGCCTCCGCCCTCAGCCGGCGGCGCATCGCGGTCGGCGATCCGCGGAGCCGGTGGCGTCGGGCCGGTGGGCGACCCGGTGCTGGTGGGCACCCCGACCGCGAGATCCAGCGCGGCGGTGGTCCTCTCGATGGGCTTCGCGGCGTCGTCCATCGCCGCCGCGGCGGTCGGCGTCGCCTCGATGGACGACGCCGCCGCGCAGCAGCAGACGGCATTCGGCGAGAACGTCTCCGTCGACCCGGCGACGCTGAGGCGACTCGCGGCGGACATCGCGGGCGCCGATGCCGACGAGATCGGTCCACACGACGTCGAGCGGAGACGCGCGAGGGCGCTCCGCATCCTCTCGAGGGTCACCCTCTTCCTGGACCACCACGACGCCATCGTCGCCGTCCCGGAGGTTGCCGACGCGCTCATCCGGTGCCTCGAGCGCGGCGCCGTCGTCGCGATCGACGACGACGACGACGACGACGAGCGCCACGACACCGTCGGACCCGCGTCCACCGCTTACGCGCTCCGATGCCTCGCGGACCTGGCGAAGGAACCGGCGGTGCGCGAGGCGATCTGCGCGTCGCCCGGCGCCCTCGTCGCGCTCACCGCCGCGATGGACCTCACCCTATGGGAGCGGCGGCGTAGAACCGCGGGGAAGGGCGCGTCGTCGTCGTCGTCTGCACAGCCGGCGGGGACACAGCTGGCGGATGTTCCCGTTCACGCCACTCGACTCGCCGCGGAGCTCGCGGGCGATCCGACGGCGCACGCCGCCGTCGTTCGCGCGGGTGTGCCCGCCGCCGTCGTTCGCGCGGGACGCGCTCGAGGCGGCGCGCTGGGCGCGATCCGGCGTCGGCTCGGCGCCCTGACGGCGCTGGTCGTCGGTAACACACGCGGCGCCGACGCGGAAAAGGAAAAGGAAAAGGAAAAGGCGCGACAGTCGGAGACGACGCGAAACGTCGCGGCGTTCGCGTATAACCTCGTCTCGAGCTCATCCGTCGGACGCGAGGCGTTCATCGCGACGGACGGGGCGTTGGAGTGGATCCGCGCCCGCGCGTTGGCTCGAACGGACCGCGTGGCGCACAGGTACGCCGTCGGCGCCCTCGCCGTCCTCGCGGCGAACTCTCTGCGTTTAAACCCTCCTCATCCGCGCGGCCGACTGGACCCTCGGTCGCTTCGACTCGCGATGGAGGCGGCGGTGAAGGGCGGGCTCCGTTCGGGCGATTCCCAGGCGGCGTGCTTCGCGTGCGGGATGCTTCGCCGGGTGGCTCGGGAAGGGGATGAGCCGACGCGTCAGTACGTCGCGTCGCTCGGCGCGGCGGGGGCGCTGCTTCGGCTGCTGGCGGCTTCGGAAGCCTCCGGACCAGCCGCCGGGTGGGCCGCGGAGGAGGAGGTCGCGGGGGCTCCCGACGCCTCCGCGGCCGAGAGGATGAGACGGCGGCAACGGAAGGGCGACGACGGCGCGAGGGCGTGCGCGCTGCGGGCGTTGGAGGCGTTCGCGCGGGTTCGGTCTTTATCCCGGTCGGTGCTCAAGGCTAAAAACGGTCTCACGGTTTTGGCGGAGACGGCCAACGGGACGAACGGAGAGTCGGCGACCGTTCGCAAGTTGGCGTCCGACGTGCTCACCGCGTTGGGGGTGTAGTTCGCTGCTAGTTGGCTAGGTTTCGATTGAAGAATGATAGGACTAGGTGGAGCTACGTTGGCGCTTTCTTTCCCAGGCGGATCCGCGACCTCGCGACTGACGTCAGCGATCCTGGTCCTTGTCCCCGTCGTAGTACTCGTCGTCCCTGTCGACGATCTTGTCGAGACCGAACTGCCCACCGTACCTCTCGTCGTAGTTCAAATCGTCCTCGTCAAACTCCGGTATCATCGAGTCCGGCGGCACCTCGTGCATCGCCACCCCGGGCGCGTGCTCGATGGCTCGCAGATTCTCCATAACCTCCTTCTTCACCTCGTGCGTGTACGTCTTGTTGTTCAAATTCTCGATGTAGTTCGTGGGCTCAACCTTGAGCTTGTAGTCCTGGTCCGCGTAGTACTCGTAGTAAAAGTCGTGCTCCGGGATGTCCTTGGCGAGCTTGCGGTCCAACAGCACCGCCGTCTCGTTGGTCCAGCACCGGCTCACGTTGGATTTCGTGTACCCGCCGCCCCCGGTGACGAGCAACGGCACGCCGAACTTCTTCATGAACTTGACGCAGTCCGCGTGGCCGTCCAGGGACAGGTTGAAGCACCCGAGCCTGTCCGCGGCCAACGAGTCCGCGCCGCACTGCAGCACGATCGCGCCCGGCCTGTACACGTCCATGACCTTCTGCATCACCGTCTGGAAGATGTCCTGAAACCCGTCGTCGTGGATGCCGTCCCTCAGCGGCACGTTGACGGAGTAGTACTTGCCCGCGTTCTTGCCTATGTCGTTCAAGCCGCCGGTTCCCGGGAAGAACAAGTCGCCGTACTTGTGGAACGAGACGCACATGACCCTGTCGGTCATGTAGAAGGCTTCCTCCACGCCGTCTCCGTGGTGGATGTCGATGTCTATGTACACGACTCGGGCGTGATGCTTGAGGAGCTCGAGGATCGCGAGGACGAGATCGTTGATGTAGCAGAACCCCGAAGCCTCCGCCTTCTTCGCGTGGTGCAACCCGCCGCTCCAGTTGATCGCGATGTCGCTCATCCCGTGGTTCAGGCGCACGGCGCCGTCGATGCTCCCGCCGGTGTACAGCTTGCAAAAGTCGAAGAGCCCGTCGAAGATCGGGCAATCCTCGCCG
>Ga0181573_10005761_pt1 | contig 10202 bp, 12 predicted proteins | sample 101ome_25_FD_148643 | JGI IMG/M metagenome (GOLD analysis project Ga0181573, IMG submission 148643) | Coastal salt marsh microbial communities from the Groves Creek Marsh, Skidaway Island, Georgia - 101409BT metaG (spades assembly) | ecosystem: Environmental > Aquatic > Marine > Intertidal zone...
CGACTTCCTCGTCGCCGACTTTGGTCTGGCGATGGACATGGACCAGAAGTGCATGGGCATGAGCACGGCCGAGCTTCCCATGGGTACATCAGCGTATGTGTCATGTCGAGGTTCCCGCCCGCCCGCACGCGCGTGCGCACTCACTCCCCCTCCCCTCTCCCCCCTGCTCGTCCCCCCTCGCCAGGTACATGGCGCCGGAGCAGTTCTCCGGATCCAAGGTCGACGACAAGTGCGACAGCTACGCGTTCGGATGCATCCTCTGGGAATGCATCACCGGCATGGTCCCGTGGTCTGAGTGCAACAACATCATGCAGATCGTCATGGCCGTGGGCCTCGAGCGCAAGCGGCCGCCTCTGCCCAAAGGCGTCCCGCCGGCCATCGCGGCCATCGTTCGCGAGTGCTGGAGGCATAACAGCAGGCTTCGACCGAGCATGCGGGAGGTCGCCGACCGTCTGCGGAAACTCCAGCGCGAGGAGGTCGAGCGCCAGACGTTCAAGGCGGCCGCCGAGATGGTGACGGCCAGCGCCTCCAAGAAGAAGGGCAAGGCGAATGCCATTGCCAACGCCAATGCCAGTGGCAACAAGATCAAGAGCCCCTTGGCTTCCACGCCCCCTTCCCCGCTCGCCAACCACGACGCTTCGAAGGCGGCTCGCGCGTGGAACAACGCTTGGAGTCCGATCAAGGGTCTCAGCCGGTGACAAATTCTCGGATAGTAACATTGATGTCATATAGTCGCCGCCTCTAGCCGAGCGAGATCGACGAGCTGCCTCCAGGGGGGGCCAAAACACGACTCGACGGACGGTCGGTGATAAAGTTGCCGACGTTCTGGCCCTCTGGCCTCACATAGTTGTTCTTCAGCACGCCCATATCGCCCGCTGGGGCCTCCTTGGAGCCTCCCTCGGCGCCGTCTGTGCCCGCGGTGGTCTGCTCGACGTCGGCGGCACTCGTCAACTCCAGACTGGCCGTTCCGTTCTCGACCATCCACTCACGAAGCCGCTCGCGAAGGGTCTCGATCGACCCAGCCGGGCTCAAACCCCTGGCGCGAAGGGCCGTCCTCAGGTCCGGGATCATCATGGCCTTGAGCACCGCGGCGATTTCCTGGTGATCGACCGTCATGGCTCTCCTAACGAACAGATTCCGTTCACGGTGGTTCCGCGTTTCCTCTCTTGTTATCGCTGCGGAGCTCCTAAGATACGATTCTATTCAAGACACGACGTATATAGTGTTGACAGTCAATAGTGTTGACAGTCAGTTCAGGACGAAGTCTTCACCCTTCGCGATCTCGGTCTTGAGCTGTCGCACCGCCTCGCGCACGCCGTTCCGCTCGGCGTCGCTCAGGCCGCGTTTCCACCCCTCGACCGATGCAACGATGCCCCCCGGTCCCAGCTTGACTGGCCCAGCAAAGTACTGCAGGCGCTCGCCTTCGAACTCGAATCCCCGTCCGCCGTTCCACTTGACGTACGCGCACTCCGTCACCGAGTCTCCGAGCCGTGCTTCGACACATCTCGTCAGGAAACGAACAGCGGCGTACGCCATAGAGAGCGTCGCGGAGCCACCGCCGTTCTTCGCCTTCACGACCTCCGTCCCGGCGTCCTGGATCCGTCGCACCAGCGCCTCCCGCTCGCCGGCGCTGGGACGCCTGTTCCAGTCGAACGAAGGCACCGTCGACAGCAGCGGCTGAATCGTGACACCAGCGTGGCCTCCGACGACCGTCACATCAATATTTCCCCGCCCACCCTGCCCGCCGATGTGCTCAGAGACAAACGCGTTGGCCCGCACGACGTCCAGCGTCGTCACCCCGAAGAGCCGCTTCTCGTACCCCGGAACGTGATGCTTGCGCATCACCTCGCTGGCAATCGGCACCGTGCTGTTGACCGGATTACTGATGATTAACGTCCACGCGTTTGGACAGTGCCTGGCGATGTTCTCGACCAGGTTTCTGACGATGCCCGCGTTGATCTTGAACAGGTCGTCCCGCGTCATCCCAGGCTTGCGAGGGATGCCCGCGGGAATGATGACGATATCAACGCCAGACAGACACTGCGCAAGCTGCGCGTCGCCCGTGAAGTGCTCCACCCGCATCGGCGTGTCGATATGCGACAGGTCGGCGGCGACGCCCGCCGTCGGAGCGACGTCGTAGAGCTTGAGGGTGGAGACGCGCGCCGCGAGCGAGGGCGACGCCTTGACGAGGAGAGACAGCGGCTGACCGATGCCCCCCGCAGCGCCCAGCACGGCGACCGACACGGCGCGTGGCGTCGAGGCCGTGTGATGTTCCGTCAACACGTCGTCGCTGTCCGGGTGGTTCTTGGCCGACGCGCTCGTCGTTGCGAGCTGACGGCGCAAGACCGAAAGTCTCTGGGTGGTCTGTGACGACATGGGCGTGTGGGTGGCGGTGTTTTCCTTCCGTGTTCGTTTTGAACGAAAACGAGAGAAACGAAACGAAATTCTCTCACTCTCGAGGTCGTTCGTTCTCGAGGGAGGGACACGGATCGGCTGATGAGGTTCACCGCGTCGTCGACTGCGCGGCTTGGCGAGACGGCGACCCTCGTCGCGACGAGACGTGGCCTGGTATGCTGGTCGAACGCGAGGCCACGAGGACGCCGGAAGCGCGCGGCCACGCGCCCGCAGGCCTTTTTCGACGCCGGGACGGCGAGCGCCCCCGGCAACAACAACGACAGCGGCAATAATGGCGGCGGCGACGAGCCCCCGCAGCAGCGGCGATCGCTGCAGTCCCTGATCGAACTGCTGCTGTCCGTGCCGACGCGTCTGGATCGATACTATTCGCCGCCGAGTCGGATTGTGTACGCCTTTCGGCGCACGATGTGGTGCGTCATCTCTGCGGGCGCCGGGTTCTACGCCGGGAATATCGTCACGTTGTCTTTCGGTGCGCTCGCGATCAACGACGTCTTTGCGGCCGTCACGACGTTGCTGTTCTACGAGGTGGTCACTCGGCTGTTCTACAGCGAGGGGAGTCTGAGCAGCAAGAGCCTCAAGATGTGGTTCGTGAATTACTTCAAGATGGGCGTCGTCTTGAGCTGCCTGGCAGATGCCATCAAGCTCGGGAGCTGACGGCGGTCGTTGTAACGATACATACGAACGAATCTACGTCACGGGTCGATTGTCGATTGTCGATTGTCGATTATAGTCACGGCGCTGGTCTTCCCCGCCCCCCATTCCCAATCTCGCCCCTCCCGTCCTCCCGCCCTCCCGTCGTCTCGTCTTCATCAGTCCAGGTACCGCACCATTTGGACCTCCTTGCGCTCGAGTCCGCACTTGGCATAGAACGCGACGTTGCTCTCCGAACAGTCAAGGATGACCTTGTAGCATCCCCGCGCCTTAGCCTCCTCCATGCACCGCTCGATCACCCTTTTGCCGAGCTGCTTGCCCCTGTAGCCGCCGTCGACCACCACGTCCTCGATGTGCCCGCACGACGCGCACCCGCGGATGAATTTCTTCTCGACAAACAGGGTCGCCGTTCCCACGATTGTGCTCTTGGACGTATCTTCGATCACGGCGATGTAGTAGGCCGTCTGCTTCTTCCTGCCGACAAACGGGAGCCACCGGCAGCCCGGCTTTGGGAACAGCTCGTCAAAGTGTTTCTGCAAGGACGCGTCGCTCATCGTTTTGTCCACGGTCGTCAGCTGGCCGAGCAGCTCCAGGAAGCCCTTGCCGAAGTCGCCGCGCTCGAGCGGCCGCAGCTGGAGCGTCGGATCGTCCATCGATCGATCTTTTTCTCCTCGGGTGCGCTCGGTCCAGTCTTTCCTGCGTGCCACGGATCGCCTGCAGGGTCTGTTACGTGCGTATGTCGAGTCTTTCGATCAAATTAAGTCGTTATTCGTTTGATTTACACGCGAAAAAGCGCGTCGACAAGAAGGCATGCTGCTGCACGGTTTGCGTGTTCACCTGCTGGACGAGGACGTCGCAGTGATGGTGTCGACGACGACACCCGAAAGCGTCATCTATACAAAAGGCCCACGATCCATCCGATCACGACACCGACGATCGCCCCCATGATGACCTGCACGGGCGTGTGTCCGAGCGTATCTTTCAGCGCCACCGTGTTGCTGCTCACCGGGTGGTCTGGTGGGAGCTCCGTGATAATCATATTCAGGACGCTCGCCTGCTTCCCAGCGTGCAGCCGCACGCCTGTTGCGTCATACATCACGATCAGGGAGAACATCAGCGAGATGGCAAAAAATGGAGAAGACATGCCGTACAGCATGGCGATGGCCGTTGTGAGGCCCATGACCAGCGACGTATGGGACGAGGGCATGCCGCCCGACGAGTAACACCGGGAGAGGTCCCATTCCTGGTTGACGTAGAAATGGGTGAATATCTTTGCCACCTGAGCGAACAGAAACCCGATGAACGACGCCACGAAGGCCCCGTTGTGAAATATAGACCCGAGGCCTTCCTCAGACCCCTGGACTGATGCGTCTGCGGTGACGTTCATGCTTGTGTGCGAGTGTGTGCCGGCGATCCGTCGACAGGGTCGTCGCTCAGAGGGTCGCTCAGAGGGTCGCTCAGAGGGTCGCTCGAAGGATCGCTCAGAGGGTCGCTGGGAAATCGAGCGGGAATCGAGGGCGTCGCGGAGAACGGTGGGCTGCCCTGCGCTCCTCTTCCCGTACCTCGCCCTTGGCACTCTGTCGGCTTAGCAGCGGTGTCCGGGTGGCGTCGACGCTGCGGCGAGGACGAGCGATCCACGAGAGAACGGTAAACTGAAAAGACAAGCTTTCCTGCTCGTTGTGCTCGTTTGCATCGTGCGTTGCGGCTGAACGGAAAGTCCACGTACCGGGGTACCACCAGGGAGGAGGGACGCCAGTGCTTCGAAGGAAGGAAGCTGGCTGGCCACCAGGACGGAGAACGGAGGAAACAAGGAGGGAGAGAGAGAACGGACAAGAGGACATAAACGGGAGCATGTATCTGGAGACGCTGGAGTCGTTCATGGTGCAGGCGGAGGATCTGTACCGTGCAAACCCGACGCGGTGGGTATTGACGTCGACCGACGCGCGCCCGGGCGCCCCGACCCTCTCACTCGCGCTCCGCTTCGCTCGTTCGCCAGGTGTCGTTACACGTTGAAATATCGGGACTCGGACGGGACGTTGATTGCAAAGATGACGGACGACGCGACGTGTCTGAAGTACAAGACGGACCGGCAAGCAGACCTGAAGAAGCTCGAAGGGCTGCACGATACGCTGTTCGACCTCATGAGCGGCCTAGACGTTGACGTCGAGATGCGATAGTATATTCATTTCGTACACGTATACGTGTGAATAATTTAAATTCAATCGATCGACCCGATCGACCCGATCGACCCGATCGACGTCGGGGTGACTGCGATCATCGCCGTCTCCAACGTCAGTCGCCGTTGACGGCGCCGACCTTGACGAGGAACTCCTTGGCGGCGTTGAGCGCCTTGATATCCTCCTCCGGGTACGTCTGCGCGGCGGCAGTCGGAGACTTTCGGAACATCGATGCGGCGGCGTCGAAGAACGAGGCCGCGCCCGCCGATTTGTTCGAAGTGTTTGACGTGTTCCCGGACTCGTACAAGAAGCCGAAGGCTCGCCGGAGGTCGTTCGGGCCGGCCGGGATTGGCGCGGTGAAGTGGGCAGGAATGATCTGCGTAAAGTTCCAGCTGCTGCAGATATCCTCTATCCACTCCTTGCTGAGCTCGGGTTCGGTCGAGAAGACGAGCGTCTTGAGGATGGGGCCGACGATCAGGCGATTGGCGATGGCCGAGAATCCCTTGGACGGGTCCCGGAGGTCACCCGGAACGATGTACAGGATCTGCAGGGCCATTCTCCGCCATCCGAGGTCCCTCACGGCCGGCGTCATGGTCTTCGGCTGCAGGGGCACGCTGCCGACGGGCTCCTGGGCGAGGTCCCCGGAGAGGACCTTGACGAAAAAGTTGGACTTGGCGGCGTCGATGAGGTCGGCGTCGTCGACGATGCCCTCGGGAGGCTGGTTGGGCACCGAGACGACGGCGTCCGTTACGAGGAGCGTCTTGGTCTTCTTGTGGAAGAAGGCGACCTCGATGTAGGGTCCGATGCCGACGCTCGAGACCAGGACCTTCTGCTCGATCTCGTCGGCCCAGGGCGTGGTCGTGTCGTCGTTCTTCAGGATACCGTCCTTGGTCGGAAAGATGCCAAACAGCTGCGCCGGGAGGTTGATGGGCCAGCTCCACTGTTTGGGGGCCACGTAGACCCGGGCTTTCGGGTACCGCCGCGAGAACGGGCCGACGAAAATCTTGTGCTCGTAGGCGAACGTCGGGAGCACAATGTACTCGACGGGCGCTCCGAGCTCGTTCAACAACCGGATGCACTCTTTGGTGGGGGCGACGGGCGCGTGCACCCAGAGGCCGCCGCTCTTGAGCTTGACGACGACCATGCGAACGTTGGTCGTCACGTTGCTGAATCCCAAGGACTGCGGCTGCTCAAACGTCCAGATGGTCCCCTTGACAATCTCCCGGCGGATGGTGTTTCGCTCGGTGAGCGGGCCCAACGGGAACGGGAAGCCGGTGATGTTCAGGTACCGCTCCTTCGTCGTCTTCGAACCACTCGACGACGACGGCTTGGTTGTGTTGGTGGCGCCCCTGGCCTTGGTCTGCGAGGCCGCGGCCGCGGAGACAGTCATTTTCCGCCTCGTAGACGGCCTCGACGCGACGGCCGAGGCAATGCGGCCCGTCGATCGAACGGAGAAGGCCATGGTGCAATTCTGGCTGGTGAGTCAATCGACGAATACGGCAGGCACACGGACAATGCGCGTGATCGGGCTCTTCTGTGTGGTGTATGTATTCTACTCCCCACGATCGCGTGACGAACGAATCAGTTACTGCAATGTATAGGGAATGGGCGCCTACCTGGTGACAGTCTGGCAAAGGCCGCACAAGAGCCCGCTCAGCTGCAGCCTCGAGTCGACCCCGTCCGTGATCCGCATGTGCGTGCTGCCGATGTGCTTGATGAACTCCAGCTTGACGAACTCGTTCATCTGCCCGTGGTTCTTCACCACCCGGAACATGATGGTGATGATGTCGCTCGCCGAGTAGCCCATGTCGTACAGCGCCTTCATGCCGTCGTAAGCCTCGTCAATCTTCCCCTCCAGACATTTACCGATGATGCTTGTGACCAGCATCGGATGCGGCTGGTCGCAAACTTTGAACACGTTGTCCTGGTTGATCAGGCCGAACCCGTTTGCGGTCGCCTGAAGCGAGTTGAGTGCCTGCCGCATGTCGCCGTCGGCGGTGAAAATGACGGCCTCCAGCCCGTCGTTCGTATACGCCAGAGATTCCGCCGTTGCCACCGTCACGAGCCTATCCAGCAGTTCCTTGTCGGAGAGCTTCTGGAACCGGACGATGGCACACCGCGACTGGATCGGCTCGATGATCTTCGACGACAGGTTGCACGCGAAGGCGAAGCGCGTGGTCTTCGAGTACAGCTCCATGGTGCGACGCAGCGCCTGCTGTGCCGCAGCGGTCATCGAGTCGGCCTCGTCCAGGATGATGATCTTGTGCCGGCCGGGGGGCAGGCTCACCTTCTGCTGGGCAAACAGCTTGATCTTGTTCCTCACCACGTCGATGCCGCGATCATCGGACGCGTTAAGCTCCAGCACGCCCTCCTTGTACTTGTCCCCGAGCAGCGCCCGCGCGAGGCACATGACCGACGTCGTCTTTCCCGTTCCGGGCGGCCCCGACAGGATCATGTTCGGCACGTTGCCCTCCTCGGCAATGATCTGCAGGCGAGACACCGCTTCCATGTTCCCAACGATGTCCTTGATGACCATGGGGCGGTACTTTTCCACCCACGGCAGGATGCCCTGCGTTGGCTTCGAGGCTGAGGCCATTGTCTCGATCGTCCTTGAGATCGGCGTGTTTCGGCGTCGCTTTCCCGGCAGTCGTGCCAGCCAGCGCGCAAGGGATGTACGGCGGTGTTCAGAACCCACGTGACGCGGAGATCAGGAGACGAGACGTCGCGTATTTGCGAGGATGGTACTTTCGAATTCAAAACAGGCCCATCGTCTCACTTTCCACCCTCCATCTCGCACCCACCCCGACCCCCCACCCACCCCCACCACGCGATGTACATACGGATAAAGCGGGACGGCCTGACGGTGTTCCTGAGCGTCGAGCCGAGCGAGCGAATCGATCGCTTGAAGGATCGGGTGTTCAGCCTTCTTCGTTGGGAACACACTCAGAGCGGGGTCGCGCGCAACGACGACAAGCCCGTGGTGGGGACAGTCACGTGCGATGGCGACAAGACCGTGAACTCCGGGGACGATTTTGAACTGCTCCTGTGCCGACACGTCCCTCGCAAGCCGGACGCCGAGCCGTCCCCGTCCCCGTCAGGCACCCTGTCCTCCGGGTCGTGTGTTCAGCTCGGCGCCAACGAGAAGGCGACGTTGGCCGAGAGTAAAGTCGAGAACGACGACGTCCTGTGCATCCAGCTGTCCGGAGAGAGCCCCGACGAGCTGTTCGCCAGGACAATGCTCGGCGACGAAGACGACTAGTCGCTGTTGTTTTCTTTTCTCGTACCTCCTTTCCCATACCTCGTTACTCAGTACTCAGTAAAATGTCATCCGAATGAAGAGCACCAGGAGTATTGTTCCGATGATCACGATCCACGGCAGGTACTGCTTGATCAGCGCTTGATGGTACAGCCCCTTGGCTTTGACTGCCAACTGCTTGGCGTCGTGACTCAGCACGTTTGACATCTCGGTCATCCTGTCCAGCTTCTGCCCCTGACCCAGCACGTCGGCAATGTTCTGCGTCATGATCTGGTGGACCTCGGCAAGGTCGGCGTTCAACCGTTCCATGTTCTTCTGCGTCCGGGAGTCCAAGTACACCTTCTTCGACTTCTGAATGAAGCTATCAAACTTGATGAACGCATATGGCCGCGTGACGCTGTCTACCTGCGCCCCGTACAGCGTCCCGAACTCCTTGGCGAGCTCGTCGAGGTACCCGTATGCGAGCTTCTTCGGGTACTGCTTCTCGGTCAGGGTCATGTAGATCACGTCGTTCGCGTCCGTGACGTAGTGGAAGACGTACTTGCCTGCGTCGATAGAGACCCGTGGCGCCGGCTTGGTGGACGGGTACTGGCTACTGATCTTTTTGAAAATGGCCTTGGCCTGCGATTTATACGCGAACAGCTCGCTCTCCCGATCGTTGTCCAGGCCCTCGGCCAGCGGCAGACCGTCCCGCACGCGAGCTATCAGGGTGAGCTTCACCATCTAGTTGTTGTTGCTTATTATGTGGACGTCCTGAGAGCAGCGACCTGCGGGGAGCGCAGCGACCGTTGTTGTTCTCTAAATGATCCGAGAAGAATCCGAGCTGAAATTCGACCTCCGCTGGCGTGTACGCGCCACCCCGTTCCACGGACGTGCGGTGGTAGACAGGCGTGTTTGTTGGTCCGTCGGTCGACTTGGTGCGGTTAAATTCATTAAAAAACAACGACAACTTCTTCTTCTCAGTTCCTCCCTCTCAACTGCTCAACTGCTCAACTGCTCGACTCGCCCGGCACGAACTTGATGCTGACCGAGTTCACGCAGTGCCTCTCGTTCGTCTTGGTGAACCCTTCTCCCTCAAACACGTGCCCCAGGTGCCCACCGCAGTTCTTGCACGTAATCTCCACCCGCTTCATGCCGAACGAGTTGTCCACGTGCCTGTCGACCGTGCCCAGGTCGTCATCGAACGCAGGCCATCCACACCCGCTGTTGAACTTGCTCTCGTACGAATACAGCGGTGCATTGCACGCCCTGCACACGAACACGCCGCCCTCGGGGCCGGCACTGAATTTGTTGTACTCTCCCGTCCCGGGACGCTCGGTTCCCTTCTGGCGGAGGACGTGGTACTCCTCGGCAGTGAGGCGTTGCTTCCACTCTGCCTCGGTGGTGTCCATACCGCCGTTGATCTCGGGCAGCGCTTTGTTCGACATGGTCAGATTGAGGTTGCTGGGCGTCTTGGTCTTTGTCAGAGGCGTCGATTTCATGGACTGGACTGCGTTCGGGCTGGCTCTCAGCGACGTCGCGGCTTGACCCATTCTATGATTCGTATTTATTATGCTGGCGAACGGGCGCAGATGGGCTTTTTATCATCATCAGTTCGATTTGGCTCGACGTGTTTGTGGCGGACGAACGCGGTGAGTCCATGCGTGTCCGGACACGCTAAAAACCCAACGCGACGACCGTCGCGTCGAGCTAGAGCTACGGTC
>Ga0181573_10005768_pt1 | contig 10196 bp, 9 predicted proteins | sample 101ome_25_FD_148643 | JGI IMG/M metagenome (GOLD analysis project Ga0181573, IMG submission 148643) | Coastal salt marsh microbial communities from the Groves Creek Marsh, Skidaway Island, Georgia - 101409BT metaG (spades assembly) | ecosystem: Environmental > Aquatic > Marine > Intertidal zone...
AGATCCAGCCGTTTTGTCCGCTGATTTCATTGGCCGCATTGTAGCCTTCGTCAGTTTCAAATGCGGTCGTATAGACCGTGGTCGGGTCGGTCCCGACGGCGGCGCTGGCAAAGAGGGACAGAACCAATGCCAGCCCGCCCGCCATTGCGGTCAGTGAGACGGTTCCTCGATGACCTGTCCCCTGCTTCACGCGCAACCTCCGATCAGTTGACATTCGGGCGTGGTCGCGACGTGGGCGGGGTCCCGGGTCGCGACGTGGGCGTTCTTGTCCGCGAGGGCGTGGAACGCGATTGCGGCGCGACGGACGTCGGGCGGGACGGCGTCGATCGCGGCGTCACCGTTCGCGGCGTCGGCGTCGGGGAGGGCTGAACGCGTGATTGCGGCGCGATGCGCGCGGGGCTGGGCGTTCGGGTCGGCCGGTTGAACGTGGGGCGCGACGCGCTGTGGGTGGTCGGCGCGATGGAAAAGCTTCGTTGCCCGGACGACGATGGCGGCGCGACGACGCGGCTGGATTGCGACCGTGTTCCGGTCCGGTTGAGGCTGTTGAAGGTCTGCGATTGCGTCCTGAACTGCGTGGAACGCGAGGTCTGAGAATCGGAGCTTGGTCGGGGGGCGGATGGGGCGGCCGGACTGGGCGAGACCGGGGCGCGTCGGACAACCGTCCTGGCGGAGGTCGGCCGACTGGGCGAAGGAGTGGGGCCTTGCCTTGTTGCCGGGCTGAAGGTCGGCCGGTTGGAGGGTGGGCGGTTGGAGACGGAAGTAGCCGCCGATGGAGTTGACCTGCGCGGCTGGCCGGGCGAACGCACGATGCTCAATGGCTGGGGCGTCGCCGGTTGCCTGGGCGTGGTAGTCACCGGGGCCGGCGGCGACAGAGGCTTGGGGGCGGAGGTGACAGGCTTGGGGGCGCCCAGGACGGTCGCCTGCGGACTTGGTGACGCGGCGGACGAGGTGACCGGACGCGGCGTGGAAGCGGCCGGCCTGGCGGCGGACCTGACCGGTTGAGGGGCGGTCAATATGCGGGAGGGAGCCTTGAGCGGCTGCGGCGAGGAGGTGACGGGCCGCGGAGTCGCCCGCGATCCAACCGGCGATCTCGGGACGGATTTCCTTGCGCTTGTGGTTGGTTGACTGCCCGAGCCAGTCTGAAACGCCGCGATGCCTTTGGGGAGGGGCTTGGGACGCTTTCCGGGCAGCGATGGAGCTGGTCGCGCGCCCGACTTGGGGCGTTTCGTTGCAGTGGAGAGGTCGGTCTTGCCGGATGTTGCCGCCTTGGCGGCGTCAGACCGGCTTCCGCCGACGATCGTGCGTTGCGAGGCGGGGGAGGAGCCCGTTCGGCTGCGATTCAACTCGGAGCGTTCCCGGGAGCCGGTTCGCGCGCCGGCGAGCGTGCGGCCGCCCTTGTCCGCCGCAGCCGTTACGGCGTCTGACGAAATCCTGGCGGCCGCGGAAGAACGCGACGTCCCGGTTGTGTTCGTTAAGCTTCCGCTTCGTCTTGCGGATTCGCCGGAACGATCGCCGGAGCCTTGGCGGGGGCCGCCGCGGTAGATGGCAAGGTCGGAGCCGTTGCGCACGACGCGGTCCGGGCGGACGATTGAACGGTTTCCGGCGGGGCGGTCGGAGATCTTCACCCTTCGGATCTCCTGGCGCGAAAGCTTGGCGATCTCGTCCCTCGGGACGCCGCTGTTGACGAAGGTCTTCTTCCGGTTCGCGTGGTGATGGTTGATCACCGAGGATTCATGATGCACATGCTGGACGCGGTTGCGCGCGACGAAGTGCCGGTGCGGATGGTGGGAATGGAAATGACGCAGGGGGACGTAAGTGTAGTGATTCGACGAGAGTCCCCATTCGAAGTGAACGCCCACGGTCGAATCGTGATAGCTGAAACCAAAGCCGCTGCGGTAGCGGGCCGCCGGGGGCAGGGGAGCCCATCCGCAGTAGGCGCTTGAACGCCGCCAACTGACCCAGGCCGGGCCCCAGGTTCGCCCCGGCGTCCAGACCCAGCCATGGTGGGTGTGCCGGTGCCAACGACCGTAGTGGAAGGGCGCCCAGCCCCAGGAGTAGTCCGACTGCCAATACCAACCTTGGTCCGTGTAGAGCCAGCGGCCGCGGTTGGCGTAGGGGCGCCAACCGGTATCGACCACCGCCACAGTCGGTTGCCAACACAAGCCGTAGGGCGCGATCTCCACCCACGTGCCGTAGGGCGCCAGGACGGGCTGGAAATAGGTCACGGGTTCCGCGACCTCGTAAACGACGGTCTGGGTCTGGACGACCGGTTGTTGGACCGCCACCGTTTGTTGTTCGACCACGACCGGGGCGGGCGCGGCCTGCCCGACGTTCGGCGTTTCCACGACAACCTTAGGCGCGGCTGTTCCGGCGGGAGCAGGGGAAACCGCGGTTTCCCTTTGCGCCTGCGCCGCTTGGTATGCGGCGCCTGTCTGCTCCGGCGCGGGGGCTTTCCTGATCAGGGCATTGATGACGTCGGTTGAAACGCCGATGTCGGCAAGGTAGATCAACTCGTCAGCAGTGGGGTGGAAGGCCGTCGGTGAGTTTTCGATGTAATTGAGAATCACCTCGTCGCCGACCTGCGCCTGCGCGAGCTTGACGACCTCGGACACTCCCGGAGACAGCTCGATCGGTTGGGCCGCGCCCGTGTCCGATGACGCGGGAACCGGCGCAACAGAAGCCACAGGAGGTTCAGGTTCCACTGCTGCGGGGGGCGGCGCGGTTTGGACACCGACAGCGGGCGCGGGCGCGGCCTCCTGCGACTGGGTGACGGTCGTGCGGACGCCGACAGCGCCTGGAGGCGCAACTTGTGCGTACTGCGCGTGTCGATGCACCCTGTGTGGAGGATGTGTCGATGCGTATTCGTGATGATGACAGGCGGAGGAGAGCGAGAAGAGACTGACGCCGAGAAGCAGCGCAATTCCCTGGGTGACGCGTTTTTTCATGAGACTGACTCCGGTAAAGGGTGATTGTCTGACCGTCGTTTTCGCCGACGGCGCGCGTTCCTGACAATTGTCCCGACTGGGCGGATCGGCGGGCTATTCAAGGCTTGGCCATAAATTAGTCTTTTTTTTCTGATTGATTAATAAAGTGAATACCGGGCGATGTTGGGGGCGTCTGGGAGGAGGGCGGTAAATCGCGAAACAGGCGCGATGTTTGAAAAAACATTGCGTCGAGCGGCTGGGTCCTACAGAGTGTCCGGCCCTCGGTTTTTCTGGCAGATATGGAGAGGTGGCTGAGTGGTTTAAGGCGCGCGCCTGGAAAGCGCGTGCACTGGAAACGGTGTCGCGGGTTCGAATCCCGCCCTCTCCGCCAGCCTTCGCCTGTGTGGGACGGAGGCGAAGGCTGCCGCGCCCAAGCCAATGATGCGCAGGCGGGCGTTGGCCCCGATCCGAAGGAGGCTACGGCGTGATTAAAACTGGGATGAGTTCCGCCGGGAACAGAAACTCCTTGGCCGGATAAAAGATCGCGCCGGAGGTCGAAGTTCCAAATCACAAGCTCCAAATCCCAACTTGTCGCGACGAAGCAGTGCGAAGGCGGAAGAAGCTCCAAGTTCCAAATCACAAAAGCGGTCGCCGGGCTTGATCGCCGACGTTCCAGCAAGGCTCGTGGTCGCACTTTGCTGAAGTTTGGAGCTTGGGATTTCGTTCCCGCAACCAGCTCGCGACATTGGGGCAGAAGCCTCCCCTCCTCATCCCAGTTTCAACCGCGCCCAGGAGGCTACGGCTCGGCAACGATGCGTTGCATTTCACAAGGGTGGCTTCATGATTTCCCCACTGACCACTGACCACTGACGACTGCCCACTGACCCATGCGAGAGGAAACCGTCCAGCTTGCCGCCTTGATCGGCGATGCGCGTTCGATCCTGCTCTTTACCGGGGCGGGCATTTCCACGGGGAGCGGGATCCCTGATTTTCGCGGGCCCGACGGTGTGTGGCAACGTCGTCAGCCGGTTTACTATCAGGATTTCATGTCCTCGGAAGCTGCGCGGGTCGAGCATTGGGATTACAAGCTGGAAGGCTGGGCGGCCTTTCGTGATGCGCGACCAAATCAGGCGCATGACGCCTGCGTGGCTTTGGAAAAGGCGGGCCGGATCAGACTTCTGGTGACCCAGAATATCGATGGCCTGCATCAGCGGGCGGGCACGAGTCGGGAGAAGTTGGTCGAAATTCATGGAACCAACAGCGAGGTTGAATGTCAGACCTGCGGCGCGCGGAGCGATCCCGAGGGGGCATTCCGGGAGTTTGAGTCCACGCGGAAGCCGCCGCGATGCGGGTGCGGCGGATGGCTCAAGCCTGCGACCATCAGTTTTGGCCAGAATCTCCGGTCCGAAGATTTGCGAAGGGCGGAGGAAGGCGCGCGGGCCGCGGATCTGGCGATTGCCCTGGGATCGAGTCTCTCCGTGACGCCGGCCTCGAGTTTTCCGCTCATGGCGGCCATGAGCGGCGCGCAGTATGCCATTGTGAATCGGGGGAACACCGATCACGACCGTCGTCCTGAAGTGACGCTTCGAATCGAGGGGGATGTGAGCGAGCTGTTTCCGGCGGCCGTTGGGATGGCCCTGTCGGGGGAAGTCTGACCGGTTCGGGGGCGGGTTGTCGGAGGGGCGTTGAGATCGGCGGAAACGCCTCCCCAACAAAAGTTTGACACCGGCGGGGCAGAGACCTAGTTTTATCCCCTCATTATGGCCGACGACAGCAATGTACCCACAGGTGGCGTTCCGCCGAAACCGGGCGACGACTCGAAAGTGAAACCGAAGAAGGAGACGGTGCGCATCAGCCTGCCGCCGAAACCGAAGGAGACGGTTCGCATCGGCCTGCCCGCGAAGAAACCGGGCGCGCCAGCTGCGCCAACTCCAGCGGCGCCGGCTGCTCCCGCCGCCGGGGGAGGCGGCGCTCCGCCGAAACCCGCGGGCAAGCCCGGCGCCACGGTCAAGATTGGTCTTCCACCCAAGCCGGCCGGAGCTGCGGCCGCCAAGCCCGGCGGGAAACCTCCGGCTCCGGGATCCACCGTGAAGATTTCCATGCCGCCGCCTCCCGCGGGCGGGCCCAAGCCGGCCGCCGCCGCGCCTCCCGCGGCTCCGGCCAAGCCGGGCGCCAAGCCGGCCGGCCCTGCCAGCCCGGCGCTGGCCAAACCGGGCGGCAAGCCCGGAGCCAAACCCGCCGCCGCTGCCGCCGAAAAGGGCAAGAAGGGCAAAAAGGCCAAGCCCGCCGGCGTCGCCAGCATCAGCTTGGTGGACAAGATTCTCGCGATTCTGGTCCTGTTGGTGAGCATTGGCGTCCTGGTTCGCGTCCTCATGCTCGCTGAAATCATCAAGACCGCCGCCTGATCCGGGCCACACCCAATAAGGCAACCTCAATCCAGTTTTTCTTTCATGGCTGCTGCAAACATACTCGAACTGACCGACGACAATTTCGACGCCGAGGTGAAGTCATCCGACCAGCCGGTGCTGGTGGATTTCTGGGCTCCTTGGTGCGGTCCCTGCAAGATGCTGGGCCCGATCCTGGATGAGCTTGCCGGCGAATTCGAAGGCAAGGCCAAGATCGGAAAGGTCAACATCGACGAGCATCAGGGCGTCGCCGGCCAATTTGGGGTCAGCTCGATTCCGACCATCCTGATCTTCAAGGGCGGCGAGGTCGTTGAGCAGCATGTCGGCCTCAAGCCGAAGGCGGCGTTGGCCGACAGCTTGAACAACGCCGCGGGTTGATCCGCGGCGTCAAGGCGGGCCCTCTCATGCCTGTCATCGTCACCCCCGGTTACCTTTCCTGCAGGGGGGAGATGTATTTCCAGATGGCCTCCCAGGTCGAGGCGGGCATTCCCATTGCCAACGTCTTCCGCAATCAGCTGGAGAATCCCCTGCACGCCTCTTTTTCCGCGCCCCTGAAGACCATTGTCGGTTGTCTCGAACAGGGCTATCCGGTGGCCGACTCCTTGGAGGCCGAACCGGGCTGGCTTCCGAGGTTCGACATGTCCCTCATCCGGGCCGGCGAGAAGAGCGGTCGATTGGATGAATGTTTTCGGCTCCTGGCCGAGTATTATCGGGAACGCTCGGAGCTGAGCAAGCGCGTGATCGGGGAGTCGATCTATCCGGCGTTGGTTGTTCATATGGCGATCGTCGTCTTTCCGCCAAGCGCCCTGATTGGTCTGATCCAGGGCGACTGGTTGCCGTTTTTCATTCAGAAGGGGATCCTATTCGGCGCGCTTTATGCGGTTCTCCTGTCGCTGGCCTATGTGACCCAGCGGGAAGGCGGCGGCCTTTGGCAGTCCGCGATGGAAAAGGTGTTTCATCGTGTGCCCTTGTTGGGGGCGGCGCGGCGCCATCTGGCGTTCAGCCGTTTGGCCTTGGCCCTGGAGGCGCTGATCAACGCGGGCGTGGGGATCGTCCAGGCCTGGCCCCTGGCGGCGAAGGCCTGCGGTTCGCCCACGATTGAACGCGCGGCCATGAAGTCGATTCCCAAGATGAATGAAGGCTGGATGCCTTCCGACGCGATCAAGGAGAGCGACGTTTTCCCCTCGCATTTCATCGGGCTCTACCAGACCGGCGAGCACAGCGGCAAGATGGACGAAACCCTGCGTCGCCTGCATGCCTACTACCAGGAGGACGGTTTCCGGAAGTTGAAGCATTTTGCGTTCTGGGCTCCGAACGCGGTCTACGGCCTGGTGGCCATCTTCATCGTCTGGCGCATCTACGTGTTCTGGACGGACCACTTCAAGCAGATCACGGATTCGATGGGATGAGGCTCGAGGATCTTCATTCGGACGAGGAGTTGCGGCTGAGGGAGTTTCCCGTGGCGCGCGAGAAGGTCTTTGTCGCGCACGGCGGCGTCTGTCCGATTCCGAACCGGGTGGCGACGGCGATTGAGGGCTACGCCCGTCATTCCACGATGGGCGATCAGGAGACCTTGGCGCCCGCTTTCGCCATGAATCGCACGCGCGAACTGGCGGCGCGCTTGATCGGGGCGGAAACCGGCGAGGTCGCCCTGGTGGGGCCGACTTCGTTGGCGTTGAGTCTGGTGGCCGGCGGGCTGGAGTTTGAAGCGGGCGACAATGTGATTGCCTGCATGGACGATTATCCCTCCAACGTCTATCCGTGGATGGCGTTGCGCGACAAGGGCGTGGAGGTTCGTTTTGTGGAGACGCCCGCCTTTGGCTCCATTCAGCCGGAAGATGTGTTCAAGCTGGTGGATGAGCGCACGCGGTTGGCGGCCTTGGCGTCCTGTCACTACGCCACCGGGTTTCGACTGGATCACGAGACGATCGGCCGGGAACTGCGCAAGCGCGGGGTCTTGTTCTGCCTCGACGCCATTCAGACAGTGGGCGCGTTGCCCACGACGGTGGAGCAGGTGGATTTTCTGGCGGCGGACTCCCACAAGTGGATGCTGGGTCCCTGCGCGGCCGGGATCCTGTATGTGCGCAGGGAGGTTCAGGAGCGTCTGCGCCCGCCGCTTCATGGGTGGCACAATATTGAATGCCCTGACTTCGTCGCGCAGGAAGAGCTGAAATTCAAGCCGGATGCGCGCCGTTACGAGGTCGGCAGCGCGAATCTCTTGGGATTGGTCGGGTTTCACGCCGCGCTGGAGCTGATTCACGAGGTCGGCGTCGGAGACATTGCCGCCGAGTTGCTGCGGAAGCGGAACTGGCTGGCTCCCGCATTGGCGGACAAGGGGTATGAGGTCATGCACAGGGATGCGTCCGAAATGAATTGCAGCGGCGTGGTGACGGTTCGGCGCGAAGGCGCGGACTTGGATGCCTTGCATGCCAGGCTTGCGGAAAACAATGTAATGGCCTCGGTGCGATCGGACCGGGAAGGGCGGAAGTATCTCCGATTCTCGCCGCACTACTACAACACGGACGCCGAGATGAACCGGATGCTCGAACTGCTCTGAATGGCCGTGGAATCAGCCTTTCCGCAGCTCGAGAAAGTTCTTCAGCAACTTGCGGCCCTCCTCCGACAGGATGCTTTCGGGATGAAACTGCACGCCCCAGATGGGGAGTTCCCGGTGTCGCACGCCCATGATCTCGCCTTCCTCCGTTTCGGCCGTGACTTCAAGGCAGTCGGGAACGCTTTCGGGCTTGATCACCAGCGAATGGTACCGTGTGCCGACAAGGGGATTGGGGAGGTCTTTGAACAGATCCTCGCCGTTGTGTTTGATGGGCGAGGTCTTGCCGTGCATCATCCGGTGATTGACGACGATCTCCGCGCCGAAGGTCGCGCCGATACACTGATGCCCGAGGCAGACGCCAAGCAGCGGCTTCTTCGGGCCGAACTCGCGGATGATGTCATTCGAAAGCCCGGCCTCCTTCGGACTGCAGGGACCGGGGGAGATCAGGATGCGCTCGGGATCGAGATCGCGGACTTCACCGACGGAGGTCTGGTCGTTGCGGCGGATCTCCATCTTCACGCCCATCTCGCCCAGGTATTGGACGAGGTTGAACGTGAACGAATCGTAGTTGTCGATGACCAGAATCATGTGTCGAACGGGGAGGGAAGGTATTCAATCCCGCCCGCGGCGCAATGAAAATGCGCCAATGAAGTCGTGGAAGGGCGCTCGGTTCGGCCGGACGTCAGCCGCGGAAGATCTCAGCGCAGTCGATCAAGAGCCCAGGAAACAGGGGCGACTCAAAAGAAATGCCTTTGTGGTGGACGGCGACCGGTTCTTCCGCGTTCTCCATCAGACGATGGATTGAAACGCTATTGTCGCCCGGATCGATGATCCACATTTCTTCCACACCGGCGGCGGCGTAGGCCTTGCGTTTCAGATCCCGGTCGATTTGTTGTGTGCCGGGAGAAAGGACTTCAACAACCAGATCGGGGGCGCCGCGCACGCCTTCATCGACGAGTATGTCGGCGCGTTCGTTGGAAACATAAAGAACGTCTGGCTGAAAGACATCGTGTTGGGTCAGATGAACGTCGAGAGGAGCGAAGTAGAGTGCGCCGGTCGGATGTTCTGTCAAATGGGCGTCCAGGACGCGGAAGACATTTCGGACAATGACCTGGTGAAAACGATTTGGACTCGGCGACATGTACAATTTCCCCTCGATGAGCTGGTAACGCGGACCTCCTTCCGGCAGGAGCCGGTATTCCTCGGTTGTGATTTTGAGCGCTTCTGCCACAGGCATGATGGCACGGTAGGTTGCAGGCGGGGCTCCGTCAAGCGGGCCGCCGGATCGGACGGTCAGTTCGCGAATCCCTGGCGACGCAACCAGAATTCGCAGTCCTTCGTCCACGGGTGACGCTTGGCGGGATTGTAGTCGCGGCTGCCCAGAGCCACGCCGTGTCGTCCTTCCTGGTAGATATGGAGGTCGAAGGGGACATTCTTCTCGCGCAGGGCCGAGGCGAACAACAGGGCGTTCTCCACCGGCACGGCCTGGTCGGCCACGGTGTGAAAGATGAAGGTCGGCGGTGTGTTTCCGGTGACTTGTTTCTCGCAGGAGAGTTTGTCGAGCAATGCCTTGGAAGGATTGTCGCCGAGCAGATTTCGGCGGGATCCCTTGTGGGTGAACTCGCCCATGGTGATGACAGGATAGCAGAGGATGGCGGCGTCGGGACGGGAACTGACGCGGTTGATCCTGTCCGGCGCGGACGCGTCGCCGGCGTCAAAGAGGGTTGTTGCGGTCGCCGCGAGATGGCCGCCGGCGGAGGTTCCTAGAATGCCGATCTTGTCCGGATTCAATCCCCATTCCTTCGCGTGGGCGCGGACATGGCGGATGGCGCGCTGCGCGTCGTTCAACATGGCGGGGTGACGATAGCCGTGCCGGCCCAGGCGATAGCGGAGCACGAAGCCGGCGATGCCGTGCTCGTTCAGCCAACGGCCGAAGTGCGTTCCCTCGTAGTCCATCATCAGCGCGCCGTAACCGCCGCCGGGGCAGAGGATCATGGCGGCGCCGGTCGCCTTGGCCTTGTCCGGCCAGAGTGGGATCAGGGAAGGGATGTCGGTCTGTTTGTCGCCTTTGGCTCCAGGCGCGCCATCCGGCCAGAGGGGGAATTCCGTGGCGGGTCTTTCGGCGGCGGCAAGGTAGGCGGGGAGCAGCAGGAGAAGGAGGGCGGTCTGGAGTTTCTTCATTGCGCCAGATGAAGCCAGAAACCCGGCCAAGGCGCCAGGGCTTACGCATGAGTTGAAAAGTGAAGAAAAATGAAGTTTGGGAGCGCTAAATCGCAAAAAATATGATTCTTGGGGTGATGCCAAATCAAAACG
>Ga0181573_10005769_pt1 | contig 10196 bp, 9 predicted proteins | sample 101ome_25_FD_148643 | JGI IMG/M metagenome (GOLD analysis project Ga0181573, IMG submission 148643) | Coastal salt marsh microbial communities from the Groves Creek Marsh, Skidaway Island, Georgia - 101409BT metaG (spades assembly) | ecosystem: Environmental > Aquatic > Marine > Intertidal zone...
GGGTGCGCCATAAACCCCCAGATTTGAGTGGGTGGCCGTTGAATGCAAACGGTGCGAGCTGAGCATGCCTTCCTCGGGTGTGCCAGACCAAATTACATCCTCGCCAAATAGGGTGCGATCGGGGAATTCGGCCAGCGTCGCCATGGTGGCCCCAATCACATTTTGGTTCCCCACCACCACCGATGAAGGAGAGCGCACGATGATATCAGGCGCATAATAGTCGTGGAGGGTGGCAATTCCGCGATCTTCCCAAATCTCTTTGGTAATCCCGATTATATAGTCGGGAAAATCGCTAAATTTAGTGTCAAAACCCTTCATTATTTCCACCCCTCTGGTATGCGTGCGGACCCTCTGACAATAAGAGGGCCGTTAATTTCAACTCGCCGCGGATCTGCGCCGGAGTCGTTTATTTTGGTAAGAAGAATTTCCACTGTTTCTGCCACCATGCGGTTGGCGGGTTGTCTAATGGTGGTGAGATCATAAGCTTTCCACGCCGCGGTAGGCACGTCATCGTATCCTACAACTGATACATCATCCGGCACCTTCAACCCAAGTTCGAAGCGCAGCGTATCCATTACGGAAATTGCCATGTGATCGTTGGCCACAAAAACAGCATCGGGCGGATCTTCATGAAACATGCTTACGGTTACTTTTCTGGCAAGTTGCGACGAAAAGTCCCCAACTTCGCGCGAATGTAATTCAATGCCCGCTGCATTTAGAACCTCACGGAACCCCGCTTCACGATCCCGCTGTGTAGAAGCACCTTCCCAACCGGCAATGTAGCCGATCTTTTTATGCCCTCCTGCAAGTAGGAATTTTGCTACCTTGCGGCCACCCTCGATATTCGCCGAAGTAACCGCCGACATCAGTGGATCATCTTGAGAGCGGTTGAATAGCACCATCGGCACGCCAGCTTTGCGGCAACGCTCACTAAGCTCAGATGACAAAGCGACCGATGCTGCGATAATTCCATCGACTTGAAAGTCGAGAATTTCGCCAACCACTTTGTCAATGTTGCCCGCAGTCCGAGACGCCATGAAAATCAGAACGTGATAGCCCTCTGCCTGCAATACCTTCGAAAACTTTTCAAGCACATCGGGGTAAAACTGGTTTTCCAAATATGCAACAACCAGCCCAATAATTTTACTTCGGCCTGACACCATTGCCCGAGCCAGGACATTGGGGCGATAACCCAGTTGATGGGCTGCAATTCGCACCTTTTCCGCAGTTTTCTTAGAGGCCGAGGCCCCGGGAGTGAACACACGACTGACCGCCGACTGGCTAACTCCGGCCAGCTGGGCAACTTCGAAGGATGTGACCTTTTTGCCTTCTGCCATCAGTATGCCTTCCAACCTCCGTTCATCCTTATCGCCGTTGCCTCGACATTTGAGACATCCCGTTTTCTGCCGTCAGCTCGTCGGTAATGTTGCGGGGCTTGTCGCCCGGCTGGGCTGCCAGTGTCACCTTGGCCCCATGTTCGGCCACCACAACTGTACAGTTCAGTCTGATGCCTTTGGAGGCTTCGTTAACCAGAGTCCGTTTACCAGTCAGATCAAAGCTGGGTTGAGCTGGAAAACTCATGCCTTTATACCGTCGCCAAGGTCGATAGTGGCAAGGTTGCGGACCTTGTTGAATTCATTTAGCCGCGCGAACACATCAAGGCCTATTTGGTTCAAGATATCGAGTAGGTCAACAAGCACCCAGTTTTCACGAATCAGCCCGTCTTCGACGCGCCAGAAATCAAGGCTGCGCATCAAAACCTCTTTGCCAACAGGTGGAATGCCCATCCAGCCATCCCCGGAGAGTGTCAGACGCATGTTGGGCCAACCTGTTTCACAAACATAATCGCCTTCTGCGATCCAGTGAGACATCAGATCGCCCATGGCGTCGAGCTTGCGATCAGGCATGCCACGCAGAAACGGCGCCTGGTGCCAATGGCGGAATCCAGCGATCCCGCGCATAGCGCCGATCCCGGTGGGGCCGTACCAATTGAAGCGTGGATGCCAGTGGTGGTCCAATTTCATGATCTCAGGGCCGCCTTCGGCTGGGTGCCGGCATAGATCGGTTAGCATCTTGATCACCCGATCCATCGACGCGGTGCCGTCGCCTGAAACCGTCAGCCCGTCCTGGGTCATTGGCGCTGGCGTGCAGATCTCGGCGCCCAGTTGTGGGGCTAGTGGCCAGGCATCGGCTTGCATCATCATCTCGGGGATGTCCCAGATTGCCTGCATTCGGGTGATCCGCCCGTCCTCGACATGAAAGAACTCGTGATAGCGCATATGAGCGATGTGGCCGGTTGGAGGGATTCCCAGCCATGGCGTCAGGAAAGTACCCATGTAATTCCCCATGCAGCCGATCCAGTCCTGACCTTCGGGTGTGCTGCCGGCCATGACGATCATGTCGCGTCGCTCCAGGTCGGGCAACGCGGTCAGCAATGGGGCGTAAACAGTATCATAGAGCGCCTGCGGCCCGGTCAAATCGCCATACGGATGACAAAGCTGCAGCGTTGCGTCGGGGGTAAATAGCTTATGCAGAACGGTCTGTACAGGGGCCTCACTGAACGTGGCCATCGCGGTGCGCAGCGGTTTCAGGAGCGATTTGAGCTTGTGGGGAGTCATTCGGCGGCTTCTCCATATGGCACATTCCGTCCGCCGTATCGGCGCACGCGGATATTGCATTGCTCGGCATGCCCGACGAACCCTTCCAGCATGCACAGCCGCGAGCCATATTCCCCAACCATGGTTGCGGCCTCGTCGGTCAGAATTTTCTGATAACTGTGGGTTTTCAGGAATTTGCCAACCCAGAGCCCGCCAGTATAACGCCCCGCCTTTTTCGTAGGCAGCGTATGGTTGGTGCCAATCACCTTGTCGCCATTAGCAACATTGGTCCGCGCGCCAAGGAACAGAGCCCCATAGCTATGCATCTTTTCTAGGTACCAGTCGTCGCGATCGGTCATCACCTGCACATGTTCATAGGCCATCTCATTGGCGACCTGCAGCATTTCCTCGTGGCTGTCACACAGCACCACCTCGCCATAATCGATCCAGCTCATACGTGCGGTCTCGACCGTGGGAAGGATCTCGAGCAAACGATCGCATTCGGCCATCGTCTCTTCAGCTAGCTTGCGCGAGTTGGTTATCAGGCAAGCAGGGGAGTTAAAGCCATGTTCTGCCTGGCCCAAGAGGTCTGTGGCGCACAGCTCGGCATCCACAGTCTCATCGGCGATCACCATAGTTTCGGTTGGCCCGGCAAAAAGGTCGATGCCCACGCGCCCATAAAGCTGGCGCTTGGCCTCGGCGACATAGGCGTTGCCAGGACCCACCAGCAGGTGCACCGGTTCGATCGTTTCGGTGCCGATCGCCATAGCGCCAACGGCCTGGATGCCGCCAAGCACATAGATTTCGTCAGCGCCCCCTAGGTGCATTGCCGCGATCACCGCGGGAGTGGGCTCCCCATTGAACGGCGGCGTGGCGGCGATGATGCGCGGCACGCCTGCGACCTTTGCCGTCGCCACCGACATATGTGCCGAAGCGACCATCGGAAATTTGCCGCCCGGAACGTAACAACCCACGGATTGCACTGGGATGTTCTTATGCCCCAGCACCACGCCCGGCAGGGTCTCGACCTCGATATCTTTCATGCTATCTCGCTGGGCCTTTGCAAAGCCCACTACCTGGGCCTGGGCGAACTTGATGTCCTCCATGTCACGGGAGCCGACCTTGCTGATGATCGAACTGATCTCGGCTTCGCTTAGGCGGTAGCTCTCGCGGTCGTAATTGTCGAACTTCACCGCAAGCTCATGCACTGCCGCATCGCTGCGTGCCTCGATATCCTTAAGTGTGGCTGCAACCACAGCGCGCACCCTGGCGTCGTCCTCGGCCTTTTGGGCTTCGGGTTTGGAACGTTTTAGATATTCAATTGCCATTGCTTCATCCTAAATCTTTGCATCTTGTCGGCGGCGCGCTACCACCCTTAGATATTCTCCGTCTACCCCCTGAATTGCGCTAGGGGCGTCTGTTTCTTATTTCGTGTCCTGCGCGATCATTGCGCCTGCGCGGTAGCCGATCATCATAGACGGGGCATTAGTATTGGCCGATGTCACCGCCGGCATCACCGAGGCATCCGCTACCCAAAGCCCACCCACACCTCGCACTGAAAGGCGCGGACTCACCGGCGCGTGGTTTTCTCCCATGCGCAGGGTGCCCACCGGGTGATAGGCGGTGGCGGCATGATCCCTGACATGGGCACGCAGTGCATCGTCAGTGTACAACGATGGGCCGGGGAAGGCCTCGGGCGCCCGACGGTTACCAAAATCGACCTCATCCATAAGGTTGCGTAGGCGTTTAAGTCCGGCGACCAGGGTGTCAATATCCGAAGCATGATTGAAAAGGCCTAGGTCGATCTCGGGGGCGGCTCGCGGGTCGCGGCTCCTGATCCTCAGCGCGCCACGCGATTTCGGGCGGCAGATGCCGACATCAGCGAAATAACCCGAGCCATAGACGTAACGCTTGCCCTGCCAGCCCAGCATGTAGGGGATGAAATGCGTCTGAACATCGGGCGCCGCATCCAGCCCGCGCGCGTTGAAGAAAGCACCAGCCTCGACCGTAGGCGAAGCAAACCTGCCGCGGCGCAGTGCGGCGTATTGAAACGGCGCTAGCGCCCAAGCAGGCATTTGGGCAGGCGTCAGGCCGTAGCCCGAGCCCGGGCCGGCGAAATGCAATCCGGCGGCCGGGTGATCATGCAGGTTTTCGCCCACCTCTAAACTGTCGTGCACAACGTCGATACCGAGGCCTGTTAGTAAGTCTTTCGGCCCGATTCCTGAACGCATCAGGATCGAAGGCGATCCAATCGACCCAGCCGACAAGACCACGCCCTTCCCCGCCCGAATCACGGTGCCATCAGCCAGCGCCACGCCTTTCGCTCGATCGCCCTCGAAAAGAATCCGGTCCACCTCTCGCTCGGTCGTGATTGTCAGGCCCTTCGGGGCAGGTTTGAGAAAGCCATCCGCAGCCGAGCGGCGACGGCCTCCGACCATGTTGAAGGCGAACACCCCAGCACTTTCGTGTTCCGGTGTAGGTGGTTCGGTTCCATGTTCGGGAAACATGCTGTACAGCGCTTCGGACAGAGGATGGGCACCTTTCATTTGCGATGGCGTCAGCCGCGCTTCGATGGCCTCAAAAGCGTGTGCGATATCGGTCCAGGACCAGCCTGGCAGTTCCCAGTTGTCGAAATCGTCACGCCGCCCGCGAAACCAGACCATTGAGTTGATCGAGCCGGAGCCACCGACCATTCGCCCGCGCGTGACAGCGAGCTGACGTCCGCCGAGGTGTTTTTGTGGGGTGGATTGGTAGCACCAGTCGCGCCGGGTACTGCCCATCAGCCAGATCAGCCCAAACGGCATTTTGACCAGTGGCGAGCGATCCGTCGGTCCTGCTTCGATCAATAGTACCGATCCCGCCTCGCGCCGGGCCAGTTCGGCGGCTACGATGCACCCGGCAGAGCCCGCGCCAACAACAATGAAGTCTACTGTTTTCGACATGTTCACCCCTTCACCGCACCGGCTGTTAGGCCGCTGACAATCTGGCGCTGAAAGAACATTACCAGCACGAAGAGCGGCGCAGTGGCTGAGACAACGGCAGCGACGGCAAACATCACATTGCCTTCCACCTGAGTGGTGCCAAGGAAGCTGGCGATTTTGGGCACCATGGTTTGGTTATCCTGGCTCAGGAGCATCGCGGTAACGGCAAAATCGTTATAGGCCAGCAGGAAGGAGAACAGCCCCGTGGTGATCACGCCCGGCCACATTACCGGGATGATGACATGGCGGAATGCCTGGAAACGGGTACACCCGTCGACCATAGCGCTTTCATCCATATCCTTTGGAATGTTGAGGAAGAACGAGTGCAGCATCCATAAAGTAAATGGCTGATTGATCGCTACCAGGACGATGATCGTAGTGGGCAAATGCCCCCAGAGATTCCACTGGAAGAATGGTAGCAGATAGCCCGAGACCAGGGTGATATGCGGCATAGCGCGGAACACTAGCGCGGCCATCAGGATCCAGAACGCGTAACGAAACCCAGACCGCGCCAGAGCATAGCCACCCAGCGTTCCCAACGTGAGCGAGATCACCACGGTTAGAACCACGACGATGGCGGTGTTGAGGGTAGCGCGCCAGAATTCCTGCTCGACCCATGCGCCATAATAGCCGTTGCCGGTAAAAGCGTCCCCGGTCTCGACCGTAGTGCGTACGCCATAGATTGCGTAGGTCCAGTCGGACTTCGAGAAGAAATCGCCTTGCACCTTGAACGAGCCCCATAGGGTCCAGAGAAACGGAACTGCAGCGATCACCAGCCACAAGAGCACGAAGCCGGTCGAGAAGATCGCGAGCCCGGTCGAGCGTTTTTGCACTATGGAATTCATGGCTCTCTCCTTACACGACTTTTCGGTTGAACTCGCTCCAGGTGCGGATCAGCACTGGGGCAAGCAGGATTGCGACGCCGAGAATGGTCATCATCGAGGTGGCGGCGGCAGAACCAAACAGCTGCTGATCATACCCGCGCAGGTCGTTGTAGATGATCCATGATAGTGATGTTGCATTTGCTTGGGCACTGAAGCCGACGATCGGCTCGAATACCCGGAAATTGTCCATTAGTTGCATCAGGGTAATGAAGGTCACCAGCGGAGTCATGTATGGGACCACCACATAGCGCAACCGCTGCCAGCGCGTGGCGCCGTCGATCATCGCCGCCTCCAGGGTGTCCGTGGGTACGGTCTGCAGTCCGGCATAGAACACGATGAAGCTGAAGGGAGCTGAATGCCAGATGCCGTAGACGAAAAGCGTGATCCAGGTTAGCGTTGGCGAAGCCTTGAGAGAAAGGTCGGGATCATCGAACAGGATCTGCAGCGTAGCACCGATGATACCCTCTGCGTCGATCATCCAGAAAAGTATCAGCGAACCAACGAGTGGGGTCACGATCATTGGCAGTAGCGAAACAAAGATCGTGGGCCCCTTGACCATACGCGGTAAAGCATTGACGCCAAGCGCGATGGCCAGGCCAAGCAAGATCACGAAGGGGGTGACGATAAAGGTATAGGATAGGGTGAAGGCAAGCGCCTTGTAGAAAGGCAGGTTCATCACGCGGGTAGCGAAATCGTTCAAGCTTTCGGATGAACGCCAGGCCTCGGCCAGTTCAGCGAAAGCCAGATGGCTGCGGTTGGTGTAGGTGGCGAGCCAATTGAACTGGCCCAGCGGCGCTTCTCTCCGCAGTTGTTCGGTAGCTTCGGTGTCGACAGAGGTTTCCTGTTTGCAGCCGAATGGTCCGCAATTCTCGGTAATCTTCAGCACCTGTTCGTGCTCGACAAACAGCGATTGGATGAAGACCGATATGATCGGCAGCGCAATGAACAGGATCATAGCTGCCATCGAGGGCAGGATAAACCAGATGAACGTGCGGTGTTTCATGGGCTTGTTCCGGTCGGCGTTGAGGTTGGCCGGGAGGGCAGGGCCCTCCCGGCATTAGGCATCTTACTGCAGGAAGCCTTGCTCTTTTGCCGCCGTGGTATAGGCGGCCTCAACATCGGCCAGCGCCTGTTCAGCCGACTCGCTGCCTTGCAGGAACTCAGACAATTCCGCTCCAAGCGCGGTGTGCATCAGACCCATATAAGGCAGCATCGGATAGGAATCGGTGCCGGACGACGCGGTAGCGGCAATGCCCGCCGCAGCCGGACCCGGTTGGTAGCCGTCGATAAGCCAGACTGCCAAGTCGTTGTTCGCTTTAACCATGTCGGTCGAGATTCCATTCATCATCGCGATGAAAGTAGCCTCGGCATCCTCATCCGAGATGTTCTTGGCGATGGTCCAGCCATCCCACCACAGTGTCGAGGCTGGCGTGTCGCCACCCCCCCAGGTGGGTGCACCCACCAGCGCGGTAGTGCCAGTAACAGCTTCGGAAGAGCCCTCATCGTCAAGGATCGCACCGCCGCGCGAGCCCCACAATGTCGCCATTGCGAGCTCGCCAGACTCCCAAAGCGCCTGCGTGGCGTTACTGTCGAAGGTCAGGAAGTCCGGGTTTGAATACTCGACTAGAGCCTTTATCATGTTGAGCGTGGCCACGCCGTGCTCGTTGTTAATTGTTGCTTCGGCACTGCCATCGGCAAACATGCTGGCACCGGTGCCCATGTACATGTTGACGAATTCTTCGGCCAGATTCCAGCCCGCCTTGGTATTCATGGCGAACGGGTATTCCATAATCCCTGCAGCGCGGATCGCTTCGGCGGCGGCTACGACCTCCTCATAAGTTGTGGGCGTTTCGATCCCAACCTGTTCTAGGATGTCGGTGCGAACGAAGAGATGCTGGGCGTTAGCCATGAAAGCAATTGCCATGACTTTGCCATCTATCGTAACGAGCTGGTGTTTTTGCAGGCTGCCACCATGTTTGGCCACTAGATCATCTAGAGGGCGCAGTAGCCCTTCGTTCATCAAAGGTACAATTGAGCCATTGGCGACCACGGCAGAGGTGTATTCGGCTGGGTTGGCAGTGAGTGCCGCGACCTGGATGTTGCGGTGGTCTTCAGTGTGGTTCTTGGTGAACTCGACACCGTCACCAGCGCAGGCCTCGGCCCCAGCTACGACAGCGTGAAGCGCGGGGAAGTCGTTGGCAAGAACGCGAATGGATCCGCTGGAAATGCCGCAACCCGCGTACGCGGTCGAGCTCATTAGTGCCGACATAGCTCCGGCAAGTACTAGTTTTTTCAGAAACATGTTTTCCTCCCTGTTTTCTGTTTTGATGCGCCTTGCAATCACGCATCTGATTTGTGACTGTCAGAATTTCCGACAGGTTGAAAATGAGTTGTCACTCATCCACACGCTCACCTGTTTGAGCATCAAACAAATGACAGTGCTCAATTGGCACCTTGATCGAAACGTTGTCTCCGATTTCGGCGCAGAAGTTCTTATCGGCTTTCACGCTAATCAGCGCGCGGTCGATGCGGACTGAGACCATAGTAGCATCACCCAAGAGCTCGAGCGAATAGATCGGCGCAGTGATCTGGCCACCGCTTTCGACCACCTCGGCATCCTCGGCCCGAAAACCCAGTGTGGTCAGGCCGTCGGGAGCGGGCAGGCCCGAGATCTCAGTGTGCTGGGCGTTGAAGCTGCCGCCCAGTAGCTGGCCTTCGATCAGGTTCATCGCTGGGCTGCCGATGAAACCTGCAACGAATGTATTTGCGGGACGATCATAGATTTCAGTGGGGCTACCCACCTGTTGCACCACACCTTTTTCCATGACGACAACGCGGTCGGCCAATGTCATTGCCTCAATCTGGTCGTGGGTCACATAGATTGTTGTCACTGCCAATTCATGACTGAGGTTTTTGATCTGCGCCCGTGTTGATACGCGCAACTTGGCGTCAAGGTTTGAAAGCGGTTCATCCATCAAGAACACATTGGGTTCCCGCACAATTGCGCGGGCCAATGCCACGCGCTGGCGCTGGCCGCCTGACAATTCCGCAGGTTTGCGGTGCAGGAAATCATCCAGTTCAACCATTGCCGACGCACGACGCACCCGCACGTCATGTGATTTGGGGTCAATCCCACGCACCTTCAGCGGAAAGCGGATATTTTCGTAAACGTTCATGTTGGGGTAAAGAGCATAGCTTTGGAACACCATGGCCACATCGCGATCCTTGGGCTCTAAGTCATTTACCTTCTTCCCATCGATCAAAATATCGCCTGAAGTTGCATCCTCTAACCCTGCGATCATCCGCATGGTAGTGGTCTTTCCACAGCCAGATGGGCCAAGCAGGACCAAAAATTCCTTGTCGGGGATCGTTAGGTTCATGTCCGAGACACCCACAAAATCGCCCCAGCGCTTCGTTACATTTTTCAGAATAATTTCGGACATGTCCCGCGCCGATCGTTGTTACCTCTAAAATGTTGGCACCAAGATTTGGATTGCGCAAGCATTTTTTGCATACGTGTGCAAAAAATACTTTTCTAATTGAAAAAACGCTATATCAAAGGGGGAAAGGTGAATGTGTCAGGATTGGATAAGCATGAGCTATCAAGTAGAAAAGCAAGTTGTGCGTGACTACTACACGGCACTCGATTCGACATCGGGGGCGGATATGCTGGACGCCGCCGGGCAGTATGTCGCGTCGGATTACCTTTGGCGCGGGTATCATCCGTTTGGTGA
>Ga0181573_10005771_pt1 | contig 10193 bp, 6 predicted proteins | sample 101ome_25_FD_148643 | JGI IMG/M metagenome (GOLD analysis project Ga0181573, IMG submission 148643) | Coastal salt marsh microbial communities from the Groves Creek Marsh, Skidaway Island, Georgia - 101409BT metaG (spades assembly) | ecosystem: Environmental > Aquatic > Marine > Intertidal zone...
TTAGTGCTCCATTTGGTGCTCCATCTTCAACGGTTTGAATTCAGAAAATAACCAAACCCAGGTCGATATCCTTCTGTACGACCTCACCAGCACTTACTTCGAACGCGATCCACCCGAGGATTACAAGGACATGCGCCGCTTTGGCTACAGCCGCGACAATCGCTCGGCCTGCCGACCACCGATGGACGCACCATCGTCCTGCCCCGACATACCCAAACCGACCCCGATCTCATGCTGCTGCTGAGCCGCCTTCAACTCACACTGTCCGCAGCGAGCAGCGGCAGCGCAAGAAGGCGGAGGACGGCCAGCAAGGTCCATGTCGCGGCACGGGTTGTTTTTGATCCGTGGATCATCGATTGCGTTTCTTCCGTTTGTCTTCCGCCGTGATCTTGCCATCGCGATTGGTGTCCACGTTGGGGAATTGGCCACGGAAGATGTTGAGGTGTTCTTCGCGGGTAAGTTTGCCGTCCTTGTTTTTGTCGCCGCCGCGGAAGGCTCCAGGGTGCGGGAATTCCTTGGCGTCGAGGAACCCGTTGTTGTCCTTGTCGGCAGGATCAAACTGGCGAGCGCGATAGGCGAGGAATTCTTCGGGGGTGATGATCCGGTCGGCATTGGTGTCCATGTCGCGGACCATGCCCGGGTTGAGAATGGTGATGGGGGCGCGTTCGGGTTTGGGTTCCGGTTCTACGTTGGCCATCACGGTGGGAGTGGAGGCAAAGCTTCTTCTGAACTTGGGAAGGGATTGGTCGTAGTCGATGTCGGGGACGATCCAGAGGTTGCGGAAGGAGACTTCGGTGCCTTTGTGATCCTGGAGCATGAGGGGGCGTTTGCCGTGGCGGCGGTAGGGTTTGCCGACTTCGCCGTAGACCCAGGCGTCGTCGTGGATCAGGACGCCATTGTGGAAAATGGTGGCGCGAAGCGGTTCTTCGACGGAGCCGTCTTTGGAGAACTTAGGGGCTTTCATGAGGATGTCATAGGACTGCCATTCACCGGGTTTGCGGCTAGTGTTGACGCGCGGGGGATGTTGTCCGTAGATCGCGCCGCAGGTGCCGTCGGCGAAGGTCGGGTTTTGATGACTGTTCACGACCTGGAGTTCGTAGCCGGACATGAGGAAGACGCCGGAGTTGCCATAGAGTTGACCTTTCCATGCGGGATCATCGGAGGGTTCAAATCGGAATTCCAAATGGATGCGGGCGTTGCCGTAGGCGGTCTTCGTGGAGTTGTTTCCCTTGGCGCGGGAGAGGACGCCCTTTGCGTCGAATGTCCAGTTTGGATTGGTCCATTGATCGGCGTCGAGAACGGTGGCCTTGGCGGGCGCGGGTAAATTGCATTCCTTGGCGGGCAGCGGTTGAACGACGGGCGGAATGGGGCGGCGCTTGTCGTTGCGATTCCAACCGGAGCCGACGAGTGACCAGCCGACGTTGCGACCGGGTCTGGGTTCACGGGCGGGACGGAGTTTGTTGGCGGTGTAAAAGACCGTGTCGAAGTCAAGTTTCGCTTCCGCTTTGCTGGCCTGTTCGGGGAATTGCAGCGCGTAGATTTTGCCCGCGGTCAGCGGCACGTCGAAGGTGAGGGTTTTGCGATCCTTGGACAGAGCATACTTGGTAACCGGCAGGGTCTTTTCAGCGACGCGCGGGGAGCCGTAGGTGCTGTAGTAGTGGTAATGCCAGGAGGTAACCGCGGGGGTGACCGGATTGCCGAGCGGTTGGGTGAAGGCGACCTTGAAGCCGGTCTTGGTGAGGGAGGCGGAGTGGATTGCAAAGGGAACGGTCTTGCCGTCCCATTCAACGTATTGGAGAGCGGTGCGTTGGCCGCCCTTGCTGAACCAACCGCGGCCGACCTGCGCGGACCAGAGGCGGCCTTGCGGGTCGAAGGACATCTTCACGGGTCCGGAAGCCGTGCCGCGCAGGAAGTCCACGCACCAGCCTTGGTAATCGCCGTCAACCTGCTCGACGCCGGAGCGGAAGTGATTCGACTGCCGTTGATCGCCGACGAAGATCTGTCCCTCGAACGCGCCGAACTTGCCGCCGGTGGTGTCCCAGATCGGACTGCCGGGGGTGTTGGCAATCAACTCGCGCGGAAACCAGACGGCTGGCAGCGTACGTAGCTTGGCGAAGTCGGATGCGGTCATGGAACTGACCTTCTCCTTCGTGAAATCGGGACGGCCCGGCAAGGAAGCGGGATGTCCGTAGAAGTTGCCTTCGCGGATGTAATACATGCAGCAGTCCGCCACCCAGTCGCCCTGGTTGTCTGTGATGAACAGTTCGTCATTCGGGCTCATCCCGATGCCACAGGGCGAACGGAAGCCGGAGGCAAGCGGCTGGAAATGACCGGGGCGGTCCGAGCGGTAGACCCAGCCGCGCCAAGGAGCGTTGTAGGACATGTTCCCGCCGCCGACTCCCTGGGGCTTGCCGTCGGGAACGGTGAAGTCGCCGCGGGCCGCGAGGTTCAACGAGGCATACTTGCGACCGAGCGAATCCACCACCGGTCCGAAGTGATACTCGTGGTATTCGCCCGAGATGCCGAAAGCGTCGGTGATGCTTTCATAGCGGTCGCACTTGCCGTCGTCGTCGATATCGACGAGGCGGGTCAGTTCCGGTTTTTGCGCGACGTAGTAGGCCTTTTCTTTCGCATCCCAATGGATGCCGTTGGGCTCCATCAGATTCTCGGCAAAGCGCGTCCATTCCTTAGCCCGGTATTCCCACACCTCGCCTTCCCAAGTGACGATAGCGAGCGTCCCGTCCGGTTTGTGGCAGAGACCGAGCGCCGTGACCGCGCCGCGCGGAAGTGAAACATCAACCAGCCGGTAGCCCGCTGGAATCTGCGCCGTCGCGGTGGCAACAAAACAAAATGCAAACAGAGCGGAGAGAAGTTTTTTCATGGAGGGAAAGGGAGAATTATTGGACAGAAACCTTGAACGACTGAGCGCCTTCGGGGGCGATCTTCACGGTCTTCTCCCGGCCGTCGGCGAGGGAGACAAGATGCACGGTGTCGAGGTGCATTTCATAACGAAGGAAACGAAGGGCCTCCGCCTTCAGGATGCTTCGTCCGGAATCGGGAATGACAACGCCTTTGACCTCGGAGGGGCGAGCGCTGCGATCCGCCAGGGACGGAGTCTGGTTGATGGAGGCGGAATGCCAGGCGTTCAAGACGCTGCCGTCGGTCGGATTGTAGGCGACGAGGGTCTGGTTCGGCAGCAGGCAGAGCAAGGTTCTCGGCGGCAATCCTGCGATCCATTTGCGGACGACCCTGGCTTCCGGTTCGGCCGCGATGATCTTGGGAACGTTGCCCTGCAGACTGCGTCCATTAAGCGCCCACTTCTTCCCGCTCTCATGACGCAGCGCGCCGGTGAAACGAAATCGATGCGACGCCTTCTCCTCGTGCAGAAATTCCATCTCGTGCACACCTGCCTGCAGGACAAAGGTCTCGTTGATGTGGGTGTGTTCCTTCGTTCGATCATCATAATAGAACACCTCCTTGCCGTTGACGTAGATCGACGATCGTCCGCGTGGTGGAATCACAAAACGATACTCGCCCGGCTCACGCACATAAATTTTCGCCGTGCCGCGCAAGACACCATCCTGATTGCGATCCAGGTAAAACACATTTTCGGGCAAACGCTTGTGCGAGATCGGTTTGACGGAGGTGAAAAGTCCCGGTTCCAGCCGCTTGCCCTGAAACGGTTCACGCGGATAAACGTGGCGCACCACCTCGCGCAATCCTTCCTGCTTCGCCACGAGAAAGTCGCGCAACGCAATGCGATCGCTCTCCGGCAACGCCTCCTCGAACGCCACCATCTCCGACCCCGGAAAGCCCTTGTTGATCGCCTTGAGAATCGCCTCCGGCTCCGAGCCATGCCGCCAATAAGCATCAACCAACGCCGGCCCCTTGCCACCGTCCAGTTCGGGACCATGGCAGTTGAAGCAAATCTGCGAGTAGAGTTCGCGGGCGCGCGCATGGTCTTCGGCGTTGAGGTTGGGAGCCACGAAGGCGCAGAGAACGCAAAGGAAGGAGGCGCGGATCATGCTGAAATGGTTTTGCTTTTCTATCAGATGGATCATCGGTTCAGTTTCGCGCTTTCAATGCGCGATCGGAGTAGTTCTTCAACTGGGATTTGCTGACGTTCTTGGAATCGAGGATTTCCGGGTGACTCCGGAGGAAGTTGTTCTCGTCAATGAGGTTGAAGAAGTAATGAGTCGTGCCCTTGGGGAGCTTGGCGACCGCCTTGTTGCCGGACGCAAGTTTCGCCGGGCTGCGGAACCATTCTTCGTATCGCTTGCCGCCGTTGAGGGTGTAGATCAGGTCGGCGTGGACGACCTTGGCGCCTTTTTCGCGATAGGTGACCTCCACCGTGTCGCCGGTTTGCCGGTGGGACACGACCGTGCAGACGTTCTTCCTGGTGGCGGGCGCCCGGTGCGCGTGGGGATTGTAATACGGATAACTGGCCTTCATTTCGGTCAGGATCTCTGTGAGGCGAGCGTTCAACTCGTGGGCCTTGTCGCGCATCGTCGCAACGAGGTTTTTCTGTTCCTCGATATCCACCCGGATCTGTCGGCCGTCTTGCGTCCGGTAGAGGCGGTAGAGTTCCAGCGGAACGTTGTTGGCGTTGTTCAGGTGGTCGTAGTTGCGGATGAGCTTGTAGTCGCCAACACGGATCGTGCTTTCCAATGCCGCGCTGTTTGGGAAGTGCCAGACCATCGTGTCCCGCGTTCCGCCGTCGGCTTCACGCACGAGCTTTGGATTGGTCGGGTCTTTCCTGAGCAATGATGTCAGGTCGCAGCCGTCGAGGTGTTTGTCTGCCGGACGTTGCGCGCCGGTGAGCGAGAGGATGGTCGGATAGAAGTCGAGGCCGTTGACCATGACGTCGGATTCCACACCACGAGGAATGCCTGGGCCGGTGATGATGAGCGGGACGCGCGTGCCGCCTTCCATCAGGGAAATCTTGCCGCGGTCGAGCGGGTAATTGTCGGTGATGATCTGCGTGCGGCTGCCCTCCATGCCGCCGTTGTCGGAGGTGAAGATGATGTAGGTGTTATCGACGAGCTTGTGCCCCGGCCAACGCGGATCGTCGGTCTGTTCGAGGTAGGTGAAGAGTTGGCCAAGGTAGTGATCGAGCTGTTCCACCATCGCGCAGTAGAAGGGGTTGGTCTGCCCCTCGCCCATCCATTTGGCCTTGGGATCGTCGGGCAACTTCACGCCGAGTTTCTTCACATACTTGTCGAGCAGCGCCTGGCTGCGGGTGTGGATGGGCGTATGCACCAGCCAGGTCGCGTAGTAGAGAAAGAACGGCCGATCCTTGTGTTCGCGGACAAAGGTCAGGGCGTCTTCGCTGTTCTGGTGATAAGGGAATCCCTGCTCGTCGAGGCGGAAGGGATCGTCCTTCCGGCGGGTGGCGAAACCGGTCAGGCGGTGGGGCCGCATGGGCTCCGTCGCGCCTCGGGCGCTGCGCGTCCAGTCGAACCCCACGTCCTTGGGCTGGGGGAAAGCATTGTGACTGATCGCGATGTGCCATTTGCCGGCGTGCCCGGTGACGTAACCGGCCGACTTGACTGCGCGGGCCAGGGTGATGGTGTCCTCGGGCATGCGGCCGCTGAACCACGGTGACATCATCGCCCAGCCGCGGAGGTGATGCGGCGCTGGCGGCGCGCCGCCCACGACGTGGGTCTTCTGCGACCGCGCCGGGTGAACGCCGCTCAGGATGGCGCAACGCGTCGGCGCGCAGGTGGGCGCGGGAGAATAGGCCTGCCAAAACTTCACGCCCTTCGTCGCCAGCGCGTCGATGTTCGGCGTCTCCATCGGCGTGGGCTCATCGATGTCGTAGCACTTCACATCCTGCCAACCGAGATCGTCGACGAGGACCAGAACGATGTTCGGCTTAGCCGGGCGAGGAGCGGCATCGAGGGTTTGAACCACGAAGGTACAACTCGTCACGACGAAGCACAAAAGCGAAGGCGGAAGGACACCAAGTATGGCCTGTAGTGTTCGGTTCATTTCATTGAATGGAACGACGTGTGTTTCATCTCTATGGAAAAACTCTCCGCGAATTCCAACATTTGCCGCAAAAGATTTCCGTCAGTTGTGCAGCTGGCGGGTCAGGTCAGAGATCTCCTTGCGCAGTTGGTTGAATTGTTTCCTTTGCTCCGCCGACAGTTTGAGGGCGCGGTCCATGGCTCGTCGGACGGCGACACCGCCCTTGCCTTCGGCGAGGGCTTTCATTCTCGCGGCGGTTTGGGCTTGTTTCTGTTGCGGGGTGAGGAGCTCGGCCAACTTCTTCATCAGCGCCATGCGTTGTCGGCGGATTTCATCACGGTCTTTCTCCGTGGTCTGGGAATTGGGAGCCGGTTTGGTTCTTCTTTTCGAGCGTGTCTTGGTCGCGGTTTTCCTGGCCTGAACCTGTTTGGCCAGGGGTTTCAACTTCCGGGTGGAGTAGTACTCCTTGAAGGCGGCGAAGAGTTGGGACTTGCGCTGGGTTTGCGATCCAGAGAGGTCGGTCGTTTCTCCGAGATCTTCGGCGAGGTTGTAGAGCGAAGCCTCGTCGATTTCACGCGCTTGCGGTTCGGCATTGCGTTTGAAGTTGAGCTTCCAATTGCCGTGGCGAAAGCTGCCGGGTGTGACGGCCATGGCCGGACGTTCGTGGGCGCTGGCGGGATTCTTCAGTACATTGAGAAAGCTGTGGCTGTCCTGGACGGCTTCGGGCGCAGTCTGCGTGAGATTGATCTCCAGCAGTTCGGCGCAGGTGGCGAGGAAGTCGGTGTGATTGATGGTGGCGTCGGTCCGGGCTCCGGCGGGGACGCATCCTGGCCAGCGCGCGATGAAGGGAACGCGATGGCCGCCTTCCTCCGGCCGGGCCTTTCCGCCGGCGAGCGAGCCGTTGGCGCGGTGACCGGTCGCCTCGATGTAGGATCGCGGCCACATCGCTCCATTGTCGCTGGAGAAGATGACGAGGGTGTTTTGGTCTAGTCCGGTTTCGCGGAGCGTCTCGAGGACTCGTCCCAGCTCGTGGTCCATCTGCACGAGGTAGTCGCCATAAGGACCGGCCTCGCTCTTGCCGACGAAACGCTCTTCCGGAAGCCAGGGTGTGTGCGGTTGCAGCATGGCGTAGTAGAGGAACAAGGGCTTGGCCTTGGCTCCCCTGTCGGCGTGCGCACGAAGGGTCTGAATGACTTCCTCGCTCAAACGCGCATTGCATTCTTCGGGCACGAATCCGGGCGCAATGGGACCGGATCCGTAAGCCGTTCGCGAGTCCTTGCCGTCTGCCTTGGCGCTGTGCTTGGTTCCCTTGGTCGTTTCGGTCGGTTCCGCCTCTGCCTGCCGATCGCGGATGTAGAAGTAGGGAGCGCCGCTGACGGATTGGCGCAAGCCGAGGAACGAATCGAAGCCATGATCCAATGGACCGCCCCGGAACGGCCTCGCGAAATCATAGACCGGCCGCGGCTTGGCCGGATTCATCTCGAAGCCCAGATGCCACTTGCCGACCATCCGCGTGACATAACCCCGGTCCCGCAACAATTCCGCGACGGTGACTTCCTTCTCCTCCAACACCGGTCCCAGCGCGCAGATCCCGTTGACCACTCCCCTTCGCGCTGGATTGATCCCCGTCAACAAACCGTAACGCGAGCCCGTGCAGGTCGCGTTTGCCGAGTGCGCATCCGTGAACAGCAGACCCTCTTTCGCCAATCGGTCGATGTTTGGCGTGCGGACCTTCGACTCAGAGTTGTAGGCCGTGCAGTCCCCGTATCCCATGTCGTCAGCAAGTATGAACACAATGTTGGGCTTCGAATCCGCGGAAAGATGAGCCGCGAAGGTAAAACTCGTCACGGCGAAGCTGAGCAGCGAAGACGGAAGGAGACTAAGAAAGGTAACGTGGATTCGTTTCACAATGTTGGATCAACTGACGAGCCGTGGACATCGATTTCGCCGTAGAACGTCGACTCTCGCACCTCCCAGAGGAGGTAGCGAAAGCGGCCGATATTGCCTTCAGCGGCGGAGATGGAACAAGCCTGTTGCGCCGGACGATCCAGTCGGTCGTTCACGCGGAAGAACTGGTCGCTGTTCACCCGCGCGATACGCGTCCAGCCGGACTCCGTCGGCGGTCGGTCGAGAACGGGCGGTTCATCGCCCGCGTAGCCGTAGAGCACGAAGCGTTGGCGCGCCCGCTCGCGATGTTCCTCGATCTTCGTGTGCTGATGCCACGAATAGGAATTGATCCGGCTGATGGATATCGTGCGTCCGAGGTCCATCAAGAAGCTCCCGCCTGGCCTCGCCCGGAAGAACGCGGACTCGCCCGGAGAGTCCTGCTTCGACTGCCCGGCCCCATCGATCAAAACGGACGCGAGCCCACTCGGGTTAGGCTCAACTTGAAGTTTTCCGTCTACGACGCGAATGGTGGCGTTCCCTGATGCCTGATCCGCATAGTCCTCACGGCTGGGAGGGGCAATCGTGGGGAATCGAAAGTCCGCCGTGCCATCACCCGGTTCGATGCGGGTGATGATTCGGCGCTCGCCGGGCTCCACGTAAAGGGTTTCACCGGCCTTTAGACGATTCGATGTTTCGATCCCCTCAAGCGCCACATCCACCTCGCCCTCCGAAACCTCCACTCGACTCAAACCGTCCGGCGACACGGTCGCCGAGAAAGCCGTGCTGATATCGACAAACTTGGAGTTCGGCGTCTCGATCGTGAACCCCTTCGACTCCGGAGTGTCCGCCACCAGATGAGCTTCGCCAAAGGTCAGAAACACGCCATTCCGGGAACGCGCCTCGACGATCGCGGGGCCGACCAACTGCAGCTTGGCGCCGGTTTCGAAGAGCAATTCGGCCGATCCGGCTGACAATTCAATCCGTCGCCCGCTCAAAATGGCATCGCCAGTTGCGACGCGCGCGTTCGAATCCATCCAGCGGCAATCCTGCAGTTCGCCGAAGCTGGCGACACTCTGCGACTCGGTTGGTTTGCTTGGCGTCCCTTTCCACAAGAGGCCGCCCGCGAGGATCACCAAACCGGCTGCGATGGCGGTCGGCATCCAGGGCACCCAGCCTGTCCGGAAGGTTGGGAGCGGAGTCAGCTCGGACCACCCCATCTTCTCTCCCACGGCTTCCGGCAACGCGGCATCGACACGCGCGCAGGCGAGATAGTCAGCGCGCAGTTGCTCGTCCTTCAGCATCAGGGCTTCGAGTCGCGCCGCCTCTTCCGCAGTCGCCTGACCGTTGAGGTAACGACCGATCAGATCCATGTGCTCAGCGTTGGATTTCATGCCGAACCCTCCTCCCGTCTGAGATGGTTCTGGATGCAATCCGCCAAGGCCATTCGAATACGGTGAAGCGACTTGTAGAAAGTCATCGGAGTGCGTCCCGACTCGCGAGCCAATTCATCAATCCGCACGCCCGGCGCGTAGGCCACCTCGACCAATTCACGCTGTGTCGTTGGCAACTTTTTCAGGCAATGCAGCAACGCCCGCTCCTCCCGGTCGCCTTGGTCGCCCGCCTCAGCGGCTTCCGACTCCAAAAGCGAGATCAGTTCCTCACTAAACACATGCCGGTCCCGTGCCCGATCCCGGCGAAACGCCAAAGCCTCGAACCGCGCCACCCCAAACGCCCAGCGCCGAAAATCCTGGGGCGAATCCAACTCCTCAAACTTCCGCCAAAGCACGGCGGCCGTCTCCTGCATCACCTCCCGCGCATCCTCCAAAGTCGGCACCAACGATCGCACAAACCCGCGCAACGACTCCTCATTTTCAACAAAAAGGCGCAGAAACTGATCGTGATTGTCGTGGTCCAAGGGATCCATTCGGAAGGAACTCTCCAGCAGAGCCACCCATTTGCCAAAGAATCTTCCAATTCATGTCAAACGAGCAATGACGGAGTAGTGGGGGGGGTATTGAGAGAGCTGGCTCCAGCGGTAGGACTCGAACCTACAACCTAGTGGTTAACAGCCACCCGCTCTACCATTGAGCTACGCTGGAATCCGTAAAAAACGGACGGGGAAATTAGCGGCGGACCCGGACAGCGTCAACCCGATTTTAGACGGCTTTTCCGTCCGCTTTGGAATCGCCTTCGAACGGCACGGCCGCGCCTTGTTCGTTGCCGCGCTTGCGGGCCGGCATCACGGCGCAGGCCCCCTTGCAGCCGAAGATCCGACTGAGCAGGTATCGGTTGCGGCTGATCCACATGTAGACCTTCTCCGCGATCCAGATCACGCC
>Ga0181573_10005773_pt1 | contig 10192 bp, 6 predicted proteins | sample 101ome_25_FD_148643 | JGI IMG/M metagenome (GOLD analysis project Ga0181573, IMG submission 148643) | Coastal salt marsh microbial communities from the Groves Creek Marsh, Skidaway Island, Georgia - 101409BT metaG (spades assembly) | ecosystem: Environmental > Aquatic > Marine > Intertidal zone...
CCGTCATCGCATCGTGAGTGCCACCCTCATGACCGCCGACCATCGAGGCGCAGACGCCTGCAGGAACCGTGACGAACTGAACCGTCACAAGGCCGAGCGCCAGAAGAGCGCGCCACCGTGGTCTGTCGATCATAGGTGAAGTTGATAAGATCCCGGGGCAGGGCAAGCTGCAGAAACGCCTTTTCGTTGGAGATCCTGTATGAAGCTCGTCCTGTTTGGTGCCACGGGTATGATCGGGTCGGGCACGCTCATCGAATGCCTCGAGCACCCCGATGTCGAGCAGGTACTGGTCATTGGACGGCGCCCGAGCGGGCATTCGGGTCACGACAAGGTGACCGAGATCCTGCACCAGGACTTCGAGGACTACTCGGAGTTGACGGAGCAGATGCGGGGGTATGACGCCTGCCTGTTCTGTCTTGGTGTATCAGCGGCCGGCATGTCGGAGGATGCATACACTCGGTTGACGTACACCTTCGCGATTCGGGCAGCCGAGGCTCTTCGGTCGGTGAATCCGGACCTGGCTTTTTGTTACGTCTCTGCGCAGGGAGCCGACTCCACCGAGCAGGGACGAATCATGTGGGCGCGGGTCCGGGGGCGGCTGGAGAACCATCTGATCGCGCTTGGAGGCCCGATCTGGATCTTCCGACCGGGTGTCATTCAGCCAATGAAGGGCGTCCGATCGCGTACGAAGCTCTACCGCGCCGGCTACACGGTGTTCGGCCCTCTGATTCGCCTGCTACGCGGTGTCCCCGGGTTTGCGACGTCCACGGATCACCTCGGGCTCGCGTTGATTCGAGCCGCCCGCGAGGGGGCGAAAGGAAACCACTTCACGACCCGGGAGATCGAGGAACTGGCTGCACTGGAGACTGCACGGATCGGCTAGCGCTCGAGGACCAGCGGTCTGCCCACGAGCTTTTCGGGATCTGCATCCGGCTTCGGGACGAACTTGTCCATCCACCCGCCGTCCCAGCTGGCGATGTACAGGTTGCCCTCCTGATCCACGTCCATCTGATGGGGCCGAGACAGACCACCAGCGAATCCACCGCGGGTTCCACCGAACGCACCAACGTAGTACTGGAGTTCTCCGAGCGTATTGTACTTCAGAAGGCGATTCAGCCGTGCCGAGATGACCCACACCGCCTCATTCTCGTCGATGAAGACACCGACGGGGTCGGACACGTCGGGCCATTCCTCGATGAACTCGCCCTCCTCCGAGAACACCTGGATCCGGTTGTTCGTCCGGTCGCCGACGTAGATTCGGTGATCTCGGTCGATCGCCACGCCGTGGACGAGGTCGAATTGGCCGGGCCCGTCGCCAAGGGCTCCGAACTCCATGAGGAACTCGCCGTCGGCGTTGTATCTCACCACTCGGGAATTCCAGTAGCCGTCCCCCAGGAGAAAGTCTCCGTTCGGGAAGAAGGCGAGGACCGCGGGATCTCCGTACGTGTAGGGTCCCGGATTCGGGTTCGCCCTCGCGTCGGCACGGGTCCTCGGATGGTCCGGATCAACGAGCTGCATCACGAGCTCACTGCCGTCGTTCGTGAACTTGAGGATCTGCATGTTCACGTCGCGCATGCCGAGCCCGCGCTCGACGACCCAGACATGCCGCTCCGGGTCGTACGGGCTGATGTAGATCTGGTGTGGCTTGTTGAAGAGAGAATCCCACTGACTCCAGTTCTCGGTGATGTTGCCATCACCGTCCACTACCACGAGGTAATTGGAGCTGCCGGCTCGCTCCTGGTTCTGGGCATCCCGGTCGCCCCACACGCCGACGATGATTCGGTCGGGGTTGTCCACGGCCACGCCAGAGACCTGCCCCCAGCCCCAGACGTCGTCATGATCCGGGGCGGGTTTCCACCAGCCCTCGACCGCGTCGTACTCACCGGTCCGGTCATCGCCGCCCTTGGTGATCGGCTCTCCCGGAGAGCGCTCGGTCTCCGATGCACACGCCGACACGGTACTCACGAGAGCCAGCAGCATCAGGTGCCGGGCGCGTTCCGGGATACGCATGAGTCCTCACTTTGATGGTGGTTGCCCTCTCAAGCGCCCCATTATACGCCTTGGCGCCGTGAACCCGACAGCGGGCTTCGGCATCGACGGAGTCGGACGGGCGACCGGGTGTTACGCGTGCGGTCGCGCCCCGTCTTCGATGAGGATCTTGTCCAACGTGGCGACGAGACGTTCAGCGTCACGCTGATCGAAGGTCATCGGCGGCTTGATCTTGATGACGTTGTGCTGCGGTCCGTCGGTGCTCAGGAGTATACCCAGCTCGGCAGCTCGATTCGCGACATAGGTGGCGATCCTGGCACTCGGAGTCTTTTCGACGCGGCTCTCGACGAGTTCGATGCCGAGGAAGAGGCCGCGACCCCGAACATCTCCGACGCTTTCATGCCTCATCGCCAGTGACGCAAGGTTGGCCTTGAGCGTGCCTCCCACGACGGCCGCGTGCTCCTGCAGGCGATCCTCTTCGACGACGTCGAGCACGGCGAGGCCGATCGCGGCCGAGACCGGGTTGCCTCCGAACGTGCTGAAGAACTCCATCCCGTTGGCGAAGGAGTCGGCGATCTCCCTTGTGGTGACCACAGCACCGATCGGGTGGCCGTTCCCGATGGGTTTCCCGAGTGTGACGATGTCGGGAACGACGTTCGCTGCCTCGAAGCCCCACATGTGACTTCCGATTCGACCGAAGCCGATTTGAACCTCGTCTGCGATGCAGACCGCCCCCCGACTCCGTGCGATTCGATACGCCTCTTCCAGGTAGCCGGCGGGTGGTTCGATCTGGCCCGCGCACGACAGGATACTTTCGGCAAGGAAGGCTGCGGCAGCGTGTCCGTTCGCGCTCAGTGAACCGAACGCCTCTCCCACGTGCAGGGCATACCGGGAAGCGCGATCCATCACCTCGCGCCCGTACAGTCCACGGTAGTCATCGGGCAGGGGGGCGAAGCGAACCCAATCCGGAGCGCCTTCGCCACCATGTCCAGCGTTCTTGTAGTGACTCACGTCGATCAGGTTCTGGGAGTGCCCGTGATAGCCTCCCTCGATTGCCACGACCCCCCGTGCACCGGTGTGGGCGCGAGCCATACGAAGGGCGAGCTCATTCGCCTCCGAGCCCGAGTTCACGAAGAAGCACACCGACAGCGGCTCGGGGAGCAGGGCCGAGAGTCGATCGGCGTACTCGAGGACGGTCTCGTGGAGGTAGCGCGTGTTGGTGTTCAGGACACCCATCTGCTGCTGCCCCGCCTCGACGACCGAGCGCCGCTCGTGCCCGACGTGCGCGACGTTGTTCACGCAGTCGAGGTAGCCGCGGCCCATCGGGTCATAAAGGTATGTGCCCCGGCCTCGAACGATGTGAAGAGGGCGCTCGTACGAAACACTCAGATTGTTTCCGAATGTGCGCTCCCGGCGGTCCGTCAGGTCGGCAGCTGGCTCGTATGTGGTCTTGAGCGGGAAGCGGGCGACGAGGTTCGGGTCAGGTGAGAACGAGGCCCAGACGCTCTGCTCGCGAGGCAGTGCAACCCCGGGGAACTGCCCCTCGAACCCGAGAAGGTCCGTCACGATCTGCAGGTGAAGATGGGGAGGCCATCCACCGTTTTCCGAGGCCTGACCGATGCGCGCAATCACGTCCCCGGCTGATATCTCGCCCCCCACTTCGAGGGTCTCGACCGAGGCCGCCTCGAGATGACCGTACAGGGTCCAGAAGGGCCCCGCCGGCCCGTCGTGTTCCAGCATCACGGTCGGTCCGTAGTCGAGACCCTGTCCGTTATCAAAAACGGAGAACACGCGCCCCGGGAGGGGAGCACGGATCTCGACACCTGCTTCGGTGAAGATGTCGAGTCCGGTGTGAATCGTCCTGCGCTCTCGGGGGTCCCCGGGTCGTCCCTCGAAGATCTCCGTGAGGTAGAAGGCTCTGGGCTCGAGATAGCGACCGATGCCGATCATGGCTCCCTCGTCCTCCATCGAGCGAACAATTCGGCGTGTGAAGTCCTGCACATCGTCGGTGTCCCGGCCTCGCAGAAGCGGGCTGGAGAGGCTGAGATCGAGCACGGTGATCTCAGCGTCCGCCTCGGGGCTCGTCACGACGGGTTCGACCTTTTGCCGCTCGAGCCAGTCGACCAGGACCGGAGTCGCAGGTGAGGCCGAGTAGCCCGCGGCATCTCGGACGATACCTTCGGCCAGACGAACCGGAACTCCATCCAGTCGGCGGATCATGTCCCACGCCGGGCGCTCCGAGATGAGCGCATAGTCGTCGACCTCCCCCGACTGGTGCCGCTTCCACCCGGAGATGCTCACGCTGGCACCCAGTCGTGCCCGGGCGAGCGCGAACACGACGTTGGCTTCCTCCTCACTCAGTGGAGTGCGGTCGTGGAAGCCGCGGACGATGGCGGCCATCGCCATGAGTGGGTCGTCGGTATCAAGAATCGCGTACGCGATTGCGATGCCGAGGTCGAAGACACGGGGAGCGGAGTGGGCATCACCCAGGTCGATGATCCCCGAGATGCGCCGGGGATGATCGCCCGGTGCGCTGACGAGGACATTGTAGTCGTTCACATCCCCATGGATGACCTGGGACCCCAGACCGAGGAAATCGGATTCCCGCGACATCCATCCCTCGTAGACCGATCGGATCAGCTGAAGCTGTTCACCCTGGAAGAGATCCAGACAGCGCTCCATCACGAGGCCGGACCGTCCGAGGGCGTATTCGAAATCGATACGGGCGGGAGGATGGTCGGGGTAGGCACCGAGCGCGCTGTCGATATCCGCGATTCGCCGACCCAGGTCGTACAGCAGCGGAAGAGAGCGAGGTCGAACGTCGGCGAGGTGCACGCCCTCCAGATACTCGACGACCCGGATGCGATGGGTCTGCCCGTCGCCGGTCGTATGCTTCACGATCCAGGATCCGTCGTGGGACGGGATCACGTCCGCCGCAAAGCCGTCCGTGGCCCGCGCCATGTGGCGCATGAGGTCGGCTTCGATCTCGAGGATCTCGTCGGTCTCGTCCGGTGTCGACACCTTCGCGACCCGTTTGGTCCCCTCGACCGTGGTGACGAGGAAGTTCAGGTCGCGGTCACCGGGGAGCGGCGTGAGCGTGCCCTCGATCCCGTAATGCTTACGCAGGGCATCCTGTACCGCGTCCGGCGCGAGATCGGGACGACTGAGGATGTTGATCATGCGGGTCCTGTTCGGAGTCCTGCGGTCGAGTCTCAGGCAGAAAAGATCGGTCGAATCGCCGGGAATGGGAGGGCCCTCAACTCTGCGGGCGCATCCCTACGATGAGTGTCCACGTCGAGTCACGGGCGAACGATGCTCGGGACCCGTATCGACTCAGGAGATCCGCGAGCAATGCGTCGTTCCCCGAGTGTACCGTCAATCCTCCGACTGCGACTGCCATGTGAACGCCCGCTCCGCCGAGCGAGTCCGGAGCGGTATCGCCTTCGGAGCCTGTGGGGACGCCGGCTCGCCGGGGGTTCCCCGGGACCTTGAGGAGGCTCCACTCCAGGGAGTAGTCGGCGTGGGTCAGGGACCCGTGTCCAGGGAATGCGTACGCCACCTCCGGGGGGAGTTCTCCCGGTTCCGACGGCGCCGGCCACGAGCCCGTCGAAGCGAAGTACTCCTCCACGGCCGAGTGAAACGTCGCAACGTCCGTTGCCGCCTCGTCGACGGACATCTGGACGGATCGCGCGCGCCACGTTGGCATGAGGGCGGAGATCGTCAGGGCCACGGCGGCGATCACCAGGACGACCTCGGACCTCGCCGCGCCCGCTCGGCGCGGGTCATGCCGTGTCATGGAGCGCCCTGCGTCGTGACCCAGGTCTCGGCGATCCGCCGGAAGATGGCAGCCGGCGCCGCCGAATCGTACACGACTGCGATACCGTCGGAGGTGTACGTCACGAGCTGGTAGAGGCGGCTGCTCGACTTCACGTAACGGATCCCGGGAAGTACGGCATCAAGGTCTCCCAGCGTGTCCGGCAGTCGCTGTTCCCGGATGCGGAATGCATCGATCTGCTGAGCCTGGAGGAGCAGCGCCACCAGCGTCCCGTATGTCCGGTCGGACTCCGTCAGTCCGGGTGGAGGGTCAGGCACCAGCACCGCGGGTGGCGCGACGGCGAAGAGGAGGGCCAGCATGACGAGGGAGGTCGTCACGGTGCCCTTCCACCGACGTCTTCGGCCTGTCTCCGAGGGAACACGAAAGCGTGCCTCCTGCATTTCGACGTGGGCCAGTGCCGCAGCGAGCAGTCGATCTCGTTCGTCTTCCGTCGCCGCGTCCCCGAGGTCGATGACGAAATCGCCGGGCAGTTCGATGAGCCCCTGTGCCTGCATCTCTCTCAGCGCGGACGCAGCATCTCGTGTCGGCGAAGCGCTCGTGAATGGAACCGGGGCAGGGTCGTCATCCTCGGCGTCACCACCATCCCCGCGTTCAGCGGCCTCGGCCCTGGAGGGCAGGGGTTCGTTCGATGGGGTGGAACCCGTACGATCCTCCCCTTCTCCCTCTCCCGCTGCGAGGGCCATCGTTTCGGCAATCAGCCGGGCCCGGATTCGCTCTTCTCCCTCCCCGGACGATTCCGTGCCGTCGTCATCGAGCGAGATGATCTCAGCCGGTTCGGCGGCATCGGCCGCTTCCCCCTGCTTCGTCGATCTCGTTGTCTTGCGCTTACCGACCAACGGTCTCTCCGGCAGAAGAGCAGGTCATGGCAAGATAGTCGCGCCCGGGCCGGCCGGGACAGTTACGGTCAGTCGCGCACGAGCCTGCGGTACTTGATGCGTCGGGGCTGCATGGCGTCGGCTCCCAGTCGACGCTGCCGGTCCTCTTCGTACTCCTGGTAGTTGCCCTCGAACCACACGACCTGCGAGTCACCTTCGAAGGCCAGTATGTGGGTGCAGATCCGGTCGAGGAACCAGCGATCGTGGGAGATGACGAGGACACAGCCGGCGTAGTCCAGGATGGCGTTTTCCAGGGCGCGAAGGGTATCCACATCGAGGTCGTTCGTCGGCTCGTCGAGCAGCATCACGTTGCCGCCCGTCTTGAGAAGTTTGGCCAGGTGAAGCCGGTTTCGCTCTCCGCCGGACAGTACGCCGACCTTCTTCTGCTGATCTGCTCCACGAAAATTGAACCACGAGAGATAGGCTCGCGGGTTCACCTCCGCGCGGCCGAAGTTCAGCACGTCCGCGCCGCCGCTTACCTCCTCGAAGACCGTCTTGTCTCCATCGAGCTCCTCGCGAGACTGGTCGACATAGGCCAGTTGGACTGTCTGCCCGGTCTCGAGATCCCCCGAGTCCGGTGTGTCATCACCGACGATCATGCGGAAGAGTGTCGTCTTGCCCGCACCGTTTCCGCCGATGATCCCGACGACGGCGCCGGGAGGGATGTCGAAGGTGAGGTTGTCGATCAGCAGCTGCTCTCCGAAGCCCTTCGCGAGTCCATCGGCCTTGATCACGACGTTTCCGAGGCGAGGACCCTTGGGGATCAGGATCTCGGCGGTCCGGATCTGCTCCCGCTCATCGGCCGAGAGCAGCTCCTCGTACGCATTGATCCGGGCCTTGCCCTTGGCCTGTCTCGCGCGCGGCGACATGCGGATCCAGTCAAGCTCGCGCTCGAGGGTCTTCTGGCGTGCAGATTCCGATTTCTCCTCCTGCCGTAGCCGCTCCTGCTTCTGCTCGAGCCACGAGGAGTAGTTGCCCTGCCAGGGAATCCCCTGGCCGCGATCCAGCTCCAGGATCCACTCAGCCACGTTGTCGAGGAAGTAGCGGTCGTGCGTGATCGCGACGATCGTGCCGGGGAACGCGGCGAGGTGATGCTCGAGCCAGGCCACCGATTCCGCATCCAGATGGTTTGTGGGCTCGTCGAGCAGAAGCATGTCGGGCTGCTCGAGAAGGACCCGGCAGAGGGCGACACGCCGACGTTCACCTCCCGATAGCGTGGTGACATTCGACTCACCGGGCGGCAACCTGAGTGCGTCCATGGCGATCTCGATCTTTCGATCGAGGTCCCACGCGTTCGAGGCGTCGATGCGGTCCTGAAGCTTCGCCTGCTCTTCGATCAGCGCGTTCATCTCTTCGTCGGTCGAGATCTCGGCAAACGCCATGCTGACCTCTTCGAACCGCTTGAGGAGGTTGCGCGTATCGGCGACGGCCAGTTCCACGTTGCCACGCACATCGAGCGAGGCGTCGAGTTCGGGCTCCTGAGCGAGGTAGCCGATCTTCGTGCCCTTGGCAGCCCACGCTTCTCCGAGGAAATCCGTGTCGAGCCCGGCCATGATCTTCAGCAACGAGCTCTTTCCCGATCCGTTCGAACCGACGACGCCGATCTTGGCTCCGGGATAGAACGAGAGGTTGATGTTCTTGAGGATCTCCCGCTTCGGCGGGACGATCTTCGAGAGCCGGTGCATGTGGTAGATGAACTGTGGGCCGGGCATGAAATCCTTGGTTGTGTGGGCAGGTAGGATTTTGGTGGAGGCGTGTCACCTCAGGTGGAACCTGTTGTCGACAGACGGTTCCGGCGAGGTCTCTCGGCGCTGCGTCGACGACTCGCCCACGAGGTGCTTCAAACTGCTTCGGCCTCGACCTCCTGGCGACTCAAGGAAAGGTCGCCCGTGACGGGAAGTCGCGGAAAAGCAGAAAAGGTCTCATGGACTTTTGGCGACCAAGAACCGGGGACGCACGGCTGTGTCGATCCTGGCGTCAGGCTCGGGTCCAGGCTTGTTTCAATGTTCGGGGATCGAGTATGCGGAGAGAATCGGAGTCACCCCGAGAGCGTCCGTACTTGAAAAACGGCCGACCACCGTCGTGGCCGGCCGTTTCGTTGCCTTTCGCCCCCTGATGTGCAGTTGAGGCCCCGTGGGTCATGCAGGTTTCAGGTCCTAGGGATCAATGAGGGGTCGGCGAGACCATGCCGGCTCGACGTCACTGACTTCGTTGAAAGTGATGCGCTCTGATTCCCCGCAAGGACCGGATGCGCCTAGAGTCGCACATACCCTGTACAGCTCGGACGACAGATCGTCCGACTCCGTGTCGTATTTCACATACGTGAGGCGAGCGCCGCCGAAGGACCAGAACACGTCCCGGTCAGTCTGGGCACTACTAGTGCACTGGAATAGAAAGTTGGCTCCGTCGTCGATATTGGCGCATGTCACGAAGTTTCCTCTCGCGAGGGGATCGTAAACGAAGACATTCAGGTTACCCTCATTGAAGTCGTACTGTCCGCGATCACTGACAAAAGCGATTAGCTCACTCGTCGGCGAGTAAATGGGACGAGTATCCACGGTCAACGCGGCTTGCCCAGGGTTAAGAATGGCAGATTGTGAAGAGCCGTCTGCGTTCATCTCGTAGATCTGGGCGTGTCCATCACGATAGGACGTGAACGCAATCTTCGACGCATCGCGAGACCACGAAGGCCAGCCGCTAAGTCCCTGAGTCGTGGGGTCTACCAATCGGGTCTCCGATGATCCGTCGAAATTCGCCGTGTAGATGCCTTGGTCATTTCCGGTGAATACGACCTGGTTACCATCGAGGGTCCAGGCGGCATCACGGTAGGCATGTCCTCCAGCCGATGTCGCCAGAAGGTTTGCGGTGGGCAGCGTATCGGGCATCCATTCGTACATGTCGCTCGCCTCATACATGTCGCCATCGCGAACGAAGGCGATGGTGCGCCCATCGTCTCGCCACCCCGGGTACCGGTCGATCGAGGCGCCTCCCGCAGCATCTGTGATCTGCCGCTCGTAGCGTCCGTCCTCGTCCATCACGAAGATCTGATGCTCGGCCGAAAGTCCCTGTCGGCGCGCCACGGCCACACGACCACCCAGGTACACCTCGATCGAGGCTGAGCCGTCGACGCCGGCCGTGCTCCCGAAAATCGTCGTGAACCCCTGAGCGACACCGGTAATCACGACGGTGTCCGAAGTAGCTGCCGACGAGGTCACCGCGACACCCGGGTCGGTCGATGCCCACGAGTATGTGTGTGCTCCACCAACAGGGACGTCCAGCGCATCAACGAGCTGCCCTGAAATCTTGATGTCCTCGCCGATCGCTCGCACCCGAGCTGAGTCCACCGACACAAGGACCCGTGCGCCAACCTGGCCTACGGTGATCGCCGCATCAGCCGATGCGGTTCCACTCGTCGCCGAGAGTGTCGAGGAGCCATCGGCCACCGAGGTGACGAGTCCGTCTGCATCGACGCTTGCGACGCCAGTCGCCGAAG
>Ga0181573_10005774_pt1 | contig 10189 bp, 6 predicted proteins | sample 101ome_25_FD_148643 | JGI IMG/M metagenome (GOLD analysis project Ga0181573, IMG submission 148643) | Coastal salt marsh microbial communities from the Groves Creek Marsh, Skidaway Island, Georgia - 101409BT metaG (spades assembly) | ecosystem: Environmental > Aquatic > Marine > Intertidal zone...
TCGGCGACGAGCGCCATCGCGTAGTCCTTGTGCAGCTTGCCGGCGCGCTGCTGCAGCAGCCGCCACTTGTCGGCGAGCGCGTCCCGCCGCTTCGGCGTCACGGCGTCGGTCGGCCGGGGCTTGCCGTCCGGGCGCCACTCGCCGCGCACCTTGCGCTGTCCCAGCAGCCGGCGGGCTGCCTTGCTCTCCGCGTCGTAGTGCTCGAGGACCAGCTCGGCGACGTCGCGCGCGAGTCCGTGCGCTTTCTGCGAAGCGGCGCTGCGGGCGAACGAGACCAGCTGCTTGGCCAGCGTGGCGTCGATCTCGAGGCGGCGCAGGTCCTCTTGCCCCAGCGCCGTGGCTGCGAACAGGGCGACGGCAGCGGCGACCCGCGGACCCTGGCTCATGCCGGCGCGCCCTGTCCGGCTGCCCGAGCTTCGTTCTCCTCTAGCTCGCGGACCTCGATGCTTCCAAACCGGAGGCACGGGTGGCCCGCGCAGAGCCGCGTCGCGTGCTCCAGGTCGTCTGCCGTCACGACATAGAACCCGCTGACGACGTCGGCCGGTGCTCCGTGCGGACCTTGGGTCGTCTGGCCGTCGCTCCGCACGACCCGGGCGGGGCTCGCCCAGGACTTCGTCGACGCGGCCACGCGGTCGCCGAGCTGCGCCGCCCACTGCTCGTACTCCGCGAGCAGCGCGGCGAGCGCGGCGGGGGAGTGGTCCGTCAGGTCCGCGCTTGCGTCGCCGCGCAGGATCAGCAGGAAGTCGGCCATGGGCGTATCGTAGCGCAGCACGCGCCCGCACGATCGGACACGCCCCGAGCGCGCGGCGCACGGCAAAAAAAGCAGCGCGGAGCGGCCGGCGTCCGCGAGCGCGCTCATCCAGCGGCGCCGACGGTGCCGATAAAGGCTCCATGTCGAGGATGCTCCGCCACGGCCTCGCGCTGCTGCGCGCCCCGGCGATCGAGGTCAGCTTCGCGCTGCGCTCTTCGCTGCGGTGGAGCCGCGGGACGCCCGGTCCCGACGCGCTGGCAGGGGCGCCGACCTTCGCCTGGGCGCCGGCGCTGCTGCGGCCGGCGCTCGAAGCGCGCGCCGCCGAGCTCGAGGAGCGCTACGCGATCGCCGGGCGCATGGCCGGCCTGGCGCCGGAGCTGCGCGCGCGCAACTACGCGCGCCTGGAGCAGCTGGAACGCCTCTCGTGCGGTCTCGACGTGCCGCGCTGCCGCGACGGCGTCGTGCGCGCGGCCGACCTCGGCTGCGGCGACTTTCACTATGCGCCGGCCCTGTCCCGGTGGCTGACGCGGTCGGGGCCGGACGTGGCGCTTCGGACGGTGCTGCGCGGGCTCGAGTTCGACGGCTACGGCGTCTATCGCGACGGCTTCTCGCGGGCCGACCACGGGCGCGCGCGCGCAGCGGCCTCGAGCACCGACGGCGACCTCGTCCGCTTCGAGGTCGCCGACGCGACCGCGGCCCGCCTGCCGCCGCAGGACGTGGTCACGCTGCAGTTTCCGTTCCTGACTCCCTACGCGTGCCTGAACTGGCGCGCGCCGCTGTCGCGGCTGCGTCCGAGGCGGATGCTCCGGCGCGCCGTCGCGGCGCTTCGGCCGGGCGGATGGCTGGTCGTGCTCAACCAGACCCCCCGCGAGCACGCGCTGTTGGCCCGATGGCTCGCGCGCGCGCCGGTGACGCGGCTCGTCAGGCGGCGCCTCGGCACCGACCTGTCGCCCGACGCACCGCAGACGGTGGGCCAGATCGGGTCGATTTGGCTGCGCGGCGAGATTCCCGCAGGCGGCGCGAATTGGGTAGCATCTGACCCCCGTCTGTAGCGGCGCGCCCCGGCGCAGGCGGCCGTGGAAGCGATGTACACCCTGCAGATTCTCGACGCCGGCCAGACGTTCTTGCACGCCCTCGGTGCGCGCGCCACCACGTTCGGCTCCGGCGACGCCGTGGACGTCCGGCTGCACGAGCGCGGCGTCGCGCCGCGGCACGCGACGCTCGATGTCGCCGGCGAGGAGCTGCGACTGCAAGCCGAGCACGACGTCATCGTCAACGGCGCGCCGACGCGCAGCGCGCGGCTGTCGCTCGGGGACCGGGTCGAGATCGGCAAGGCGGTCCTGGTCGTCGGTCGGACCGTCACCCGCAAGGCGAACCCCGAGGACGTGCTGGGCCGACGGGTCCCGAGGGCTCCGCGACGCGCGCGTTCGCCGGCGCCGGCGAAGTCCCGCGTGATCCTCGCCGCGCTGGTCGTCCTGCTCGCGATCGGGGGCGTGGTCGCCGCGGGGATGCTCGCGGACGGCGGCTCGGAGGCGAAGGGTCTGGTGGCGATGGTCGACGATCTGCGCGCGCGCGGGAAGCTCACCGAGGCTCGGGCGGAGTCCGCGCGGCTGCGCGAACTCTGGCGCGATGCGCGAGACGACCGGCTCACGCGCCTCGACCGCGTCGACGCCGCGCTCGACGCGATCGACGTCGCCCGCGACCGCCTCCGGGCCCGGGTGCTCGACCCGGCGGAGGAGCTCACCTATGCGCAGTGGTCGAAGGAGCTGCGCGGGCTGGAGGCGCGCGGCAAGTCCGACGAGCGGATCGCCGCCCGAAAGGTGCGCGCGCGGCTCCGCCAGCTGGTCGACGAGCGCGACGCCATGGTCGCGGCGGCCGCGCGTTCGGCGCCCGCCGAGCCGCGGGCGTCGTCACCGGGCGCGGACGCCGCGCCCGCCTCCGCGCCGGACGCGGCGAGCGTGACCCAGGCGGTCGCGACCGCGCAGCGCGTGGAGGAGGACGAGCTGGAGCGTCGCTGCGAGCAGGGCAAGTTCGCGCAGGCGCTGGCGCTGGTGCAGGCGGGCTTCGAGACGGCCGACAGCGCCGCAGAGGTCGCTCGGCTTCGCGCCGCCCAGTCGCGGGTTCGCGTCCGCGCAGAACGGGCGATGGCGTCGCTGCTCGCCGAGGCCGCGCGCGCCGAGCGCGACGGCAGCGTGGCGCACGCGGTGGCGCTGCTGCAGTCCGCGCAGCACGACTTCCCCGCGGAGGCTCGCTTCGCCGAGCTGGGCAACGAGCTCGCGCGGCTCGACGCGCTCGCGCTGGAGCGCCAGCGCGCGGCGGCCCGTCCCGACGCCGCCGGCGCCGCGCGCGGGCCGCAAGAGATCGATCAGGCCACGCGCCTGCAGACGCTGGCGAGCCTCCGCAGCCACATGGACAAGGTGCGCGCCGCGGACGAGGCCGGGGACTACGCGCTCGCCGCCTCGCTGCTGCGCGAAGCCGCTGGCGCCGTGCGCGCGCGCGACGGGGAGTTCGCCGATCGGCTCCTCACCCGCGCCGCGGAGTCGGAGCTGCTGGCAGGCTGGAACGGCGCGGTCACCGCCGCCGTCGAGGCCGGCAAGAAGCTGACGACGCTCGACCTCGCAGGCCGCGAGCTGGAGCTGCTGCGCGTCGACGGAGGTCGCGTCGTGGCGCGTTCGCCTGACGGGGACGCGCAGCTTGAGTGGTACGACGTGAGCGCCGAGGGGATGCAGCGGCTCGCCGAAGCGCTGCGGGTGACGGGCGACACGGCGCTCGGCCTGGCGTCGCTGCTCTACAAGAACGGCGAGGCGGAGGCCGCCGAGGCGGTGCTCGCCGACCTGATCCGCGCCGACGCCAAGCGGTGGCGCGGCCCGGTCGACGCCGTGCTCGCCAGGGGCCGCGGAGAGGACGAGAGCGTCGGCTACGAGCTCCGGAAGGACGGCTTCGTGTCGCTCCGGCAGGTCGAGCTCGAAGCGCTCGCCAAGTCGATGCGCGGCCGCTTGGACGCCGCGCTGCGCGCCCGCGACCCGGGCGCGGCCGACGCGCTGGTGGCGGCGACCGTCGCCGAAGGGGAGCTGCAGCGGGCGGCCCTGGGCCTCGCCGTTCGCGAGGCGTTCGACAAGCGCGTCGAGCAGGTGCAGCGCAGCGCGCTGCGCAAGCAGGTCGAGAAGCTGACGGCAGAGCGCGACACGCTCGAGGCCGCGCGCGGCTACGCCAAGGAGCTGATCTTCGACGAAGCCAAGTACTTCTACCCCTACAAGCCGCCGGCCGTCTCCGGCGAGAAGCACGCGGAGTACAACCGCGTCCAGCAGGAGGTCGATGCGCGCGTCGCGGCGCTGCGCGACGTGTGGCAAGGTTCGAAGACCAAGCTCAAGGTCGCCCGCAAGTTCGGAGACCAGCTGGTGCAGATCGACTGGCTCGCCGAGCAGCAGGCTCGCCTGGGCTCGCTGCCGAAGGGGGAGTCGGTCGCGACGGTCTTGCACCCGCTGGCGTGGGCGCGCGCGCTCGAGCCCGGCGAGACGGTGACGCTACAGACCTTCGCGCTGACACCTTCGGAGCGCGCCGACTTCGAGACGTGGCGCCGCGTCCGCGCCTACAACGAGGCGGCCAAGGACGAGTGGCCGGTCGCCGTCACGACGCTGCTGCGGATCACCAACGACTACCGCGTGATGTTCGGCCATCGGCCGCTGGCGGCCGTCGCGAGCGCCTGTGAGGGTTCCCAGGGCCACGCCGACGAGATGTCGCGCCTCGGCTACTTCGCGCACATGTCGCCGACGCCCGGGCGCAAGACGCCGACGGATCGCATGCGGCTGGCTGGCTACATGTTCGGCGTCAGCGAGAACATCGCGATGACGGGCGGCGCGATGTCCTCGCACGTGGCCTGGTGTCACTCGTCCGGGCACCACCGAAACCTGCTCTCGCCGGGGCACCGAGAGATCGGCATCGGCGCGAACGGGCGCTACTGGGTGCAGAACTTCGGCTCGGGGGACGTGCACAGATCCCACCCGAGCTACGCGGCGCTCGAGCAGAAGTAGCGCCGTCAGCGCCTTCCGCGCCGCCGGGCGCGCAGCACTTCGCGCGCAGCCGCGGTCGGGACCTGTTCCCCGGACGCGACGCGCTGCTTCGCTGCGAGCAGCTCGGTCGCGACCGCTCGGTCCTGCAGGAGCTCGTCGAGCAGCGCTTCGCGGACCGAGCGCTCGAGCCACGCCACCGACTGCTCGCGACGACGATCCGCGAACGCGCCGTTCGCCTCGCCCTGCTCGACCCGTCCTCGCACCGCTCGCCAGAGCTCGGGCAGACCGTCGCCCGTCAGCGACGAGCCGACCAGCACGGGCGGCGTGGCTGCGCCGGCGTGCAGGACGCGCATCGCCAGCAGGCACTGCTGCGCGGCGCGGTTGGCCGCCGCGCGCAGGTCTCCGTCGGCCTTGTGGACCAGCACGCCGTCGGCCAGCTCCATCACGCCGCGCTTGATGCCCTGGAGCTCGTCGCCAGCTGCGGGCGACAGCAGCAGCAAGAAGAAGTCGACCATGCCGTGCACGGCGATCTCCGACTGTCCGGTGCCGATCGTCTCGACCAGCACCACGTCGTAGCCTGCGGCCTCGCAGGCCAGCATCGCCTCCTGGGTGCGGCTCGCGACGCCGCCCAGCGTCGCGCCGCCGGGCGAGGGGCGGATGAAGGCCTGAGGGTGTCGGCTCAGCTGCTCCATGCGGGTCTTGTCCCCGAGGATGCTGCCGCCGGTGACGGTGCTGCTCGGGTCGACGGCCAGCACCGCGACCCGGTGCCCCGCTTCACAAAGGTGTAGGCCCAGCCGCTCGATCAGCGTGCTCTTGCCGACCCCCGGCGCGCCGGTGATGCCCAGCCGCAGCGACCGCGTCGGGTGGGGGACGAACGCGGCGAGCAGCGCGTCCGCCCGCTCGATGTCGTCGGGTCGGCGGCTCTCGACGAGCGTGATGGCCCGGGCGAGCGCGCTGCGCTCTCCGCGCTGCACCGCGGCGGCGAGGTCGTCGGGGTTCACCACGGAACCAAGCTAGGGCAGGTCTGCAGGCCGCGCCACGAGATCTGCAGGGGCAGGATCCGCAGGGCACCCAAGGCTACCCGTCGGCGTCCTGCGGGCCCTCGTCGAGCAGGTCGAGCAGCGCGACGGCGGCCTTGGGGATGACGGTCCCGGGGCCGAAGATCTCGGCGACGCCCGCTGCTCGCAGCGCGGCTCCGTCCTGCTCGGGGATCACGCCGCCGGCGACGACCAGGATGTCACCGCGGCCCTGGGCTGCGAGGATCGAGATCAGCTCGGGCACCAGCGTCCGGTGCGCGCCCGCGAGCGTGCTGACGCCGCAGACGTGCACGTCGTTCTCGACGGCCTGCTTGGCGACCTCCTCCGGCGTCTGGAAGAGCGGGCCGATGTCGACGTCGAAACCCATGTCGGCGAAGGCGCTCGCGATCACGCGCGCGCCGCGGTCGTGGCCGTCCTGGCCCATCTTGGCGATGAGCATCCGCGGGCGACGCCCGGTGCGCGCGAGGAACGCCTCGCTGCGCCGCTGTGCCTCGGTGATTTCGCCCATCGCCTTGCCGGCGGCAGCATACACGCCGGCGACGGTCTTCGGGTTGGCCTGGTGCCGACCGAAGACCTCCTCCATCGCGGCGCTCACCTCGCCGACGGTCGCGCCCAGCCGCACGGCTTGGACGGCTAGTCCGAGCAGGTTCGCGTCGCCGCGCGCGCCGTCGGTGATCGCTTCCAGCGCGGCCTGCACGGCCGCTTCGTCGCGCGCGGCCCGCAGCTGCGCGAGGCGTCGGATCTGGGCCTCGCGCACCTCGGTGTTGTCGATCGAGAGGATGTCGAGCGGCTCCTGCTCGCTGGGCTGGTACTTGTTGACGCCGACGATGGTCTCTTCGCCGGCGTCGATCGCCGCCTGGCGCCGCGCCGCCGACTCCTCGATGCGCAGCTTGGGCAGGCCGTCCTCGATCGCGCGGGTCATGCCGCCCATCGCCTCGACCTCCTGGATCAACGCCCAGGCCTTGCGCGCCAGCTCGTCCGTGAGCGCCTCCACGTAGTGCGAGCCCGCGAGCGGGTCGGCGGTGTGGGTGACGTGGCTCTCCTCCTGCAGGATCAGCTGCGTGTTGCGCGCGATCCGCGCGGCGAACGGCGTCGGCAGCGCGATCGCCTCGTCGAGCGCGTTGGTGTGCAGCGACTGGGTGCCCCCCAAGACTCCCGCCAGCGCCTCCAGGCACGTGCGGACCACGTTGTTGTAGGGATCCTGCGCCGCCAGCGACCAACCCGAGGTCTGGCAGTGAGTGCGCAGCGCCATCGACTTCGGGTTCTTCGCGCCGAAGGCCTTGACGATCTTCGCCCACAGGAGCCGCGCGGCGCGCAGCTTGGCGACCTCGGTGAAGAAGTTCATCCCGAGCGCGAAGAAGAACGACATGCGGCCTGCGAGGCGGTCGACGTCGAGCCCGGCGGCGACGCCGGTGCGCAGGTACTCGAGCCCGTCGGCCAGCGTGTAGGCGAGCTCGAGGTCGGCCGACGCGCCCGCCTCGTGGATGTGGTAGCCGCTCACGGAGATCGTGTTGAACTTCGGCATGTGCTCGCCGCACCACGCGAAGATATCCCGCACGATCCGCATGCTCGGGCCCGGCGGGTAGATGTAGGTGTTGCGGACCATGAACTCCTTGAGGATGTCGTTCTGGATGGTCCCGGTGAGCTGCTCGCTCGACACCCCCTGCTCTTCGGCCGCCGCGACGTAGAGCGCCAGGATCGGGATCACGGCGCCGTTCATGGTCATCGAGACCGAGACCTGGTCGAGCGGGATGCCGTCGAACAGGACCCGCATGTCGGCGATCGAGTCGATCGCGACGCCCGCCATCCCGACGTCGCCGGCGACGCGGGGATGGTCGCTGTCGTAGCCACGGTGCGTGGCGAGGTCGAAGGCGACGCTCAGCCCCTGCTGACCGGCCGCGAGCGCGTCGCGGTAGAACGCGTTGGTCTTCTCGGCGGTCGAGAAGCCGGCGTACTGACGGATCGTCCAGGGCCGCTGCGCGTACATCGACGCGTAGGGGCCGCCGAGGAACGGCGGCGCGCCGGGCTCGCCGCCGACGTGCGGGGCGTCGCTGCGCGCATAGCGGACCTCGTGCGCGATCCCCTCGGGGCTGACCCAGGGTGGCGGCGCCGGCCGCGGGTCGCCCGCTGGCGCTGCAGGGGGGGCGAACTCGTCGAAGCCGTAGGCGAGCTTGGTGAAGTCGGGGTTCATCGCGGCGGGGACCAATCTAGGTTGACGCAGCGCCCGAGCCCAGCGGCAAGCCCGCAGCGCGCCGGGCAGAAACGCACGCGGCCCCTGCCAGCGAGCAGCTGACAGGGGCCGCGTGCGCTCGCTGCTCCGAGGAGCAGCGAGGTGCGCTGGTCGGTCTTAGTAGACCTGCAGCTCCAGGCCGTTCGACGACAGGATGTTCGCCGCGTTGCTCAGCGTCAGGCTCAGCGACTGGGCCGACAGGAGCGCGCCGGCCAGGGCCGGGTTGTTCGGGATCGACAGGCTGACGGTGGTCGAGCCGCCGGTCGAGACACCGGCCAGGCCGAAGATGGCCGTGGCGAGGTTGATGTCACAGCCGGGGGCCTGCAGGCCGATCGCCGAGAACGGGATGGCCGTCGGGGCGCGGTCACCGAGGTAGGTGATCGCGATGGGCGAGGCCACGTCGATGTTGTCGGTGGTCAGGTCCCACGAAGCGCCGAGGCCGGCGACGTTGGAGCTGAGCGCCAGGTCCGACGTGTCCGCAGCGGCCGTGATGGCCGGAGCAGCGACGAGGCTCGACAGGTCCGTCGCGCCCGGGTCGAGGCTCGCGCCGGCGGTCGAGTAGCCGATCAGCCAGTCCTCGGGGTTCGTGAAGTTGAGGTTCTCGAACTCGATGGAGAAGTTGCCGGTGTTGCTGTCGTAGATGAACTGGATCGTGTTCGGCAGGCCGGTGTTCCAGCCTTCGACGCCGAGGTAGGTGACGGTCGCGACGCCGGCCGCTTCCTCGTAGTAGATGTCACCGAGGCCGGAGCCCGAGGCCTGCAGCGGGCGCAGGTCGGTCCAGGCGTAGATCGCCGCGGCCGGGTTGCTCAGCATCGTGCTCACGTTCGGCGCGAAGCCGTTGCTGTTGCCGCCGCCGAGCGCGATCCAGCAGTTGGAGCCGACCCAGAGGCCGAGCGTGCCGCCGACCGAAGCGCTGTCCTGCGAGTCGTCGTCGCCGAGCGGCATGATGGTCGCGTTCGCGCCGGGAGCGATGTTGCCCGCCCCGGGGACGGTCATGAACAGGTAGCCCGAGCCGGTGTTGAGGGCGTCGATCTTGTAGCCGTCGAGGTCCATGTTGGCCGACGACATTTGCTCGTAGATCGAGGCGAAGCTGCCGCCGCCGCAGCCGGCGCCGAACGACGAGACACTCGGGAAGTTGCCCGACGCGACCGTGTAGTAGATGTTGCCGTTCCAGACGCGGGTGCTCGACGGCGGGCCGAAGACGGCCCCGAACGGGTAGACGTTGCCCGTGCCGGCCAGGAACTCGAGGTTCGCGTCCGAAGCGTAGACGTCACCGACGACGTAGCCCGTGCCCGTCGTGTAGTTGATGCCCGTGCCGTTGGAGAGCGTCACGTAGATGCCCGTGTTCACGCCGGGCGGGCAGTTGATGTTGAGCTGTTGGCCGAGCGGGGTCGGCACGTTCGCGCCGGCGCTGACGACGCCCGGGATGCTCGCGACCAGCGTCCACGCCCCAGGGTTCTGCTCTTGGCCGACGTGCGAGCCGCCTGCCGCCAGGGTGTAGACCTCGACGTCCCAGGTGCCGGCGTCGCAGTTGATGTCGAAGTCGTCGACGACGATCGGCGCGCTGATGGGGCGAAGGTCGAACATGTTGCCCGACTGGCCGTTGTTGCTGGCAAACGTGGTGGTGAGCGGGCTCTGGGCCGTCACAGCCGCGGTCGCCGCGAAGAGGATCGAAAGAGTTCGCATGATGGGGAAGGCAGGGTGAAGAAACGAAACGAACGGCGCACGGATGAGGCATCCGCGTCGCTAAGAGGCTACCCCCATGAGACGCTCGTCACCGCAGCCAGGGTTCGCCGATTGGCCTCGCAATCCGTGATTTTGACGCGGCCATGTTGGCTCCATCGCGGTGCGGCGGAAGTGCGCCGCCTACCGCGCGGCGGTCCGTGGGTCCCTTGGCATCGGGCGCTGCGCCCGTCCCGGCCGTCTCGTCGCCGCTCCTCGGCGCGCGCTTCACGCGTGGACGTCGCGCGACTCGGTCGCGCGTTGGGATTCTGCGAGATTCGGACCTACGGAAGTTTGGCGGGCCGTCGGGCGACTCACTCCTGGCTTCGCCAGGTGAGGGTCAGCGCGACCGCGCCGTGGTCCGAGGGGAACGCGCGCTCGCGCACCGGCGTCGCCTCGTCCTCCCACGTCTCCGGCAGCACGCGGGCGTCGACCGGCT
>Ga0181573_10005775_pt1 | contig 10189 bp, 5 predicted proteins | sample 101ome_25_FD_148643 | JGI IMG/M metagenome (GOLD analysis project Ga0181573, IMG submission 148643) | Coastal salt marsh microbial communities from the Groves Creek Marsh, Skidaway Island, Georgia - 101409BT metaG (spades assembly) | ecosystem: Environmental > Aquatic > Marine > Intertidal zone...
GATATAGGCAGTTGGCACCTGCTCTAGGGTCTCAAGGGCGCCATAGGGCACGACACTGTCATAGCACCCGAGTGCCTCGGAAAAAGCAACATTCTGTTCGCCGGTCAGCCCCACAATGGTGCCCTCGTAGCCCGCCGAACGCACAAAAGCAGCGGTGCTAAAGCCAGTTTTTGAGGATGCCGAGCCAATCACCACCTGCTCTACCCCATACCAGTCGTTATCGAGCAATAAGTCGGCGATCACGTAACCGGTCATGAACAGCGGGAAAAAAATACATCGCTGGTCTTCCAGTGCGTGCAATTCGTCAGGTTCGGAGCGCGTGCGCGCATACTGGTTGTAGAGTCCCGGCAGCGGCTGGCGGTGTGCTACCGCGTCGGCGAATCCCCGTGCTGTCACATCGCCCGGTGTCATCACTACGTGGCTACTCATCGGGAAAAACCCGTACAGTCTCTCGCCCACCTCAATCGCGTCCACCTGACTGGCAATGACCTCTCCGATACCCCACACCGTGACCTTGCCCCAGGGATCTTCCCCCGTAGGATAGAACTGCCAGTAACCGAACAAATCGCCCGAGGCGGCGTAAGTGACGTTATTCGCCGTCATCGCAAACTTGTCGATGGCCACCAGTATCTCGCCGGCACCGGGTTCAGGCAGGTCGCCACGCACCACTCGCGTATGACGGTAGTCGGTTCGATCAACCCAAAGCTCAGTCAGCATCGCCATGTCCTCGTCCTGCGCATGGGTGCAGTGGCCCAAAGAAGGCCGCTATCACCGCAATCATCCCGGCATTGATAGCCCAGTATAAGTGGACGGGCACGCTCAAGGCAGGGCCAAGCTCGTTGACTGAAGTTCTGCAAGGATCAGCGTGGCAAGTTTCGAGTATTCAGCCACCTAAAGGTCGCGATGACTGTGTGAAGGACCGCGGCGCCCGCCTGGCGGCTTGCTCCACGGTCCTACCACCACAGGAGTCTCAGCGCGGTGAATACCAGATCGGACTGCCGTAGGCCCTCTCTTGAGAGCTATAGCGAACATCCTCTGGCATCTCATCATAGAGGTTGTAATTCTTGCGGTCGTAAGCCAACCATCTCGGCGTAGGAATCTCCATGACCCTGGCGTAGTAAAACGCCCTTTGAGCAGGGTCGAACGCTGGATCCTGCCAATAGCCGCGGAGCGAGTCCGCACCAATAGAGTTGGTGTAGGTCGCCTCCATCTCATCTACGGTAGAACCGACAGAGGGAAGCTTGCCGTCCTCATCCAAGGCCCGCGCATCTGTATTGCTCCAGGCCACGTTGTACACCGCCTCTTGGGAGGCGCCGTTCTCATCCAACCACCCCTTCACGATCTGGATTCGATCCAGATTAGCGCCATTGGGGTCACGCATGGCTTCGACCAAAAAGCCGGGGCTGGCTCCTTCAGGCGCAGCCTCTAAATCGCTACCCATCGGTACGCCCGAGGCATAGCCTTTAGTAGCGAGATCGTTTTGAGACAGATCTTCGGAATCGAAGTCATAGCCGCCAAACATTCTAATTTGCAGACGCGTGCCGGTGGTGCCGAATACTTCTCTGCGCGCCATGGCGTCCCATATGGCTTCTCGGGTGTTGTCGGTGGCCCAAACGCCTGCCAAGCCAGATCCGGCAAGCTGGAGTGCCGTCAGATCAAGGGAGGGATCGCGAGAGGACCGAATCAACACATCTTTCCAACGATTGGGACCAGGCTCTAAGAAAGGCGCCTTTCCCCACCAGTTATCCTCACGCGTAGCCGGCAATCCTGTGTGGCTATCAGTACTACCCACCATGCCAAATTTGAAAGGATTCGCACCAAGGCTTTCCTCGAACTCGAGGCCCATCTTCAGCGCGGGTCGAGCATATTCATACTGAATCATGTCAGTGGTTCTCTCTGCCGTGCCACCCAAATTGGTGGTATCGACGATTTCAAAATCGGCGAACTCATCGTCTGGAGAAAGAAACGGGTGCGCCTCACCCGTGCCTTTGGCTTGGGTAACTTCAACAATGGGCTCCCAACGGAATCGCGCTTCGGCGTAGCGCTTGTCGATTGGTTTACCGTCTGTTTGGTACTGCGGCGCAAACATCATGCCGCTGGACAAATTACCGTTGTGGGGGATGGCTAACACCTGGCCACCGGTGTCTTTCTCATAAGCCGCCATGTAGTCCCAGAGATCTTCCACGTTCTCTGAATCGAAGTTTGAAAACGGCAAGACAGGATCAACGGAGGCCTTGTCGCCGCGAAAAACTACGACGCGATGCAAATTGTTGCCGCCAGGCTGCGACGTCCACTCGTAGCCAATAAACGCAGTGAACTCTCCGGGATCGTTATATTGGTCTGCGAGGTCCATGATCTTGGTCCAAGCGTTGCGCAGCATGGAATCAACTTTAATTTTAGCTTCCGCGCCTTTAGTCATTTTCTGCACGAGCAGATTGAAGGCGTCGATCCCTTTGCCCGCGATCACCAAGTCATAGAGCTGCTTGCCAAAAGGATCTGCGAGCAGACCCGGATCAGCGTTGGCGATGGCGTCTGCCAGCCCGAGATTTTCTGCATGATCTGCTATTACCACAAAGTCGAGTGGCTTTGAGATCGTCGCTTCCTGCCCGGTGCTGCTGGTCACGGTCTCTCCCAACACAAAACGATAAGCGTCGTTGGGGCCTACTTTAGTGCCGGCCATGCCCGCGTCGGGAGAAAAAGAGGTGTGGAGATGCGTATCGCCAAAAAAAGCACGGGTTGGATGATTGTCAGCCACAGCCAGGCTGACCGGTAAGGCAATAACGCTTGCGAGAATCGCACGTCTGATCATGATCGCGCTCCTTCTTTTGTAAAAGCCATTGAAAGCTTGGCCCTAACTTAACCCGCCTCCGGTCTTAAAACCCAGCAAAATGCAAGTTTTAGCGTGCTAACGTCACCTTTTGCTCATTTTCTGACGAAATCACCACGCGAAGTGCGCGGAAGGGAAAAACTGCACCTTGAGGGGTTCGCAGCGCCGAAAACCTTTCTCAGAATCAATGGCCATTCAATGTCAGCCTTTGAACAAGCGCCAAATGGGAAACTCGAAGGAAAAAAATAGTCGCTAGAACAATTCTATCCGCCTGCCACGAGGCCTGGGCACCCGGTGTTCCTCCGGCAACGTGCATAGGCGCTCCATGCGCGTCACCGACCCGTCTGCATATTCCCAGATCAGCTCGTCGCCATCCCGGTAGCGGCGGACCACTCTCGGCCCCCAGCCAAAAGCATAAAAGTTGAGGATCTTGTCTTCCCAGATCATGCTCGCCGAGGTGCGCATGCAGTGCTCTTTACCGCCCAAGGTAAATAGCACCGAACCCTCGGTGTCGTTGGTGTTGAGCCCGCCCGTGCTGTTGGGACCATAATCGTGAATGAGCCCCGCCGCAGTCACAACAACCCGGCTACCACATTGCTCGACCCGCTCTACATGCCCTACGTGGCCCCCGGATACCCCACGCCAGAGGCCCCGAATGTCGTCGGCTTCGGGCGGCAGTGGCTCAGTGCACGCCGCCAAAATCGGCAAAGGGAAATGGTCATAACCGCAGCCCGGCGTGTTGCCTTTGGCAATATCAGCGGCCCGCTGCCCGGAGCCATCGAGCACAGGTAGCTCGCAGTAATTGAGCGCCGCACCATCGCCCACCAGCGTCGTGGGATCCGTCATCAGCGGCGGTCGAGCTGAAAACCAGCCCAGCCAGACAATCCAGACCACAGCGAGTGCAATGGCGATCAGGATGCGCTTAATGACTTTTTTGATCATCTATCGCCTCGACATCTATAAGTTATCGTTCAATAAAAAGGGCGGCCGAAGCCGCCCTTTCTCAACGCATCAGCCGTGGAGATTAAAACTCCCAAGCTGCTTGAATACCCCAGACTTCTCCGCGGCCGCGATACTGGAAGTGAGAGCCTCGCGCCAAAGGCACGTCCGCAGCGCCAGTCGCGATGAGCTCGTCGGTGATGTTGCGGCCGTAAAGCATCAGCATCCAATTCTCACCACGAAGACCCGTGCGCAGGTTGATCAGCTCATAGCCGGGCTGGACATCGATACCATCTAAATCACCAGTCATGAAGTAGTCATCGGTGAAGTTCACGTCGAGCTCAGTGAACCACATCATGGAACCGACAGGCTGCATGAACTGGGCACCGAAGGAGCCAGACCACTCGGCCGCACCGATCTTCACACCAGAGAGGTCCTGAGATTGTCCTGATGGTACGCCGTTGCCCAAGAACCGCTGCGCACAGGTTCGGCCATCGACCGTGACGGAGGTGACCGGGGAGTTCGGTGTCAAACCACCAGATAGAATATCCAGAGCCTGCATCTCGGCCTGCTGCTGTGCCGTACAGCCAGCGCCTTCAAACGTACCGTACTCGCCGTCAACCGTGCCGACAGCCAAGTTCAAGCGCAACTTCTCTGTGACCTGAAACGCCGCATCAACTTCAAATCCAGAGATCTCAGTGCTTGCCGCGTTGGTCACAACAAAGCCCAAGCCTACGAAAGTCGATACCTGCTGATCTTCGTATTCACTGTTGTAGTAGTTCCAGTTCACGCGCATGCGGCCATCGAGGAAGGTGTGCTTACCACCCAATTCGAACGACCAGGCACTCTCGTCGTCGTACTCAAAACCGGTGCCCGGCTGGGTGCGACATGCCTGAAGCGGACACTCCGCCGTAGCAGTGGGCACGAACACCGGGTTCTGATCATCCACCGCGTTAAAGCCGCCACTCTTGAAGCCTTCGGAATAGCTTGCGTAGAGCAGATGGTTGTCACTGGGTGTCCAGTTCAACGATACCGCTGGAATGGTCTGATCGGTGTCACGCTCGTCGACAAAGTGGTGCGCGTAGCTGTCGAAGAAGGCGCCCTGCAAAGATTGCTGCAGAAAATTGCCGAGATCTGGCTGAGTCGAGAACAGCGTGTCCTCTGGATTGGCCGTCTTGGTAGCCAAGCCTTGAGCCGTACTGTTCAGCCAAGTTTGCGCATCGACCTCTTTGGTCTCCTCGGTATAGCGCACACCCGCTGTGATGCTCAGATTGTCGGTGATGTTAAAGGTACCTTGCAGGAAGACCGCCCAAGACTCAGTGTCCTGTTGCCATTGCGATAACCGGCCAACCTGGCTCCACATCGACAGACCTTCAACTCCAGCGGGGATTGAACCCGGGGGAAGCCCGAATGAGGCGGCGATACCATCTAACTGGGCAGGACTATAGGCGAGGATAGTCGGCAAACCACCGGTAATCAGCGAAGTGATACCGGGCTGACCAAAGGTGCCGTCCACCGACACGAGGCGATCGATTTCCTGCGAGGAGTCGATGTAGTTACCGCCTACGATCCAGCTAAAGCGCCCATCTTGAGCCGATGCCAGGCGAATTTCCTGACTGATCTGATCATATTCTTGGTTATCGCTTCGCCCAATAAATCTGACTGGTAGGAAGTCTGCGTCGATCCCGTCTTCAAATTCATACTCTGACAAGCCCGTCACAAGGTTCAGCGTCATCCCATTCCCGAACTCGTGCTCGATGTTCAGCGAGAACTCATGGTTTTGGGTATCGGTGCCATCGAGCCGCTCGGGGCCACCGCCACCTTCCAAACCTTCATTACCACCGATCGAGAGACCATCTCGGTAAGCGTCAGTGATGCTCTCACTGAAGCCCGGGTAGGCAAATCCCATGACCGCGTACATCGCAGCGTTTGAGGCCGGCACCAGTGGACCAATCCCGTCAACAATCGTTGGGCTGAAAGTCGTGACGGTGCCGGTGCTACCTGTTCTCAAGAAATCGGCATAGGTGTAACGAATGCCGACACTGGTAGATTCAGAGGGCTCCCACTGAGCGCCGATGCGGGCGATGGTCTCGTCCGTAGCGGGCATATTGGGATTCGCCGCATTCGGCGCATTGTTGTCGTTGTAGCCGTCGATGGAGCGATCCATCATGGAGAAACGCATAGCGAAGTTGTCGGAGAGGCTGCCGCTAATGTGCCCCTCGAAATACTCACCGTTGTCGGTCTCAAAACTCGCGGCGACGCGGCCTGAGAGGCCTTCACCAACTCGAGGCGCTGCAGTGCGGATATTGACCGCACCGGCCAGCGTGTTCTTTCCAAACAGGATACCCTGAGGGCCACGCAGCACCTCGACCTGCTCGAGGTCAAAGAGGCCCAAACGTGCCTGACGGCTTCGACCATAGTGCACGCCGTCAACGAACATACCAACAGACTGCTCGAAGGATTGGTTGGCACCAATCGAAATGCCGCGCATGGAGATGATCGTGTTCACCGCGTTCTCGGACACCGAGAAGTTGGGCACGTAGGCGCCAAGCTCTCCGAAGCTGCGAATCGATGCGTTCTGAATCTGCTCGCCGCTGATAGCGGTCACCGAGATCGGCACGTCCTGCAGACTTTCAGTACGCTTCTGCGCGGTCACCACGACTTCCTCGAGCGCCTGACCAAATGCTGTCACCGACAGACTGGCCACTGCAGCGCTCAAGGCTACTTTTGCAAAGGTTTTAACCATTGTTGTGAACTCCCATGGGTAGGTTCTGTGATCGGGTTCGATACAGTAAAACGGTGCGGTATGCCGCATCTCTTGTTAACTGAACGCGATAGTGCCATAGCCTGCGCGTTTCACAAAGTGAGCACTGACGCGCTTTTGTCCAGCTTTAACTAATTATTGGCATTGATACTGCCAATAGATATGCTGGGCGTCAACCATTAAGATCGGCAGGGTCAAACGGAGCCGCCATGATGAAAAAGCTTGTAATTGCCTCGATCACACTCATCGTTATTGCTGCCGCTGGCTACAGCCAGCGGGCCTCAATTGCCGAACGCCTCCTCGCGGCTGGCCTTCCAAAACAGATGAGCACCAATCAGGTGGAGCGTCTTGAAGATGGCCTGCACGTTGCACTCTGCGGCGCTGGCGGGCCGATGCCCTCACCCCGCTCCTCGGGCCCCTGCGTGGTGGTGGTAGCAGGAGACCAATTATTCCTTGTCGATGCCGGCGCCAATGGCCCGCGCAATTTCGCGCGGCTGGGCTACCCACTCGGTGGCATAGACGCCGTATTTCTTACCCACTTTCACTCTGACCACATAGACGGGCTTGGCGAGCTCGCTACCTTACGGTGGGCCACAGGCGACGATCTCACGCCCCTCACTGTCTATGGGCCCGAGGGTGTGGAAAATGTCATCGCCGGGTTTAACGCCGCTTATACCGCCGACTTCGGGTACCGCAACGATCATCACGGCGATCTTGTCGCACCGCTCTCGGCTGCCGGCTTAAGCGCCGAGCCTTTCACAGCACCGCCAGATGGCGAGCTCGCCACTGTCTTGAGCGAGGGCGGCCTAACAGTTGAAGCACTAAGGGTCGATCACGCGCCCGTCTCACCCGCAGTGGGTTATCGTTTTAGCTACGGCGGTCGCACAGTGCTCATCAGCGGCGACACCTCGAAATCCGACAACATCACGCGCTTTGCGGAGGGCATCGACCTGTTGGTTCATGAAGCCCTTTCACCTGAAATCATCGGCATGATGGAAGACACTGCCAAAAGTCTCGGCAACGAGATCATGGCAAAGGTCATGTTTGATGTCCGTGACTACCATGCCAGCCCTCGGGAGGCCGCTGAAACCGCGCGCGATGCCGGTGTCGGTCACCTGCTTTACTACCACGTAGTTCCGCCAATCATGGTGCCAGGACAAGAGGCACTGTGGCTCAATGGCGCGGGAGACATCTTCCCGGACTACACGGTGGGCTACGACGGGGTGTCGTTCAGCCTGCCCGCCAATTCATCGGAGATCATTCAGACACGCAAAGGCATGTAGGGTGAGTTGCAGGACTGCGGAATCAGTTCGGAACCGAGACCCACTCATCGCCCTCTTCGAAGGGCAGCGCTAAGTGTTTATCGATTGCCACCGGGGCCTCGAGTTCTGGCTCGTAGAGCGCCGGCCGGCTCTCGGCAGCATGCGCATCGAGGAGCCCCATCAGCTCTGAGACTTTATCGGGGCGCGACTCAGCCAGATTCACCTGCTCGGTAGGGTCCTCGGCAAGATTAAACAGCCATTGCGTCTCGGGACGCGCGGCAATCTGGAGCTTCCAATCACCGTGACGAACAATGCGGTTGTGTCCCGATGACCAGAAGAGCGTTTGCCGCGGCCATTCGGCCTCAGCCAGCGCGCCCTCAGTGATCAGCGGCAACAAGTTTTCGCCGTCAATCTCACGATCCTCTGGAAGCGGTTGCTCTGCTGCGGCCAACAGGGTCGGCATGACATCGATGTGTGCAACCGGCGTATCAATCGCTTGCCCTGCGGCAATCTGCGCAGGCCACTTCACAAACAGGGGTACGCGAATACCCCCCTCAAAGTAAGTGATCTTCCAGCCCCGATACGGCGCATTCACATCGGCGAGACCGACGTAACCGGCGCCGCCATTATCACTGGTAAATATCACAATGGTGTTGTCGGCCAAGCCCTCCTCTTCCAGCGCGGCCATCACTCTGCCCACGCTGCGGTCCAGTGCGCGGGTCATTGCCGCGTACACCCGCAAACGATGCGGCTGAATATCCCCCACCGCCTCATAGTCGGCGCGGGTCGCCTGCAGAGGGGTGTGGATGCCCCAATGGGCCAGATAGAGAAAGAATGGACGATTACGATTGGCCTTGATGACCTTGATCGACTCGTCGGTCCAGTAGTCGGTGAGGTAACCCCCGGGCTCAAACCGATCACTGTTGCCGCTGTTGTAGGAGTTGGCGTAGGCGAGTGCCGACCATAAAAACCGATCGATCGGATCAAAGTCGAGCTTGGCGTTCACCACATCGGGGTGATCTTCGGGCAAATACAAGCCGCTCGCCATTAACAAACTCTCATCAAAACCCTGTTCATGGGCCGCCATGCCGTTCTCGCGGCCGAGGTGCCACTTGCCAATGTGCACGGTGTGATAACCGCGCGCCTTGAGCGATTCAGCAAGGGTAATTTCTTCCGGCGGCAGTCCTTGACGCTCATAGGGCGGCTTGGTCGCTGATGCCTCGGCGTCATATAAGGGATCGGGCAATGTGCGATCCATATCGGCCGCGACAATGGACACCGCGCGGCCCATGGAGGGCGGCATCGGCGTGTACGCAAAGCCGGTGCGACTGGGGTATCGCCCCGTCATCAGCATCGCTCTGGAAGGCGCACAGGTTGAGGCGCCCGAGTAGGACTGCCTAAACACGGCACCCTGCGCGGCGAGCGCATCGATATGCGGCGTCTGCAAACGTCCACCCGCCACGCCGCCACCGAAGGTCGAAATATCGTTGTAGCCGAGATCGTCGGCCATGATCACCACAATATTTGGGGGCCGCTCTGAAGGCGCAATGGCTGGTGTGCTCGGGCCTTGCTGCCAAGCAATGTCGCGAGGCGGGCCGATCTGGTCGGCCTCCAGGACAGTGCGCATCTTGATGGCCGTCAAGATGGCGATGCTGGGATAGAAATAGGCTGCACTGGCTACCACTGCTAAAAGCAACGCCAATGGGATCAGAATTTTTCGCATGTCACACCGCCTTTGGAGCGCTTTAGGGCCGCCACCAAACTATTGGCATTTATACTGCCAATAGAAAGGAGATGCAATCAGGGGCGGCTGTGATTAGGAAGCGCGAGCAGCCAACGCATCGCGCAGGGTGTGGGCGACCAGCCAAAGACGATCCTGGCCCCAGGTCGCGAGCACGGGTTCACCGGTCGGGTCCAGCAAGCGAAAGCTGGGCACGCCCCACAGACCCTCGCCATACATCGCCAACCGGTTGTCCTCAAGCAGCGCTTGCCAATCATCATCTTGCCGATGAGCCTGCGCCGCCGCCCAATCCAAACCGGCGGCCTCAACGACTTTTCGGAGCCCACGCGCGTTGTTGGTATTCACACCCAGCACAAACGCATGGCGCAAAAAGCTTGAGCACAGGGCGGTACCTTTTCCCTGAGAGGCGGCCCAAGGGTAGAGGGCGTAACAGCGCCGCGCAGGATCGCCTATCGGGTCATAAAAATTGCCATAAGGCACGCCCGCTGCCCGGGCTTCGCGCGCGGCATCCATAAAGATATACATGCCCTTTTCGCGTGTAGCGGGGACACCCCGCATGACCATGGGCAGGACGGGCCGCAGATTCAACGTCACCCCTGCTTGCTCTGCAAAAGCTACCGCACGATCAAATATGACCGCGGTGTAGGGGCTCCGCA
>Ga0181573_10005776_pt1 | contig 10187 bp, 10 predicted proteins | sample 101ome_25_FD_148643 | JGI IMG/M metagenome (GOLD analysis project Ga0181573, IMG submission 148643) | Coastal salt marsh microbial communities from the Groves Creek Marsh, Skidaway Island, Georgia - 101409BT metaG (spades assembly) | ecosystem: Environmental > Aquatic > Marine > Intertidal zone...
GGCCCAAAAGCACCGCTTGATGGACATAAAATGACCAACCGTCATAGCCCGTCAACCACGCCATATTGGACGGGTCAGTTACAATGATGAAATCCAAATTTCGCGCAGCCATCTCGGCGCGCGTGCGCGCAATACGCGCCTGATATTCTTCGGTCGGGAAGTTATGAATGCGAGAAATCATCTGCCGCCTCCTGTTGGTGGACCAAGTTTTCGATAATTCAGCGCCCACCGCTTCCCGCTTCGCGTCATTGCTTGCACCAAAAACGTCGCTTGCGCCAATCACAGTGTCTGGTCTGTGATCCATGACCGCGCCGCAAGGCATAGCACCGGGGCGGATTTTCCCCTAAGATTGGAACAAACGTACCAAAACACATGACAAAGGACAAAGCCAATGCTTACCAATGATCAGCTGTCGAAGTGGGATCGCGACAGCTTCATGCACCCTTCAACACATCTTGCCCAGCATGCCCGCGGCGAAAGCCCCAATCGGATCGTGCAAACCGCAAGCGGCTGTCACATCACCGATCGCGATGGAAATCGTTTTTTGGACGCATTTGCAGGGCTTTACTGCGTGAATATCGGCTATGGCCGTCAAGAAGTGGCCGAGGCCATTGCAGAGCAAGCCCGCGAATTAGCATATTACCATGCCTATGTGGGCCATGGCACTGAGGCCTCAATCACGCTTGCACAGATGGTCATAGATCGCGCGCCTGACCATATGTCAAAGGTCTACTTTGGGCTTGGTGGGTCAGATGCCAATGAAACCAACATCAAACTGGTTTGGTATTACAACAACATCCGTGGGTTGCCGCAGAAGAAAAAGATCATCTCACGCTGGCGCGGCTATCACGGCTCGGGCCTGATGTCGGGATCCCTGACAGGGTTGAGCCTGTTCCATCAAAAATTCGACCTGCCTCTTGATGCGGTCTTGCACACAACCAGCCCCTATTACTTCCGCCGTGATGACCTCAGCCTCTCCGAAGCGGAATTCTCCACCAAATGCGCCGCTGATCTCGAGGAATTGATCTCGCGCGAAGGTGCAGACACAATCGCGGCCTTCATCGCAGAACCATTGCTGGGAACAGGCGGGATTGTGCCGCCGCCCACAGGGTATTGGGAGGCAATCCAACCCGTTCTGCAGAAGCATGACATCTTGTTGATTGCAGATGAGGTGGTCACGGGCTTTGGCCGCATGGGATCAATGTTTGGATCGCCACATTATGGCATCATACCGGACATCATGACCATCGCCAAGGGCTTAACCTCGGCCTATGCTCCGCTCTCAGGATCCATTATTTCCAGCAAAGTTTGGAAGGTTCTTGAGGATGGCACCGATGAATTCGGCCCCTTGGGGCATGGTTGGACATATTCCGCCCACCCCATCGGCGCGGCGGCAGGTGTTGCCAATCTCAAACTTTTGGACAGCCTGAATTTGGTTGAGAATGCCCGCGATACTGGCGCCTATTTCAACCAAACCATGCACACCGCCCTTGCTGAGCATGCCCAAGTGGGCGAGGTACGCGGTGATGGGATGCTATGCGCGGTAGAATTGGTTGAGGATCGCGAAACGCGCACCTTCTTTGACCCCGCCAAAAAGATTACCCCCCAGATTGTCGCCGCAATGGCGCGGCGCGGGGTGGTTGCACGGGCCATGCCACAGGGCGATATCATTGGCTATGCGCCACCGCTATGCCTCAGCCGCGAGGAAGCGGATACTGTCGTCAGCGTGACGGCAGAGGCAATCAAAGAGGTTTTGCAATGACGTTAAATGGGGTCAAAGCAACTTGGCCCCATTTACACTCCACAATTTCTCAGCAAACAGAAGATCTTAGCAGTCTTACAGAAGGACTGTCCTCAAGCGTTATAATTTTAAAAAACGGGATCCCTCAAAACCATTTGTGACTGCATTTTACCAGGCTCAAAATACTCTTGAGAGACCTATACGCTCTTTTTGCTAACTTTTAGACGGACACGATTTGTAGCTTCTTTGGTGCCGTCATGATCTGTACCAAACCAAACGTCTAATGGAACCTCCATCGTTCCGTAGTTACATTCAAAATACCTATGATGTAACTGATGATGGAAGTCCGCCGAGTCGAGTAACTTTGTCTTTTTGGCCAGAATTTTTTCAAAACCAGAATGTGAAAAAGCTGGGCCAAGCGACGTCATAAATAGATGAACAAAGACTATAGCGGGTTCGGACGGTATCACAAAATGTATCAATACTGACGATTGATAAATTAAGTTTTCGATTGGGTGCATTGAAATGCCAGACCATGGACCGGTGTGCACGTTCCTATGATGGGTGCTGTGGACGTGCTTGTACAAGAAGGGATGATGCAGCAACCGATGGATAAAATAAAAGTGACCAGATCGAACCATTGGCAGCAGCAAAAGCCATGCAAAAAATTGTAAAGGGTGGTTGCTGAATGGCATCACGCTTATCAAGCCATTGGCAAGAAGATTTAAATACAAAATCTCGTATGCCGTCCACACGGTAACACCGCTAACTAGGCTCCAAAAAATATTGTCATACACCTGGTCATTAAAACTGAAAAACTTATTTTTTTGAGCCATTTTTCGTTTTAAAAATTTAAAGTCATCTCCCTGCATCCTTAAAGAATAAAGATACATATGAAGTGACCCGGCCACCAAAAATAGTATGGCTGAGTTACGAATATAGGTGAGAGCTATAATTCCAGAACTTAGTTCCTGAAAAGCTTCAAGGCTAGGAGTTAAGTAATGGTAAGTTCCAACCGCTAGTATTGCGATAAACAATGCCCGTGAAATGCTGATCCAACGGAAAACAATCCATCTGAACGTCTTCGCGACATCGATAGGCCACTCAAACAACGGATTGTATCGAATAGGCTCATTTGGGCTATAGTTCCAAGATTTTTTATCAACAGAGGAATTAGCCATTTTTTGTCACCAAGCCGAAAACACAAGACACCGTACCCAAGAGACCACCTAGCTCGAAAAAAGCGGACTCGTCAGCGGAAGGCGTATGCTACTGTAGAATTTGTAATCTTCATAGTTCTCAAACAGTTTTGACAAAGCTTACCTTGTTATTTCATGTTTCTATAGGTGTAAGCTTCCGAGGGAGTGTACTTATGACAGAACTCAAAGCATGCCCATTTGTGCGACTTCATCCTGATGACAATACACTTGTTGCGAGAATTAACGCTGATGAGGGCACAAGGATCAACATGGATGAAGGCCAGGTGCAATTGTCTCAAATGATCCCAATGGCTCACAAGATCGCCTGCAGGCTTATCAAGACCGGAGATGTAGTCTTAAAATATGGCATGCCGATCGGTGTAGCTACGGCGGACATCGCGCCCGGCGAACATGTGCACGTCCACAACGTACGTTCAGCCTATACACCAAGCGTTGTATTACACGACGCAGATGCCATCAGCTGAGGAGAGTAATATGATTGAAGGTTGGCTGCGACAAGATGGCAGAAAAGGCATACGAAACAGTGTTTTAGTAGCGTATTTGGTGGAATGCGCACATTTTGTTGCGTCCGAAATCGTGACAGAGTTCCGGGGCCAAGACGTACAATTAATTGGTTTTCCAGGTTGCTTTCCTAATGAATACGCTGCGCAAATGATGGAGCGCCTCTGCACCCATCCCAATGTTGGTGCAGTCCTATTCGTTTCTCTGGGATGTGAAAGCTTCGACAAAGTGCGTGTTTCTGCAGCCGTAGAAGCATCGGGCAGGCCCGTCCGTACGCTTGTAATTCAGAAAGCCGGTGGCACTAAAGCGACAATAAAATTAGGCCAGGACTGGATAAGAAGCGCACTCTTAGAAATTGACAATGTATCGCGCACACAGTTGGCACCCTCTGACCTAGTAATCGGGACGGTCTGTGGCGGATCAGATGGAACATCAGGCATATCAGGCAATCCTGCTGCCGGACGCGCATTCGATTTCCTAGTGGCAGAAGGCGCAGCCTGTATTTTCGAAGAAACAGGGGAGCTAATCGGTTGCGAAGAAATCATGGCAGAGCGCGCAGTGACCCCAGAATTAGGGCAGGCAATACGAGAAAGTGTACTTAAAGCCGAGCGTTATTATCAAACACTTGGGTATGGGAGCTTTGCTGCAGGTAATGCCGCAGGTGGGTTATCCACAATTGAAGAAAAATCTCTCGGCGCCTATGTAAAATCCGGCAGTAGTCAGATCTCAGGCCTTATCAAACCAGGCGACATCCCTCCATGCGGCGGACTGTATCTAATGGATGTGGTACCGGATGGAGACGTTCGGTTTGGCTTCCCGAACATCAGCGACAATGCTGAGATCGTCGAGATGATAGCTTCTGGTGCGCACATGACCCTATTCGTCACAGGGCGCGGCTCGGTGGTAGGCTCTGCAATATCGCCAGTCATTAAAATTTGTGCCAATCCAGAGACCTATCGCGCCCTAGTTGACGATATGGATATTAACGCAGGCGACATTATCGAAGGTCATCGTACGATCGACGAAGTAGGACAAGAGATTAGTGAACTTGTATATGCTGTCGCAGGCGGTCAACAAACTAAATCTGAACAGCTCGGTCATCGAGAATTCATACTTACCTACAAAAGCTTTGAGCCGATTGGACCAGCCTGTTTACCAAATCTTCATGCATAACTTGAGTGTTTATTGGCTAAGCATGCAATCATAGCTAACGGTAATTCTGGGCTTTGAGAAACAAACAATCAAAGAATGTTCTGATTACGTGGCCGGTTGTACTGATGCGTTGGGTGCTTTTGGGCCATATTCAACTCGAATATTAATATCGTTTCTATAGTAAAAGACGGAGGCGGTCATGAAATGTAAGTTCAATCGAATTGCGTTAATGACACCAAGCGTTGTTTTGGCGGCATGCGGTGGAGGTGGCGGCACGTTTGGTCCGTCGCCCACTGGGGAATACGTTGACACGGCATCAGGCATTTACGCCACGGAATATGCCTATAATGATATGCTCTCTTCAATTAATCCCCTGTCGCTAAACAACTATGGCTATACGGGTGCTGGTGTTCGTGTGGCAGTTGTTGACAGTGGAATTGATGCAAACCATCCTGAATTTAATGGGCGAACTATTTACGGTTACGATTTTGCAAGTAGTTCTTCAGGTTATGCACGAGATGAAAGTGGTCATGGTTCGCATGTTGCTTCAATTATAGCAGGCGAACGTGACGGTTATGGAATGCGTGGCGTTGCATACGATGCGACATTATACTCCTACAAAACTGATAATGATGGAGATAGCGGGCTAGAGGCTCTCAGTACAGATACTCAAATTGCTGCCGTATTCAATCGACATGTGACCGACAACATTGACGTTTCAAACAATAGTTGGGGGAGTAGTGCGAGTGTAACTTCAGTAAGCTCAGCAACAGCGCAGAGCTTGCTAGGTAATACCATGACTGCCGCTGCGGCTGCGCAGAACAACGGCACACTAATAGTTTTTGCTGCTGGTAATGATGGCAACTCACAGCCTAGCTTGACTGGTGCGCTGCCATATCACGATTCAAGCCTAGCTGGAGCTTGGCTGACAGTGGTCGCTATTGATAATAATTTGCGTGAAACTGCATATACAAACCGATGTGGCGTGGCGCAAAGCTTTTGCGTAACCGCCCCCGGCGGCGCTGATAATTCGTCATCTTACGGCATTCGTGCCGCTGACGCAGGAACGACCAGTTATGTTAGATTAAGTGGAACCTCTATGGCTGCTCCGCACGTCAGTGGTCTAGCTGCCGCCCTCATGGAGAAGTTTCCAAATCTGACAGCTGCTCAAATAGCCACACGCATAAAATCCACCGCTTCACTGGCCTCTCTCACAAGTTATGGGGGCGGGACATTGAGTAGTCTAGGTGAGACAGCTATGCGTGCCATCTTTGGATATGGTCTAGTCAATGCCGAATCTGCATCGGCTCAAATAGGTTCGCTGAGCTATCCCATACATGGCACTTTGAGCGGCGCAGTTGATCTGTCTAATCAAAGAGTGGCTTTGCCAGCTGGTCTGAGCTCTTCTAGTGTAGGCCAAATCATGGGCTCAAGCTATGCAGTATTCGACACCTTTGATGGCGCAATCTTTAGAACGTCAGGCGATCAGATTTTCTCGGAGTATTCTCAAGCACACGTTCCGGGATATGCAGGGGGCAGTATCTCCACGACTGCAGCAGTTGCAGATCATGTAAGCCTTTTTCAATCTGGAAATTACGAAAGAGGTACAACCACTGAATATTCATTTTCTCAACAAGGGAGCATAGACCCAGCACATTCATATTGGGGACAAACCGCCAATCTATTCGAGGATGCGCCCGGTTCTATTTCAGCGCCACAATTTAAGTTTCAACATACCACATCCTACCACAATGCGAACATTTCGTATTTCGCAAGCTTCACGGCGGACGCATCAGCGGGCACGAATACGCAGAATGGTGAGCTTGGTGTTTCGGGAAATTTTGGCCTTACTGATAGCACGACCCTAATTGCGTCAGCTTCTTTCAGCGATCAGCCAACAGTTCTGGGCTTGCAAGGAAGCGCAATCAATACAAGCTCAGTTCGCATGCAAGTAGGCCTCCGCTCACAGCTTCGACCCGGCCTAAGTTTTTTCGGGCGATATGAGCATCAGCAGTACGATGATATGTCGCCATCAATAATAGCGTTTGGATCAAATGACCTTACTGCAGAAAACATGATGTTTGCCGTTGAGGCTGAGTTGCAAAATGGTGGGCAACTCGCAGTTGGTGCTAAGACGGAATATCAATATTCAAATGGTAGCGTTAGCCTATACGCTCCCACTGGCGTGACACGATCTGGAGATATTATTTATTCAGAGCAAAGCTTTGATATGGAGGCAGATGATGTTTTCCGGCCGTTCCTTGCTTACTCTATCCAAACTGAAAACGGTGCGATAGATTTCGGGGCGGTAGCTTCATCATTCTCAAACCCTAAATTGGAGGGCGTAAGATTAGGCATATCACGACATTTCTAAGCCTATGCTTATTTTGCTCGTGCGTAGCGGCGGATGTAACCCCTGAATTTAACGTTCAGGAATACACAATTATGTCCGGATTTTATCCCGAAGACGCATACCTAGATCCAGTACAAATTAGAGAGCTTTCGGCTAAACAGGATTTGCGCTTTGATGAAAATGCGCTTGTTTATGCAACCCGAATACTTCCAGATGGTACATATCAGCCGACCATAAGCCATCGGCAAGACGGTTATGGACCACTATTGATCAATGTTATTTATGATGCTTCCACTGGAGCAGGTGTGGCTGTATTAAACCAAAGAATTCTAGTTATTGAGTCATCAAACAGAAGTGATGGCGTCAGTCTGATCATTAGCTATCCAAGAGATAATGCTATTAAGCCGAATTAGGAGGCGTTCTGATACTTCAGATCATGGCAAATCTCATTGGCATTGACACTTGCGCAGAGTTAGGCGGTTAAAACATAATTGATCATTAAAAGAGCGTTGTAGCAAAACGCCTAAGACTCAATTAAGCTATCCATTCTCAAAAACCTAATCTGTGTGTGGCGGCATATACGTATATCGTACCCACCCCCCATTCCGCCTGCCCGCCCCATTAAAAAGACTAAGTATCTGTTAATGAACGCCAAATAGAAGCCAAGCCCTAGCAGAGTGTGGGCTGTAGCAAATAAGTATACCCCGCCGTATAGCCCTTCATATAGCCCTGCGTATAGCCCTAATGGTGGCATATAGGCTAAATCAGGTCAAAGAAATAAGGAAATCAATGGGTTAGGAGGATTTGGTGGAGCCTAGGGGGATCGAACCCCTGACCTCTTGCATGCCATGCAAGCGCTCTCCCAGCTGAGCTAAGGCCCCGTAACCATGCGCAACATTTGTTGCGATCTGCGGTTTATGGTGTCGCGCGGGGCAGATCAAGCGAAAAAAGCCGCCCCACACGCAATGGTCAGCAGAGTGATCTACTCTTCATCATCCGAGCCGACATCGGCAATGTCATCAAGCGAGACATTATCGTCATCGTCATCGTCATCTTCGAGAAGATCATCATCCAGATCGGAATCATCATCCAATACCAAATCATCTTCATCATCCAAGATCACTTCATCGTCCGCACGGTCTTTGGCCTTGGCGGCAGACGCGGCAGATGGTTTTTCCGCAACCAAGCTGCGGCCACCTTTACCAGTGTCCAATGTGACCACCTCGCCCGTATATGGGCTAACGATCGGGTCTTTTTTAAGGTCGTAGAAACGCTTGCCTGTGGTTGGGCATACGCGTTTAACACCCCATTCCTCTTTGGGCATGACACCCCCTTCAATGAACGCTATCGAGAGAATTGCGATCCCCTGCCACAATGTGAATAGGGTGTCAAAGGCTTTCCGAAAACTAATGCGCGGATTGCCCGTTCGATTGACGAAACACAGAGGCTTATTGCGATGCGGCGCAAGACATCATCTTGGATTCACCAGTTGGACGGGCCACAGCCCGTTGATGTGGTGATGAAGAAATCAGTACGCGCCACGCGATTTTCGTTACGCGTGTCCAATCGAGATGGCACTGTCAGCCTAACCATGCCCCATTGGGCGCCGGAAGGTGAGGCTTTGGCCTTTCTGCACGCTCGCCGTGATTGGTTGATGGGGCATTTGCAAAACCGCCCCACAGCACAGCGCCCTGTTATTGGTGCGGTGATTCCCATCGAAGGTGTTCCCCACCCAATTATCGCGGGCAGTGGCCGTTCCGCAAAGCTGGTCAATGGATCTTTGAGCGTTGCCGATGATCCACGCCTGCCCATTCGCGTGGCCGCCTTTCTAAAAACCCGCGCCAATGCACGGCTCCACACAGCCTCGGAATATTACGCGAATAAACTGGGAAGACAGTTTTCCAAGCTCACACTTCGTGACACCAAAAGCCGCTGGGGCAGTTGCTCGGCGCAGAGGCATTTAATGTATTCTTGGCGACTGATCATGGCCCCGCCTGAGGTGCTGGATTATGTCGCCGCCCATGAGGTTGCGCATCTGGCAGAAATGAACCACGGCCCAAAATTCTGGGCACATTGCGCCGCGCTCTGCCCGGAGTATCAACGGCATCGCGCATGGCTCAAAACCCATGGGAACGAGATTTTGGCTTGGCGTTTTGAGAGCTTGCCAACGGGATAAGATTTGTGATCACATATGACCTATGTTGATCAACCCGCGCCCAGCTGAACAAACCGCTGCCGTGGCCCATGAACGGGTCTATCGCGCTTTGCGCTCGCGCATCATGCATGGCGAAATTTTACCAGGGCGAGCGATGACGCTGCGCGGAATTGGCCAAGAATTTCAGGTATCCATGACCCCTGCGCGCGAGGCGGTGCGGCGTTTGGTTAGCGAAGGCGCATTGTTTTTATCGGCTTCTGGCCGCGTATCGACCCCAGAACTTAGCAATGAACGGATCGAAGAATTGGCAGCGTTACGCGCCTTGCTTGAGCCTGAATTGGCCGCACGCGCCCTGCCGCGGGCGCATATGGCCCTAATCGAACGTATGGAAAGCACCAATAGCGCGATTGCAGGGGTGATCCATACGGGCGATGCCATTGCCTATATTCGCCATAACCTTGAATTCCACCGCACGCTCTATTTGCGCGCACAAGCGCCCGCAATGTTGGCTTTGGCGGAAACGGTTTGGCTGCAATTGGGGCCGACCATGCGCGCGCTCTACGGGCGGCTAAACCGAACCGATGCACCGCAGCATCATCGCTCGATCCTCGCCGCATTAAAGGCTGGAGATGAGCCTGGGCTGCGATTGGCCGTTCGGGCCGATGTCACCCATGGATTGAGGCTGCTGGCCGCCTGAGGCTGACCATTAACCATTGCTTAAACCGAATCGGGTTCTAAGTGACCCATGCGGTTTGCAGTCCCCCAATCAGGAAACCGCCATTAGACTTGCCCAAGGTTTCCCCGACTGATGCGCAAGTCACCCCAGAGGAAAGATGCCGAATGCCTCCCCTGCATTCGGCATCTCTTTGTTTCAGACGCCGCAAGTCAGGCGTGGATCGCCCCATCCCCACAGGCCAATGCCGCCTCGCGCACTGCCTCAGAGAATGTAGGATGCGCATGACAGGTCAGCGCCAAATCCTGCGCACTGGCGCCAAATTCCATCGCGACACAAACCTCATGGATCAAATCCCCTGCCGCAGGGCCAATGATATGAGCCCCCAAAAT
>Ga0181573_10005777_pt1 | contig 10186 bp, 3 predicted proteins | sample 101ome_25_FD_148643 | JGI IMG/M metagenome (GOLD analysis project Ga0181573, IMG submission 148643) | Coastal salt marsh microbial communities from the Groves Creek Marsh, Skidaway Island, Georgia - 101409BT metaG (spades assembly) | ecosystem: Environmental > Aquatic > Marine > Intertidal zone...
ACGAAGCGCACGCCGCGCTCGAGCAGCCGGCGCGCGACGAGGCACCGACGGCCGAAGTCCGCGGTCGGCTCGCGGTCGACGCCGTAGAGCTCGCGCACCTCGGCCGTCTCGTTGCCGAGGTCGAGCGCCTCGGGCGCGCTCAGCTGCAGGCGCGCCGCGAGCTCGTAGGACGCGATGCGTGCGTCGAGGCGCTGGTCCTCCGCGCGCTCTGCGCCGTGCAGACGGTTGAGCCGGGCAAGCGCCGCGCGGCCGTCGCGTTCGCTCTCCTCGGTCACGAACGCAGCGTCCTCGGCCGGGAACAGGTCGTGGATCGGGTGCTGCCGCCCCGGCCGGATCATCGAGGCCTGGTGCTGGGTAGGCAGGAACCCCGCCGACCAGTTGCGCGGTCCACCCGGCGCGAAGCCGCGCGCGTCCGGCAGCACCACGAACGTCGGCAGCTCGTCGGTCATCGCGCCGAGCCCGTACGAGGCCCACGCACCCATCGACGGGAAGCCCGGCTGCACGAAGCCCGTCGTCTGCAGGAACGTGGCCGGGCCGTGGATGTTGGTGGTGCTGACCATCCCGTGCAGGAACGCCATGTCGTCGACGCAGCCCCCGAGGTGCGGCACGAGGTCGCTGACCCAACCCCCGCACTGGCCGCGCTGCCGCCACCGCCACGGACTCTGCATGACCGCGCCCGGGCTGCTCTGGAACAGCTCGACCTCGCCGCCCGGGTCGAACTTCTCGCCGTTGCGGCGGATCAGCAGCGGCTTGTAGTCGAAGGTGTCGACCTGACTGGCCGCGCCCGACATGAACAGCTGCACGACGCGTCTGGCGCGCGGCGCGTGGTCCGGCTCACGTCCTCCTCTCAGCAGATCCGCGAGCGCGAACGCGCCGAGGCCGCCGCCGGATCGCGCCAGGAACTGTCGTCGTGAGAGCATGGTCAATCGACGAACACGAACTCGTTGAGGTTGAACACGAGCCGGCACAGGTTGGCGAGCCCGTGCACGCGCGCGTAGCCCGCCGCCTCCTCGACTTCGGCGCGGTTGGGCGCCCGCCCCAGCGCCAGCCGAAACGCCGCGCCGACCTGTTCTTCGAGGTCCCGACTGCGGGCGCGCAGCCGGGCCGCGAAGTGCTCGGCCTGACGGAGCACGAACCGGTCGTTGAGCATCGCCAGCGCCTGCAGTGGCGTCAGCGTTTGGAAGCGGGTCGGCGTCGAGGTCGAAGGATCGGCGCAGTCCAGCGCCTCGAAGAACGGGTCCGGCACGCTCCGCACGATGTGTCGGTAGACGCTGCGTCGGTAGGCGCCCTTTGCGTCGGGCGAGAACCGGTCGTAGTGGTAGTGCGGCGAGTGGTCGTCGACGAAGCCGAACCAGCGCACCGAAGGCCCGCCCATCGTCAGGTCGAGCTTGCCGCTGACAGCCAGGATCGCGTCGCGCACGGCCTCGACCTCGAGTCGCCGACGGTTGGCGCGCCACAGCAGGCGGTTGTCGGCGTCGAGGCGCGACGCGGCCTCGTGCACGTCGCTGGCCGAGCGCTGCCGGTAGACCGCGCTGGTGACCAGCAGTCGATACAGCTCCTTCAGCGAGCCGCCGTCGTCCCGAAACGTCGCCGCGAGCCAGTCGAGCAGCTCCGGGTGGCTCGGACGCGCGCCCATGCGTCCGAAGTCGTTGGGCGTGTCCACGAGGCCACGCCCGAAGCAGGACTGCCACACCCGGTTCACGATCGAGCGCCACGTCAGCGGGTTGCGACGGTCGACGAGCCAGCGCGCCAGCGCCGCGCGACGCTCCGCCTCCGGCGCGCCTTCGAGGCCGTCGAAGTGCTGAGCGAGCACCGGCAGGCACGACATTGCGCCGGCGTGCGCCTCGGCGCCCGGCTGCTCGACGTCACCGCGCGCGAGCACGTGGATCGGCCGCGGCGCGGGCGCCGGATGGAAGTTGCCGATCGCGCGGAACGTAGGCGCTGCGGCGTAGACCAGCGCGCCGCTGCGGGGACCGGCCCCGTCCGTCAGGTACTTCCTCCCCCACGCGCCGCCCGCCTCGATCGAGTCGAGCGCGGTGACGGCCGCGCCAGCCGCGAGGTTCTGCTCGCCGCGCCGCACCACCAGCTCGCCGAGCGCGAAGATCCAGTCGTCGGTGCGCTCGAACAGCCGCGTCGCGGTCACGCGCACGTAGCGCGCTGAGCGCGCGCCGCAGTCGAAGCGCTGCGGTTGGTCGCCAGGGTTCGGGAGGTCCGCGTCGGTGTGGTCGGCCACGGTGACCGCGTCGAAGAAGTCGGCCCGCTGGGCGACCTCGACGCGGAAGCGCAGCGGGAAGCCGAAGCCCGGCCCGGGGTGGCCGCCGTAGACCTCGTGGGACGGGAACAGCAGCACCTCGTCGATCGGCTGCGCTCTGCCCAGGTCGACCTGCACCCACTTTTCGGCGTCGCGCGTCACTTCGATCGCGCTGTGGTAGCCGAGCGAACCCGCCGACGAGGTCAGCCAGCGGCCGTCGCCGGACGTCGGGTAGCTTCGGTCCGCGCGCTCGACGCCCGCGAAGACCGCCTGCAGCCGGTAGTAGTCCTCCTGCGGGACCGGGTCGAACTTGTGGTCGTGGCACCGCGCGCACGCCGCCGTCGTGCTGACGAACGAAGTCATCACGGTGTTCACCACGTCGTCGCGGTCGAGCGACCGCGTCTTGGCCTTGTCGACGGTGCCCTCGCGCAGCTCGACGTGCCCGACGAAGTCCCAAGGTCCAGCGGCGAGCATGCCGAGCCCGATCACGCCGTCCTCGGTGCCGGGGTAGAGCGCGTCCCCCGCGACCTGCTCGGCGACGAAGCGCTCGTACGGCTTGTCCTCGTTGAACGCGCGGATCACCCAGTCGCGGTAGGGCCACGCGTGCTCGCGGAGCTTGTCCTTGTCGTAGCCGTGCGTCTCGCCGTAGTGCACCACGTCGAGCCAGCGCCGCGCCTGCCGTTCGCCGAAGCGCGGCGACGCCAGCAGCCGATCGACGAGCCGCGCGTAGGCGTCGGGGCGGTCGTCTGCGACGAACGCGTCGACCTCGTGCTCGTTCGGCGGGAGGCCGTGGAGGTCGAACGTAAGGCGCCGGATGATCGTCCTGCGGTCGGCCTCCTTCGCCGGCCGCAGGCCGCGGCCGCGCAAGGCGCGCATCACGAACGCGTCGACCGGCGTACGCTCCCAGGCCGGGTCGGTCACCGGCACGTCCGGCTCGGTGAGCGGACGCAGAGACCACCAGTCGGTCGACTGCGCGCGCGGCTGCGCGAGCGGCGCAAGCAGCGCGAGCGTCGCGGCCAACACAGCGAGAGGCGAGGGGCACATCACGGCCAGAACTCGCACGATGCGGCGGCCGCGCGCGCCCGTCAACCCGAGCTCTCAGCGCGCAGGCGCGAACCGCATCGCGTAGAGGTCGGCGTCGACGAGCGCGAAGCGGAGCCGCACGGTCCGGCCGCGCAGCGCGGACACGTCACCGCTCGGGCCGTCCTCGCGCCGCCAGGTGACGCCGCGCTCGATCTCGTTGCCGATCAGCGGGACGCAGTCGCCCTGGCCGAACCCCTCGAGCTCCTCGCCGGCGGCGTCGCAGATCGCCACCCGCACGCTGCCGGCCGCCGAGCTCGCGAAGTTCAACAGCAGTCGGTCGCCGCCGAACCGCAGCGGCCGCGTCGTCGCGCGCCCGCCTTCGAAGCCGGCCCGCAGCGACGCGAAGCCGTCGAGCCGAAGCGAGTAGCGGCGCAGCTCCGCGCTCGGCTGCGCGTAGTTCTGGTTGACGTAGAACGACATCTCCGACGGCCCGGTGCGCACGACGTTCAGCGCCGGGTAGTTGGAGCGGGAGACCCAGTTCTGCAAGCCGACGCCGGGACGGAGGAACGCGCCGCGGAAGGTCCGGTCGTAGCGGGTCGCTCCGCGCGAGGTCATCAGCACCGCGTCCGAGCAGTCTCGGAAGTAGCGCGGGTTGACGCCGAGGCGCTCGGCGTCTGCAGCAGACAGCACCTGCCGACCGGGCATGAAGCGCGCGGCGATCGCCACGTAGAGGTGCGGCGCCCGCATGTAGGGATGCGTCTGGTTGGTGTAGAGGTGCTCCTGCGCGCCGAGGCCGTCGGTGAACGTCATCTCGACGGGCGCAGTCCAGCTCACGAAGTCCTTCGAGGTCGCGCGGCTGACCGTGCGGAGCCCGGCGTAGCCTTCGCCGGTCCACGTGCGCAGGTAGCAGAGATACTGTCGCTCGCTCTCGGACCAGAACGCGACGTTCTGCGAGTCGAACTCGGCGCCGGTCAGCACGGGCGCGTCCTGCAGCCGCGTCCAGACCAGACCGTCCGGTGAGGTGTACGCGATCAGGCCGGAGCGCTCGTTGCCGCCGAGCGCCTTGAAGCGGTGCGGCGAGTCCGCGGCCACGTTGCCGTCGAGGAACGGGCTGAAGTTGTGGCTGACCGGCGCCGCGCCCGCCATCACCACGTTGTTCGACGCAGCGCCCGGTACGTCGAACTGCGTCAGCTCGGGCCGTCGGAAGCGACGGCCGTCCTCGGACAGCGCGACGCACGTCCGCTCGAGGTCGGAGCCGTCGCCGCCCGCCTTCGGGAGCCCGCGGTAGTAGAGCAGGATGCGGTCGCCGTCGGCGATGACCGTGGCGTAGCCGCAGAACGGCCCCTCCCACGGTCGATCAAAGCTGAACACGCGGCCCTCGTCTCGCGGCTGCGCCAGCTCCATGCGGACGCCGTCGAGCGTCTCGATCACCGCGCGATCGACGAACAGCTCGCGGCGCACGCCGAGGTCGAGCGGCGCTGCGGCGTCCTGGGCCACCGCCGGCGCGAGGAGCAGCGAAGTGCAGAGCAGGGAAGTCGAGGACGGCATGGCGGTCGAGCGGGGTATCGCTGCGCGGCGCGGAGCCTGCACCGTATCCGGCCTGACGCGCTGGCGCGCTGCCGGTATCGTGCCCCGATCGCCATGCTCCTCCTCTCTGCTCGCAAGACGTGCGCGGCGCTCGCGCTCGCCTCGGCGCAGCTGACCGGCCAGTCGGCGGCGGAGGCGTCCAAGCTCGAGTTCTTCGAGCAGCGCGTCCGGCCGGTGCTCGCGAGCAGCTGCTACGAGTGCCACAGCACGCACGGCAAGCAGCGCGGCGGCGTCGTGCTCGACCACCGCGCCGGCATCCGCGCCGAGGCCTCCGAGGGCCGGATCGTGGTGCCGGGCGCGCCGGAAGAGAGCGTGCTGCTGATGGTCGCGCGTCACGAGCTCGAGGGCCTGGAGATGCCCGAAGACGGCGCGCGCCTCAGCGACGACGTGCTCGCGGACCTCGAGCGGTGGATCCGAGACGGCGCCGTCGACCCGCGCGACCAGCCGCCGACCGCAGCCGAGCTCGCCGCGCAGACCTCGTGGAGCGCGAAGCTCGCGCAGCGTCGCAGCTGGTGGAGCCTGCAGCCGGTCGTCGCGCACGAACCGCCGCCGGCCGACGACTGGTCCGCGCACCCCGTCGACCGCTTCGCCGCCGCAGCGCAGCGCGCGCGCGGCCTGCAGCGCGCGCCGCAGGCCTCGCGTCGGGTGCTGCTCCGGCGCTTGCACTACGCGCTCACCGGGCTCCCCCCGACCCCGGCGGCGCTGCGCGCGTTCGAGCAGGACACGCGCGACGACGCGCTGGAGCGGGTCGTCGACGAGCTGCTCGCGTCCACCGCCTACGGCGAACGATGGGCGCGGCACTGGATGGACGTCGTGCGCTACGCGGACTCCCACGGCTCCGAAGGCGACCCTTCGGTCCCCTACGCGTACCAGTACCGCGACTACCTGATCCGCGCGTTCAACGAGGACGTGCCCTACGACCAGCTGGTCCGAGAGCACGTCGCGGGCGACCTGCTGGAGGCGCCGCGCGTCGACGCGGAGCGCGGCGTCAACGAGTCTCTGATCGGCGCCGCGCACTACCGCTTCGTCTTCCACGGCTACCTGCCGACCGAGCCGCTCGAGGAAAAGGTCCGGTTCATCGACGACCAGATCAACGTGCTCGGCAAGGCCTTCTTGGGCCAGACGATCTCCTGCGCGCGCTGCCACGACCACAAGTTCGACGCGATCAGCCAGGCCGACTACTACGCGCTGTACGGCGTGCTCTCGTCGTGTCGCCCTGGCATCCACGACGCCAACACCGTGGAGCGGCAGGCCGCAGGCACCGCGGCCATCCGCGACCTCAAGCGCCGACTCCAGGCCGAGGTGACCGCCACCTGGCGCGAACACGTCGAGGCTCGGCTCCCCGCGATGCTGGAGGACGCGGCAAGCGACGACCTCGAAGAAGACCACCCCGCGTGGCTGCTGCGCGAGCTGGACCGCGCGACGGGGCGCGGAGCGCGCAGCGGGCTCGTCGGCCCGGCGTTCGCAGCAGCGCTGCGTGACCTGCTGTCCTCCCCGCGCCTCGCGGCGCCTGAGACAGCGCCCGCCCCTGGCGACCTCCGCCTCCGGCCGACCGACGCCGAGGGCTGGCACTTCTACGGCAACGGCCTGCGCGACGGCGTCGCTGCCGCCGGCGCCTTCGCGGTCGCCGCCGAAGGCGACGCGGTCCTGCAGGGCATCTACCCCGCAGGCGCCTACACGCACCTGGACACGCGCAGGCACCGCGGCGTCCTGCACTCGGACCGCTTCGACGTCGGCGAAGGGCAGTCGGCGTGGGCCTTGGTGCTGGGAGAGTCGGCGCACCTCCGGTTCGTCGTGCAGGACTACCCACGCAGCGGCCTCACCTTCAAACGCGTCAACCTCGACCACGACCGCTGGCGCTGGCAGCGCGTCGACCTCAGCTACTGGCAGGGCGAGCGCGCGCACGTCGAGCTGACGACCAGCAAGGACGCGCCGGTCGAGGCCGGCGGACCCGAAGACGGCTTCTTCGGCCTTCGTGAGGTCCGCGTGCAGCCGAAGGGCGCCGCAGCGCCCAGCTCGGGGCTCGATCCGTACGGCATGGCAGCCGCGCTGCGCGCAGCCGGCACATCACCCGCAGACCGCCGACAGCTCGCGCAACAGATGAGCCGACGCGTTGGGGCAGCCGTCGACCGCTGGGACCGGGGCGCGTGCAGCGACCAGGACGCGCTGCTGCTCGACGCGTGCCTCCGCCACGGGCTGCTCCCCAACGAGCTCGACGCGTTCGAAGATCTAGAGGAGCTGGTAGAGCAGGTGCGCGCGCGCGGCGCGGGCGTCGCGGTGCCGACGCGCGTGCCCGGCTTGGTCGAGGCCGACGCCGCCGACCACCCGCTGTTCGAGCGCGGCGACCCGTCGCGGCCGGCAGCGACCGTGCCGCGCCGCTTCCTCGAGGTGTTGGGCGGAGACCGCTACGAAGGCCCGCAGAGCGGCCGCCGCGCGCTCGCAGACGACCTCGCCGACGCCGACAACCCGCTGACGGCCCGGGTCATGGTCAACCGGGTCTGGCACCACCTGTTCGGGCGCGGCATCGTCGCCACGCCGGACAACTTCGGCCGGCTCGGAGCAGCGCCCACCCACCCTGAGCTCCTCGACCACCTCGCCGCCCGCTTCGTCGAGGACGGCTGGTCCATCAAGCGGCTGATCCGCTACCTCGTCACCAGCAAGAGCTGGCAGCTCGCGTCCTCGCTGCCCCAGGGCGCGGACGCTGCGGACCCCGACGGCGCCTGGCGGACCCACGTCCCCGTTCGCAGGCTCACCGCCGAAGGGCTGCGGGACAGCCTGTTCGCCGTCGCCGGCGCGCTCTCCGACGACGCCTACGGTCCGGCCTTCGGAGCCAACAGCACCACGCCGCGACGCAGCGTCTACGTCCGCACGAAGCGCAACGACCTCGACGCCTTCCTCGCGACGTTCGACGCGCCGACGCCGTTCGCGCCGGTCGGCGCGCGGCTCGTGACCAACGTCCCGGCGCAGTCGCTCGCCATGCTCAACGACCCGTTGGTCTGGGAGCTCGCCGGGCGGTGGGCCCGAGAGACCGCCTCGGTCGGCGACGACGCGCGGCGCGCCGCGAGCATGTTCGAGGCCGCGACCGGGCGGCCGCCGACACAACCAGAGCGTGAGCGGCTGCTGCAGTACGTGCGCGACGCGGACGCTGCGACCGCGCGACAACGCGCCGAACGAGCGGACACCGACGCCGCGCTCGCCGCGGTGCGCGCAGAGCTCGAAGGGCTGCTGGAGCCGCAGCGCCGCGCGCTGCTCGGCGAAGAGACCACGCAGGCCGGGCCTGCGCCGACGGCATCCTGGGACTTCCGCGACGGGCTACAGGACCAGGTGGGCGCGCTGCACGGCGAGCTGCGCGGGAGCGCCGTGCGCGACGAACGCGGCCTCGTGCTCGACGGGCGTGGGTGGCTGTCCACGCCGGCGATCGGGCGCGAGCTCACCGCCAAGACGCTCGAGGCGTGGGTGCAGCTCGACGGCCTCGACCAGCAGGGCGGCGGCGTGGTCACGGTGCAGGACCTCCGCGGCGACGTGTTCGACGCGGTCGTCTACGGCGAACGCGAGCGCCGACGGTGGATCGCCGGTTCGGACCACTTCCGACGCACTGACGACGTCGACGGCGACGCCGAGCGGCAAGCCGGGGAGCGGCCGGTGCACGTCGCGGTCGTCTACGACGGCGAAGGGCTGGTCACGCTCTACCGCGACGGCGCGCCCTACGGCCGCCCCTACCGGACCGGAGTCGCGCGCTTCACCGCGGGCGACGCGCAGGTCCTGATCGGGCTTCGTCACGGCGACCGCGCGCAGGGCCGCGCGCTGCGCGGCGTCGTCACGGCGGCGCGGCTCTACGACCGCGCGCTGTCGGCAGGTGAGATTGCGGCGTCGGCCTCGGGCCGCCCTTACGTGAGCCGGCGCCGCGTCGTCGAGAGCCTCCCCGAGGCGGACCGCGCGCGCGTCCAGCGGCTCGACCAACAGCTCGCCGCGCTCGAAGCGGAGCGCGCTCGACAGCAGGCCGAAGCGACGCCCTACGATCCTTGGACGCTGCTGGCGCACGCCCTCTACAACCTCAAGGAATTCCGCTTCCTTCGATGAGCGACCTCGGCGACCCCATCTCCCGCCGCGCCATGCTGCAGCGTTCGTCGCTCGGCTTCGGCGCGGTCGCGCTCGACGCCCTGTTCGGCCGGACCGCGACCGCCGCAGCGCGGCCCCCGCGGCGCGTCCGCGCCAAGAACGTCATCTTCTGCTACATGTCGGGCGGCGTCTCCCACGTCGACTCGTTCGACCCCAAGCCCAAGCTGCGAGAGCTCCACGGCCAGCCGATGCCGGTCGCCGTCGAGCGCACGCAGTTCAACAAGAACGGCAAGGTGATGGCCTCGCCGTTCTCGTTCGCGCAGCACGGTGAGTCGGGTCTCTGGGTGAGCTCGATGTTCCCGGAGCTCGCGAAGGTCGCCGACGAGCTCGCGGTGATCCGCTCGATGACCGCGCCGTTCAGCGAGCACGCGCAGGGCAACTTCCTGATGCACACGGGCTTCCCGTTCATCGGGCACCCGAGCGCCGGCGCCTGGATCCACTACGGCCTCGGCAGCGAGAACCGCGACCTGCCCGGCTTCGTGGTGCTGCAGTCGGGCGGCGCGGTGCCGCCGCACGGCGGGGTCGGCCTGTTCAGCAGCGGCTTCCTGCCGGCGCACCACCAGGGCAGCTTGCTCGTCGCCGACCGGGAGCCCGCGGTGCGCAACATCGACCCAGCGCTCCCCCCCGGCGCGCAAGCGCGTCACCTCGAGCTCGTCCGCGCGCTCGACGAGGGCTTCGCCGACCGGCGCGCGGACCGCCAGCTGGAAGCCGCGATCCGCAACTACGAGACCGCGAGCCGCATGCAGGCCGCGGTGCCGGAGCTCTGCGACCTCGCGGACGAGCCCAAGGAGGTGCGCGCGCTCTACGGCATGGACGCCGAAGAGCCGACCAAGGCGGCCTACGCGCGGCAGTGCCTGCTGGCGCGCCGCCTGGTCGAGCGCGGCGTGCGCTTCGTCGAGCTCAGCTGCATCACCAAGAACATCGGCGCCGGCGGCGCGGCCAACCCCTGGGACCAGCACAGCGACCTGGAGCGCGGCCACAGCGCGATGGCGTGGCAGGTCGACCAGCCGATCGCCGCGCTGATCCAGGACCTCAAGCGCCGCGGGATGCTCGACGAGACGCTGGTCGTGTGGGCAGGTGAGTTCGGGCGCACGCCGTTCTCGCAGGGCAGCGACGGCCGCGACCACAACCCGTTCGGCTTCAGCGTCTTCTTCGCGGGCGGCGGCTGCCGCGCCGGCGCCGCCTACGGCGCAACCGACGAGCTCG
>Ga0181573_10005787_pt1 | contig 10172 bp, 8 predicted proteins | sample 101ome_25_FD_148643 | JGI IMG/M metagenome (GOLD analysis project Ga0181573, IMG submission 148643) | Coastal salt marsh microbial communities from the Groves Creek Marsh, Skidaway Island, Georgia - 101409BT metaG (spades assembly) | ecosystem: Environmental > Aquatic > Marine > Intertidal zone...
GCTGGCCTCGGCAGGTTCGGTTGTCACGGTTACCTCAGCCCAGTCCGGCAGCAGGTCAAGGGTGATCGCCTGTTCGCGGCCCCGGCCTTCTACCGCGAGATCGATGACTAATGGTTGGTATCGCTCAAGCGTCAAAGTCAGCGCTATATCACCCGCCTCGACATCCCGGATCGTGGTGGGGGTTGCGCCGATACGGTTGCCGTCGAGAAGCACTTCAGCACCCGATGGTGTCGAGTCAATACTCAGGATGCCTGGCAGGGGTTTGAGTACGACGCTCCGCGTTTGGCTGTCCGCAGAGGTGACTTCCAGCACGCCTTCGAAGGGGACGTAGCCTTCTGCACTGACCTCAAGATCATAGTTACCTGGTCGGATAAGAAAGCGACCGCCAAATGGTACCGCTAGACCCGAGATGGCTATGTCTCCCGTTGTGGTCGCTCTGACGTCGATTTCAACTGATTTTGCTGTTAGCAAAAAGAACAGAATGTAGGCAATAAACGCGGTCGCTATCGATGTAGCGACTGTCACGGGCTTTAATCTAAAAGAGCGAGCTGCATCGGTCGGGGCGGCGGCCGGCTCAAATCTCACAGCCTCCAGTTCGCGTGTCTTATTGATTGGCTTATCAGGGCGATCTTGATCACTCATGAGTTAAACCCCGATAGCTTGAAGGCAGCGTACGTCCACAGTGACTGATTCACCCGCTACAACCTTAAACGGGACCAGCACGTCCACAAAGCCATCGCGACTTCCCATGGCCTGATATTGACCCGGCCGCAGCATAACCGTTGTTTCACTAAAAGCGGGTAGCTTTGATACCCGCATGATAACCACCTCGGTCAATCCATCCGAGGTAAGTGTAACTGCCTGCGGCGTACTGGCGAGGGCAACTATCCCCTCGGCGTCTTTCAATAGCATGGCAAATTTGGGGCCGGCATTGGCGATGGCGCGTGCCTCGCCAAGGCTCACTTGCGCGGCGGCGAGTACATTCGGATCAATCAATCGACTGCTGTTCTCGACCATCTGGGTCAGCGCTTCCTGAGCTGCCGCGATTGGTTCTACCCGCGCGATCCCTGTGCTGGCAAACAGTATGCTCTCATCAATGGCCACCGCTGCTTGATAAGCAGTCAGTGCTGTCTGCCAGTCTTCGACAGTCTCGGCTTGCTCGCCCTCGGTTTTTAAACGGTTTAACCTCGCGATGGTCTCTGCTGTGTCGAGTTCGCGTAGCGCCAGTGCTGGCGACTGCGAGCCAGGTTTTAGTTTGGCGGCTCGTCTAAATGCGTTTCTGGCATTTTCAAAAGATGCTTGCTCCAAGGCATCGAAGCCCTGCGACATCGCCTGTGCAAAATCAAAATCGTTGACTGCCTGTTTTGCATTCTGAAGTAAGCCTGCAATGCGCTGATGCTCTGGGTCGAGATCAGACGCTTGCTGTAGCGATTCCAGCGCCGCCTTAGGATCGCCGCTTTCGGTGTATTGATCGGCCTCTGCGACCAGCGCATTCATCGCGCTGATATGTTTGGCGCGATCGAGCGCACTGGCAACGTCGGCTCTGTCGGGGGCCATCAGTTCTAATTCTGAAACCAAAGCTGTTGCAGCGATTGCATCGCCTTCCTCGATGGCAGCGATCAGCGTTTCTAGCCGTTGTGAGATCTCGTCTGGGAGCTGCTGCTCAATTGCCAGAAGCTGGTCGGCAACCGACTGATAAATCTCGGTCGCAGTGACAAAGTCGCGTTCTCGATAGGCGGCATCACCCGACAATGCCTCTTGGATCGCAGTCTCGTATTTGCTGGCCGCCCATAGTTCCACACCCAAAGCCTGAAGATTTTCCTGAGCTTCGAGGACAATCTGCAGAACTTCCTGCGCAGCCCGGCGCTCTCTTGCTAGCTGGGCTTCGCTAAACGGACTTCGCTCGCTCGGAGTTTGCGCGCTACTCGATTGAACTTCATTGGACGATGGCCTAGAAGCCGGCTCCGTCACTACTACAGCAGTTGCTGGTTCAGAATTCTCCACCCAATTGGGGAGTGCAAAAAAGACGCCGATCAGTGCTACTGCGGCAACACCGAGCATGCCCATAAAGAATAAGTTCGGCTTATTGGAGCTTACCGGCGACTGACGGGCTTGCGTCTCCGGCGCTACCGGATCAAACGCTGTGACTGGTAGCGTTTTCGCTTTTTGGTCGTTCATGGCAGATCAATCTGACGGAGGGGCGTTAACCGGGGCGTTTTCCGGGAGATCTGCGATTTCGGTGGCGTAGATATCGGCTAGGATTTCTCGCCACTGGGCATATTGATCCTCAACCGTACCCGACAACTGGACGGTTCTATCTTCTAGTTCGATCACTTGAGGTGTAATGTCTGCCTCCAGCGACTGACCTAGCTCCTCGAGCGCCGCACTGTGCATACTTGCCTCAGCACGTCTCTCCAGTCCGCTTTTGATGAGGGTGCCACCCGCCCAGATGCCCACCGCACCTGCGGTGCGCATGGTCCTATCGTTTCGACCTCCAGAGCTGGCTGCGGCTATTCCCGCAATTACGGCTGCGCCACCGGCGATGAGCTGTGCTTGAGCCTCGGCCTTTAATTCTCGCTCGGCAATGGTTTCGTCGTATGAAAGACGGCGCCACTCGTTGTATGGGCCGCTCATCGATCCCGAAAAGTTGTCGTAATGCCCTTGAAGCGTGTCAATGAAAATATCATTGCGCTGACGGATCGATTGAATCCGCTGCATCATTGGGTCACTCTCCGCCGGCAAGCGGCGAATCGTAACTAAACCTGCTGCGTCATCGGTCAGGTAACCGGAATAGGCGTCGGGTGCGAAACCCTGAGCAAATGCCAGCTGTGCGACTTGCCTGATGCGGATGCGCTCTTCGGGCGTGAGATTCCGAAAAACCGTCAGCAAATCGTTGGCAATTTGGCGATAAACGATCAAGAAGGGGTCAGTTTTTACCCGTTGGGTCTGCTGATACGCATAGCGACTGGTACTGCCCTCATAGGATTTATCAAGCCACAGACGTCCCTGTGCATCGCGTGCTGTGATAGCGAGTGATAGCGATTCTCCATCCGAATTCAGGATGGTCCCGCTGACCAAAACGTCAGCGATGTAATCTGAGCTAGGGACTACGCGGCTGGCACCCCACACGCCTTGATTGTCCAGTACTTGTGATAACTCTCTTGCGATGAAGGTTGATTCGGCGCGTCTTATTTCGGGGAATACGCCGTCACCGATGTCGACGTCATCGATGCCGGGATCAAGGACAGCGACCGCGATATCGAGGATCTCGTCGCTCGAAAGGGTCGACTGGTAGGTTTCCAAGGCCGGCACCGCGGTGGTTTTTACCGTAGACGTCACGCAGCCACCCAGGGTCATCAGAATGCCAACACAGAGGATTAAAATAACGCGTATCATTCTTCAGGAATCTCCAGACCCTTGTACTTGCGGTATTCGTTCCATAGACGATCCCGCACCTCTGGATCGGGTTCGCGCATCGCGGCCTCTCGCAACTGTCGAGCAACCACATCATCGTCGTTGCCTTCTGGGATATCGTCGGGCGCTTCATAAATAGCAGGTGTTGGTGGTGCGCCTCCGCTGCGACCGCCAATGCCGCCGCCGACAGAGCCATAGCCATCTGAGTCAGCGGTCTCGTAGGGGTTGCGGCCGCTGCTGGTTTCGGCAGTGGTTTGAGTGGGTTGTGTGGCACCCTGCGCGCGCTGAGTTTCGCGTTGCTGATCGCGCTCATCGCGCAAGATGGCATCGAACACGCCAGTGCTTTGCTCTAGTTGCCGGTCGAGGATGGCGACTCGCTCGGCGGTTGTCATGGCATCTTCTGCATTTCCCCAGTCGGGTTCGAGTCCGCCCGATGCGCGCGTCCCAACGCTCGAGCTGGCACTGCCACTGGCAGAGCCCTCGCTATCGGAAGTTGTGCTGCCTTGAGCACCGCCCTCGCTGCTACTGGCGCTACTGCTATTGCTGCCACTGCTGGATGCATCGCTGGCGGATGAGCTACTGCTGGATGAGGGCGTGGGCACATCGTCGATCAAACTCGGTAGCTCTAGGCCACCCCCTGCGCTGTCACCAAAGCCGGGGTCTGCTCCCGCACCGGTATCACTCGAGCTTCCCGATGAATCCGACCCACCGGAATCGCTGCCGGGCGGAGTGTCGCTTGATCCCGGCACCCCAGGTGCACCACTGCCGGAGGGGTCACTACCCGTGCTGGGTGAGCCAGCACTGCCCGAGCTGTCTCCCATCGGTGGACTGCCTGAACCACTCGGGCTCGATGATCCGCCGGATGAACCTCCAGACGAACTGGAACTGGAACCCGATTGACTCCCTGAAGAGCTACTTGAACTGCTGCTTGAAGAGCTACTCGAGGAGCTCGAACTCGGCGAGCTTGGCACCGGAATCGATACCGTAGGTGGTGTCGGCATACTCGTACTTGGGGGCGTGACGCACCCACTCAAAAAGCATCCAAGGCTCAACAGCGTAATGGCGCCTTTATTGCTGATATTGTGCCAGGTAATACTCATTGAATTGTCGATCTTGCCCACAGTGTTTTATCAAAAGCCACGGTAATGGTCTCGCTTGCCACCGGTCGTCCATCCTCGAATACCGGTCTAAACCGAGTGGCTCGTAAGCGCCTAATAACCCGTTCCGGGCCTCTAATGGCTTCGACCACAGGGAACTGGATGCGTTCAATATTAACGGCTTTGCCTACTTCGTTGATATTGAAGCTGATGATTAGGTCATCCTCTGTTACACCCTCGGTCTTGACCGGCAAAACGGGCCCAAAACCGGGGAGTCTCGGCAACTGCACAATATCGTCCAGTATACGAAACAAGGGTTTGTTTCCCGTTGCCGCAGTAACCATCGTAGGCGCATCTGACATTGCTGGATCTGAATCGCTCGCTAGCGAGTCATTGTTAGCAACAACAGCATCGTCATCTTGCATTGAGGGAATCGGCTCATCGGGAAGCGGTGCCTCTAACTCGGAACTGCTACTGAGGGATAGTCTTTGACCCATCATTGCGCTGGGTTGTGGTGCCCTCGAGGGTGGTTCTGTAGGAAGTGACACTGTTTCAGCTTCATCGACCAGCGTGGCTACCGCGTCAGTATTTTCTCCCGCCTCATCCACCTCTGTGGGTAATGTCTGCAAATGGGGCTGTTCACCTCTGGCGACAGCGAGTGCCGCATCGTAGTAATCGAAGGCCGCCGCGCGGTTGCCCGTCCACAGCGCCCAATCCCCGAGTCGGACGTAGTCATCGGCTTGTGTATTAAGGTCTGCTTGAAGGACCTCGCGGTTTAAATGCTGTATCGCTTTCAGCAGTGTCACACCCCGCTTGTAGGAGGCACGCAGGGCGTTGGCGACCTCTTCGCGTTTCTGGCGCATTTCACCCGGTAACGCAGCACCCAATCCGCGGTGATCCGCGAGCAGATAGTGGGCTCTTATCATGCCCTCGAGCGCAGGCATCAGCTCTGGTGAGCCCTCGCCATAGGTTTCAAGGGATTTGTTGAGCGCAGCGACGTAGAGATTCCATGTGCGCCCCATTCTGATCTTGGCGCCATCGCTGTCATCGGCATTGGAGAGCAGCATATGCTGGTGCCACTCGGCCTGCCTGAGCAGCGCCTCAACCGCCGAAGGGCCGGTTGGTAACAGGCTGTTCTCGAGACGCGCTAGGTACGCCTGTCGATCGTCGGCGACGCTCAGTTGGTTGAGTGCGCGGTAACTCACAATTTCCGCTCGTATGAATGGAATCTGGCTGGCAGCTTCCAGACCTTCGTTGACGCGACTTAAATGCGCTGCTTGACGATAGAGAGGGATCGCCTGCTCGTGCTGCCCGGCTTGTTGGTATTGGTTCGCTGTGCTCCACAACAATTCCTGCCCTCTGGGGTCGTAGGCACCGAATGGTGCAAGCACCTGCTCCACGTCGGTCTGCTCCGTCTGCGCGAGCAGTGGTGACGTGATTGTCAGTGCCAGAATAAGGGCTAACTGCTGTGTCGAATGTTTCAAAGTCCAGTCCTTGTCTCGTCTCACTATACATCGATCTCTCTCCTAGTCTCTACGGATCTGATCAAGCTGTGTAAACTGCCGGCCTCCACTCCGGGTGGGCGTGAATTGGACAGGGTAAAAGATCAAAAGGAAGGCAATCGATGGTAATGGGCTGTTTTGCTACTGACACCGCCGTGACATCGGTGGGAGAACATCGCTGGCAAGCCGAGCTAAAGCGCGGCTGGCGTGTGGGTAAAGTACCCAACGGGGGCTATGTGCTCGCCATTGTCGGTCAGGCGATATCGGCATCGCTCGATGGCACTGATCCATTGAGTATCAATGCCTTCTACCTCGAGCCCACCGGTCTGGGTGAGGCGACTATCGAAGTTGAGCCTTTGAGAACAGGTAAGGCCACCCAGTATGCAACGGCGCGATTGATGCAGGAAGGTGGCCTCAAGGTACTGGCGACCGCGGCATTTTGTGATCTTGATCGCTTAAACGGTCCGACCAATCGTGTGTTAACGCCACCTGAGGTTCCGCCGATCGAGACTTTCGAAGTCCATCGGCCAAATGCAGCGCTCGATATTCATAATACGATCGATATTCGATTGGTTAGCGGTGGCGAATTTTTTATGAGTGGCGAACCCACCGACACCGGCGAATTTATCGCCTACATGCAGTACCACGATGGCTCTCCGATCGGCGCCATCGATCTGTTGATGTTTGTGGATATGATGCCACCACCCGCCTTCACACTGGTGCCAAATGTCGGTTGGGTGCCGACGGTGGAGTTAACGGTGCAGCTGCGCGGGAAGCCAGCCCCCGGTCCGTTGCTGTGTCGCGCAACCTCGCACACCCTGATGCGCGGGGTTACCGAGGCCGACTGCGAGATCTGGGACGGCGAGGGCGAACTGGTTGCCCTCGCTCGACAGACCATGAAAGTTCGGTCAATGGCCTGAGGGGCGGCTACCAGGTAGCGACGTGACCTCCGGGGCGCCTCAGATCGGCGTAGCCATAAAACCAACCACCTTCAATCTGGACTGAATTGACCCGACCGATCGTGCTATTCGAGCGAACGATCGTATGCTTGCTTTGCTCCAACAGATTGGTGGTGTCTACGCTAATACCGGGTTCGACCATCGCACGATCAGGCATCCACTGGTGGTGAATCCTTGGCGACGAGGTCGCGAGCCCGAGCGTCATGTCAAACGCCATGGTATTCAGTAAGGTCTGAACCACCGCCGTAATTATGCGTGAGCCGCCGGGGCTTCCCGTCGCAAGCCATGGTTTGCCATCTTTGAAAACCAGCGTTGGTGTCATGGAGGACAGTGGTCGACTACCCGGTGAAACAGCATTTGCCTCGCCCTGAATCAAGCCATAACCATTGGGAGAGCCCGGTTTAGCGGCGAAGTCATCCATCTCATTATTCAGCAACATACCAGTGCCCGGGACGACAATCCCCGAGCCATAACTAAAGTTGATGGTGTAGGTATTGGTGACCACATTGCCGTACTGATCGGCTATCGAGTAATGCGTGGTTTCAGGGCTTTCAGGAATTGCCACGACGCCGGGTTGGATCGCTTCCGATGGCGTTGCGACGTCGGCCTTGATCAGCTTACGCCGTTCGTTGAGGTAGTCGTCGTCGGTCAGTGCGGCGATTGGGATTACCGTGCGGTCCGGGTCGCCCAAGTATTTGCTTCGATCGGCATAGGCTAACTTCATTGCCTCGATCAGGTGATGGAGGTAATTCGCGCTGTTATGACCCATCTCCTCGATCGGGAAGGGCTCGAGTAATTTCAAAATCTGCATGACATGGACGCCGCCCGATGATGGCGGGGGTGCGCTGACTACGTCATAGCCACGGAAGGTGCCACGCACGGGTGTGCGCTCAATCGCCCGATAACCCGCCATATCGTCGAGGCTCATGATGCCGCCAGTTCGGTTCATTTCGGCGACTACCAATTCTGCGGTTTTGCCCTTGTAGAAGCCGTCCCTGCCTTGATCACGGATGCGCTTGAGGGTGGCGGCGAGGTCGGGTTGTTTGAACAGGGAGCCCATCGCGGGTGCTTCACCCGTGCCCTGCAGGTAGACCCGTTTAGCTTCTTCGTTTCTCGATAGTCGCTCGCTGCCGGCTCTGAGATTTAGATGCAACGCTGCTGGAACCTCAAAGCCTTTTTCAGCCAAATCGATGGCAGGTTGGATCACGGTAGCGAGATCCATCGTGCCGTAGCGCTCGAGAGCGTGAATCATGCCGGCGACCGTGCCAGGCACTCCGGCGGCACTGGTGCTGTTGTAGGTCTTGCCCCGGTTGACGCTACCATCCTCATTCAAAAACATATTGCGGGAGGCGCTTGAAGGTGCCATTTCACGATAATCAATAAAAACCTGCTCATCGGATTCGGCGAGATGCATCAGCATGAATCCACCGCCACCAATGTTGCCCGCTCTTGGCAGTGTTACTGCGAGTGCAAACCCTGTGGCTACCGCTGCGTCGATGGCATTGCCGCCTTGCTTCAGCATATCGAGCCCGGCTTCTGAGGCTAGCTCTTCAGGCCCGGAGACAATTCCCTTGCTGGCAATCGCAGGGATAAAGCGAGTGCCATAGTCGATGAGTGGACCGGCAGATTGAGCTGAGGTGGCGGTCGAGAAAATTGCCAGCATGATTGCAAGCAGAACTGAGAAAACGCGCATGTCTTTTCACTCCGAGGATTTGTCTAGCTGCGACGGGCCGCTACTTTTTTATTGTTACGCAGTGCGGGTGCCGTATCGATTACTATACCGTTTGCGGGAGAGAGATATGAAGCTACAGGATTACAGACGTCAATATACGCTCGGCGGTCTGAGTCGAGACAACTTGCCGGCCGATCCACTGGAACTATTCCAGCAATGGCAAGCCGAAGCAAACGCCGCCGGTCTTGCCGATCCGACGGGGGTGGTGTTGGCCACCCAGCAACCTGACGGTCAAATGCGTCAGCGATTCGTGCTGCTCAAGGGCTGTGATGATCGAGGTTTTATCTTCTTTACCAACTACAACAGCGACAAAGCGGCAGCGATGGATTCGAATCGACAGGTATCGCTGTTGTTTCCATGGAATGAACTTGATCGACAGGTCAGCATTTCAGGAACAGCCGAAAAGCTGCCAACGGCGGAATCCGATGCCTATTTTGCAAGCAGACCTCGAGCGAGTCAGTTATCGGCCTGGGCCTCTAATCAAAGTCAGTCCATTGCGAGTAGAGCATCGCTGGAAGCACAGCTCGGTGACGTGAGTGCTCGCTTCGAGGGTGGATCCGTTCCTCGGCCCGAGGACTGGGGAGGGTATGTGGTTAACCCTAGCCGCATCGAGTTTTGGCAGGGCGGCTCGGATCGTCTACACGATCGCTTCGCCTATACGAATGATGATGCCTGGACGCTCGAGCGTCTGCAGCCCTAATTGCTGTCGCTCGTGTGCCGGAAGCGCTCGATGTAGTGAGGCAACTCGGGCAGGGCGAGTAACTGGCGCCTAATAAGGTCGAGGCCAATGGCCGCTACCAATACCTGGAAACGCTCGCGGTCACCGGGTACCCGGAGTCGAATGCTGTTCATCGCTTGCTCCGAACCCCAGGCAATCCAGACGGTACCGACAGGCTTATCATCGCTGCCACCGGTGGGCCCAGCAATACCCGAAACCGCGACGCCTATGTCGGCCTTCGCGACCTTGAGTGCTCCCGACAGCATGGCTTTGACCACGGGCTCGCTGACAGCTCCATGTTGATCGAGTGTTGCTTGCGGGACGCCTAGCACATCTCGCTTACTCGTATTCGCATAGGTCAAAAAGCCGGATCCAATCACCGCCGAAGAGCCGGGCTCTTTCGTGATCATCGAGGCTATCAGGCCGCCCGTGCATGATTCTGCGGTGGTCATTGTCATGCCGCGATCGCGGAGTACCCGCTGTACCGCGAGTGCCAGCCGGTCGCTGTCGGTGCCGATAATGTGATCGCCAATGAGGTCCATGAGAATGGCCTCAGCTTGATCTCGCAGTTCTATGTCGGCCTCGCTCGCGATCTGAAGCTTTAGTTCGAGTTGCGGCAAGCCCGACCGGAATCCCAAAGTAACTTGCTCGGGCCAGTCGCTGGCTCGCGCATGAACTAACTCCTGAATTGTTGACTCGCCAATACCAAAGGTTTGCAGGCGTCGAATAAAGGTCTGGCCACCGCCGATA
>Ga0181573_10005789_pt1 | contig 10169 bp, 5 predicted proteins | sample 101ome_25_FD_148643 | JGI IMG/M metagenome (GOLD analysis project Ga0181573, IMG submission 148643) | Coastal salt marsh microbial communities from the Groves Creek Marsh, Skidaway Island, Georgia - 101409BT metaG (spades assembly) | ecosystem: Environmental > Aquatic > Marine > Intertidal zone...
TACTTGGAGTGGTAACGGCATGAAAGAGTTTACTCAGACGTGGCGAGATACGTCGTTTATAAGCCGGGCCGAAACCCGGTTGGCCTACCGGATTATTGCGCGTGATAACTATCCGTTCGGCGATGAGAAACGGATGGCGGCTTCGTCTCGGATCATTTTTGAAATTCCTTCGACCGAGCAGCAGGCGGCTAAGCGCAACGAATTGGAAAAGGAAGCTTTTGCGGCTCTGACCAAAGTGATCGAAATGCAACGGGAGAACATCGCGAAGACTCGTATGTTTCAGAAAAGCCTTGGAAACAGTACTCCCGCGAATTGGCAGGAGCTTTCTCTGCGTCAGGATGAAATACGCAAGCTGACCAAAACCTTGCTGAGTAACCCTCTGAATCCACTGGGAACCCTGACCGAAACGGCGAAGAAGTTGTACATCAATGAAATGGCAGAGGTAATCCCGGTACTGAAGAGCGTACCAAACACCGCAGAGTCGCAACGCCCTGGTGTCGTGAAGCGTGGGTTGGCCATGGAAGAAAAAATCCTCCGGGGCCTGACATTTGCCGATTCGGCAGCGGCAAAGGCAAAAGTACAACGCCGCATATCGGCTTTATCCAGTATGCTGCGCGAATTGATTCGCAAGGAGACCAAGATTATATCCGATACCCAGTTGGTGATCAAATCGAACGCCGAAGTGGGTGAAACGCTGGTTGATCGTCAGGATGACCTCGCACTCGATTTTACCGATCTGGTCAAAGCTCTCAAAGCGGAATCAAATGAAGTGCGTGCCAATGATGAGGGGTATTCCGACCTGCTCATGGCTTTGGCGACCATGGCCGAGGAGCGTAAGATTCGGGGTGACATGTTGCTTGCCGCTGAGCAGCTGGATGAAAACATGGCCGGGGAAGCATTGCCGTATGAGCAGTCTGCGCTGGCAAAACTCGAAGAGCTTGCAGAAAAGCTCGAAACGGTTCAGGCCTTGGAGGGCATGGAGGAACAGGAGACCTTGCTGGAGGAGGTGCTCGAGGCGAAGAAACGACTCGAGAAGGCAGAGGATGTATTTAAAAAGACCATGGAAGCGATGGAAATGGTGGGCGATCAGAAAGACAAGAGCACCAAGGACGTCGATATGCTCGAAGAAGAATTTGAAGAAATCATGAAGAATCTTCAGGAGGCGATGCTCGAGGTGCCGACGGATCTTAATATTTTCATGGAGCTTAATGTGGCCAATGACATTGTCGAAGACGTGTTCTCTATCTTTGAAGAGGTCGAGCAGGCAGAGGGTTCAGAAAATCTTGCAGCGGGAGATGTTAAAGACCGCGCGCTAGCTAAGCGGGAAGAATATCTCGAAGGGATGGAAGAAGCTAAGGACCGACTCGATGCCATGGAGTCCTGGCTGATGAACAAGCCCGATGACATGAAGATCACCACGGAAGCTTTTGATCAGGAGGAAATGCCCGAAGCGGGCATCGCCCTCGGCGCTCTCCAGACTGAAGCCGAGGATTTAATTGGTGATCTCATGGAGAAGAATGAAGAAATGGCGGAAGAGGCGGACGATAGTGCGACGAATACGTCTGTACCGGACATGGTAGCTAACAACGAGGTCAAAGAAGGCGACGTAGCGTCCTTCGCTGCTCAGGGTAAGTCCGGCAATGAAACACCAGACCACAAAGAGCAGGATGGTCGTTCCAATGTTGGTCGCCAGGGAATGTCGGTCGGTGAAACCGCTGCGGGGTCCGGTACGATCAATGAAGGCGATAAGAATATCGAGGAGCGTCGAACTCAGGAACCGACTCAGAGTGGTCAAGTCGACGTCGAAGGTGAAGACGTCAAAACGGCAGCCACCGGTGGGGGTAAACTTGGCACGGGTAAAGCCGATGAAGTAGGTATGAGCGGGGGCCAAAAACGTATGGATTCAACCGAGGTTGGCTCTGCAGAGGGAATGGAATCTTTGATGGCTGAACAGGCTGATGCGATGTACGCAAAAGCGTCTACCCAGAATGTTCGTGCTGATTCGTTACGCGATGCTGCGCACCACTTGCGCCAGGCGAATGATGCGGTCGCCCGTGGCAATATTGGCCAGTTGAAGGAGCACCGTAAAGCGGCCATTGCCGCACTCAAGCGAGCGAAGTCGGACATCGACGCGGCTATGACCGGATCATTTAATCTGGATGCTAAGCCATCGTTTATTGATGACGTAGTCGAGGGCGGGCCCGATCAGGCCCCCGCAAAATATCGCGATTTGGTGGCAGAATATTATAAAGCCTTGAACGAGGGCCTATAAGATGACTCGAGGTTTTGGTAATCGCTCAGGCTTCAGCCTGATAATGTGGCTTTGTTTGATTGCTCTGGGCCCGCTTTGTGCGACCGCTGCCTGGAAGTACGAAAAGGCACCCATTCGCTTTGTCGTTTCGCTGGAAGGTAAGCCCACGCATGTAGAGTGTGGATACTATGTCCGGTTACCCGATGGTGGAATCCTCCCCAAGCCCTTTCCGCAACCCGTGGCGGTTGATGCTGCCGGTAATGTCTTGAAGACATATGTCTTGTGGCAGAATTCGGAGACCGGTGTCGACGTGGTATTCGAGTCGCCGAAAAAAAGTGGAGATGTCACTATTTATGTTGGCTCCTCTTCCCAGCCGGCGGTTTGGACGCCGGAGAGCGGGTTGAAGCCGAGCGCGATTCTGGCTACGGCACCTGGGCCGGGCGGAAAGGCCGCTGCCCAAAAGTTGGGACGTTTCGGATCGACCGCACGCACCGTACATGTGCGGAATCGGGCGGGCTCAAAGATGGCCCCGCTTTCTGTGCCGGGTGACCTGCGTGGCAGTGGGGGGCCTGTATCATTGTATATGCTGGCCCACCTTGTGGTGAGTGAACCGGGTAGCACATGGCTGTCGCCCCTGATGTTTGATGGCGGCACGGAAATGAGGATTAATGGTGCCACGGTTACTCCTGAAAAGAAAAATAACAAGCCGGGTGGCGTAGGGCAGGCGTTTGAATTCAGTAAAGGGCTGCAGCGTATAGAGTTGTTTTCCTGGGCTAATAATTCGGCGTCCCGGAATGGCATCATGACTGTCGTATGGCGAACCCCGAAAACCGACATAAAGTCGCTGGGGGGCAAGCGCCCGGAAGATCTTCCATACCCGGGTACGTCAATGTGGGAGGCTCGGCCCCTCAAGGGTAATGAGATTGCACGCTCCGGGCATGCGAAAATAAAGTCAGTTGAAAGCAAGAGTGGCGCGCCGGTCGCCCGGTTGCATTTTCAGGCCCTCGAAAATTTTTGGATGGGTAATGAGCGCCCGTTGTTTGTGTACAACGTGATTGCTGATACCAAAGGCAACCCGAGTGATACCAAGTACGAGTGGGATTTTGGTCAGGGAGCGACCGTGAGTAAGCCGCAAGTACAATGGCTGTTTTCCGGGGGTCGGGAGCATCGGGTTACCCTGACGGCCAGTTCGTCGAAGGGAAAGACCACCGTTTCTGTACCGCTGACGCCTTTTACGACCAAGAAAACGAGTTTAAACAATGCGGGCGCACGTGAGAATTTCCGGCGAGCCGCGTTGGAAGTTTTGGAAGCCTATCCGGGTAGCGCGGATCCCACGGCAAACTGGTCGGCAAGTCATTGGAATAATCTCTTCCGCACAGTGGAACTTAACGAGGGGCAATCTTTGCTCAACCACATCTTCCGTGTTCGCTGGGATACCTTCAGGGATAAAGTGCCCGAAGATAAGCAGACTTTGCTGCAGGAAGTGTTTCTCGACTTCCTGCCGCGTAGTTCAGTGGATACGGCGATCAAATGGACAGAAACGTTTGAACGTGATGCCAAGTCCGAACGGGCAAAGGGCATGATGAAGATTCGTCGTGCGGAGTTGTATCTTTACTATCAGGAAGATCCGGACAAAGCGCGGGCCATTTTGGAATCAATTTTGCGTCAGCGCAAGAAAGACGAAGTTTCCGAGTGGGCACGCATTCGCTACGGAGACATCGAATTTCTCTCCGGGGACCTCAACAAGGCAACCCGCATGTATGGTGATGTGCAGAACCGTGCGGGACATACTATTGGAAAAGCACCGCGCCCTACCGGTGAACCCGCCGCACCAGCTCCTTTGAAAGGCCTGGCAAAAACGAAAGCTGAAATGGAGGCTCAAGACCGTGAGCGGCGTGAACGTATGAAGGCCGCTGCCGCCGCCGCCCAACAGGCCGCTGCACCTTCTGGACCGAGTGCCACCGAAATCGGTGGACAAAAAATAGCCGACTGGAAAGTAAATGCGCTAGTGGAAGCGGCATCTTCGGAGCATGTAAAGAGCCTCGTGGCGCAGGGTTTTCTTATTGAAGCCAAGCGAGCACTTCAGGATTGGGAGCGAAATTTCCCGCTCAGCAAAATATCCAGTGATTTTGTGCTTAACGAAGCGAAGTTCTATATGGCGATGGAAGACTGGCAGCGGGCCGAGGCTATACTTGATGCCTATTGCGATCAGATCGATGCCTCCAGTTTTGTACCCCCCGCGGTGGAAGCGCTACTTACCTGTAAAATAAAAAAGCAAGAGCCGCGTGAGCCGATGATAGAGTTCTGTGAGAAAATGCGGAAGAAGCTCGAATTTCACCCTGCGGTAAAACGAATCGACGAAATTTTAAATCAGTTGAAGCGATAACGCTTGCTGTCACAGCCCAGTTGGCAAATGGGTCGTGTGGTTGATGAGGTGGCAGCAAGGTGTGGCTGCCCGCTAGAGCAATATCAAGTTGGAGCGAGATGCTACAATGAGTCAGGATGCTATGCTCAAGGATTTGGCGCAGCCGTGTTTGGCTTGTACGGCTTGTACTTGTGCGCAAGCTGTACCATATATCCCAAAGGTTACCTCGGCATTTGCACGTGATGATATGGAGGGAGCTTATGCATCAATTCGCTCTCATAATTTGCTCCCCGAGATGTCAGCCCGGGTATGCTCAAGCTTCTCGCAGGCCGAGGCGGGGTGTGTCGAGATTCAACAGGGGCGCAATGCCGTCCCCGTTCGCGACATTGTACGCGCGGTATCTCATTGGGCCCGCAAACATAAAGTTACCGCGGTGAATATTGCGTCGCGCGAAAGCGGAAAAAAGATTGCTGTGATTGGTGGTGGGCCGGCGGGCGTGAGTGCCGCGGTGCGCCTTTTGGAATTCGGTCATCGGGTCGTATTGTTTGAAGCTGAGCAACGGCTTGGTGGTGCGCCGGAAACATTGTTTTGCAGTGCTCGTTACGAAGAGGCCCAGACGGAGATTACGCCTATTTTACAACGGGCCCTGAATGCGCATCGGTTGGAGTTACGATTTAATCGACGTCTTGGTAAACATGTGCGTCTGAAAGAACTGGTGTCTCTTTACGATGCCACCCTGCTTTCCACAGGTCTGTGGCAGGAATTCCCTTTCGAGGCCTCCTCGCGGGAGGTGGTAGGTGCGATTAATTTTTTGCGTGAGGTGAAGGCTGGTGATCGCGTTGCTGTGCATGGAAAGGTGGCGGTATTGGCCGGTGGTGACGAGGCGTTTGATGTGGCCGAAGCATGCATTGCACTTGGAGCGGAATCGGTGTCTGTGGTAACTCCTGACGCTCCGGAGAATCTGGAATGGCCGGGTGGCGCTGCGTGGTTTGAGAAGGAGCAGGTTACGTTGTTGCCCTACACTCAGCCGATAGACTTCGCAGGTGGTCTCCAGACTATTCGAACCCAATCAGTAGATGGCCTTTTGTATCAGGTCGAAAACTCGGAAGAGACCTTGGCCATTGATTTTGTTGTTTCGGCGACCGGTGTTACTATTGCGGATGGAGTACGTTCACAGATTCAAGGACTCGCGCTTTCTGAATATGGCCTGGTGGCAGAGACGGATTACCTCACCTCTCAGCCGGGTGTTTTCGTGGCTGGGTCTCTGATGAACGGTGGCGTATCTGTTGGCCGTTGCGTACAAGATGGTATGGAGGCTGCGGGAGCGATAAATGCCTACCTGAAGCAAGTCTGAAGCATACCGGGAGCCGATGGTTGAATTTTGGCTGAAAATGGGAGACAAACCCGCAGGTTTGGGTAACCTGTGGAGGTGGTATTACACATGATGAAGAACTTGATAAGCGTGGTTTTCCTGTTGGCATTGATTGTGCCGGCATCTGCTCGCGAAGAGCGCTATCGCCTGTATTCTAAAACCGACCCCAGTGATACAGGCGGGATAAAGGGGTCCATTGTGACCCCCAGTAAGCCATTGGTTGCTATTCTTGCTATACCTCCGGATGAGCCTCGTCTGGTTTACAATGGAACCATCTCTGGTCCGGATCGCCGGGAGTTTATATTTAAAAATTTACCCATCCGAAAATACGATCTTTTCGTAATTTATGACGATGAATTTTATGAGGGGCTCAACCTCCATCGCGGAGACAGCACGTTGACCGAGGAAGACCACGCCAAGATCAAAGCGACAGTAGATAAGGCGGAAAAATATTTTCTGAAAAAGTATATTCACCGCGTGGAAGGTGAATCTGGCCGCGGCAACGAGGCTCGGGTAATCGTGACTTACTTACGTGACAAGGCATCGACCAATGGGAGTGACCACCGCCGATCTTTTCGTCTATTGATGATGAAGGATGTCGGTCCAGGTTGGCAGATTGCGCGCTCGCGAGATTTGTACCCCACGTGGACCAAGCCTCAATATAATAATCCCAAGCACCATTATGTGAAAGAGCTTGGCCGAATCCGCGTAACCGATGCCATCAAGGATATTGGTGGACTGCGCCTATCTGCAAACTAAGAGAAAATTATGGCAAAAATATTTTTCATTGAAGGAACTCGTGGAGACACCGATTTTGATTTACCCGAAAACATGGACGTAGTCATTGGCCGTGGACCTGAGTGTACGTTGATTCTGGAAGACGCGGGTATTTCGACGACCCACGCCAAACTCGGGTTGGAAGGAGGCGCCTGGATCCTGTCCGACTTGGATAGTTCGAATGGTACATACGTCAACGATACTGAGGTATCGACTACAACGCTGGAACACGGTGACGAGGTCATTGTAGGAGGAACGTCATTTCTCTTCTCTGCCGAAGACGAGATCTCAAGAGACGAAATTATTGCGGTTGCTGCCGGTGAATCCACGGTGACCGACTCTGGTGCGATGACGCCAGATTCCGAACCAGCACCCGACCCCATTGACATTTCCAAGCCAAAGCCGCCCAAGCCGAGGGTTACCGCACCAGTGAACCAGGCTGCCAGTGGGGACCAATTGGCCCTGGTCGAAGAAATGAAGCAGCGTACGATCGCTATTCGGGAAGAGGTAGGCAAGGTCATCGTGGGTCAGACGGATGTGTTGGATCAGGTGTTGATGTGTATTCTGGCCCGTGGACACGCTTTATTGATCGGGTTGCCCGGTATGGCCAAAACCCTCATGGTTAAAACAATCTCCGAAGTGCTCGACATGGATTTCAAACGGATCCAGTTCACACCGGATCTTATGCCTATGGATATTATCGGCACGGATGTTCTGGAGACCGATCAGGCAACCGGCGAAAAACAGTTCCGGTTTGTAAAGGGGCCCATCTTTACCAATATGCTGCTCGCGGATGAAATTAATCGTACGCCTCCCAAGACGCAGGCAGCCTTGCTTGAGGCGATGCAGGAAAAGCGTGTGACTGCGGGTAACGAGACTTTCAAGCTCGATTCCCCGTTCCTCGTGCTAGCAACTCAGAATCCGATTGAGCAGGAGGGCACCTATCCTCTTCCCGAAGCACAGCTCGACCGTTTTATGTTTAATATCTGGGTCGATTACCCCACCGAGGAAGAGGAAGAACAGATTGTGGGAGCCACAACCACAGGAATTCCTGTCGAGCCGGAGCCGGTCTTGTCAAAAGAAGAGGTGCTTGCTCTACAGGATACGGTAGTAAAAATTCCGGTTTCTGATCACGTGGTGAAGTACGCGATTCGCATGGTCCGTGCCACTCGACCGCAGAACGAGAACGCGCCAGAAATAACCAAGAAGTTTGTATCTACCGGAGCTGGACCTCGTGCGGGGCAGAATTTGATTCTAGCCGCGAAATCCATGGCCGTGCTCGATGGGCGGATTCATGTAAGCTGTGCGGATATCCGTCGAGCCGCCATTCCGGTATTGCGTCATCGCCTCGTTACCAACTTTGCGGCCGACTCTGAGGGGCTGGGAAGCCATGACATCGTCGAAAAGCTGATCGAAGAGGTCGATGAGCCAGGTGAAGAGGCGTATCGGGCGGAGGCCTAGAGGCCACGCATCCATAGCACGCGCTGCCCGCAGGGTAGACCCGTTTTGTAATATCGATAGGCCGCTCCCCAATCGTTTACGTTGGGTTGGCGGACATTCAGAGGCCGTGTTGGTGCGCGAATGCCTGTACGGAGTACCCGTTATGACAGTATATTTCGCGTAGCCAGGTTGTTCAAGCGGCGGGCGACATCAGCGAGGCCATCCAGAACGACTTGATCATAATCGCGGCCATCCGTAGTATCGACTCCATGACCGGGATCGGCATTTCGTAAACCTTCCAGTGCTGCGTCCTCATGATGAAAGACTTCGACGAACACGATCTCGAGCGCACCCGCACGGGCTGCGCAGGACATCAAGGCACTTATCCAGCCATCATCGGTACTCAGGCATCCGCGGGTCGTTTTTGCTGACGCATGGAAAATACCGAATTCACCGGCGGCGGCCATTTCTTCGATGATAGCTTCATTTTCGGGAATACTCAGGGCGGAGTCACCACAGTGTGCGGCATCGACCATGACCTGAAAAAAAGTTTTGCCGAGTGCTTTGTTGGCGGCTTTCACAAATTCCCAGCAACGACCGACGTCGGTAAAAGTTTGAAACTCGGTACCACGCAGAAATTCAATGTGCCAATTCTTGATGCAGGAACCCTCAACACCAGCCTCGTTGTATGCGCGCAAGTGTACGTTTACATTTTGAGCTACTGCGGCTTCAAACTCTGAGCCTTCTTTACGGGTTGCACCTTCTTTCATCCATTCTTCGACAGAGGTCGAAGAGACGTGTTCAACGCCATGCGTTTTTGCCGCGTTCAAACCGGCGGCCAGCATGCCGGCGACCGCTTCTTCGTCATCCGGATTCATGGGGTCTGCACCGCCGACCATGAGGATAAGGTGGACCACCAGGCCAAGATTCTTAAGGCCATTGATTAAATCGCTGACGTCACCTTCATCCACCCCAGGAAAGAATGGAACCTGCGCGCTGGCAATTTTTACCCGGGAATCGTTGCAAAGCTTTTCCATGTTGGCGACCACGATCAGGCGACCGTCATCTCCGCGGGGCATTTTTCCTTCCTCGTCAGGAACCAAGCCACCTACGAATTTAAGATGTGTGGGTACAACGCCCAATTCGACGTTTACTTTGAGATCGATATCAGCAGCCATGAAGAATCCTGTGGTTGAAGGTTGTGAACTAGAACGGGAAGTCAACAAATGGGAACGGGAGGGTCAAGAATTTACTGGAGCTTGCATGTTCGGTAGGGGTCGCAAACAATAATAAACTGCAACGAGTGGGCTTCGAAATTCGCAAGATGGCGCGGTTCAGTGATTGTGATCAGACCGTTTGGGTCGATTGCCGCCGCTGCCTTGTCCGCTGCTACCACCCTTGCGCCGACGGTTTCCACCACTGCCACGGCGTTGACCCCCGCTCCTGCCTCGTTCGCCGTTACGGTTCTGTCCGCCGTCGGAGCGTTTGGGTCGAGGTTTGGGTGGGGGTGCAGGTGGTAGATCGATGAGTAGTTCATCGGGGGGATACACGGACTCGAGTTCTCGGCCTATATATTCTTCGATTTCGGGCAGTACGAAAGCATCGAACTGGCTGGCGAAAGAAATGGAATGCCCTTCTGCTCCGGCTCGACCGGTTCGTCCGATGCGGTGAACGTAGTCCTCTGCATCATCTGGCAGCGTGTAATTGATCACGTGACTTACACCATCTACGTGGATGCCACGGCCAGCAACATCCGTCGCGACGAGTACAGGCACCGTTCCCTCTTTAAATCGGGCTAACGTTTTTACGCGTTTGGCTTGCGGGACGTCGCCGGAAAGAATGGCACAATTCATGCCATAGCGATCCAGAGTTTCACACAATTTACGCACCTGGTCGCGGCGATTGGCAAAAATCAATACCCGTTCGGGTTTCTCGTTTTGAATGAGGTTATACACTACTTTAAG